>Ga0209636_10000974_pt1 | contig 28527 bp, 39 predicted proteins | sample DeeMarSWOR152_54_FD_187464 | JGI IMG/M metagenome (GOLD analysis project Ga0209636, IMG submission 187464) | Marine sediment microbial communities from White Oak River estuary, North Carolina - WOR-1-52-54 (SPAdes) (version 2) | ecosystem: Environmental > Aquatic > Marine > Intertidal zone >...
GAGCCAATCAAGTTCGCCCCACACTACATCACCAAGAAACTGTTCAATCAATTTCATTTTCAGAGGTCCTCGCCAGATAACTGGAGTATCTGCATCGTGAAGGAGAAATGCCATTGAAATAACTGATAGATTCTTACTCACCACAATCGGCATTATTTTGTTTTCACCTGCTGGTTCTAATCGTTTTCCTTCTATGCCGAGCATTTTTGCCAAATTCGGCCCGTGAATATCTACATCTAATAGACCGATCTTCAACTTCCTTTCAGCTAATGCCAATCCTAGGTTTACTGCCACGGTGCTCTTTCCCACACCACCTTTGCCTGAAAAGATCAATAGTCGATTTCTTATCTTATTCAAAGTATCGACTACTCGGGAAGTTTCGCTTTTCTTAGTCTTTTCCTGCATATCACTCCTTCATGTAATAGTTATTGAAATAATCTTTCATGTTGTTGAACCGATCGAATGCAGAATCTTTTCAAGGAATCTATCTTCAGGAAGTGCACCCTCAAATTGCGTTGTTTCATTTATGACAACTTTAGGCACTGCAAATACATTGTATTTTTGGGCGAGTTGGGGAAATTCTTGAGCATTTATCATATCTGCATTGATCATTCCACTCTCATAGGCCATACGATGACCAAGCGCGACGGCAGATGAACAATAAGGGCAAGTGAGCGTCACAAACGCCTGTATGTGAACTGGCTTTGATACTGACTTGAGCTTATTCTTGCTGTCTTCAGACAAACCAGATTCACCTGTTGAGACCATTTGTATGGCGTTCAGCAATGTCGAAAATTCGTAGCCAGCTGGCATACCATAGAGCCTTATGCCATAGTCTTTTTCATCTTTCACAATAGTGGCAGGAATTTTATCGATCCTATATTCTGCAACTTTGTCGGTGTCCTTGATAAAATCATAGACCTCAACACTCAACTTATCCGAGAGTGAGACTACTTCCTCCATAAGGAGGCGGTTATCCTTGCATGACTCACACTCAATGCCCGGAACCCTAATCAGCTCACTTTGAGTGAATACGATGAGGTTAACTGGTTCTTTTAACGCCGTGAACATATCCCTTACTTGTTCTCTCACCTTTTCTTCGAGAACAGACATAGTGACTCCTTAGGGCAAAATTGTAAAAATCCGACTATTCCTCAAAGGAATTCTTATAGACAAATTTTTCGAGCGGTAATCTCTTCGGTCTCTTTTTTTCAGCCTCAATCTGTTCATCCGAGAGCACAGGGCTTATAGTCGTAGAATGCCTCCCCACAATGATGAGTGTAATGACCTCCATTTCATCGGGAATACCGAGTATTGCTTTTGTCTTTTTTGGACTGTATCCGGCTATCGGATGCGCCACAAGCCCGAGTTCAGTTGCTCTTAGTATCATTGCTGCACATGCCATTCCTGTATCAAAGAGATAGTAGTTTCTTCCCTTTATCATGCAGTCGAGTTCAGGTTTACTAAAGACTGCTATGATGAGAGAAGCTGCTCGCGCCCACTCATTACCTCGTGACAGGGCATCGTGCATTTTCTTGAGCATTTCTGAATCATACACAAACACGTATCTCCATGGTTGGTTATTAAAGCACGAACAGAAAAGTTGGGCGCTTTCAGCAAGGTCATTGATGAGTACATCAGTAATTTCAGCCGGTGCAAGTGATCGGTAGGCACGTCTCGTGTATAGGGCTTCTTTTACATCCATATGTGTTCTCCTAATGGTTTTATTCTCCCCAGATGATCATACCCTTATTGGACATATGGTAGTACTGCGCCTCGAGTAAGTCATGATGACGTCGTTCGTCCTCAGCAAGATCCTGAAAAATCTCTTTACCTTCAGGATCATCTAGTTGCGCGGCAATTTTTTGATAGCGTTCACGCGCTTTCTCTTCAGCCTTGATGCCGAGATCCAGCACCTCGACGATTTCGTCTTTATTGGGCTCAAACTCTCCCTCCACCTCAGGCTTGATTTCGGGCATTTCTCGATGCGGTACCGGTTTTTCTATCTTTATTCCTTTTTTTCGAGATTCAATTATCGTATTTACATGTTCAAAATGGTTATGTTCGAAGTCCGCGAGTTCCTTGAACAGATTCTTTCCGGCTTGACTCTGTGCCTTCTCAGAGGCCTTTCTATAGAACGTCTCTGCTTCGATTTCGCTATTCATGGCTTCATGTAAAAGATCATCTATGTTTTTCTGAGATGTTTTGTTCATTATATTTTCTCCTTTCTATTTTTTCAAAAAATTGATGATTTCTTCAATATCAGGTACTTGAGATATGTCATAGACTTTGACAAATATGATCTTTTTGTCTTCATCAACAATGATATTTGCCCTTTCAGAGAATCCTTGTTTTTGCCTGAAGACACCAAGCATCTTTGCAACTTCTCCATGAGGCCAAAAATCTGAGAGTAATCTTGTGTTTTTTATTCTGAGTTCATGTTTTGCCCATGCATGTTTTGAAGGTACAGAATCAACGCTCAGACCAAGCGGCACGGTGTTCATTTCTTCAAATCTTTTGTAATTGTTTTCTAATGATTTCATCTGTTGTGCACACACCTTTGTCCATGCAAGCGGATGGAACGAGAGTAGGATTTTCTTTCCTTCTAGCTCAGACAATGGTAATTCCTTGCCATGATGATCCTTTAGAACAAAATTTGGCAATGAATCACCGATCTTTATAGTTTGATTATCCATCAACAACCTCCACGTTGCCGAAAGCTCTTATGTTTATTGCACTCTCTGATTTCTATCCTATTGCCATCAGGGTCAGCTACAAAATAGACCAGGTGGTCTTTTCTTTTTATTTCAATGACAGGAACCCTTTGTTTTCTTAACCTTCGCACAAATAACTCTCTATTGTCGACACAATAACCCCAATGGTTAATTCCGACATTATTCCGTATACACTCTCGGGCACGTCTTGCAATAGGCTGGAAGATTTCAAGCATCACACTATCAGACATCAATCTGATAAAATGACAGTCTACGGCAATACCAAATATCTGTTCGAAAATCGATCTCTCGAGTTTCTCTTCTTTTATCTTCTTGAATGCGAGTTTTTTTGTGTAGAAATCCACTAATTTCTTCGAGTGGTTTGTATACAAGCCTATGTGGTCGCATCTATGATTGCTCTTCATATTCCTCTCGAGTTTTGACTATAATCACTGATGAGTATATCCATTCCGTGTGGTGTTTCAAGAAGTAATTCATACTCTGTCTCTTCCTGCATGACTGCGAGTGATCTAAAGCAATGTTCATGCTGTATTTCTTTACGATATCCCTTTTCATGAGGTCTGACCGTGAAGTCTGATACTCGTTCATTCACCGTCATTCAAGATTCTCTTGTCCTGAAAGCATTCTGAGCATTTTTTGTATGTCGGTCGTCGGTGCTTTGCATTGAGTTTCTACACAGACGTATGCGGTTGCCCTGTTTTTGATTGCTTTGTGGTGCTGAGTATACGGTGCAAGAAGTGTGATCTCTGGCTTTTCTTCAAGACATGGTCGGTAGAGTACTACTATATGTGGAAGAAAGCGATTCCTTATTGCCTTTATCATACGCTGGGTGTCTGGTTTGTTGAGGTCACCAACAACGACTACCTCAGAGCATCTGCTAAGCAAAAGGTCTAAGGCTACCACTAAATGAGTGTGGGACTGTGGGAACTGCTTTACCCTATGAGCCATCAGTTTTGCCATTTCTGATGCCATTTTTTCGAAATTTGAATTTGCTGTGATGCGGCTGAGCCTCATGAGATTCCACATGGCTACTGAATTTCCAGAAGGGACAGCACTATCTTGAAACTGTTTTTGACGAACCATGAGATGTTCACCATCTTCAGGCGTAAAATAGAAACCACCATTCTTATGATCCCAGAAGAGTTTGATCATATCGGTGTTGAGATTGAGTGCAGTGTGAAGATACACCGGTTCAAATGTTGCTTCATATAATTCAATGATGCCCCAGATCAAGAAGGCATAATCGTCGATACTTGCCGATAAAGCAGCCTCCCCATCCCTGAATCGATGCAAAAGTCTGCCGTCTTTTTGCATTGTGTTGAGAATAAATCCTGTGGCTCTTTTCGCCACGCCAGCAAGTTGGGAATCATTAAACACCTGTGCGCCTTTGGCAAGTGCTGCGATCATGAGTCCATTCCAGTCTGTAAGAATCTTATCGTCTTTGTGTGGATGTATACGTTGCTCACGAATGCGCAAGAGTCTCTTTCTCACTCTTTCCAGACGTTTGAGAAAAGATTGCTCAGGTATACCGAGCTCTCGAGCCATTAATGCGGGGGATATCTGAAGGTGCAGGATGTTTCTCCCTGTCTCTCTACCTGAACTTTCTTCAACGAAATTACCACCTTTCTCGACACCATAGATTTTGAGAATGAAATTTGTGTCTCTGCCCAATTGTTTCTTGATTTCATTGTATGACCATACATAAAATTTTCCTTCTTTCCCTTCGCTATCTGCATCTTCTGCAGAATAAAATGCCCCTTGTGGTGACGTCATAACTCGCAACACATAATCGAAAATCTCACGCGCAGTTTTTTCGTATGTTTTTTTCCTTGTCGCCTGATAGGTCTCTGTGTAAACGTATGCGAGTAATGCCTGATCATAGAGCATCTTTTCGAAATGGGGGAGAAGCCATTGTCGATCTGTTGAATAGCGGTGAAACCCAAACCCGATATGATCAAAGATACCCCCAGAGCGCATGGCGACAAGCGTCTTTTCAATCATTTCTAATGCTTTCTTCTCACCGCTCTGCTTCCAGTAACGTAACAAGAACAGAAGATTATGCGGGGTTGGAAACTTTGGAGCATTTCCAAAGCCTCCATAGTTCTCATCAAAGTTTCTGTTGAGCTCTTCATATGTTGTTTTGAAAATTGCCTTGTCAAGAAAACCAGTGCTAGACACGTGCGATATGTGCTCAAGGGCAATTGCAACCTGATTCACTGTGTGAAGTATCCTATCTTGTTTCTGATACCAGAGTGTCCTGATCTGCGGTATGAGTTCAATCAATCCGATTCTACCAAATCGAGTTCCCTTAGGAATATAGGTTGCTGCGTAGAAGGGTTTTTTGTCCGGAGTCATTACAATAGTGAGTGGCCAACCACCGCTTCCTGTCATCAATTGACAGACACTCATATAGAGATTGTCTATATCGGGTCTTTCTTCACGATCTACCTTGATACAGACAAACGTATCATTAAGGAGTTTTGCGACTTCGGTATCTTCGAATGATTCCTTTTCCATCACATGACACCAGTGACAGGTAGAATACCCGATAGAGAGAAAGATTGGTTTGTTTTCATTGCGTGCCTTTGCAAAGGCTTTGTCTCCCCAAGGATACCAATTGACTGGATTATACGCATGTTGTAGGAGATAGGGGCTCTTTTCATGTATCAGATAGTTTGATTTTCTTGATTTCCGTCTTTTCATTTCAGTATTACTTCTGAACTAGATAAACCGTTCAAATCGTTCTTTCTTCGCTTTGCAGATTGGACAGGCCTCAGGTGGTGCATCGCGCGCACACAAATATCCACACACTCTACATCGCCACACAGGATAGGGGAGAGCCGACAAAGCGATACCTTCTGCTTTGGCCTGGGGTTTTTTTCTTTCTTCCTGAGGGGGACGCCGTTCAGGAATCTTGCCGATTTCTTTCTTCCCGTCTACGACTGCACGAGATACATAGAGTCCGCAGTAGCATGTATCATACTCATTTAAATCTGGATCTCGATAATCACATGGACATATAATATCGAGGTCCTCTTCTTTCATACCCGATGCCAATCTGCATGGACACGCCCAGTAGCCATATCTCTTTTCATTGATAATGAGTCCCTCGACGAGTTCTTTTGTAAACTCGATATCAGGATTGAGATGATAGCCGCCCGCCTTGGCTTCACGGTTCAATCTATCATACAGCTTATCTATTTCTCCCTGCGTTATATCTTTTTCATTATTCTTCACCAATCGCCTCCCTTAGTTTTCTCTCATCAAAACCCGTGATGCCTTGATTATCATTAATGACGATGGTAGGAAACGAGCATCGAGGATTCCACTGCATGATTTCTTTTTTTATTTTCTCCTTTTCTTCTTCCCCACAAAGATCAACGTCGATATAATCATAGGCAACACCGCGGTCATTGAGAAACCTCTTTGTCTTTTTGCACCATACACAGGTACTCAAGGCATAAAGCATAATTTTGCCTTTGTCTTTTCCATCAACATGTTTGATATCCATTTTTTCACCTCAGTGAGCAATCTCATTGTTTCTTTTCAACATCGACAGCATATTTTTCCGGATTCTCTTCGAATGCTTTTTTACAGCCAGGCGCACAGAAGTAATAGATCTTTCCTTTATACTCAGTCTTGTACTGTGCTTTTCTTTCATCTACCATCATCTTACATACTGGATCGATAGCCATATGCTTTCACCTCCTCGAATATATCAAATCCCTCTCCCCCTGTGGGAGAGGGCAGGGATGAGGGGTAATCATTTTATCACCCTCACCTTAATCGTTCGACTGAGCTCACGTCGAAGTCCTCTCCCATCAAGGGAGAGGAAAATCTTATTACATTTCATAAGATTCTAACGCACCATAAATGGTGCAACTACGTTCCCCTGATTTAATCAGAGTCTATTAAGCCTTCCCTATCAAAACTATTTTGCTTTCTTCGCATTACCATAAGTCTTTCCCTTTTTCTTGTCGGTGTTAACCTTATTTCTCATCCCCACCTTTATTCAGCCCCTGTATGCAGGGGCGGGATTTATCCTCCCCTCCGTAGGGCCTCGCTCTACAAGAGCGGGCCATCAGATGGGGAGGTGAATTACAATAAACCACTTTCATTTGTTATTGCAATTGCATCAAACACTTTCATAAAAAAACGTCACACAAAAAGATAATCCTAAAAATCACCTATTTCCGAACCCTCTTGTTTTTCTTGAAGGTTGGCTTGAATCTTTTTAACATGAGAGAAAGCGTTACCACAGTAACAGAACTCATTGCCATGGCAAAACCGGCAAATTCTGGTCTAAAGGCAATCCTGAAAAATGGATAGAGCAGGCCTGCAGCGACCGGGATAAGGGCAGTATTGTACGCAAATGCCCAGAAGAGATTCTGCTTTATTCTGGACATCACTTTTCTGCCAAGTTGGACCGCAGCCACTACATCCAAGAGGTCATTTTTGATGAGCACAATTTCACCACTTTCTATAGCAACATCTGTTCCACTACCAATCGCGATACCCACATCTGCCTGGGCTAGTGCGGGTGCATCATTGATGCCATCACCGACAAATGCCACTACCTCTCCTCTTTCTTGGAGCTTTTTTACTTCGCGAGCCTTGTCCTCAGGCAGAACCTCTGACACGATGTGTTCGATTCCAATCTGCTTGGCAATTGCATGAGCAGTTCTTTCATTATCACCGGTGATCATTATTACTTTCAGTTGAGAGTTTTTGAGTTCTCTGATTGCCTGTCTTGATGTTTGCTTCAGGGTATCGGCAATGGCGATGACACCATGTATCTTATTGTCAATCGCAATTAGGCTTACTGTTTTTCCCTGATTTTCAAGTCTTGTGATTCCCTCCTCGATTGCCTCGGAAGACACAATATTATATTCGTTCATGAACAGCCTGTTTCCTATGAGTACTTTTTTTCTGTTCACTTCTGCGCGAACGCCTTTTCCTTCAATAGTATCAAAGTGTTTACTGACGACGAGCTCAATATTGTTTCGCTCCGCATGTCTCACAATAGCCTCAGCAAGTGGGTGGTTTGAATTTTTTTCTACACTCGCCGCGATTTTAAGCAATTCCTCTCTGCTCATGTCAACTTCTATGATATCGGTAACTTCAGGAGTTCCTTTGGTGAGTGTGCCTGTCTTGTCGAATACTACAGAAGTGAGCTTTTCGGATATTTCAAGTGCCTCTCCATTCTTGATGAGAATGCCGAGCTCTGCGCCTCTCCCAATGCCTACGGTCACCGCAGTTGGTGTAGCAAGGCCAAGTGCGCAGGGACATGCTATGACGAGAACAGAGATGAAACGGGTTAATGCGAAGAGGAGTGTATTGCCAATTACAAAATACCAGATGATGAATGATATAATTGCAATGGATAAGACGATGGGAATGAAATAGCCGACAACTCTATCAGCGATTCGCTGGACTGGTGGTCTGGCCCCCTGCGCTTCTTCAACGAGTTTTATGATCTGAGACAGAACCGTATCTCTCCCTATTTTTCGAGCCTTGAATTTGAGTACACTATTTTTGTTGATTGTGCCACCAACAACACCTGCACCTACTTTCTTCAATACTGGTATAGGCTCACCTGTGATCATTGATTCATCAACGAAACTCTTACCTTCGATGACCTCTCCGTCAGCCGGTATCTTCTCTCCTGGTTTCACTACTACTATATCATCTATTTGAACGTCTTCGATTGGCACCTCAATTTCTCGTTCATCGCGATACACAGTTGCTGTTTTTGGTTGTAACCCCATGAGTTTCTTTATTGCTTCTGATGTCTTTCCCTTTGCCTGTGCTTCTAAATAACGGCCAAAGGTTAGAAATGAGGCGAGCATGACCGCGGCTTCATAAAAAAGAAATTCTCTTGAGAGTATAATATCAAACGTACCCAATATACTCGAGACAAATGCAACTCCGATGCCCATCGAATACATGACATCCATGTTGAGCGTTTTGTTTTTGAGAGCGCGAAGTGCTGCATTGAAGATAGGGTAACTAACATACAAGAATACAGGTGTGGCAACGATGAACATCACATAAGGCAGAGAGGGAGGAAGGGTAAGAGGTAAGTACATCAAGAGCATTAATGGAATGCCAACGGCAAAACCGACGACAAATCTGTTCCGCTTGTCTCTGAGTGATTTTTCTCTCGCCTTCTTCTCTAAATCACCGGTTTCTTCACCCTCGAGTCCAAGATACTGATAGCCAGCATCCTCAATTGCCTTTTTCATATCTATGACTGTTGTCATATCTGGATTGTAGGTGACATATGCCTTTTCAGCACCAAGATTGACATTCACGTCTATTGTGCCATCCATCTTTTTCAAAGAATTCTCAATTGTTGCGACGCACGTGGCGCATGTCATGCCACCAACCTTAAGCGTTGCCTTTTCATTGATCACATGATAACCCGCCTTTCTCGCTGCCTTTTCAATATCCTTAAGACTCAATTTTGCCGAGTCATATTCTACTGTAGCAGTTTCATTGCCAAGATTTACCATAACACTATTCACGCCACTCAGTTGTGAGACAGATTTTTCAATCGCCTTCGCGCACGTAGTGCAATTCATACCAGCGATTTTGAACGCTATCTTTTTCTGCATCTGCGTTGCTATCTTTTGCGTCCAGACAAGTGAATCCGATACTTTTTCACAAAATGATCAGGATGATACGATATTTTTGCCTGTCGTAAGCCCGGTTCTCCCAGGTCCTGCTCGCGATTGATATACTTCACACCGTGCCAATCATTCTCAACATATTTTTGATTGATCACTGCGTAGAGTCCCTCTATCTCTGGGTTTGCTTTCTCAATATGGACGACTGCAACATTTTCGTTGAGTAATTCGCCAAAGGTGAATGCTTCAACATTGCCGTTCATCTCTATGACAGCACCGTGCAGGTGTAGGTCGTGATAGTTGGCCAGGGCTTCGCCAATGGCATCCCACTCTCCCAAGAGATTCAAATCATCCTCGCACCGTCGCGCAGCCCGCACCATCTTTCTGTCAGTTCAAAACATGACTTCAGATATTTTTCAGTCAGTGTGTCATAGTGAAAGACATTAGAACGAATGAAATGACTGATGTGATTTCGTTTGGAATGGTATTTGTTTCCGGACAGAGCGGCAAGCTCTTCTGTTCGATAGATATAGTCAAAGTGCTCTCTTGTTGGTGTGGTTGACAGGTCATGTGCCCCTGCAATCTCTCTTACCATACGCTCGTCGGCACGTTCGATCCGTGGACTATTTTCTCTTTTTTCATCGTTGAGCCATTCCAAGAGTGCACGTACTGGTTCCAGACGTGGAGACGGACCAATAGGTTGCAGCGCACAGAGACCATGGGTCTTTGTGCTGCAGAGAATCATGAGCCAATCTTTGTACATGGACCATCTGAAACCATAGTAGGTGCGCCAAATAAAGAGATTTGTGAAGGTGAGTTCAGAGGTTTGAGGTTGGTAGTCCCAGAGAATCTCTTGTATAAAATCACGGTCTGCCAGTTGAATTGATCTAAACTCTGGAAACTGTGGTATCATGAAAGATGTCTATTTCCCGAGTGCCTGTTTCAAATCCATGGCATGTTCCTGTTCTGTTGCCAATATTGTCCGCAACTGCTGCGCTAAGGCAAATTCTTTTAATGTCTCTGCCTGTTCTATTCGTATCTTGTATCTTCTGATTGCATCTTCTTCTCCATCGAGGTCTTGTTGAAGCATCTCCATGTTGTCTTTTGATGTCTTAATCGGCCCAACGTTAACACTCGGTGAGCCGCCGAGAAAATCGATCTGGTCTGCCAAGATCATTGCATGCTGTATCTCTTCATTAGCATGAATTTTCAATTCCTTTATGATATCCCCATAGGCTGCCCCAGTCATTACTGCTGCATGATTTATGTACTGGATTGCAGCAGAGTATTCTAGTTCTAGGTCTTTGCTCAATAATTCTAAGAGTTTATCTAAGGTTAAATCCATGGTTTCCTCCTTTCAAAGATATTTTGGTACCTCAGTAAACACTTATCATGTGCTTCACCCTGCTTGGAACGCTCTTATGAGAGTTTGATTATTGCATCCGTGAACAGATCATATTCTTCGTCCTCATTAAGGTCATGGATATGTATCTGTTCTACTTCATTTACCCCTTTAATTTCTAAGAGCTCTGATTCGTACAGAATCTTAACGTTCGATTCCCTCAGTTTCTTTTCTAATTCTTTCGGTGCAGTAATCTCTTTGCCGGGAGTGACAAAGATAACTCGTGGTGTATATTTGGTTAAAGAGAGGGCGATTTCAACAGATCTTTCTCCCTTATCTACTACAATTACCCGCTTATCTTTGAAGATTGAGAAGTCATCAACAACATGGAACACACCCTTGTTGAGGAATTCTTCCTCACCTACAATTTCCTTCTTTGTTTGTGTAGCTACGGCGGCTTGTGCTGTTGATTCAGTCTTCTGTCTTTTCTGGTAGTTCTTGATTGCCTCTCTGAGTGCATCTGCTGCAAGATTTGAACAGTGCATCTTTATTGGCGGGAGTCCGTCTAACTCATCGGCAACATCCTGGCGTGTTATTTTGACCGCTTGTTCTATTGTTTTTCCCTTTGCCAATTCAGTTATCATGCTCGCGGTTGCGATTGCAGAACCGCAGCCAAATGTCTTGAATTTTATATCCTCTATCTTATTATTCTTCACTTTGATATAAAATTCCATGAGGTCACCGCAGACAGGATTTCCAACCCTTCCTACAGCAACATCTTTTCCTTTCAGCGTACCGACGTTTCTCGGATTCCGAAAATGGTCCAGGACCTTTTCAGAATACTGAGTAGATTTCATGCGATCCTCCTATCTATAGAGCGGTGAGAGTTCTCTCAGGCGTTCAACAACCCCAGGCAAGACCTCCAAGACTCTATCAATGTCGTGCTGCTTCGTGAATCTCCCACACGTCAATTCTAGAGACCCGTGTGCTTCCTCATGCAAAAGTCCTAAGGCAATGAGTGTATGTGAAGGCTCCAATGTCTTTGATGAGCAGGCAGAGCCGGTTGAGACTGAAATCCCTTTATCTTTGAGTGATATGAGCAATGATTCACCTTCAATACCATCGAATCTGAAGTGGGCATTATTAGACAATCTCTCAGTTGGATGCCCGTTTAGATGTGAGCGAGGAATGTCCTCTAATATGTTGTTAATGAGTGCATCTCGGTACACTGTGAATCGCTTTACTTCTTCCTTCATTTCTTTCTGCATGATTTCTGCAGCCCTTGCCATTCCAACAATTCCAGGGATGTCTTCTGTCCCGGAGCGAAGACCACGTTCTTGTCCACCGCCAATGACTAACGGATTTAGTCTGATTCCCTTTCGAGCATAGAGAACACCTACTCCTTTGGGTCCATAGAGGTCATTTGATGAGAGCGTTAAGAGATCAATATTGTCCTTTTTGACATCCAATGGTAAGAGTCCTTCAGCTGCCACGGCATCTGAATGGAACACTATGTTTTTTTCTCTGCATAAAGCGCCAATATGAGATATTGGTTGAGCGGTTCCGATTTCATTATTCGCATAACCGATTGAGACTAAGATTGTCTTGTCGGTGATTCTCTCCCTGACCTTTGAAATACTGACTCTGCCGTACTGATCAACAGGGATCTTTGATACGGTGAAGCCATTTTTGGCTAGATACTTTGTAATGTTGTGTATCGAGATGTGTTCAATCTCTGATATGACAAGGTGATTTCCTTTGTCCTTGTTGCGCATAACATAGCCAATAATCCCCAGATTGCTCGATTCAGTGGCTCCAGATGTGAAGATTATTTCATCTGGTTCTGCTTTGATAAAAGCGGCAATCTTCTGGCGGCTTTTCTCCAAGGCCTCTGTTGCCTCATCGCCTATGCTGTGTAAGGATGAAGGATTACCAAACTGCTTGTTGAAATAAGGGAGCATGACATCAACCACTCGTTGGTCAACGGGTTTTGAGGACTGATAATCTAAATATACACCCATCTCTGCTCTTTCTCCGTTAAAACCACATTGTCGCATGGGCGTCTAAGACGAGGTCATTTAATGTCCCCGCGCCCACGATCTTCACACCAGGTATTAAGGCGACCTTATCCCAGCCGAGCATCTGTCTAGATGCCTCACAGACATAGATGTCAATTCCTAGGTCAAGGGTCTTCGTTATCATCTCATACACGCTTGGAAAGCTACCCAGTTTGATCTTCTTGGCGTGTTCAGGTTGCAGTACGCGTAGTCCTTGGCCCAAATAGTACACCTTCGCGTTGATGTCCATAGCCCTTGCAGTCTGTGCAAGGACTAATGGTGAGTACTGCCTCTCTGGTATATCACTCGTCTGAACATACAGAATTGATTGCTTGTCTTTCATTTGACCGCTCCTATTTTATTTTTTTGATCCAAAATCTTAATGTATTACCACTTTTCTCAAATTTTACAATCTCATGTCCAGTTCTCTTGGCAAATCGCTTTAAGTCCTCTTCTGCAGCAGGGTCATCAGCCACCACCTCTAAAATCTCGCCTATCTCTATGCTGTCTATCTGCTCGCGCGTCTGAAATAGAGGTTGAGGGCAATACAGACCAATACAGTCAAGGGTCTTTTTCGGTTTTTTTGCTTCAGGCATACTTTTCTCCTCTGATTTTTATTAGAACAGTGGTGTGAAGTGCTGTTCTGCCCAATATTCTTCCTTAAGAATGTCGAGTTGTCTGGTTATTGCCTCAAGGTGATTCTGCTCCCATTTCTGTAATTTGGCAAAAAGCTCTTTGGCAACAGGTTCATCAGTTTCTTCTTTCATTTTTCTGTAAAAATCGATTGAATTTGATTCCAGCAGCGCACCGATACTGAGCGCAGAAATCTCAAAGTGTTTTTCTTTTACCCTTGATCTCAATTCCTCACTGAATATTGGGCTTTCTTTCTTGAACATGAATGATGCCTCACCGAGCGATATTGAGGGCGCCCATTTATTGGAACTCGTGAGTGAGTTAAAGTGTTTTTGGAGTTCTCGAAAGTGTTTTTTTTCGTCTTCAGCGAGCATCTTAAAGACCTCTCTACCCTTTTTGTCTTCGGTCTTTTCTGCTGCCATCGTATAGAACTGGATTCCATTGAGTTCAGTCTGAAGGGCGATCCTCATGCCTTCGAGTATTTTCTTCCTATCCATGTGCCACTCTCCTTTTATCCCTCCCTACATTTTGACAACATACTGGAGAAAAAGATTTATTGCCTCATCGGATCTATTGAGGCAACTTCATTGTGAGAAAAGAGGTTACCTTTTTAGCAGGCGAACATTTTCTGTTTGAGTATTCTCTGAGACCTATCGAGGACATCATTAAGGTGAAGATCAGCTCTATAGACAGGTTCTATATTTTCGAGGAAGGATTTGACCGATTCATATATTGCTGTTCTTTGACGGTTCTCTTCATCTTTATTAAGAGGTCTCTCGGCTTGGAGCTTCTGTTCACCTTCCATGAAACCTTCAGGAAAATACCAGTCTTTAAACCACGTGAATCCAAGTGTATACAATTTGTAGCCAAGACGTGATACTGCTGCTGGAATGCCTAGCTCGAGCTGCTTTCGTGTCTCATGGTCTCTCGAGTAATCAACAAATAGATTCTCGCCGGGGTCGACAAACTGTGCCACAAACTGCAGCAGAGAGTTCTCTAATGGTGAACCGAAATAATTGATGGTGTTATTTCCTATCTTTATGTTCTTTTCTATACCAAACAATTCCATCCACGGTCTGTAATGTGGTTGCCTACCTCGAAAGAGCTTGAGATAGAGAAGGTGAGTTTCAGTACCGTCAATTTTTAGATGTACATCAAGGTCTAACTCTTCTTGAAATCTTCCTCGCATAACACTTTTTGCTGCTATCGTAAAATCAGTAACCGAAATACCTTTTCTGAAATTCTCGACTATGTTTCTTTTCATCTTATCACAGAAACAGGACAATCAATTTTAGGGGAGGGTGAGACGAGACCTAATATTTGCCGTCCATTCTGAACTCGGCAATGTCGAACCAAAAACCAGATTGAGTCACGTTATCATACTGCGCCTGTAATAAGTCGTAGTGTAGCCTTTCTTCGTCACATATATTGCTGAAGATTTCTTTTGTCTTTGGATCGGTAGTCTCATTGGCAGATTTGTCGAAAAAATCGATTGCCTTTCTCTCAAGCTCCATGCCGATGCGTATGGCTTCAAGCTCGCTCGCTCGTTCTTCCTTTTCTTGTTTTTCTACTCGTGTCTTAAGTTCTTCAATGACCGATGAAATACCTTTTTCCTCTTCTTCAACATACCTTTTCCAATCATCACTGCCGATGTGGGCCGCAAATAATTGACCAAACGTCTTCAGGTGACTTATCTCATCGCGTGCGAGTTTCTCAAACATCTTTTTGCCGAGCTCGTTATGTGTTCTTGCTGCAGCATGTTCGAAGAAACTCCTTCCGTTTATTTCCAATCTAATGGTTTCTCTTGCTACATTTAGGATCTGGTCAGCCTTGTGTTCCATTATAAATCTCCTCTTACGTTTCCTTTTTTGCATGTGGTGTGAATACACGTTGACCGAGTTCTCTATCGAACATAAAGAGTCCACCAGGTGCGTCTCCCATGAGTTTGAGCTTCTGGACTATTTCGTCGGCTGATGACTCTTCTTCAACTTGTTCAGTAACAAACCACTGAAGGAAGTTGTTTGTGGCATGATCGTTTTCAGATATGGCGAGATCGACAAGGCCATTTATCAATCCTGTTACTTTCTGTTCGTGCTCAAAGACGTGGTTGAAGGCTGCAAGAGGAGACTGCCATTTTGTTGGTGGTGCATCAATCGCAGTGAGTGTTATCGTGCCGCCTCTTTCATGCACATAGTCAAAGAACTTCATTGCGTGGACGAGTTCCTCCTGCGCCTGTACGCGCATCCAATGAGCGAATCCCTTCAGGTTTTCTGATTCGAAAAATGCAGACATTGAGAGGTAGAGATACGAGGAGTACATCTCTGCATTTATCTGTCTATTGAGTGCGTTCTCTATTTTCTTCTTGATCATAACCTGTTCTCCTTAGATTTAACTTTTCCACAATCCGTGGATATTACAGTACTCACGAGCGGTGACAGTCTTAGCTCCAATCTTAAAGAACGCCTCGGGTTTGCTCCCGGGTTTTAAAAATTGTCGATATGCCTGTCCATCAGCCATTAACTCGATCCACTCGATGTAGTGTTTTTCTTCCATGGGATGCGGTACACTACCGACTGCGACCTTATAACCGTCGGCCGACTTTTCAATAACAGGAACATGCTTTTCTTTGGCTGCATCAACAGTATTCTCTTCCATGAGTTTCATTGGTTGGCCACAGCAGACGAGTTGGCCTACACCATCATGCAGCACTTCAACGATATTTCCACATATTTCACACTTATATATCTGTGATCTTTTGGTCATTGTATACTCCTCCTTATTTCTATCCAGGTGTTTTTCGTACCATCTGTTTGCCACAGCACATCAAGTCACAGAAATCAACACATCCGCAGACCTCATCTATGGTGACGACGAGTCCACACTCACGACACGTATATTTTGTACCTTTTCTCATCTTTCTTGTTTTTTTTGTGCCTTTTTTCTTTTTTACCATTTTTTTCATATCATTCTCCTTTCTCTATATTTTTTTATGGCAGAACCACCAGTCAAAACACTCGTACTGCTTGCTCCTCTCTTGTGCTGTCTTCACATCTGCTGCCGGTGGAATGATTACCTCATCTTTGACCAGCTCGTTGTTGGGCCAGTTTGCCGGCATGGCAACACCATTTTTATCAGCGACCTGAAATCCCTTTATCATTCTCAAAAACTCATCCATATTTCGTCCTAATTCTTGTGGATAGTAGAGAATTGCCCTGATGATACTCTTGGGGTCGACAATTAAGACAGCCCTCACTGTATTTGTACCTTTTCCTGGGTGCACTAATCCGAGGCGATGGGCGATTGCTCCTGTATCGTCTGCGATAACCGGAAATTTAATTTCAATTTTTAGGTTGTCCTTGATCCATTCCACCCATTTTATGTGTGAGAATACCTGGTCTATACTCAACCCAATAAGTTCGCAATTGAGTTTCCTGAACTCATCAAATCTCTTTTGGAATGCCACAAATTCTGTTGTGCAGACCGGAGTAAAGTCTGCTGGATGGCTAAAGAGAATGAACCATTTATTGCTGAATGCATCAGGCAACTTAATGATTCCATGGGTCGTCTTGACCTCTATTTCAGGAAATTTTTCTCCAATCAAAGGCATTGTTCTTTCCATCATTATCCTTCTTTTATTTTATTATACACGCTGCGTCGACACTCTGTTTGCAGCTCGATAGCTTAACAAAGTGTCTCCGTTCTTCATCGATTATTTTGTCAATAACGTTACGTTGATTCTCAGGCAGCAATTTTTTCACCTCTTGATAGTATAAAATTGAGTCGAGTTCTCTGTCTATCGCAAATTTCAGTGCCGAGGCAGCATCTTTGATCTTTCCCATTTCTTCCTTTAGTTTATCTGGCGTAAAGATGTGGTTGTCTGCATAAGCACGTAGGTAGGCAAAATACTCACCAGGGTAGCTTTCAAAAGGTTCGTATTCTTCGATATTGGACACCATTTCCTCATAGGTCAGTTTATGTTTTACCTCTTCATCCGCGAGTGCTGAAAAGAGCTCTTTTACCTCTTTGTTATCCAAAGTATCAGCCATACCTCGGTAGAATTTTTCACCATTTTCCTCTATTCTGATAGCAAACTGAAAGAATTCGCTAGGTCTAAATATGGTCATTATCGACCTCCTTTAGGTGATTATATTTATTCCCTTATGCTTTGCAAGGATTTCATCTGCAAGTTTTTCGAGGGCTCTGAAGTCTTGTTCTCTGGGGTATCCTTTTGCAATAACTGGTGGTATAAGTTCTACCTTAAGATTGCCGAGCATCCCGGTGATTGCATCGACCATTTTCCCGCCCCAGCCGTAGGAACCGATAATTGATGCAAACCTTGTTTTAGGCCTCAGTCTATTGGTCAGATATGTTGCATAGACTACTGCGGGGTGTGGACCGACAAGCACTGTGGGCGATGCGATCACAATTGTTGCAGCGTCGACAATTGCCATCGCCAGTTCGCCGATGTCTGTTTTTGTCAGGTTAAATGGCCTTACGGTGATATCCCTTTTCATAAGGGAATCGACGAAATGGGCAACCATCTTCTCGACACTACCATGCATCGAGACATAGGGAATAATAACCTCATTTTCTACATGATCAGAGATCCAGCCTTTGTAGGCATTGAGAATAAATTCTGGTCTCTTGTATATTGGACCATGACTTGGTGCGATCATTTTCATTTCATAGCTTTTCAGTTTTTCCATATGCTTCTTGATACTAGTCCTGAAGGGCATCATGATCTCCGCGTAGTAGCGTTTTGCACAGCCATAGACTTTTTCCTCATCTTCTGCATACAGGTCGCTAGTGGCAAGGTGCGAGCCGAAGAGGTCGCAGGGAAACAGAAGTTTGTCTTCTCTTACATAGGTAAGCATGGTCTCTGGCCAGTGTACCCAGGGTGCAATGATGAATTCAAGCGTCTTATCTCCTAATGATACTGTCTCGTTGTCATTGACTTCGATGAATTTCTCTTCGGGGATAAGGAGCAAATCCATGAGTATTTGTTTGCATTTCGGGTTGGTCACTGCCTGTGCATTTGGATAGAGCTCAAGTATTTTCGGTAGCGTTCCTGAGTGATCCTGCTCGCCGTGGTTTAAGATGACGTAGTCAAGATGGCCTCTGTCCAAACTCTTGAGATTCTCTATCAGCTCATTTTCTTTTGTAGGGTCAACCGTATCAATGAGTGCTGTCTTTGTACTTCCTTTTATCAGATAGGCATTATATGTTGTGCCATCTGGAAGTGGTATGAGTTCGTCAAACAGTCTCCTATCCCAATCGATCGCTCCGACAGCATAGACTCCAGCCATGATTTTACGTGGGGTCATTGTTAGCCTTCCTTTTCAAATTGGTCTTTTCCGGCACCACATACTGGGCATACCCAATCATCGGGCAGTTCTTCAAAAGGTGTTCCTGGCTTTATGTCTGAATCAGGGTCACCCTTTTCTGGATCATATATATATCCACACACGGTGCATTTGTACTTTGCCATCTCTCTCTCCTTTCTTGGCAACCATAATTCTCCAGAGCTCAATGAGAGCTTTTGCTGCTGTCGTCTGACAGAGTTACCAGTTCTCGCATAAGAGTTCGAAGTGTGCACGGGGATGAGCGCAGGCAGGACACTTTTCAGGCGGTTCTATTCCTTCGTGGATATAGCCACAATTTCTGCATCTCCACTTTACTGACTGTGCGCGTTTAAAGACCCGATTATTCTTGATGTTATCGAGTAGTCCGAGATATCGCTTCTCGTGTTGTTTCTCAGCACGTGCTATTGCCCTAAAGACACACGCTATATCAGTAAATCCCTCTTCATCTGCTATCGTTGCAAATTCAGGATACATCTTTGTATGCTCATAATTTTCACCCGCGGCAGCCTCCTTGAGGTTATCTGCTGTACTTCCAATCACACCTGCCGGAAATGCTGCACTGATCTCTGCTTCGCCACCCTCTAAGAACTTGAATAATCTCTTTGCATGTTCTTTCTCATTATCTGCAGTCTCAGTGAAGATGCCTGAGATCTGCTCATAGCCTTCTTTCTTCGCCTGTGAGGCAAAGTAGGTGTAGCGGTTGCGCGCCTGTGACTCTCCTGCAAAAGCTGTCAGAAGATTTCTTTCTGTCTTTGTTCCTTTTACACTTGTCATTGTTTTATCTCCTTTCATCGGTTAACGACTCAGAACAGAGGTATATCAAAACACCTGCTCCACAGCCTTCACCTCTGGAATTTCTTCTTTCAACTTTTTCTCAATTGCCATCTTGAGGGTCATGGTACTCATCGGACACCCAGCACAGGCACCTGTTAATTTCACCTTTACAATTCCGTCATCGCTGACATCAACCAACTCAACATTTCCGCCATCAGCTATCAATAGTGGTCTTATCTTATCCAGGGCCTTTTCCACTTTTTCTTTCATTTTACCTCCTTATAACCGAACAGATTAAAGGTTGTCTCTTATAGTTTGACAGCACTGATTGTCTCACTGTTTAGTTCTTTGAATCGTTTTGTTGAGGCAGTTTTTACATATCCCTTTGATATAACCGTGTATCTCATCTATCTTATTACCCTTAACCTGTTCTTTCTCAATAATAGGACATTTAATATCAATATCAAATATCTTGCCACATTTCTTGCAGAGAAAATGATGGTGTGGCTTGGTCGTGACATCGTACCGTAGTTCTGTACCAGTGATGGTCACCGCAGAGATGATATTTTTTTCCAGAAAGGCATTGAGGGTGTTGTAGATGGTTGTCATGGATATGGTCGGTATCCTTCCTGCCAACGCTTCATAGATCATCTCAACCGTAGGGTGTGTATGCATATGTTTGTTCAGATATTCAAGGATCTTGAGACGTTGGTATGTTGGTTTCAGTCCTTTTGTCTTGAGGATATTTTTTAATCTTTCCATATTTGAAATTATTTTCATTATGAAATCATTATAATTGAAAAAGAGAGTTTGTCAAGAGTTAATATGTATAAGCATGACAAGGCTTTGCGGATACTAAATGAGGAATGGTGTAGTAAAAATTACTAATTTCGTTAGAGAATATGAGCTTTTTGTTGGTCAGACAGTTCTTTAGATATTAGAGGATGAAATTGAGTATGCTCCCCACGATGAGTGCTGAACCAATCATGATGAGTGCTGCCTTTATCATGTCGATGATCCCCAATTCTTTAAGCAGTATCACGAATGAAGCGACACAGGGGAAATACATAGTGAGGACAACACTTGAAATAATGAGCTGTTTCAGGGATAGACCGAGTGGCGCAAGCATACCGACCGCAATGTCTTTTCTCAAGAAACCGATTATGAGGGCGCCAACTGCCTTGAGTGGCAACCCTAAGACGTTGGTAACAATAGGGGCAGTTACCGTTCCAATGAACTCAATCACACCCAGTGAATATAAGACATTGATGAACAAAACACCGAGAAGGACAAAGGGAATTGCCTCTTTTAAAAACCATCTGATTCTCATCCACACCTTTTTAAGAAGTGCACCGCCATAGGGAAGACGATAGGGTGGAATCTCGGTGAATATTTCGGGACTCTCACCCTTCACAGCGAATCGCATGATGTTACCAGCAACAAGCCAGACAAAAAAGAGCGTTGCGAAAACGGGGAAGAGCCCTCGCGCTCCATATTTGCCGACCAGACCGAAGATCATTGCAGTCTGAGCCATGCACGGTATGGTGAGTGCCATGAGGGTAGCCGCAATAAAACGTTCCCTTTTTGTCTCCAAAATTCTTGTAGCCAGTACGCCGGGCACATTACAACCAAAGGCCAATAACATAGACACAATTGCCATGCCATGCAGTCCGACAATATGCATTGTCTTATCAAGGAGCACTGCAAGTCTTGGGAGGTAACCAGAGTCCTCGAGAAAACTGAGCATAAGATAGAATGAAATAATGTAGGGCAAGACTGCTGCAAAAGGGACATAGAGACCGGTCGTCAATATACCAAATGACTGACCAAAATCAATTTCACCATCGATGAGTTGACCAATAAGGAGATGATGCAGCACCGTCCCTGCACCCAGTTTGTGCGAAAGTTCCATCATTAAAGGCGCCCACAAATTTTCAAACAGTGGTTCAAGGACATAGGCGATAAGACTTTCACCAATTAATCTGATAACCTGGAAGACTATAAATATGATGGCTATCGCAATGGGTATGCCAGTCCATGGATGGATGGTTAGATCGCTGAGACGTTCAAAGATGGTGTGATGTTTATGAGTGATTACTTGAACTTTATTAATGATGTTACCAATTTCATGCCAGCGTTCTTCATCATCATACTGGTATTGTCCCTTTGTTGCCCTGTCTAAGTGGTCAACCAATTCCTTGATACCTTCACCCGTAATTGCAACGGTCGGTATGATGGGAATGCCAAGGATATCTTGGAGTTTTTGTGCATCGATAGAAATCCCAATGTGTTTTACTTCATCCCAGAAATTAAGGGCAATAATCATTGGTATGTCTTTTTTGATCAGTTGTAATGTTAAATTGAGATTTCTTTCTAGATTGGTAGCATCAACCACATTGATAACGATGCTCTCTTTTGTATCAATCGCCTTATTGAGCATTTGAACTGCTACTCTTTCTGCTGGTGAATTAGGATCGAGGCTATAAGTACCAGGTACATCAATAACATCTATTTTCGTGTTGCCAGAGCCGATACAGCCCTTGCAGTATTCGACTGTAGTACCTGAGTAATTTGAGGCAATGACATTGACACCAGTAAGCCTGGAAAAAATGACGCTCTTACCGACATTGGGGTTGCCAACCAAGAGTATTGTTTTCACCATCAGCGCTCCTTATCACGCTCTTTAAATGCCAAGGAAACATTGTTGTGAGCATCCGAGACCGTGACTGTTTTCATTATCATCTTCTTCCGGTATGGTTTAAACAAAAGTAAGAAGCATATTTTGCACAACCTGTCTCTTGAGATTAGGTTATGTTAACCAAAACTCTGGTTGCCATACCATGACCGAGTGCTATCTGCGCATTTCCAACCTTGATTAAAACCGGTCCACGCATGATCTGACTGCTGATTTTGGTTATCTCGACGCCAGGTCTTATGCCCATTGCCTCCAACCGTGCTCTCATTCCATATCCACCGTGTACCTCAACAATTTTTCCGTGATATCCAGCTCCCATATGTGCGAGATCAACGATAGCCATTTTACTTTCTCCTTTTTTTCTTCTGGCACCCATCGCACAATCCGTACAGCACCATTCGGTGTGAGGAAATTGAGAAAGTATATTTCTTGGCGACATCCTCCTGTATCTTTTCGATTAGATCGTTTCTAAATTCGATAATCTTGCCGCATTCTACACAGATAAGATGGTCATGGTGTTGTGACGTGTGCACAGGTTCGAATCTTATGACACCATCTCCAAAATTGCATTCACTCGCCAAACCGCAATCAGAGAGAAGCTTTAGTGTGCGATAGACTGTCGATAAACTCACCTTTGGATTGACCCTCTTGACCTCATCATACAATTCCTCGACAGTGTAGTGTCTGTCCTTTTCTATGAAATACTCTACCACCAAGGAACGCTTGCATGAGCTCCTTAATCCCATCTGTAGTCGACACCTATAGAATTCCTGTAATGGATCTCCATCTCTTGCGTGAGGAGGCGTGTTTTTTGACTGCTGCCTATTCATATCGTTCACTCCTTTTTGAATATGAAATTCATCTTCACTATAATCATAATGGAAAAAGTGAGTCTGTCAAGGGGGAACTTTGTCGGTACTGTTTCCAAAGAGAATGAGGCAGCGATTTGACAAACAGCGTTTTTGCGATTTACGTGTGTACGATGTGACGGTACCAATATACACTTGAGGTATTGACATTGATATGTGTTTTCCTTATAATATAATAATGTGTGGGATAGTGGGATATATTGGACCACGCGACCTTTCGAGTGTCTTGCTCGGGAGCCTCTGGCGTCTAGAGTATCGGGGTTATGACTCAAGCGGTATCTCGGTCATTGACAACGGCGAGATGATAATTAGAAAGGTTCCCGGAAAACTGAGTGAACTTGAAGAGTTGCTCAAGGCAAAACGAGTAACAGGACAGCTCGGTATTGGTCATACGAGGTGGGCAACCCATGGAAGACCGCAGGAGATGAATACCCACCCATTGCTAGACTGTAATGAAGAGACTGCACTCGTTGTTAATGGCATCATAGAAAACTATCTGCTTTTGAAGGACGAACTTGAGTCAAGAGGGCATATCTTCCGTTCCCTAACCGATTCCGAAGTCATCGTCCACCTCATTGAAGAGAATATGGACCTTGGCCTGGCTGAGGCAGTAAAGAAGACAGTCAACAGACTAACCGGCAATTTTGCCTTTGCCGTCATTTCACTAAAAGAACCAGGGAAGATTGTATGTGCGCGGCACGACGCACCGCTTGTCTGCTGCTACAATAAAGATGAAGCTGCTGTGGCTTCAGATATCTCTGGTGTGATTGCCATATTTGATGAGGTGATAGATGTTCCTAATAATTCTATTGCTGTTCTCTCAGTTGGCGATTGCGTCTTCACTAGTTTTGATGGTGAGGAATTTCGGCTGGAGCCTCGAAAGATTCATATTCAGATGCAAGATATGGATAGAGGGCAATTCCCGCACTTCATGCTCAAAGAAATATTTGAGCAGCCAAAGGTTATCCATGACATTGTCTGTGAGAGAATTAGTGATAGTACCATAAATCTCGGTATGGAGCTCAACATAGCAGACGACGAGCTCAAAAAACTTTCAAGGATAGTAATACAGGCATGTGGTACTTCTTGGCATGCTGGACTTGTTGGCAAATATCTGATAGAGCGGTTTGCTCGTATACATACCGAGGTTGATATTTCGAGTGAATTCCGTTATCGTGATGCAGTGCTCGATGGAAATACAATGGTGATGGCAATCAGTCAATCAGGTGAGACCGCAGATACCATAGCCGGATTACGTGAGGCAAAGGTCAAATTTATGAAGGTGCTTTCACTCGTAAATGTGCCACAGTCAAGTATTCACCGTGAATCTGACGGCACGATTGCCATCATGGCGGGCCCTGAGATTGGTGTTGCATCAACAAAGGCATACACCTGTGAGATACTCAACCTGTATTTTCTCAGTCTCTATCTCGGTATGTTAAGAGGATTCGTAACAGTTCCTGACTTAAAGAAACATTTTACTGAAATAAGAGAAATTCCTGGACAGCTAGACAGAATATTAGATTTGGACCGAAAGATTAAAAAAATTGCTGAAGCACTTTATAATTCGAGAGATTTTTTATTCCTCGGTAGGGGATTGAATTATGCAACAGCGCTGGAAGGCGCCCTCAAATTGAAAGAAATCTCTTATATACACGCTACAGGTTATGCTGCTGGAGAAATGAAGCATGGCCCGATTGCACTGATTGATGAAAATATGCCAGTGGTTTGTATTAACACAATATCGAGTGTCTATGATAAGATGTTCGGTAATATACAAGAGGTCGTGGCACGAGATGGGATTCCCATATCGATTGTTACAGAAGGAGATAAGAAGACGAAGGCAGTGAGTAGATATGTCATTGAAATACCAGAATGTACTGAAGTCATATCACCAATATTAGCAGTGATTCCGTTACAACTCTTTGCATACCACATAGCTACACTCAAGGGGCTTGATGTTGATAGGCCACGCAACCTTGCCAAGAGTGTTACTGTAGAGTAATCTATTTGAGAATAGATCATTTAATACTCAATCAATATAGACTATCCACTAAAATCAGACTTGAGAGAATCAGGGACGAGGTCCATTTGATTGCAGGTGTTGACGTCGCAGTAACCCCTGTTTCTCTTTTTGGTTGTATTGGTGTCTTTTCGTTTCCATCACTTAATCTGATTGAGTACTCATGCGCAAATGCTCCCCACAAAATGCCTTATATTCCTGGATTTCTTTCTTTTCGCGAAATCCCTGTGATCCTAAAATGCTACGCAAAACTCAAACAAAAACCGGATCTTCTCCTTATTGATGGTCAGGGTATTGCACACCCTCGTGCCGTTGGTATTGCATCACATTTAGGAATTATCTTGAATAAACCAACCATTGGTTGTGCCAAATCCCACCTGTTTGGAGACTACGAGATGCCTGGATCTGCAAAGGGTTCATACAGTATGATAACGGATGGAGAGAGGAAAATAGGGTTAGTGCTGAGGACAAGAGATAGGGTTCAACCTCTCTTTGTATCACCTGGAAATCTTGTTGATCTTGATGATTGCCTGAAGTATGTTCTCGCATCGCTCAGCAAATATAGAATTCCTCAACCATTAAGATTTGCCCATAAAACAGCAGGGGAGTGGGCAAGGAGGTTTGATGTCTGAAGTCAGAAGAGATATCGTTACCGATACATGGGTCATCATTGATACCGAAAATGAAACGATACCGAGAATACATGCCAATACACAGAGACAAACAGACGATTGCCCATTTTGTGAGGGGCAGGAGAATCGCACACCAAATGAAATCTTCGCGATCCGAGACGGAACACCGCCAAACAAACCAGGATGGAAGGTGCGGGTTATCCCTAACATAAGACCGATTTTGAGAATTGAAGGTGAACTCAAGAATGTCGGCGTAGGAGTATATGATATGGTTAATGGGGTCGGTGCCAACGAGGTGATTGTAGAGGCGCCCAAACATATAGTGAATCTCTGTGAACTTTCTGATGAACAGATAGGTCTTGTATTAAAAACATACCGCACACGAATCGAGGACCTCCATAAAGATAAGAGGCTGCGTTATATACTCATTTTTAAGAATCATGGTCGTGCTGCCGGGGCATCAACTATTACACATACCCATTCGGATCTCATTGCATTACCAGCAACACCGGTCCGCGTTAAACAGAAACTAAACGGCGCGCGAGAGTACTTTGAGTACAAAGAACGATGCCTGTTTTGTGATATCATACAACAAGAGATTGAAATGGCTGATAGACTCATATTCCAGAGCGACAAATTTGTTGTCATCGCTCCATACGCATCGAGATTCCCTTTTGAAATCCTCATTATGCCGAAGCGTCATTCTTTCAGCTATAAACTCATAGATAACAACGAGATTTCTGATCTTGCAAGCGTATTGAAAAAGATCGGTAAGGTACTGTATACAGCTTTTGAAGATCCACCATACAATATAATCCTTAACGATAGCCCAAATCTGTTACCGAAAAAGAATTACTGGATGACCATAAAACAGGACTATCACTGGCATATTGAGATTACCCCCCGTATTTATAGGCGGACCGGATTCGAGCTGGGGACAGGTTTTTATATCAATCGCATAGCACCGGAAAAGGCTGCTCATATCCTCCGCGCTCATTTATGATAAAGGCGGTGATTTTCGATCTCGATAATACCTTGGTCGATTTCATGGCAATGAAGGAATCCGCCATTGAAGCCGCGGTTCTTGCAATGATAGATGCTGGTTTGAAGTTGTCCAAAGAGGAGTCAAAAAAAGAGATTTACGAGATCTATGAAGAGGAGGGTATTGAAGACCAGCGGGTATTTGATAAATTCTTAATGAAGAAATTAGGCAGCATTGATTATCGAATCCATGCAGCCGGCATCATCGGTTATCGGAGAGCCAGAGAAGCAGCTCTGGTACTCTATCCGCACGTCAACTTGGCACTCATGGAACTCATCAAGCGTGGGCTGAAGCTTGCAGTAGTGAGTGATGCGCCCCGACTACAGGCCTGGCTCAGGTTATGCCAGTTAAATCTGCATCACATATTCGATATTGTTATCACCTTCGAAGATACAAAGAAAACAAAACCAGCTCCTGAACCCTTTAACAAGGCATTGGAAAAATTACGGGTTAGAGCAGAAGAGACAATCATGGTCGGTGATTGGGCTGAGCGCGATATTGTTGGTGCGAAACTCCTCAAGATGAAGACTGTTTTTGCGCGGTACGGCGACAGATTCAATACAAAACATTCTGGAGCTGACTACGAAATTGAGGATGTTATGCAGATCCTTGACATAGTAGACAGTCTCTCCCAAGTATAATGCTCTAACACTGTGAACAGGCACAGATGATCATCGACAGGTTCTTGATGAGGTGCCTGACATTGCCGGATGATAAAAATGTCTAGCCAGAGTGGCTCGGGGATGATTCATAAGACTTTTATATGAGGGAACAGGATTAGCTACACTTCATGATTCTACTCTTTCTTTTTTTCCTCGTATTACCAGAAAAAGAATACTTAGTATATGAAACGAATGACAAAGGCAAGATGGGCACGATCGAGCTCGCCTCTGAAAGAGATAGTAGTGGCTATCACATAATCTATACATGGGACAGGGTGATCGATGTTATCCTTGATAGTGTGAATTTTGGGACACTGTATGTCAAAAAAATCGTGAATGACAAACTGGAGATGGAGATTTCACGGGAAGACCATTTCAAGGTATTTTTTAAAGGCAGATATTATGTATATAAAGAGGATGGTCCTGTATATGATCGACATACCCTGGATTTCGCATTGAGGGGTTTCCAGTATACTGACAATTTTAAGAAGACTATCCGTCTTCACATACCTGAGTTGATGATTGTGAATGCGGAACTAGAAGTGATCGACGAAGGCATCATTTCAGGGCCACTCGGTGACATTCCGTGCTGGCTTGTTCAGATGACACCGAGAATATTGTTCTTGCGATGGAAGTTTTTTTTCTGGATTGAAAAAGAATATCCACATCGTTTTATAAAATATGAGGATTCCTCGGGCAAGAATAGTGTCTTACTCAAGGAGTACGAAGATAAGCAAACAGGTTACTGATGCCTCTCCTAATATATCTGTTGTAGCTAACTAAACGTTTGTAATATAGATATTTTGGTTATGTTGAAGAGATACTTTTTTTTACTACTTCCGTTTCATTTTCTGGTGAGTGATGTCACCTATCATGTTCCTGTGGCGAACATCCAGTACACCATAGAATCGGTCGCTGGTTTTGATCGGGTCGCGGTGTTGGGGTCATGTTCGCCAAGTGCGCCAGGGCATCCTGAGCTTCCTGCTGTGTCATATAGTTATCTTTTGTTCCAAGGAGAAAAACTAGTAGATGTTGAGGTCTTAGAGCAGGAGTGGGAAGAGCTTTCTGGGG
>Ga0209636_10000975_pt1 | contig 28523 bp, 22 predicted proteins | sample DeeMarSWOR152_54_FD_187464 | JGI IMG/M metagenome (GOLD analysis project Ga0209636, IMG submission 187464) | Marine sediment microbial communities from White Oak River estuary, North Carolina - WOR-1-52-54 (SPAdes) (version 2) | ecosystem: Environmental > Aquatic > Marine > Intertidal zone >...
AGAATGGCTTCAATAGAGCCAATATTTATAATCACCCCTCCTCTCTTTAATCTTCTCCTTATCATATGCTGGCACATCAAAAGAGCTGACTTCAAATTTATAGCTAGCACCTTGCTGAGGAAGGCATCATCTACTTCTAGGAAATTCTTGAAAGGATATATTCCGGCGTTATTTACCAGTATGTCAGGCTCTTTTCCACTTAGTTCTTTCCATAGAGCATCTATTTCCTCTTCTTTGGAAAGGTCCACCTTATAAATGTCTGTTTCTGACTCGAAACGTGAAAGCCCCTTTTTTACGAGTCCCAGCCCTTTGATGTTCATATCTACAAGTTCTAAATCCGCACCCACTTCTGCAAACCTGTAGGCCATTGCTCTGCCAATACCAGCGGCAGAGCCAGTAATCAGAGCTCGCTTTCCTTCTAAGGAGATAAGTTCAGATAAAGGCTTCAATGCTTTCATAGCTTCAAACTATTTGTGTAACTTACTATTTCCATTATACTACTACTGAGAGCATTATTCGAAGGCTGTTGCAAATACTGAAGATGCTTGCCCGGTTTAGCACCTCGCCTTTAGCCAATCCAGAACAAAAGCCATTGCTGCCTTTTCCAGGCGCATTTTATGCTTGGCACCGGGTATTATTTTTAACTCTTTGGGCTCTTTAGCTTTCTGGTAGAGCTTATGTGCGTGCTCTAGGGGTATTAGTTCGTCGGCATCTCCATGAACCAGAAGCAGGGGACGGGAAGAAATTTTATCAATCCACTTGATTGGGGAGACGATATCAAATCCTTTTTTCCATTCTTCTATTGAGGGTGGGAAATCTTTATCCCTGATTGACCCGATTTGACGAAACCGTTGGATGGTGTCCAGAGGTGTTTCCTTTTGAGATAGAGAGCGAAAATCCGCAGGGCAGGCACAGGTTGCCACTGAAGATACCCTGGGGTCACGGGCTGCGGTATAAACGGAAACTGCTGCCCCTCCGCTAAATCCCAGTAAGCAAAAACGAGTTTTATCTACCTCTTCCAGGTTATACAAAAAATCAAGAGCGGCTTGCAAATCTCGACTCCAGCCCAGGATGTCTAAGTTACCTTCGCTCCTTCCCGCCCCCCGGAAGTTAAATATTAAAGTGATGAAGCCAGCATGACAGAAGCGCTGCGCCAGTAGTGTATAGCCCTTGTCGGTGGGGTCGGGGGGGACAGCGGGAATGCCATGGCAGATGCACAAAGCAGGATGAACCTTGTCACCCGACGGAACATGAAGCTCGCCGACGAGTTCAATCCCATCGGCCTTCAGGCGAATTTCTTTTACCTCCATCTTTTATCAGCCCCAAAAAGTCTTGTGACTTTTTGGTTACCCTGATGAATTTACTCTAAGTTTAATTGGGATAGTTTAAAGGGTCAAAAATAATAGATTCGACTTCTTCTTCTAGAAATGAGACCCGCTGCGAGCCCTAGCAACAAACCTCCGACGTGAGCTTGCCAAGCTATCTCGGAGAAGAGAAAAGAGATGAAGACGAGGATTATGACTGCTATCCAAAGTGGCATGGGGATAGGGATGAAAAATATAAAGACTGGCACTCTGGGGATCATTACCGCCAGGGCTCCAGCGAGCGCAAAAATGCCTCCCGAGGCTCCCACTCCCGGGGTTAATGGAGGGCCAAGAAGAAAGTAAAGGACATTTCCCACCAGTCCTCCCAGAAAAAATACCGCCAGGAAACTTTTTTCTCCTGCTGCCCGGATGAAGAAACTTCCCAGAAAATATAGGGCTATCATATTGAATATAATGTGGAGGAAACCGCCGTGGACAAACATATTGCTTATGATGGTCCAGGGTTGTTGAGAGAGCAGTGCAGGTGTCAGGCCAAGAAAATAAATGAGTGGGCTATATGCTGCGATCCCTCCGCCGGTTATCAACTGGATTACGAATATTACGACATTGAGGGCTATCAAAAACCACAGGACATTTAAATTGACAACGCGATAAGTTCGCATTACGCAATTATAGATAAATCTGGCTTCTGGTTCAACAGGTTGCCTCAAGGGGCTGGCGGGTTATAATGTGTTATAATATCCGGCGCGGTAAGTTTATGATGGAGAATATATTCAGGTTGGCAAGATAGTTCCCTTGTGTGAATCTTAAGTGAGCGAGCAAAGTCCAGAGCAAAAACGAAAACTTCTCCCAATAGTTATAGTAGGCATAATTCTGGCAGCCATCTGTGGCATCTCACTGTACATACGCATAGCCCTGCCTTATGACCAAGTTTTTGTCAATGACTGGGTCTGGTTTCGAGAGACTGATGCCTATTACCACATACGCAATATAGAAACTCTGGTTCATAACTTTCCCCACTTCAATTCCTTTGAACCCTATATACTCTACCCCGGTGGTGGTGGAGGACTTGCTCGGCCCTTCTTCGACTGGCTTATCGCTGGCATTATTCTGCTTGTTAGCCGCGGGATACCAACTCTGCATACAATAGAAGTAGTAGGCGCTTACATGCCTGCTATTCTGGGCACTCTGACGCTCATTCCGGTGTACTTTATCGGCAAGGAACTGTTTAACCGCTGGGTGGGCGTAATTTCAGCCGCCCTGGTTGCCATCTTGCCTGGCGAATTCCTGCATCGTTCCCTGCTTGGCTTTACCGACCACCATGTAGCTGAGGTTCTGTTTAGCACCGTGTGCATACTCTTTCTAATAATGGCCATTAAGCGAGCTCGAGAAAGAGAGATTTCCTTCGGGCACCTTCTAAATAGAGACTGGTCAACTATCACCAAGCCTCTTGTCTATACCCTGATCGCTGGCGTCTTCTTGGGTATTTACCTCCTTTCTTGGGTAGGTGGGCTGCTGTTCATCTTCATCATATTTGCTTACCTGGTGATTCAGTTCATCGTGGACCACCTAAGGCATAAATCGAGCGACTATCTGTGTATTGTCGGCACCCCTCTTTTCCTTATCGCCTTCCTCATGCTTCTTCCCGTATTGGGCAAAGGCGGCCTGGATACCATTTATCGTGCAGCTATGCCGATTGCCATAGTGGTACCCGTAGTCTTAATTATTATCTCACGGCTCATGGCAGGCAGGGCTTTGAAACCTGTTTACTATCCTTTGGCCTTGCTGGGACTGGCTGGAATTGGTCTTGCTGCTCTTCATGCCATCAATCCCTCCTTGCTTCAGTCCATGCTCGACAAATTTAGCATCTTCGCCCCGGCCGGCGCCAGGTTGACTATAATGGAGGTGGAACCTCTTCTTTTCCCAAGCGGTAACTTCGGCTTCCGGACAGCCTGGGCCAACTTCACCACCTCCTTCTTCATCTCATTTATTTCCTTTGCCATACTTATTTACCTCGCTATTAAGGAAAAGAGTGCCGACAAAACTTTGTTCCTGGTATGGAGCATAATAATGTTGATAGCAGTCCTGGGGCAGCGCCGCTTTGGTTACTACTATGTCGTAAATGCTGCCCTGCTCACAGGATATTTCTCCTGGAAAATGCTTGACCTCGCTGGCTTAAACAAATTGCTGGCTAAGTCTAAAGAAGTAGTGGGAGCAGTTAAAAAATTTAAGAAAAAGAAAAAGAAAACCAGGGAAAAAGCGGAGCCAAAAACATTTATGCAGCCCAGAGGCGTCTGGGTGAGGGTCATCGTTGTCGGAATAGTCCTCTTTTTCGTGGTCTTTTTCCCCAATATTGGAATAGTGAAAATACTTGCCAGCCAAGCAAATATTATTATGAATGAAGGGTGGTGTACCTCGCTTCTGTGGCTAAAGGATAACAGTCCCGAACCTTTTGGTGGCCCCGATTTCTATTATGAGCTATACCCGCCACGCGCTGACTTTGAATATCCCGAGACTGCCTACGGCGTGATGTCCTGGTGGGACTATGGCTGGTTCATAATGCAAATTTCCCATCGCATCCCCAATGCCAATCCTGGTCAGGCTGGGGCTGTCGAAGCTGGCCAGTTCTTCACCGCCCAGAGTGAAAGCTCAGCCAACGAACTCGCGGACAGGTTAGGTTCGAAATATGTGGTGATTGACTCTGCAATGCCAACTACAAAGTTCTACGCCATGGCGGAGTGGGCTAACGAGAGCCTGGATAAGTTTTACGAGTTTTATTACCAGCGAATGGAAGATGGCAGCATGCAAGGGGGAGTTTTATACTACCCTGCTTACTACAACTCCACTGTGGCCAGGCTCTACAACTTTGATGGCAAAGCCGTGGTTCCCACAGAATCGGTAGTCATATATTACGAAGAGAATGAGGCTGGAACCGGCGAGAAGTATAAAGAAATCACCCATTTCTGGTCCTTTCCTACTTATGAAGAAGCCGAGGCTTATGTCGCAAGCCAGGAATCTGCAAACTATAGAGTAGTGAGCAACCACCCCTTTAATAGCCCCATACCTCTTGAAGAGTTGAGCAGCTATAAGCTCAGATATCAATCCGAGGACACAACAACATGGGCAGGGCAGACAGTGCCCACTGTGAAAATTTTTGAGTATCTTGGCTCAAGTGAGTCTTGAGTAAAAACACAGCAATCATTACCGGTGGAGCGGGATTTATAGGCTCTCATCTAACTGAGGAACTGCCGAAGCGTCAGTACAAGGTAGTATCCTTGATGACCTCTCCACCGGAAGTCTTGAAAACACAAGACTGCTTGTTGAGCCATCTTGTCATTCTGAGCCTCTCCCCTTTTGGCATTGCGAGCGAAGCGCGGCAATCTCATACTCCTCCCTCCCAGATTGCTTCGTCGCCCTGATTCGACGGGGCTCCTCGCAATGACAGAGAAGGGCGTGCCTCGCGATGACGGCTTGAATTACCAAACGTTCTTCTGATAAACTGCTCAGAATGTAAGAATGTAGTAGGTTAGCAGTCATAAGTAATGGAGTTAAGCAAGGTGAGGAGAGCACGACCGGGCCAGTCAAAAATCACCGATAAGGCTGGTGTCTGTATTATCGGCCTGGGCTATGTCGGCTTGCCCCTGGCTTTGGCCTTCGCCAAAGCTGGTTTAAAGGTGCTCGGGGTCGACGTTCAGAAAAAGCGAGTAAATTGGGTCAATAAGGGACAGTCTCACATAGCTGATGTAGATAGCAAAGTCCTTGCAGAAACGGTCAGGGAAGGGTTGTTAGAGGCCACTACTGACCAGAGCAGGATCAAGGAGGTTGACGCCATCTGTATTTGCGTGCCCACTCCACTTACCAAGACCAAAGACCCAGAACTCTCTTATGTCATTAGTGAGTCCAAGGTGGTCTCCAGGTACCTTCAGAAAGGGCAATTAGTGGTTCTGGAGAGCACAACCTATCCAGGCACAACTCGAGAAGTAATGCTACCAATTCTAGAACGCTCCGGCCTCAAAGCGGGACGCGATTTCTATCTTGCCTTCTCTCCAGAAAGGGTCGACCCCGGCAGCAAGAACTACAATATCCAGAACACACCAAAGGTAGTTGGGGGCATAGACCCCAAATCCACAAAGCTTGCTACGCTCTTGTATAGCCAAATCGTGGAAAGAGTTGTCCCGGTCTCAAGTCCTGAAGTTGCTGAGATGACCAAGTTATTTGAGAATGTTTTCCGCAGTGTGAACATCGCCCTGGTCAATGAGCTTGCCCATCTTTGTGAGAAGATGGGTTTAAGTGTCTGGGAAGTTATTGCCGCCGCTTCTACCAAGCCTTTCGGCTACATGCCCTTTTATCCCGGACCTGGCATCGGCGGGCACTGCATTCCGCTCGACCCCTACTACCTGGCAAATAAAGCCCGGGAGTTTGATTTCCATACCAGGTTCATCGAGCTCGCCGCTGAAATCAACGAGCATGTGCCTTATCACGTCGTTTTTCGCATTCTCGCAGCCTTAAACACCAGAGGCAAGAGCTTGAATGGAGCTAAAGTCCTTGTCCTCGGCGTAGCTTACAAGAAAGATGTTGAAGATATCAGAGAGTCTCCCGCATTGAAAATAATTCAGCTTCTTTGTGAAAAGGGGGCTGAGGTAAGCTACAATGACCCTTACGTACCTCAGATTCATGTGCCCGCAGGCGATATGGAATCGGTAGAACTCAGTAAGGAATACCTGGCCTCGATGGACTGTGTCATCATAGTCACTGATCATAGCTGTTATAATATAGATGAAGTAGTTGCCCATGCAAAACTGGTATTTGATACACGCGGAGTCACCAGAGGGCTAAAGCAAGCTAACATTGTTAGATTAGGAGAATAAGGAGAATGCCGACTATGGTATTTGAAGTGGTGCCCTACACTGAAGGTGGGACAGTTATTTTCCGCTGCCATGTGGAGCAGGCAAGGTGAGCAGGAATATCGCTGTTGTCGGCTGTGGCTACTGGGGCAAGAATTTGGTGCGCAACCTTGCCGACCTCGGTGTCCTCCATACAATTTGCGATGCCGACCCCCAAGTGCTACAAAGCTTCAAGGCATCTTATGCCGATGTAAATATCGAGACCGAATTTCACCGTGCCCTTGAGAATAACAAAATAAAAGGAGTGGTTATTGCCACTCCTGCCGTCCTCCATTACTCCATGGCAAAAGAAGCCATACTGGCTGATAAAGACGTTTTCGTAGAAAAGCCGCTGGCTCTAGAGATAGAACAAGGAGAGGAGCTGGTTGCGCTGGCCGAAGAACATAAAAAGATACTGCTTGTCGGCCACCTCTTGGAATATCATCCCGCTGTGGGCAAGCTCAAGGAGCTTATTGACAGCGGCGAGCTAGGCAGAATCCAGTATATCTATTCCAACCGGCTTAACCTGGGCAAGTTTCGCACTGAAGAAAACATACTCTGGAGCTTCGCCCCACACGATATCTCGATTATTCTGCTTCTCCTTGGCGAAATGCCTCAGGAAATCTCAGCTCATGGAGGTTACTATCTTAATCAGGACATCGCCGATGTTACCCTGACCGCTCTTGGTTTCAATAACGGCATAAGAGCTCACATTTTTGTCAGCTGGCTTCACCCTTACAAGGAGCAAAAATTGGTGGTAGTCGGCAATAAAAAGATGGCTTTGTTTGATGACACCAACCCCAAAGATAAACTCCTCCTCTATAGCCACGAGATAGAATGGATTGACAGAAAACCCGTGCCCCGTCAGAAACAGCCGGAGCCTGTTAGGATATCCTTAGATGAACCCTTGCGGATAGAATGCCAGGATTTCATCAGCTGCATCCAGTCACGAAAACGACCAAAGGTAGACGGGCGCAAAGGCCTCCAGGTACTGCGGGTGCTGTCTTATTGCCAGAGGTCACTTGAGAGCAAGGGCAAAGTCATCTCGTTAAACAATGCCCAAAGGGACTTTTTCGTTCACGAAACCAGCATTGTGGAAGAGCCATGCCGGATTGGGAAAGGAACCAAAATCTGGCACCTCTCCCATATTATGCCTGACACAACCATTGGCGATAATTGTGTTATCGGGCAGAATGTCTTTATCGGCAAAGGCGTCAAAATAGGAAACAACGTGAAAATTGAAAATAATGTCTCCGTTTTCGAGGGCGTAACACTTGAAGACGACGTCTTTTGTGCTCCCTCCTGCGTCTTTACCAATGTAATAAACCCCCGGAGCTTCATCTCCCGGAAACACGAGTTCAAGTCGACATTAGTTAAAAAAGGTGCCACCATCGGTGCCAATGCCACCATCATCTGTGGCAATACTATTGGCAGGTATGCCTTCATCGGCGCCGGGGCGGTGGTTACAAAAGATGTTCCCAACTATGCCATGGTATATGGCAATCCAGCACGCATTCAAGGGTGGGTTTGCGAGTGCGGAACGAAGCTGGATTTTGTAAAAAATAAAAGACCAAAATGTTCTCAATGCGGCAAGGAATACTTCAAGGAAGGAGTTAAAGGAAACGATAGAGTGGAAGGGGCTGAGGCATGACTATTCCTCTAGTTGATTTAAAGACTCAATATGACTCGATCAGAGATGAGATTGACGATGCCATTCGCAGGGTAGTGCAGAGCGGGCAGTTTATCTTAGGTTCCGAAGTCAAAGCCTTCGAAGAGGAGATAGCAGCCTACTGTGGAACAAAATATGCTGTGGGTGTTGCCTCGGGCACCGATGCCTTGCACGTCGCTTTGCTCGCCTGCGGCATAAAGGGTGGTGACGAGGTCATCACGACTCCCTTCACCTTTATTGCCACTGCCGAGTCCATAGCCAAGTGCGGTGCTAAACCGGTGTTCGCGGACATTGACTCGAAAACCTACAACATAGACCCATCACAAATCGAGGTGAGAATAACCAACAAAACCAAGGCAATTCTCCCTGTACACCTGTATGGCCAACCTGCGGCCATGGAACGTATCCTCGAGCTAGCCAGAAAGCATAACCTGAAAGTAATTGGGGACTGTGCTCAGGCGCTGGGCGCTGAATACAAAGGAAAGAAAGCTGGCTCGCTGGGCGATGTCGGATGTCTCAGCTTCTTCCCCTCCAAGAATCTGGGAGCGTATGGCGACGGTGGCATGGTGGTAACCGATGACACCCGGATCGCCGAGACGGTGAGAATTCTCAGGGTGCATGGCTCCAAAGCACCCTATCAGCATGTCATGCACGGCTTTAACAGCCGCCTCGATGCCCTGCAAGCTGCTATTCTTAGAGTAAAGCTGAAGCACTTAGACAGGTGGAACGAGCTACGTTGCAGCAAAGCAGCTTTATATACCGGATTACTGAGCCAGGTTGATGGCATCGAGCCTCCGCATTTTGAAAAGGACTGCAAGTCTTCCTGCAACTACTACACTATCCGTCTCAAGGATTCGCGCTTGAACCGTGGCGAATTGAGAAAGCATCTGGAATCAAAGGACATCCAGACGGCAGTTTACTACCCATTATCCCTTCATCTCCAGGAGGTGTACAAGTATTTAGGCCATAAACCAGGTGACTTTCCAGAAAGCGAGCGTGCCCAGGAAGAGGTACTCTCACTCCCTATGTATCCCGAACTCAGCCAGAAGCAAGTAGAAAATATAGTAAAGACAATTAAGGAATTTCTGGGTGGAGGAAGGGGAACGAAGGGCAAGATTGAAATTTAAACTCAGAGCGGACCTAAATCTCAATCCAAATCTAGAAAATGCCGGCAAATAAGAAGCTGAAACAACTCAAGGGTAAGCGTGGGAAATTGAAAAGCGAGTCACGCTATCTAATCAAGGAGTTTTTCTCCCGCTTTGGCAATCTGCTCACACAGGCAGTTTGTAAGCCCGGCCGAAATACAGTACTGCTGCCGTACAGATTAATTCAACTTATATTCTTGGGAATAAACTATCTGATGAAGAGGCTGGTATTGTCTGTATCGTTTAGGCGTAGACAGTTACAGCAAATACAGGAAGCTATGTCCCACAAGGATTGGCTCGGGGCCTATAAGTTGATGCAGAATTGCAATATGTCCTTCGAAACGCGCATAAATCTAGCATCTATGCTACCGCTGCTTGAGCATGGCTCAATGAACGAAGGCATTCCTCAATGGGGGACGCGCTGGAAGCAGGCGTCCCCTGACCGGCGCGTACTCATGGTAGTGCCCAAGGATTTTGCGGGCTCTATGTACAAACTGGCTGAAGCGGTGAACCGATACACTGCATATGCAGTGCGCCTCATAGCATTTGATTTCCACGAGTTCAGTTACCCAGTGGACCTGGTAGTTCCTGAATGCGATGACGCCCGACTGGAAGCGGTTTTTAAGCTTGCCAGTGAAGCTGCTATTTTTCACCTCAAAGACGAATATAGCTGGTTTCTGGCATTGGAACGCCTCCCGAATCTTGGACTCCTTAATGACCTGTTTTTCTCAAATAAATTCCCGCACACTCCCAAGGTTTTCACGCATTATGGAGGCTATGCCCGCAAGTTCAAAGAGGATGCTGAGTATATAGCCAGGGTGCAGCAGTTCGATGGTCGAATAGCTATGACACCGGACCTCAACTTCGATTGGTTTAATGGCAGCTATATTCCTCATACTATAGATACAGATACAATTCTTGAGAGTTGGCGCGATTCCAATATACTGGCGCATTCACCATCAAACCCCACCACAAAAGCAACCTCCCTTTTTCGGCGAGCAGTATCCGTAATCAGAGAGCACCACCAAGACGTTTGGCATAACTGGTCGGTGGATATCATACACGGCGTTTCCTATGACGAGTGCATGCGCAGAAAGAGTAAAGCCTCCCTGTTCTTTGACCAAGCTGGAGGACATTCCGAAGGCCCACTTGGAATAAGCGATGTCATTGGCTGGTACGGTAATTCTGCGATTGAGGCAATGGCCTTTGGCATTCCGACTATAGCTCATCTGTCAGAGGTCGCATGCGAGCGTGCGGGAAAGGCTGGCTGCCCAGTTCGAGATATTCCGGTTATTAACGTTCCTCGAACGTGTGATGGACTGGTTGAAGCAATACTATCATTTGCCATGCAAAGCCATCAAGAGCGTAAAGCCCTTTCGGAGCGCACACGCCAATTTGCGGTTGAGTTTCACGGCTACAAAGCTGTTGGCGAGCGGATGGCACAGCTCTATGATGAGCTTCTTAGGCAGCGTAATGCTCCCAAGGAAGAGCATGAAAGGAAAAAATAAGATGGATTTTGAACAAAAGATTGCGCAGAAATACCACCGGGCGCTGGTAACAGGTGGTGCTGGCTTTATCGGTAGCCACTTGGTTGATAAGCTTGTATGCCTCGGCCTGGAGGTAATTAGCATTGACGATTTCAGCGCAGGGAAAGAGGACAATATACGGCACCTTTATAAAACGCCTAGTTTCAGGTCAGTCCACGCCGATATAACGGAATTGGAGCAGATAAAACAGCATTTTGAAGGTGTTGATATCGTCTTCCACCAGGCATGCTCAAAGAACACCGTATGCATGCTTGATCCTGCACGTGACCTTGAAGTGAACGCCAAGGGTACATTGAATGTGCTCCACTGCTGCCGCCAAGCAGGAGTGTCCAAGGTCATCCACGCATCCACCGGCTCTGTCTATGGAGAGCCATTCCAGTTTCCCACCAACGAAGACCATCCCCTTAACCCGGTTTCATACTATGGCGTGAGCAAGCTTGCCGGCGAAAAATATGCCATGCTCTTCCATACCCTCCATGGACTGGATGTTACTGTGTTACGATACTATCACGTCTACGGCCCGCGGCAGGATAACAGTGATGTCGGAGGGGTGGTATCCATATTCTGCCGCCGTGCCCATGAAGGCAAGAACTTGATAATCTTTGGCGACGGTACCCAAGTGCGCTCATTCACCTATGTCAGCGACGTTGTCCGTATCAATCTTTTAGCAGCGGTAACTCCGGAGATGAACGGCAAAGTATACAACTGTGCTTCGGGTGTCAGGATTACAATCCAGGAACTGGCAGAAACTGTTCTTAAGCATTATGGTCGTTCCGACTTGAAAATTGAATATGCACCGTGGAAGCCGGGGGACATTAAGAATTTTCACGTGGACAATAGCCGTTTGCGTAGCCATGGGTTTGAATTCAGCAAGGACTTTGATGAGGGTTTGCAGGAAACACTAAGCTGGACAAGCCAGTTTATCGCCGGGCGATGAAAATCACCCCACCTTATTAAGGTAGCTGGTTATTTCGTAACTCGCGGTGATATTATAAGATTGAGAAATATTAGCTGTTAGGAAGGTGTCGATGCCAAATGCTCTAAAGTTGTACAAAGCTGATAAAATCCGCATTGCTTGCGCGGTTTCCCATTACAATGAGCTAACACTGGAGATGTGCCTGAATTCCATAGCACGGATGCAGGCAAAGTTCGTTGGTCAGCGGGTCATCTCCGGCAAGACGCCGCTGCATGAGTCCTACAATGCCGCACTGGACTTCGCCTGTGACGTGGGTGCTGATATTCTCTTTCACACCGCTGCCGATGTCATCGTCGAGCCCAATGCGCTCGTCGAGCTTCTCAAGGCTATGGATATAGAAGATAACTATCTTGCCCTCGCAAAGGGCTACGATTCAATTCATGGAGAAGGAGCAGCGATCGGCTTGTGGGTTTTTAACATGCGCATTTTCGGCCGGAAGTTCCGCTTCCGCAACGTATTCGCGACAGATATGGACATCTGCCAGCGGGTAGAAGACGCGACGGGAAAAAGTCGCGTGTACACACCACGATGGCTCACCCTCGGCTACCATCACCCGGTTTGGACAGCCGAGGAACTGTTCGCGAAATACCGCTACTCGCTGCCGAAATACGACGACGAGAGGCAGGTCCAGAGAATGAAAGGTTTCCTGGAGATTGGTCTGGCGCTCAATCCCACTAACAAGGCGCTACTGGCGGGGCTATGCGGTGTCGAGGCTGCCGAGAGATACGGGGCTTTATTTGAAGCGAAAGACAATGCCGCGATACACGAGGAATTTCTCGAACTGACCCGTGACCTGGAGCTCGACGGCACCGAGTATTATGTCGCTGACAAGCGGTTCGAGGCAGAATTTTCCACTTCAAGGCAACATACGGAGGCAGAGCAGCCCAAGGCTGAACGGGAGGCTCTGGCAGCAAAACTGAGAATTGGGGAGGAGGGAGCAAAGCGGCTCAAAGCTGAGCTGGATAGGGAAAGGAATATGCGGTATGCTTTACAGAGCTCGTTTTCTTACCAGCTCGGCTCTCTGCTCATCGAGGCAGTGTGCAAACCAGGGCGCAACACTGTATTACTGCCATTCCGACTGCTGCGTCTGGCACACTTAGCTGTTCGCAAGATCAGAGAAGAAAGGAAGGATGTCTCCGAGGTAACGAAACCGGCGCAGAAGGCGATGGCTCGTAAAGATTGGGCACAAGCAGTGGCTGGCTTGCGCTCCGGCTTGCCAGCATACTCGGGCAAGGCACAGGCGAAGATATACGCCATGCTGGGGCAGGCTCTGCGGCAACAGGGTTTGCTAGACGAAGCTGACGAGATACTTCGGGAAGGGATTGCCAAGTATCCCAAGTATTTTGACCTGTCAATAGAATATGCCGAGGTGGCGATGGTGCGCAAAGACTGGCAGGCGGCTTACAAGAGACTGCTGCTGCAATACAGCACGCAGAAAGCACGCCAGCAGGTGGCAACCAGGTTGCCATTGCTGGAGCATGGTTCAATAAATGGGGGTGTTGCTGAATGGGAACAGAGGTGGAGGGAGGCGTCTCCCAATCAACGCGTGTTCATGGTAGCGCCCAAGGATTTTGCGGGCTCTATGTACAAACTGGCTGAGGCGATGAACCGATACACTGCATATGCAGTACGCCTCGTGACATTCGAATTCCACCAGTTCGATTATCCTGTGGACCTGGTGGTTCCTGAATGCGACGACGCCCGGCTGGAAGCGGTTTTTAAGCTTGCCAGTGAAGCTGCTATTTTTCACCTCAAAGACGAACATAGCTGGTTTCTGGCATGGGAACGCTTCCCGAATCTTAGACTCCTCAATGACCTGTTTTTCTCAAATAAATTCCCGCACACTCCCAAGGTTTTCACGCATTACGGAGGCTATGCCCGCAAGTTCAAGCAGGATGCTGACTACATAGCCAGGGTGCAGCAGTTCGATGGTCGGATAGCCCTGACACCGGACCTCAACTTCGACTGGTTTAACGGCAGCTATATCCCTCATACTATAGATACAGATACAATTCCTGAAAGTTGGAGCGATTCCAATATACTGGCACATTCACCATCATCAAGGCATGTCCAGAAAAAGGCAACTGACATGCTTGAGAAAGCAGTAGCTGTACTTGAGAGGTCTCACCAGGACATTTGGCGTAGCTGGTCAGTGGATATCATACATGGCGTCCCCTATGATGAATGCATGAAAAGAAAAGGTAGAGCCTCTCTTTTCTTTGACCAGGCTGGGTGGCATGAAGGGACAGGTTTAAGAATTCATGATGTCATTGGCTGGTACGGTAATTCTGCCATTGAGGCAATGGCCTTTGGCATTCCGACTATAGCGCATCTGTCGGAGGTCGCATGCGAGCGCGCTGAAAAGGCTGGCTTTCCAGTTCGGGATATTCCGGTTATTAACATTCCTCGGACGTGTGATGGACTGGTCGAAGCGATACTATTATTTGCGATGCAAAGTCCCCAAGAGCGTAAAGCCCTTTCGGAGCGAACCCGCCAATTTGCGGTTGAGTTTCACGGCTACAAAGCTGTTGGCGAGCGGATGGCACAGATCTATGATGAACTACTCAGGCAGCAGGGTGCCCGGCAACACAGCTAAAAAATCGAGTGTTGAAGTTAGGCATCAGTGCAATTAACAAAAGATGAAAATTGTCCCATCTTGTTAGCTGAATATTTCGTAACTCGCGGGGATAGTATAAAATTGAACAATATTAGCTGTTAGGAAAGTGTCGATGCCAAATGCTCTGGAGTTGTACAAAGCTAATGAAATCAGCATCGCTTGTGGGATTTCTCATTACAATGAGCTAACACTGGAGATGTGCCTGAATTCCATAGCGCGGATGCAGGCAAAGTTCGTTGGTCAGCGGGTCATCTCCGGCAAGACGCCGATGTGCGCGTCCTTCAATGCCGCACTGGACTTCGCCTGTGACGTGGGTGCTGATATCCTCTTCCACACCGCTGCCGATGTCATCGTTGAGCCCAATGCGCTCGTCGAGCTGCTCAAGGTCATGGATATGGAAGATAACTATCTTGCCCTTGCCAAGGGCTACGATTCAATTCACGGCCCCGAAGCATCAGCTGGCCTGTGGACCTGGAACATGCGCATCGTCGGGCGAGAATTCCGCTTCCGTGATGTGTTTCAACAGGATATGGACGTTTGCCAGCGGATAGAAGACGCGACGGGAAAAAGTCGCGTGTACACACCTATAGAACTCACTCTCGGCTACCATCACCCGGTTTGGACAGCCGAGGAACTGTTCACGAAATACCGTTATTCGCTACCGAAGTACAGCGGTGAACGACAAGTCCAGAGGATGAAAAATTTCCTGGAGACTGGTCTGGCGCTCAATCCCACTAACAAAGTGTTACTGGCGGGGCTGCGCGGTGCCGAGGCTGCCGAGAGATACGGTGCTTTGTCTGGATCCAAGGACAATGTCGCGATGCATGAGGAATTTCTCGAACTGACCCGCGACCTGGAGCTCGACGGCACCGAGTATTATGTCGCTGACAAGCGGTTTGAGGCAGGATTTTCCATTTCAACTCAAAATAAGGGGGTGGAACAGTTCAAGGCTGAGCGAGATACTCTGGCGGTAGTGCTGGGCATAAGGGAGGAGGAAATAAAGCGGCTCACAGCTGACCTGGAGAAGGAAAGGCAGAAGCTCAAAAAGGAAAGGAATAGGCTGCATGCTTTGCAGAGCTCGTTTTCTTACCAGCTCGGCTCTCTGCTCGTCCAGGCAGTGCGCAAACCAGGGCGCAACACTGTATTACTGCCATTCCAACTGCTGCGTCTGGCACGCTTAGCTGTTCACAAGGTTAGAGGAGAAAAGATAGCGGTCTCCACGGTAGCGGAACAGGCACAGAAGGCGATGGCCCGTAAGGATTGGGCACAAGCAGTGGCTGGCTTGCGCGCCGGCTTGCCAGCGTACTCGGGCAAGGCACAGGCGAAGATATACGCCATGCTGGGGCAGGCTCTGAGGCAACAGGGTTTGCTGGACGAAGCTGATGAGATACTTCGGGAAGGGATTGCCAAGTATCCCAAGTATTTTGACCTGTCAGTGGAGCATGCCGAGGTGGCGATGGCACGCAAGGACTGGCAGGCGGCTTACAAGAGGCTGCGACTGCGATACAGCACGCAGAAAGCACGCCGGCAGGTGGCAACCAGGCTGCCATTGCTAGAGTATGGTTCAATAAATGGGGGTGTTGCTGAATGGGAACAGAGGTGGAGGGAGGCGTCTCCTGACCGGCGCGTACTCATGGTGGTGCCCTTGGATTTTGCGGGCTCTATGTACAAACTGGCTGAGGCGGTGAACCGATACACTACATATGCATTACGCCTCGTGACATTCGAATTCCACCAGTTCGATTATCCTGTGGACCTGGTGGTTCCTGAGTGCGATGACGCCCGACTGGAAGCGGTTTTTAAGCTTGCCAGTGAAGCTGCTATTTTTCACCTCAAAGACGAACATAGCTGGTTTCTGGCAGGGGAACGCTTCCCGAATCTTAGACTCCTCGATGACCTGTTTTTCTCAAATAAATTCCCGCGCAATCTCAAGGTTTTCACGCATTATGGAGGCCATGCCCGCAAGTTCAAGCAGGATGCTGAGTATATAGCCAGGGTGCAGCAGTTCGATGGTCGCATAGCCCTGACACCGGACCTTAACTTCGATTGGTTTAATGGCAGCTATATTCCTCATACTATAGATACAGATACAATTCCGAAGAGTTGGAGCGATTCCAATATACTGGCGCATTCGCCATCAACAAAAAATGTCCAGAGAAAGGCAACTGACATACTTGAGAAAGCAGTAGCTGTACTTGAGAAGTATCACCAAGATGTTTGGCATAACTGGTCGGTGGACATTATACATGGCGTCCCCTATGATGAATGCATGAAAAGAAAAGGCAGAGCCTCTCTTTTCTTTGACCAGGCCGGATCCCATGCTGGAACGGGTCTAGGTATAGGCGATGTCATTGGCTGGTACGGTAATTCTGCCATTGAGGCCATGGCCTTTGGCATTCCGACCATAGCTCATCTGTCGGAGGTCGCATGCGAGCGCGCTGAAAAGGCTGGCTTTCCAGTGCGAGATATTCCGATTATTAACATTCCTCGAACGCTTGACGGGCTGGTCGAAGCAATACTATCGTTTGCCATGCAAAGTCCCCAAGAGCGTAAAGCGCTTTCGGAGCGAACCCGCCAATTTGCGGTTGAGTTTCACGGCTACGAGGCTGTCGGCAGGCGGATGGCACAGGTCTATGATGAACTGCTCAGGCGGCAGGGTGCCCGGCAACACGGCTGAAAAATCGAGTGTCGAAGTTAGACATCAGTGCAATTAACAAAAGATGAAAATCATCCCATCTTGTTAGGGTAGCTGGATATTTCGTAACTTGCGGTGAAATTATAAGGCGGAGTAATATTAGCTGTTAGGAAGGTGTCGATGCCAAATGCTCTAGAGTTGTACAAAGCTAATAAAATCCGCGTTGCTTGCGCGGTTTCCCATTACAATGAGCTAACACTGGAGATGTGCCTGAATTTCATAGCGCGGATGCAGGCAAAGTTCGCTGGTCAGCGAGTCATCTCCGGCAAGACAGCCGAGAGGATTGTGGCAGTACTAGGGAACAGTTGATGGCGTGTGGTTTAGTCTCAAGTGCAGAATCAGGCACTTGTCTAAACCAGAGGCTTGAGGAGGGTTGCTTAATACGATGAATAAGACTATATTTATCACCGGTGGTGCGGGTTTTATCGCCACCAGATTGATCAAACGACTCATTGCGGCTAATGAAGTGGTCGTTTATGACGACCTCTCGCGCAATGCGTTGAAAGGTTCGGGCCTATGGAATCACCCCAATCTGAAGGTCATTCAAGGGGATGTTCTTGACTACGGGCTTCTCAAGGGAAGCATCCCGCAAGATGTTGATTTGGTCTTGCACATGGCTGCAATTGCCGGGATCGATACGGTGCTCAAGAACCCCGTGAAGACGATGGAAGTCAACATGCTTGGAACCTATCATGTCCTCAAGGCCCTACAAGAACTCAAGCTCCTTGACAAGCTCGAGAGATTTATCGGGTTTTCAACCAGTGAAGTTTTTGGCATCAACGCCTTTCGCGTAGATGAAAAATGCTCTACAAATTTGCAGCCCGTCGGGGAAGCCCGCTGGACCTACTCGGTGAGCAAGCTGGCCGGAGAGCATCTGACATATAGCTATTACACACAATTTGGTCTGCGCGCTGTTACTGTTCGCCCCTTCAACGTTTACGGCCCGGGACAGGTAGGTGAAGGAGCGATCCATCACTTCGTCGTCCGAGCGATCAAGAATGAGCCGTTGGTCATTCACGGAGAGGGAGACCAGATCAGGTCCTGGTGTTACATAGATGACATGGTCAATGCCCTCCTCCTTTGCTTGGAGAGGGAAGAGGCAATCGGGGAGGCCTTTAACATTGGGAGCCCCAAGGGAACGATCACCATTTTAGGATTGGCCGAGAAGGTGATTCAGCTAACTAACTCTTCTTCTCAGATTGTCCATGTTCCCAAGAACTATGTGGATGTGGAGCTGAGAATCCCGAATATTGACAAGGTAAAGAAAATGCTTGGCTATAACCCGAGATACGACTTGAACGAAGGGCTAAAGAAAACCATCAAGTGGTATCAGAGGAAGGTGAAATGCTGAAAGTGGCCCTGATATTTCCAAATTATATACTTCGGGAGGAATTTGGCGAAGCTTCAGACCCTCCGCTAGGAGTAGCATCCATCGCTGCTGTTCTTGAGGAAAAGGGCTATGGTGTTAGCGTTATCGATGCCAATGCAGAGAATCTAACAAAGGGTGAAATTTCCTTCAGATTGGCAGAACTAAAGCCAGATGTTGTTGGGATTAGTTGCAACTATTCGCCTCTCCACAATCCTTCCCTTCAAATTGCAGCAATGATTAAAAGTGAATTCGGGATTCCTGTTATAGCAGGTGGAAACCATGCTACCGCACTAGCGGAATATATTCTTGGTTGCAGCCGTGATATAGATTTCATAGCCCGCGGTGAAGGTGAAATAGTCTTGCCAGATTTGCTTGAGGCATTACAAAGCGGAGCTAATCTAAACCATATTAAGGGGATAACCTATAGGGAAGCAAATTCTATGTGTAGCACCCCAGACGCTCCGCTAATGACTGATATAGATAAACTTCCAATGCCTGCATACCATTTATTGCCTATGGATAAATACACTCGATACAATATCATAGCCAGCAGAGGATGCCCTTTTAACTGCTCATATTGCGCATCAGGTGTGATTTTTAAGCGTAAGATGAGATACAGGTCTCCTGAGATGGTAGTAGACGAAATAGAGCAGTTGTTCCAAACCTATGGTAAGAGGCACTTCTGGTTTTCTGATGATACTTTTACATCTATTCCCCGATATACTAACGCACTGTTGGACGAGCTAATAAAAAGAGATATTCGTATCACATGGAGTTGTTTAACAAGGGTAGACATTGTCACCAAAGAATTATTGGAAAAAATGAAACGCTCTGGATGCAGTTATATTTCATATGGCATCGAGTCGGGAAACCAAGAAATGCTCAATAAAATGGGCAAGGCAATCACTTTAGGTGAGATACTCACTACACTGAAACTCACCAGTGAGGTTGGAATAAAGCAATATGCATTTTTCATGGTGGGATTCCCCGGGGAAAATTGGAAAACGATAATGGATAGCTACAAGTTAATATATCAATCAAAATTAGATGGAGCAGCCTTTAATATTCTAATTCCTCTTCCTGGCACCAGGCTTATGAGTGAATTGGTTAAGGCTAACCTTCTCAAACTCGATGAGGTAAAATGGGATTACCTGTTTGCGCGTACGCCTCAGGAAGCATACGAATCTTACTCAGCGGAACTCGCTGCTAGATGGACTGAATTATCAGGTGCAGAGTTAATCGAGGCATGTAAGATAGGGCACCGTTTCCCTGATATATCAAGATACGTTTTTGGAGACTGATAAGCAAATGGACATTTTAGTAACCGGGTGCACTGGATTCATAGGTTCTAGGTTAATCAATCTTTTGATAGAAGCAGGTCACTATATCTATTGCATTTCACGAAAAGATGCTTGTCCTGCTGAGGGGAAAGTAAATCATTTACAATACGACCTATCAAAGTCATTGAATTACAAACTGTTACCCACTAGCCTGGATTGTATCATTCACTTGGCAGCCACAATGGAGAAAACTATTAAAGATTCTGACATCTTCCTAATTAACATCTCGAGCGCTCTCCACTTACTGGAGTATGGTAAAGAAATCGGCATCAAGAAGTTTGTGTTTGCATCTAGTGGTGCAGTATATGGGTATAGTAAAGAACTCCTGTCAGAGGAATCTCCTATCAATCCCATAGGTTTTTATGGATTATCAAAGTATCAATCTGAACTTATAGTTAATTACTATAGTCAATGGTTCTCAACATCGATCATGCGCTTATTTTTCCCTTATGGGCCAGGTCAGACCAAAAGCATAGTGCCACGCTTAATCAGGAATATCAAGAATAAGGAAGCGGTTATTATCTACAATGACGGCAACCCCAAAATAAAGCCTGTATATATTACAGACGTTATCAAGGCGGTAGATAAATTAGTATCGCTAAAAGGAAAGCATACTCTTAACATTTGTGGTGATGAGGTAATAAATATAAAAGAGCTATGTATATTGATTGGCAGATACTTAGAGGTAGAACCTATTTTCAGATATGTAACGGATGAGAAGGCAACCAACATAATAGCTGATAATGCTCAAATGAAAAAGCTCTTGGGCATTGTGCCTGCAATTACCCTTGAACAAGGTATACAGCAGTGTATCGCTCACAAGGAGTGAAGAATAAAATGGAGGATAAATTAAATTTGCGAATCTTTACATAAGCTTAGACTTAAACACAGTCCCTCCGTCTACCACTTTTCAGCAGGGCTTGCTTTTACCCTGCCACTAGAGTACAAGTAAGGAATGGGGCTATGTAAAATGCTTATTTTTATCAGGTATTTGCCATCTATAGAGTTACGAAGGGTATCTTAACGATGCAGGTAATTACAGCCTTCAAGAAGCTAATGCCTCGATCTGTAAAAAAAATCATTATGAGATTTCTATCATTTCTAGGAGTACCGCTAATGTCTGCAGAGAACGGTGCTCTTCTTGCGAAGAACAGTGCCCTTCTTGCGAAGAACAGTGCCCTTCGTATGGAAAAGCATGCCCTTCGTACAGAACTGAAAAAGGTTCCAAGATATAAGCATGGGAGTTACACTCCCGGTATACAAGAGTGGCAGGATAAGTGGGATAAATGCGCGGGGAAGCGTATTTTGATGTATGCGCTGACGGACTTTTCTGGACAACTGTTCAGATGGGCATCTGCGATCAACCGATATACAGACTATGCCGCGCGCATGATAGTATTCTATCCACATCGTTATGGTTATAACCTAGACTTATTATTTCCATTCCCCGGTGTTCTTAACTCGGAAATCCTGGCTCTAATTGCGGAAACCGATCTCATTCATATCAGTGATGAGTCGGGTTTCCTCGATGGCAGAAACAAGCTCCCACCGGACTTATTCACCCAGTTTGGGAAACCCATAGTCTTTACGCAGTACGGTGGGATTGCACGGAAATTGCAGAAGGATCCACTATATCGGAACTTTGTGTACAGTTTTAGTGCAAGAATTGCCATGACTCCCGACTTGTACTATCCCTGGTTCGATGGTTACTTCATACCACAAGCGATTGACACTGACGAATTTCAATATTGCTGGACCGACAACAGAAGACTAGGTCACTCACCATCCACTCCAGCACGGAAGGGCACAGAGGACTTGCTCATGGCTATCAAAGGGCTGGATTTAGAATTCGACCTTATTACAGAAGTCTCATATGCACAATGCCTAACAAGGACGCAAGTCTGCGGTTTGTTCTTCGACCAAGCCGGTACAGAAATCAAAGAGAAGCTAGGTGTTGATGATGTCATTGGGTGGTACGGGTACTCAGCCGTTGTGGCAGCAGCCTACGGAATTCCAACTATTGCGCATCTATCTCAGCAGGCCTTCGTGCAGGCTCGTCAAGCAGGAAAGGACATTGAGGAGCGCTGTGCAATAATAAATACTCCGCTTGGTGCGGAAGGTATCAGGGAAACGATCCTGTGGTATTTCAACTTGCCTTCGCACGAGAAAAAAAGAATTTCCCTGAGAACAAGAGCATGGGTTGAAGAGTTTCATAGCTACCGTGTGGTAGCTCGAGAACTAGCGAGGGTATACGATTCTGTGCTGGCAGAAAAAGGCTGAAGTTTAGAAAATCATGAAGAATTACAATCAGGGTAGGCATAGCCTCATGAAGGAGCAAGCCGGCTGGTTCCGCCGGGAGCGCTGGATTACCTCATATGACTTTCCAGTCGCTAGGTCATTTATAATGAGATATCAGTTTCCGTCATTGTACAATTCAGGACAAAGACTGGCTTGAGCAAGCCTTGGAGGGCAAACGCGTAACAAGACCTGAGGAAATCATGGCGGCATCTCTGGCTTACGCAAGTGGTATAGAAGCGATTCGCACACAAACTGTGGGTGACATGGGCAAGCAAATAGCCCGTCTCAAGACTGAGCTAGATACGGAAATGAATAAGCTGCACGCTTTGCGGAACTCGTTTTCTTACCAGCTCGGTCATTTGCTCGTCGAGGCAGTGCGCACGCCAGGGCGCAACACGCTATTGCTGCCGTACAAGCTACTTCGACTGACACTTCTAGTTAGTCGCAGGCTCAGAAAGGCAAGGGATCTATGAAGCTCCGGGAACTTTACAGGAGATTGAGTTAATGTATAAGATGATAGAACAGCTTAAAAATATCTGGCAGAGACGGGAGCTGCTACATTATATAGTCAAGTTCCAGATGAAGGCTGAGAACAAGAACAAGGTCCTCGGCTTTGTGTGGAGCTTTCTGGACCCGCTTTTGCTGTGCCTCACCTATATCGTCCTGGTGCACTATATCTTCGGTCGGGGTGGTCCTCAGTTCCCAATTCTGCTTTTTATCGCCCTGATTTCCTGGAGGTGGTTCGCCTCGTCCCTGAACCGTTCGGTTACCTCCATAACTTCAAAGGTGATGTTGATACAGAGCGTGCGCTTTCCACTGGCCATACTTCCGCTGTCCGGGATTATTATCGGCTTTTTTGACTGGCTTTTCGGCTTCGTTATTCTGGTGCCCATGCTCTTCATATTCGAAGCATCGTTCACGGTGAATGTACTCTGGCTGCCGGTGCTCCTGCTCATTGAGTTCATAGGCATCGTCGGAGCTTGCCTGATATTCGCTGTCGTGGGGACCTACCTCGCGGACCTGGGCAATATCATCCGGTTCGTTATCAGGCTATGTTTCTATCTGTCGCCTATTTTATGGGCAGTCGAGGAGGGGAGGATCCCGGAAAGGCTTCACACGCTGTATATGTTATGCAATCCCTTTGCCGGGTTGCTGGAATCATACAAAAACGTGCTGATTCGTGGCATGCCGCCCAGTGAGTACGCCATAGTTGGCACGGTGGTCGCCTGTGTCGCTTTCCTGATAGGGCTGTGGTACTTTTCCCGCAATGAATACAGGCTGGTGAAGGTAATTTAGAATGGTCAAAGTCGATGACCTGGGGATCAAGTTCAAGATGGAGAAGCGCCGGCGCTCTAGGGCGCTCGTTTTTCTTCTCGAGAGGTCCCGCAAGCGGCAACAGTCAGATCGTGAGTTCTGGGCGCTCAGGCATGTGAGCTTCACCGTGGAACGAGGGGAAACCTTGGGAATCATCGGCAGTAATGGCTCGGGGAAGAGCACTTTGCTGCGGGTGATAGCCGGCGTCTATCCGCCCGATGAGGGCAAGGTCTCTGTTAGCGGTGAGGTCTCTACCCTCTTCTCGCTGGGCACCGGGTTTAATATGGAACTGTCCGGGCGGGACAACATCTATTTGAACGGCATCATGATCGGGCTGACGAAGAATCAAATCGACGGAATAATAGATGTCATAATTGAGTTTGCTGAGCTGGGTGAATTCATTGACTTGCCAGTGAGGATCTATTCATCAGGCATGCGTGCACGGCTCGGCTTCGCCATTGCCATGCATAGCGATAAGGACATTGTGTTGATTGACGAGATTATGGGTGCCGGCGATGCCGCATTTCGCCAGAAGGCCGATGCCGAGATGGATCGGATTATGGGAGAGAGGACTGTGTTACTAGTAAGTCACAGCATGGCCACTATCGAGAAACATGCCAACAGGGTAATCTGGCTCAATAAAGGCGTCATTGCTGGCATGGGGGAACCGAAAGAGGTGATAGAACAATACCTGGCGGCATCCAAGGTAAAGAAACCGCCTCCCGATTTAGACTAGTCACGGCTTGGCAACAGGGGGCTTAGCATGGTGTGCTAATTGGCAATTCGCTATTGCTGGTCGATGTGGGCGGGAAGGCTATCCAGAATTGTGGCAAATTTCTTGGCCATCTCCCGGCGGCTGTATTTATCGGTCTCAGCTTCATCGCCGTTGTAGCTGACAGCGCCGGTTGACTTGTATTCCTGATACAGTCGGAGGAGCAAAGCCTTTATATCTTCCTCGGTTTGCGCGGCGATACCGGTTTTAGTCTCATCCAGTAGCTGGTCAACTACATCGGGGAAGCCACCCACGGCAAGTACAGGCCTCCTGGCTGCCAGGTATTCAAAGATTTTGGCGGAATAGGCTCCTGTTTGTTTGGGGTCATTCCATTTTAATAACAGGAGTAGCTGCGACTCCCTTTGCTTATTCAGGGCAATTTCCCTGGGTACCACGCCGAACTGCCGGACTATGCCTATCAGTCCATAACTTTCCGCTTGCTTATCTATCCAGCCTGCCTCAATTCCGTAGAATCTCACTTCTATATCGCTGGCATCCATACTTCCTTCAGTAATCAAATCACGCAAAGCAGCAAAAAGAGGCTCCGGGCTCTGCTTACCGGGGTAGAGGTTGCCGGTGTAGGTGATGGCGAATTTGTCGGTTAGATTTCCCGAGGTGGTATTTACCTCCGCCGGGTCAAATCCATTTGTAATGGTATACACTGGTTTTTGGCTATGGAGCTTGCCTAATTCTGCTACCATAGGTTCAGATACTGTTACCAGTGCATCAGCCGTAGATAGCGTCTTTAGCTCCAACTTCCTCTCGATAACTTTACGCAGGGGACCATATAGGTAGTAGTAATTTTGCGTCCACAGATCACGGAAATCGGCAACCCAGGGGATTTTGAATTCGTCTTTCAATCTCTTGGCGATTATGTGGCTGGTCACCGGGGGCGAGGTGCTAATCATTGCCTTTATGTTTTGCTGTCGGAGGATATCCTTGCCGGCTTCGACAGCGAAGCGCTGCCAGCCCTTTTGTGGGTCGGGATAGGCAATAATTCCCCCGATAATTGCCAATATAAAGTCTAAGGGAGACTTTTCTGACTTTATATTTAACTTATTCTTAACTTGAGCTATTAGAGGACTTTGAGAATCAAGCTTAAGCAGTCTTTTCCCGAAGCCAAGGGAATCATGATATTGCGTTTCAATAACTTCAAAGTGTGGGTCTGGCTTGCCAGGCAAGGCTGCTGTCAAAATTACTGCCCCCCACCCGAATTCCGGCAGGTACTTGGCAAGACCCAACGGGCGCAGACTAGCTACAGTGGGGTGAGGCGGAAAGTAATATGTAATAATCAGAACCTTATTCATAAATCAGCAGCTATAATCGAAGAAATACAAACTAGAGTGTCACCTTTCTTCTAAGACACTAACTTTCTCGTACCACTGGTGGACGATTTTATCCCAATCAAATTTTTGCTTAACAAATATTCTAGCATTTCGCCAAGTTCCTCTCTCAAGTACAGGTGCGTGTATGCTGGCCAGCACGAATTGGATATTGCCATTGGGTTTTTCAATCCCTGGTGTAATATAATCTATGATAAAGCCGAATGCTTCGTGATTAGCTGGATAATTATAGGGGTTGTGAAATATGACAGTTACTCTTTCACCTCCCGCGCTGGTACTTTCTCTTAATGAGGCTTTTTGGAATTTGTCTAAGTTCATAAAAGGCAGGACAACTATAATTTTCTCCTTATCTACGCCGTAAAGTTTTATAAGCCTCTGCTTATCTATTTCGCTAATTGCTACAATGTGTTTAGAGCTCTTGCACGCCAGGCGTTCTACACTGAAGGCTAAGTAACTGTGTAAATCTCCTTTACCTTGTCGATTCTGTTTTCTCCCATAACACTGAATATTTGCCAAACAGAAAGTCCTTCCACGCTAGCAATAGGATGTATTCGTTGAGCAGGACGTAATAGGCTATCTTCAATATGGAGGACGCTGAGATTCTCGGCGTTATCTTTTGACGTTTCATTAATTTAGCTCTTAAGAGCATCAATATGCCAAACACTAGAGCAAAAGCCAATATAGTTGCCACCAGATGCGGGATTACGATGGCGCTGTTGTGAGCTATGATGTATAGGATAGGAATTGCAGAAAGTATAAATGGTGATAATATAGCTAGGCTTTTGTGGGAAGGAAATATGAACAAGCTATATAAGTCCCTGGGAAGCAGGAAATATGCTCGGTGTTTGAATATACATTGCAACGTTCCTATTGTGGTCCTCTTCCTTTGTTTTATTTGGTCAGCCGGAGTTGTGGCGCTGAGTCCATAGAATATAGCTTCTGGCTCATATTCGATTTTGTAGCCGGCGCGCTTAATCTGGATTGCTATATCCAAATCCTCAGTGAGCATTTGGGTATCTGCCTCAGCTATGTTTTCTCTCCAGGCACTCATTGCACCACTAAACAAACAAGCTGATCCCAAAGCTGACTCCCCTCTGCGCATGATATATTCCAGATCCCAGTAGAAGGATTCCGATGAAGCAAGGTTGCTTTCAGGATTGGAAACAGCATATCTTCCTCCAACTGCCCCGACCTTCGGGTCTTCAAAATGTGGCGTCATTTTTTTGAGCGCACTCCTATCAAAGAGGCAGTCTGCATCGGTTACCAGCACGATGTTTCCTTTGGCATGCTGTTTCCCAAGGTTGATTCTGGATGCCTTTCCCCTTCTTTCCTCCTCCTTTACAAGCTTTAGGTACGGCTCCGAATTTGTCTTATGCTCTCTTATGAACTCTTCTGCAATTTGACAGGTGTTATCAGTAGAACCGTCATCAACAATGATGATTTCGTAGTTCTCCTTAGGGTAATCTAGCCGGAGTAAATTATCAATTCTTCCTGCAATGACTTTTCCCTCATTAAACGCTGGGACAATGACTGATATATATGGCTCGTAGGGGGAACTTTTCTTCTTTGGACTTGCTCGCAGGGCTATCAAGCCCATGACTGCAGGATAGCCCACGAACTGCCAAATAACCAAGAATGAGAAAACACAAAGCAGAATGATTATTACCGTCATTTGTGCCTCAGCACTATCTTAGAGCATCTGGTTTTCGTTTCCCTATCGGCCTGAATGGTTTCGGCCCTTCTTCGATTCTGTAACGCTCACACCTTACTGCACCACCTCATCCCTGCCTTTATTTCCAGCATTGATCGCTCTTGAGAACCAGTCAATAGTCTAGAACCCGGAGTTAGATTAGTCAAGGGAAAGGTTAGAGAGTATTTAGGTAGTTCCTAGCCGTCATTGCGAGGAGCGTAGCGGATGAAAAGGGAAGATAGCTCGCGACGACAAAGAAGAACACAACGCCAGGTTTATTTTCGCTGGCTTCGACACTGGAGCTAGCGGTGTTCTAAATGATGTTATTGATTCTTGATGGGCTGATTTACGCTCTGGTTATTTTCGTCTGCTTAAGGCATTCAGGATTATGCCGGTGAAGATGCTCGATATACCAGCGATAATGAACAGAGTGGTCAGTACGGTGCTGCCTACGGCTAGGTCGCCTGTTGTGGCAGCTATATTAATCACCCTGATGCCGATGATGAGACCAATCACCAACAAGATACCACCTGCCAGTCCGAAGAAGAACAGGGGTCTCCTGTGCGAAATCATGACTATTATCTGACTGAGAACATCTATGCCATGTCTTATCGGGTTGAGGGTCGAGCCGTCTTTGGTATATATGTTTGAGATTGGCACCTCGGTTATCTTGAGGTTTTTATCGGCTGCGCGGGTTATCATCTCTGATTCTATGGCGAATCCAGTCGCTTTCAATTTGAGGTTGTTTATTGCCTTTGGTGAAAGAGCTCGGAAGCCGGATTCGGAATCGGAGATGTTGGCTTTTGAAGCGAGCCGAGTTGAGCGTAAAAGGACTTTTTGCCCGATGCGGCGGTATTTGGGCGTCTTATCTTTCTGGGCCTCTCTGGAGCCGATGACGAGGTCAAAACCCTCCGAAATGGGTTTGATAAGAGTGGGAATCTCGTTAGGATCATGCTGGGAATCAGCATCTAAGAGAACGAGGATGTTTGGATTTCTCTTCTTTGCCTCGGCCAGTATTTTCTGGATTGCTGTTCCTTTGCCTCTGTTTTCATCGTGGCGGATTACGGTGGCACCAGCAAGCTCGGCAACCCTGGCGGTGTTATCCGTGCTTCCATCGTCAACAACGATGACCTCGTCCACATATTGCCTTGCCTGGAGAACTATACTTCCGACATATCTTGCTTCATTGTAGGCAGCTATGCCAGCAAGGATGCCAGTCTTGTGTCCTGTATCGGGAGTCTGAAGTACAGAGTCGTTCATTCCACCTCTACTTCACGGTTACCGATTTTGCCAGGTTGCGGGGTTTGTCAGGGTCGCATCCTCGATTGATAGCGATATAATAAGCCAGGAGCTGAAGAGGAACTACAGCGACCATAGGATAGAGTAACTCATCAACTTCGGGAATCTTGACCCAGCAATCATAAATGTCGCTTTCCTTGTCGGAGACACCGATAATATAGGCGCCGCGTGATTTAGTCTCCATGGCATTGCTCAGGGTTTCGAGAAAGGTATAGTCGGCGGGGCATATTACCACTACTGG
>Ga0209636_10000976_pt1 | contig 28505 bp, 23 predicted proteins | sample DeeMarSWOR152_54_FD_187464 | JGI IMG/M metagenome (GOLD analysis project Ga0209636, IMG submission 187464) | Marine sediment microbial communities from White Oak River estuary, North Carolina - WOR-1-52-54 (SPAdes) (version 2) | ecosystem: Environmental > Aquatic > Marine > Intertidal zone >...
GGGATTACTCACCAAAATTCCTCACATAAAGTTGATGAGAGGTGTATTCATCGTAAAAAAAGAGAATGCAGAAAAATTCGTATCCCTTCTAAAGCGATATAAGATAGAATATCACACAAGAGAGGTGATACTCACGCCGCAGGATCTGGAAAAATTGGAACCAGGGTAACTATTTTTGTCCCAAAGCCCTCCAAAGCAATGTCATAAAAACACAAGAATCACTGTCCTTCATGCTGAGGGACAGGGAATCCCCACGTGTTGTTACTAGGGGATGAGTTAACAGCTGAAGCTGTTAAGGAACCCTCCACACGTGATTTGGGGATACCTCGACCACTAGCCCTCATAGGCCTTTGAGCCTCCAGAGATGTTTGTGGCTTTTTCCCTGTCCCAGTATAGGAGGAAGTGATAGTGAAATGCAGAGGTGAATCATGTAACTAGAAAATGTGAACCCCTGGACGTGCATCTCTTCAGATCCTGGGGGTAAACACTTAAAAGACTGGCTGCATAATACAGCCTGCCCAAACCCCCATGAGGAGAAGCTTACCCTTCTCCTCAAAAAAATACCATAAATTTGAATCAACCCTTAACTCGAAAGGGGTTCTATGTGGTGCAAGGAAAAGGTTCTTAGAGATGAATCAACCCTTAACTCGAAAGGGGTTCTATGTGGTGCAAGGAAAAGGTTCTTAGAGATGTAACAGCATCATCCTCCAAAGGTTTGACAACCTCTCAAACAGATGTTGGCAAAGATTTAATAACTTGTAAAACTTAATTTTCCTGCATTTTGAATTTTGGAGAAGGTCGCTACATAAAATCTGAAAAAAATGGTTACAGAATCTCAGGATGATTGACTATTTTTACTATTTGAATCATGCTCCTTTTGGTAAAAAGGCACTGAAGGTATGCAGTGAGCGAGCTTACAGAATTATCTTTCCTTTTATATCTATGAATTCCATCGAATTAGAATTTACCATGGTGTTACAACCCTGTAATCCCTTGCCAACATCTGCTCAAAATAAAAACATTTATAAAGGAAATCAAGTAAAAGAGATGGGATAGAAATGGTAAGTCTATTACGGAGAAGAGAACTGGAAAAAGAATTTGAAAAGGAGATAGCTCCTAAGATTAGGAAATTAGAGATTGACCATGGTGATTCTATCTTGGCAAATGAATTAAGGAGGATCAAGGCACAAATGAATTATAGATCTGCTGAAACCATTGAAAAAACTCTGGAAATCTTGGATCAAAAAGCTTCACAAGCTCTTGAGGTTTATGAAAACGAATATGTAAGAATTTATAAACCTGTCATTGAAGGTCTAGCAGATGACGGAAAGATAGAAGAAGTGTTAAATCTCTTTGATAATGAGGAAAAACTTACTGTTGCAATCAGGCTCTACTCCCGTATTCCACTACAGAAGATCAATATCTTGCGTGAACAAATCAGATCCAAAGGAAGAACGAGTGAAAGGTATATAAAGTTAATCAGGCAGAATGCTACTGCGAACTGCCCCATTCTCCAAGACATATTAAATTGGTTCTTAATGGAATACGAAAACTTGCTTGACGAACCTGAAAAAACACGGTCTGAAACTATGAAACATGGATTTCTCACGTTAGGGAAAACCCTCACGTGGATCACCAACCTCGTTAAGACACAAAAAACACTTGAAGAGAAAGCACGAGCCCTTGATGAGAACAACAAAAACCTCTTGGACTTCCTCATATTTGCCCAGAGATATTTGTCAGAAGACCGTGTCAATATGCTGACAGAAAGAATATCTGGTCTTGATATTATTAAACCAGGTTTAGCGAGTCAACAGATTGAGGAGTTTCTTCCTAACCTTTTCTTGTCAGGGAATATGACTGATAGAGAGAGAAGATTTTGTCAGAGGATGAAAAATTCGCTGGCTAGGTGTATATATGAAAGGATATCCAAGATATATCCTATCTAACTGAGTTCAAAGGGATCTATATATCCTATCTCTCTGAGTTTTCTCAGTCGGGCTGTGAGCTTAGGATCTCCGAGTAGGGTCAATACTTCCTCCGATAGGTTCTTGCTCGCTTCATAATTTACGACCTTTTCTCCTGGAGGAACTCGATCTCCTTCCTCTAGTAATTCTTGTGCCCTCTTCAAGAACAGTTCCAATATCTTCACATCAAAGGCTCCGTGAGCTCTTCTCAGCTCTGCTAGTGCCTCTCTGTAAGCTCGCTGTGACTTGAGACGTGCTTCTTCCTCTTCCTGAGAAAGGGGAACCTTAGATCCGTAATAATCTCTTATTGCACTATCAAGATCTTCTCCGACATTCGAAAGTCTCAAATTAGAGAAGTTTTGCCATGATAGTGAAATCCAACGGAGAAGTGCTGAGAAATCTTTTCGTTTTGATACGTTCTCATCAGCTATCTTTTTCAGCTCGTCAATTTGCTCCCGGGTTACAACATTCCGGACATTCTCTTTGAGCTTCATAGATTCACTTTGAGCCCGGTCCCGTTGTAGTTTCATATCGGATAATTGGTGTTCAAGATTTGTTATGCTTCTTTGCAGTTCTGTTTCATCAACTCGTGGTATTAAACCTGCTTTTTCAGGATACATTTCCGGAATTTTTGTAGATTCTTTCGGTTTTCTTCTTATGAGAAACATGGTGAGGATGGCAATTACAAGCAATGAACCGAGGAAAAACAAGAATAATAGTGGATTTAATAACGGGGGTACGACAATTATTGTATCCATTTCAGCTCTGTTATTCTCTGAGTCTGTAACAATAACCTTAAATGTATGAGGTCCCGGATCAAGAGTGAAATCTTGAGAAGTAAAAATACCTGTTGTGGTTGTTGACACAGGAAATTTTAGTTTGTAAGGCTCGCCTGTGTGCTGAACTTCAATTGTGAGGGGGTCAGAATCTTTATCTTCAGCCTTTATTTTCATTATGTACTTATTCTGCACATCACTGAATTCAATAGAGATAATTTGGGGTGGCTGGTTTTCTTCTATTGGTTGAATAGAAATTTCAGGCACAACGATTGTCATCTGCATCTTGGCCTGTTTGCCTTCTGAATCTTTGGCAATAATTGTAAATATATTAGGACCTAGAGACAAAGGAAAAGGTCGGGAAGTGAATGTAGCATCTACTCTATTAAATAGAATAATGGGATTGTCTTCTATTTCTACCCCAACTGAACCAGGATCTTCATCTTCGATTTCTACTGTTATTATGTACTTATTCTGCTCATTGCTGATTCCAATAGAGACAAATTGGGGTGGCTGGTTTTCTTCTATTGGTTGAATAGAAATTTCAGGCACATCAGTCTTTATCTGCATTTCATCTAGTTTACCTTCTGAATCTGTAACAATAATCGTAAATAGATGAGATCCCGGATCCAGAAGAAAGGGCTGAGAGATAAATGTGCCTCTTTTCACGGTATCTGGAAGGGGTATAGTGGACTCAGCAAATTCAAGTCTTTTGGGTTCGCCCCCCTTGTGCTGGACTTCAATTTCTACTGAATCTGAATCTTTATCTTCAACATCTATTATCATTATGTATCCATTCGGATCACTTCTAAATTCAATAGAAACAATCTGAGGCGGATTGTTTTCTTCTTCAATTTCCACCTGTTTGTCCTGTTTATGCTGAAACACTGGTACCTTGTTAATATAGGCAGCTAACCAAAGAAGTCTCTTTTCGTCCTGACCTTCTGCTCGGTAATCTACTACCTCTTCTTTACCAGAGCAATCCATAGAAAAATCAAAGGCACTTCGAAGATCAAGCAATTGGATTCCTTTTGCTGTTCTCCAATCTTCTTGAGCGCTTTCTTCCTCTTTCATTCCCAGCTGTTCTTGTCCCAACACAAAGAAATTCAGGGCTAGGAACATCGCCAAACCTATAACCAAAACTTGAACTTGATTCTTTTTTCTTGGTGTCATGCACTACCACCGTCTCTATAAGGGGGAACAGGTATATAAGTATTTCCTTCCATTGAGGTTGTCCAGTCGTTTAGTGTTTCTTTTATTATTGCAGCCATGGCAATATATTAATTTATTCCCATAAATATTCTTACATTGACTTTAAGATACCAGTTCCCTTCCAACATCAGAAAGCTCGATAGACTCCATGAATTCTTCACAATTTTTGTCTATTACCTGGCCTGCAACATATTTTAGATATACAATCATTTAAGCAAATAAAGGGCACTAAAATCCTCATTGCGTCACAATTAAATATCCTTAGAGTTGCATTCCATAAGAAAATTATTTTTTACTTTTTTAGCTATTCTAGAATAACTGTTCGGGGTTGTCCAAAAATTAAGATTTTCCTGAAATTTTGGCTATTCTTTATCCGATATATGATAGAAAATTATTCATTTTAAGATAAAAAGCCAATTAATGATTTTAAAGACCAATTCTGAGACATTTTAGTTCTTTTTTTTAATAATTTTCTATTTTCGATGAAGAAAGTAAATCTCAGATCCCCTTATTTTATATTTTTTTACCAAGAATCTGCTTTCTTCATTCAAGAATGTATCAAAATCTCCCGTATATACATTTCTTATTCTTTCATACTCTTCCCACAATTTATGCATTTCAAAGGTTTTTCTCTTGTTCTTTAGCACAAAATCACAAATTTTGTCATGAACCTTTTCCAATGCATCCTGGTCGACCTGAAATTGAGACCCAGATAGTCTACAGGAATCCAAAACACTTTTTAATTCATCTTTTCCTTTCCAACCCGTATGGAGTTCCCCATTTTTGTTAATAAAATCCTGGATTTTGTAGGCTTTATTCCTGATTATCTCTGCCAGAACATCCTCATCAGAGACATCCATAGGTTTCCGCCGATTTATTTCTAGAATGACTTTATCTCGCAGCTCATCCCACTCACTGGAGCAGCCAACGCCTAGATGCTCAGGTGCTTGCTTTGGTAATCTGATGAAAAACGTTTCTCCTCCCTCGGTAACTTGCCCTCTTACTGAAGGCAGAGAATTATTCAGAAAGATTGTAAGATTCTTATGTCTTTTTTTCATGATGTCAAGAAGCAGCATCAAAGATAAGAGAGAATCTACTTGACTCAGCAACAAATTCAACTCAAAATCACGGGAATAATTAAAATGTCCCATTTGCAGGAGAAGTTTTTGAGCCAAAGGATTGTCAAACAAGAAGTTGAGCTCCGTCCAAGTACTGTCTTCCAGATTCTTGCTTATTCCAGAAATAAATATCTTCACCTTGTTTTTTCGTTTCAATGATCTAACAATATAGAGGTAGTCTTCTTTAATAATATTAAAGCTATTGTGTCTAAAGATAGAGATCTCTTTTCTCCTATTCTTCGCCATTATTTTTCGTGATGTCGCGTAGAAACTATCTAAATTGTCAAAAGAATTCAGATACTTTAAAATGTCTTCACTGCTCTGTTCAAAAATCTTTGACATGGCTTCAGGCCAACTGTCTTCAAGAACAGCTTTGATGCCTTCTGTCTCATCGTCAAAAATGGATATATTTTGACATTTTTGCCCGACATTGTATGGGTATATCCGATTTATTTGCTGTTTTTTTCTTGCAATATATGCATACCACATCTTTTTTGCCATATATTTCACAAGGTCATATGCTATTGCGTAGACTGAACATTCTACAAGTGATGTGAAAACTGCTCCTGGCTGAAGCACATCCTTGACAATTTGTTTCCAGAGATCCTCCATATTTCTTTTTGTACCTGGAGGCTTATAACTTTTATGGTATAGAATTGTTGCCAATTATTTGTTTTTAAACACAGAATAGTTAGATTTGAAGAGAGAAATCAGTATTTTGAGTTTCTTAAAGGATTTTATTGAATATTTAGATCTTTGGAGATACCAAATCCACCAGAAGGTTGAAGAACTATATTTTTTGGAAAAGATTATCTTTGGATTTGATAGATTGAAGAGCTGGATGATTATAGAATGAAAGACAAGAGGATTAACTTTTTTTGGAATGATCTGATCAAAAGACTGAATAAGTGAGCGAATTACATCGTAGATACTTTCAAGAGAAACGACTACTCAACCTCGCCGAAAATGTTAAATACTCTTATGTCATAAAGGGTGCATGAAAAAATGGGCTTCTATTTTTTTCTTGACATGGGTATTGCCAAGTTTGGTAGGAGCTGATAGTGTTGTAATTGGTATACATAACATCAAGGATACACACACAGCTAATGTCAGTGCTCAGTATTACAATCAACCAACAAAGTGTGATATCTTAATAATTGGTGCAGATGACACCAATGTTGCATACGCAATTGCTGTCGATTCTCAATATTACGTTGGAATAAAAGAAGTTCAGGAGCTAAAGAAAGAGCTTGAATGGATTCCTCAAAACTTACCCGCTAGAAAGTCTAAGGGTTACTTGCTAACACATGCGCTGACAGATAGTTCATACACAATTTACAAAGGGAGGCGGGAATAATGAAAAGGAAAGTTTTGGTCATGATGATTTTTTTAGTATGGCTATTGGCGGTAATACCAATAGAAGTTGCTCTAGAAACTCTTGATGAAGCGCCAACATATAAGATTGTTATTCATGGAGAACCTGTACAGGGCTTATATTATGAAGCAAGTGGAGCTGGTGCTACAGTTCAGCTTTTCGAAATGGATCTACTCAAACGCATTGGTAATTCCTGGGAAAAAGTGGCAACTTACTATGTTACACGGCATGCATATGGTGAAGGAAGTTGTCCAGGTCACTGGGGGGAAAATGGCGACACACCTCCCTCCTTTAATAATGAAAATGGGTACTTCTGGGGAAGGATATCTAACAAAAAAGTTATTCTTTCAGATGTTATGGGTAGCAATGCTATATTTGTCCCTATTCTCGGGGAACGAACGGATATACAGATACACATGGTGGGATCCAATGCTATGCGTGGTTGTGTGGGGATTTATGGAAAGATAGGTGCAGATGGTTCCCAGACATACAAGGATATGTATGATAAATTTATTGAAACTCTTGAAAACGAAAATTTTCATGTGTATGTTGAGCCTGCACCAATGGATCCTATGATCTATCATTCTCTAAGATTGAACAGAGAAGAAGTTCTTTCCATCTTGAAAGAAAGAGCAAGAGTGACACTCGCAGCGAACAACCCAGGAGGCGTTGATTTCAGGTCTATCCACCTGAACTATATATCAGAATCCTTTGATGCAGAGTTCAGTCGCTTCTATTACTTAATTGAGACAAAAAGAGCAGAAAGTGGCGACGAAATGATAAATGTCCAGGTTAAATCAGGAGAAGCAATAGATTTCTTCTTCATAGGCTTAACTTTATCCAATCAGAAATTCTGGGTCAATTTGAACCCGTGGGAACCTGAGAGGATAATTGATGAGAATTTAGGCTCTACAGATGCGGGAAGGATAATGCTCGAGGCCGATTTTCAAATGAAAAAAGACTTTTGTAGATATAAAAATCCTTGTGAAAGCAGTATAGGAGAGGAATACTGGAATCTATTGGACAAAAAAAGAGAGGAGCTCGTTGAAAAATGTATGAATATGTATCCTGAAGAAATAAAGAGTGCTGATAATGTTTTTTTCAGCGCCGCAACGAGGCACTGGATTGTCCCAGATAAGATTACAGCCTACGGAGATGATGACGAGCTTTATATCATTAATGCAACACTGGATATCTATTCTGAACCCGTATACGAGCATTCAACTTTTGAAATTACAAATCAATCTGATTCCATCTCTAAAAGCTGCCAAGAATACCTCAGTGAGGCAGCAAAGGAATATGGACGTTATGCCAAGGAATTGGAGGAGGAAATGATCCTTCCCCTCGTCGTCAAGGAAGTAAATACTGTCCCTCAATATACTGACTTGAGGCAAGTCTATGTCTCCTTGGCGCTGGCCCAATGGTACAAGTCCCACTATGGATCTGGTCAGCATATGTTCTCATACTTCATTGATTCTGAAAACATTGAAAACCTAAGGTCAAAGGTACCTTGGAGCCCCGAAGGAATATGGAGTGAATATGTTAGATCGTACCAAGAGGGCGAATACCGCTGTGAAAAGGAATATAAAGAGAACAATTACATCATTACCAACGTGTATACTTGTGGTGGTGTTGATTTCGAGGATATAGAAGATCACATTTCGATCATTGACTTAGTTAGCTTCAAGGTTAAGGAGATGATCTCAGATGCAATGCTGAAACCCTTGGTGAAGAAGAACAATTCCTATTACTTCGGGGATCGCATGAGCACATATGTCGGGGGTGGCACGAGTGGGCCAGGACCAACCACTCCACCACCGACCACCGATGCGCCACCAGAAGGCGGAGAAGGGCCAGGACCAACCACTCCACCACCGACCACCGATGCGCCACCAGAAGGCGGAAAAATATCGATGTTAATCCTACTAATAGCTTTAGCTCTCGTAGTGGGTGGTTTCTTATTATGGAGAGTTGTTTCATTTATTTGTAGAGAGTAACCTTTACATATCAACCTTTTTTTGCATAATTTCATCAGTTCTGAAGATGAGGTATTAAAATTTCTTTTTGAGAAAATTCTGATCAAAAGACTGAATAAGTGAGCGAATTACATCGTAGATACTTTCAAGAGTACACATGAAATCAATGAGACACACAAAATCAGTGTTAATGTTGAGTATTACACTCAATCAACAAATCGTGATATCTTGATAGTGTTCGATGCTTCTGGTTCAATGAGTGGAGAAAAAATTGATGCAGCCAAAGAGGCGGTCTATAGTTTCCTTAAGAAGGTTCCGCCAAACGACAGGGTAGGACTCATTGTATTCTACAATTGTTCTGACATACGAACAGAAGTTCACCTTACAGAAAACCATGATACTGTTTCCACTGCTTTAGAGGGTGTTTCTCCCAAGGTTTGCACACCAATTGCTGACTCATTAGAACATGCTTGGAATCATCTGAAAAGGTATGGAAATCTGCAAAACTCATGGTATATAATTATCATTACAGAGGGAGGAGAAACCTGTGGCGGCGACCCTTGTTCAGTTGCTGAATCTATTTCAAAAGAATTTGATGCATATCAGAGTACTCCCGTTTTTATAATAGGCTTCTTGGTTAAACCTGAAAAAGAAGAAAAATTGAAGTGCATACCATACAAAATGGGAGGAGAATACATACCCACGCCATCTGTTGATACTCTAGGAGATTCTTTTACTAGAATCGGCGAACGGATATTTAGACAGCCTTCTGAATCACCTCCTTCTGAATCACCTCCTTCTGAAAAGTTGCCGGGAGATACACCCAAGAGAAGAGCTCGAAACCTCTTCTTGATAGCTGTACTAACACTTCTTGTCACAACCATTATGAAGATATACAAAAGCCGCCAAGAAATACCTGAAAAAATTCTCAAAATAATTGAAGAGATCTCTAAACCTGAATCTTTGAAATTGGAGGGTGAGACTCTAAAGCATGTGAGAAGCAATCAACCAAGACTTAATATTCACCCTTCAAATAAAGATGATTTGGTGAGGGTCTATGCAGAACCAAAAAGATATCCTGATGGTGGAATGTGCATCCTTTATATATACGAATGGCGAATCAGCCATATTACCCATAGAACAGTCCAACATAAAGTGAAGAAATGGGTGAAGAAATGGGTTATAAAACCCATAAAGAAAGTTACACGCAGAATTGATCGAGTTTTGAAAAAAATAATCAAGAAAAAATGGGTTCGCAGAATTATATACATATCTGTCCTGTCTTTTCTAATATGGATTCTACGTAAGGTCATAAAGTGGGTCGAAATTGCGATTGAAGTATTTGTCTGGAAAACTGTGGAAAAACTGGTGACTTCAATTGCCAAGCTACCGGTTCCCATTTTGTAATACTCTGCCTATAATGTATTTCTTCCATTCTTGCACTAATTCTTTCATCTTGTTATACAGAACCTGCTCTTCATGAGGTAATTCAACATCCACGAACTGACATGAGAGTTTCGCAATTTTTTCCAAGCGAACATCCAGTAACTGTAGAAATGCTTTTTGGGCTTCCCTCTCAGTGGAGAACTCCATTCTATCGTAGAAATTTGAAGGTAATTCAGTTAATTTGGGATTTCTCTCCTTCATCAAGATAGTCTTGATATCACTGGATTTCAAGGGAACACATTCCACATCCAACATCCTGGCCAGCCACTTGGGAAGTTCAGTTATCTCACCTTCTTTCAACGTGTACTCCTCACCATCTATTTCTACGGTTTGGTTCCTCCTGGGAATGACCTGGATCTTGGTGGTGTTCATTGATAGTACTTTTGAAGTTTGCTTAAATAGGTTAGGTTTCAAAAGGTTCAAAAGAACTGTCCCCTTTGATAGTTACTCATTTTTGTTACACGTGTAACATTCTCACTTTTCTGAGTGTCATTTAGGGTTTAGATTCAATCACTCACTGGCAGCTCATATTTTTCTGCAATCTCTACGAATGCTCCTGATAAATACTTAATTTGTTCCCAAGAGAGTCCATAAGTATTTAACTTCCATTTTCTGGTAGCTCCAACAAAAGGGCCTGTAATACCCCTGTTTTTGAGTTCATTGCTGAAGTAGTACCCTTTTTTCTTGTGGGTTTTGGCTATTTTATCAAAACTTCCCGTAGTATCCACTCTGGTTAACGTGTGCTTGCGCGGCTCTTCGCTCAAAACTTCAGATCCCGAAACGCGTTTGAATTGATTTGAAAAGTAGTTGCTCTTTTCAACTTCTTCATCCCAATGCTCCACCCTTTCCTTTACTGCAGGGAAGGATGCCATCAGCGTAATGACAGTGGCTCCCATTAAGGTACACCCCAGCATTTCCACTTCCTTGCCACCAAAGGTACGGCCCGTTATATCACCTGAAATTTTTGTGGTTCTAAAGATTGTATCTGCCCATTCTTCAGTTGTCGCTACTACTCCGCTGGGAGCTGCAGACGCCATGCTCTTGTGTCCAGAACCCACCACGAAATCTGCCCCTATGTCCTTGCCATTGACAGGCAAAACCCCCACAGAGTACGCACCATTAAGCAAAAATGGTATATCATACTCTTTGGCCACTTTTGCAATGCCTTTAATATCATGTAAATTCCCGTACATGTAATCAAAATGATCTACCATCACCAGCTTTGGCAGAGTTTTCATCTCTTTTTTGACTTTCTCTATCTTTTCAGCATAAGCCTCTCCTGTCACTACATTGTTGTCAGAGAAAACTTCTCTTGCTGTACCTCCTGCCTGCTCTACTGCTAAGAACTCCGTGTAGTGCCCCAATGACGATAAGACAACAGTATCCCCCTTTCCAACCAAAGAGTTCATTATTACCTGAAACCCTCTTCTTGCTCCAGGAACTACTCTGGCCTCATCCATTCCAAGAAAATCTGCCAATTCTTGATGAAATTGATCTATTGGAGGGTTCCGTATCTTATCCAGTCTAAAAGGGCTCAAGCACTGGTCACACACAGAATACCCATCAGCATAAGCGATCAAGGCTTTTCTCGCTTCTGGAGTTAACCTACCTGCTGCTTGGATGGGTTGTATGTTAATGAAGGCTTCTTCCCGAATTCGAGGTTCTAACTTGTCGACAATGTATTTTTTCTGGTGGGACTTAACTCCTGACTCTATCTTTTCCAGTAAAGATCTTGTGTGCTGTATCTTTTCTTTGAGTTCAGATTTCTCATTCTCAGTTAATTCGGTGGGCAGTGATCTCCGGTATATCTCCCTCATATCTTCTAAAGCAAACATTGCATCATACAATGCATATATTTGTGAGGCTTTATCCATGGTATCTCCTCTGCATAAACTGTTATATACCCTGTAGCTCTTTCCTTTTAAGGTTGTTCCATTCTGCGGTGGTAACTTTTGTATTTTTCTCTCACTTTGTTACACGTGTAACATTCCATCCCTATATATCATATGTGCAAAATCGCGAAATTAAAAAAACGCTAAATTATATATCATTTTCCGTTTTAAGATAAATTTTAGCTTTTCTATTCAAAAAAGTTTATATATTTCTTATTTTAACAAAAGACGAGGTGATGAAAAATGATCACATACGCAGAAGCAAAAGCACGGATGGAAGAACTCCAGAAAATGTCAGAATAGAGAGGGTCTTTGACCTTCATCTATTCTCAATTATTTTTAACCTGATTTTTTCAAAATAACATTTTATTTCTCTTTGGGTATAGAAGACATATTTTCCTCGCAAAGTTGAGAAACCAAAAACTCTCGTTTTGTGAAGGAATTATTTATAGCATTGCGCACTTCTATTAAAGCCAAAAATCCTTCATGACCAATAAGTGGCTCCGCTCTTATGATAGCTACATTCATTCTCTTGATGTGCTCGCCAAATCCATTTCCCTCATTGCATCTTTTTTAGGTATAGAAACAAAGAAGTAGATTCTTCCTTTTCTAGTCCCCCCAATTCAAATTAAAAGGATACACTGCAGGATCATGAATTTGCAGGGATAATAGAAAAGTTTAAAGGAGATGCATGTCAATAGATATAAGAAACTACATGCATTGGAAAAAGCCTTGGATCAGCGTAGCGATAAATTGTCTGTATGTAGCTTCAAGCATTGTAAGGATTTGGTGATGAGATGATACCAGATTATCAGACTGTCATGTTGCCGCTCCTCAAATTAGCTGGAGATCAGGAGGAGCATGAGAATCGGGAAGCTGTAGAAATGCTTGCAGATCATTTTGATCTTACTGAAGAAGAAAGAAAAGAACGCCTCCCTAGTGGCAGTAGAGTTTTCGCAAACAGACTTGGGTGGGCCAAAACATATTTGGCAAAGGCTGGGCTGCTCGAATCAACAAGAAGAGGCCACTTCAAAATTACTGAAACGGGATTGCATGTTCTGAAAGACAACCCTGAGAAAATTGACAACACGTATCTTGAGCAATTCCCAGCATTTATAGCATTTGTGAAGGCTTCAAGACCAAGAGGAGGTGTACCTCAACTTGAAGAACTTGAAGAACTTGAACAGAAAACGCCCGAAGAATTCATGAAATACGGCTATGAAAAACTGCACAGAGATCTCGTCCTCGAATTACTGGATATCGTTAGGGAGTGTTCTCCAGCGTTTTTTGAGGAGTTGGTGGTTGACCTTTTGCTGAAAATGGGGTATGGAGGATCAAGGGAAGATGCAGGAAAAGCAATAGGTAAGTCTGGCGATGGTGGAATTGATGGCATAATAAAAGAAGATAAACTAGGGCTGGATATTGTTTATATACAAGCTAAAAAATGGGAAAGTACAGTTGGCTGCCCTGATGTACAGAAATTTGCAGGAGCTCTGCAAGGTAAGAGAGCAAGAAAAGGGATTTTTATTACTACTTCCACTTTTTCCAAACAAGCTCGAGAATACGTTTCTCAAATTGACAGTAAGATTGTCTTGATTGAGGGAGAACAGTTGGCAGAATTAATGATTGAAAATGATATTGGAGTTTATAAAGTTGCTTCATATAAGATTAAAAGAGTTGATTCAGATTATTTCATTGATGAATTGAAAGATTAATGTGAATGTTGAAAATACTCATGCACCAGACAAAAGAATACTCTCGATGGTTTCGAGCAGGATAGAGCGATTGAAGAACCTACCCAATATAGCTGGGTGGAGGCTTCTTTAATACTCCTTTCCTTTTCATATGGCAATAAACATATGTTACCATCGTGGATACTAACAGATGATTATTCCTAAATTTGAACAATAGGAGTTCCAAATACCAATAGACCTATATTGATATCTACTCCCTCCCTTTTATACTCCTCTCATGACAAGTGAAACATCAAAGCAAAGGCTTCTCCCACCGCATCAGGGAGCCCGTGAGCAATACCACAAGGGATGATTGAACCCGTTTTTTCCCTGACTAACCCAAAGGTGAGTCCTCCAAAGAACGTAAACAGCCCCCACCACCATGCCAGCTCATAATTCCCCTCAAGAGGACTGAAAGGATTCAAAACATGAGCCAAAGCAAATAACAACGATGAAATAATCACTCCATAGCCAAAGTTAACCCCTAAAAACGAAAAGGGGCGTCCAAACTCTTCATTTATTCGTGACTGGTAGTACCCCCTGTACATGATTTCCTCACCAAATCCAGAAAAGAAAAACTGCCACACCACTGTTGAGACCACTATCAAAGTAAGCCTGTGCACGTATACTCCCACAAGGACTGGGAGCAGTAAGAGAACAATCAAAACCAGAAAATTGGGAACAGGGTTCGGTGGATTTTCAGGATCGTACCTTCTTTCACGTCTTCTGAGTATTGAAAGGATCAGAAAAAGAACAACAATCTGACAACCAGCCAGAATGAGTGCACCAGTCATCCCCGTGTAACTCATGCCAAAAATCCATAAAGACATAAATCCCACTCCATTGACAATAACTCCTGCAACTAGAGCATACGTCAATCCAATATCCAAATTTCTTCTCCAGTTTGCCAAGGTGAACCCGTACGATTCAAACCTCCTCCTGGTTACCAACAAGATACCAATAGGTGCCAAAACCAATAGAACCCCTGCAACGTAGCTCCATCCCAGAATATTCTGTTCTCTCTCAGCAAAATCAGTTATCCTAAATGCCCAACTAACCAATCGGAAAACCATAAAGACCAGCAAAACCTCTATGATGGATTTACCTTTCATGTTCATTGTATCACTCTCTGGTGTTCATGCATTTCTTAGGTCAGACTTTGACCTTTTAAAATTTCGGTTGCTTAATCCTTTGTTACACGTGTAACATGGCAAGGTTCCTCTTCAGGGACAACCAATGTGAAAAGATGCTCAAGCCAGTCTCTCCGGTGAGATGTAATCTCCATATTCAGATTTGGCTTTTTCTAACCGTTTTCTCTGCTCTTTTAACACTTCAAATACAACCTGTGGAGTATCCAAGACCCTTGTCTTATATATGTCTGTCAACCGATCAACCTTTGCCAGATTCTCAGGGATTCGAACAGTGAACTGTTTGATGTAATCCTCTCTGGAATACTCTTTGTGAAGCGTTTGGGAAAACAATCTTTTTAAATCTTCATACAATGGTATGAATCCTGTAGGTGTTCTTACAGCATTAACATCTCCGTGGACGCGTAATTCCATCCATTTCAGCCAGACACTCTTATCGTTTTTGTGATTCAAAAACTTTCCATCAGAATCTCTCAAGAAATAATTTACAGAGAAAATTCGGGGTGTACTACTCAATTGAGCCCCAAAGTTCAAATGATTTTCTATGTACCTTCCTATGGGTATGGACAAAAAATCCAGGTTCGACATGGGATTGAACACCCGCACACCCTCCTTCCCTAATGTGGCAGCAGTAGTTTCAGACTCCAGTGCTGCTCCCTTGGTAATAACACCATGCACCCAGTCAAAAGCTTCCTCCACCGGTACCCAGGTATCTGAATCTCGACCACCGTAAATGATCCCTTCAACTACCACACCTCCAGGATCGTCAAGCTTTAAATCTACCGTGTCTAGAATCTTTAACTCAAGTGTAAACCGTGCATTCTTGTGTGAAGCTGTAATTTCATTCCCTTCTTCATCTTTTTTGCCCAAAAACCAGTCACCTGAGTGGTTAAAGCCCTTTTTGGGACATTCACCGTCCTTACCATTCCAGTACACTGTTCTATCTTCTGTGACCAACACATTTGAAAAGATAATTTCAGCATCACTGTGTAGTGCCTTCCATTGTAATGGGTCATCAGTAGAGTTGATCCCTTCAATTATGCCAAAGACACCCTTTTCCACGTTCACTGCTCTCACTTTTCCATCCATGTTCCTCAAGTACGCGATATCATCTCCAACAATAGTTTCACCCTCTACCATTGCAGTAGACGTTTTCCCACACATGGAGGGAAATGCTCCTGTCACATAACTCACCCGTCCTCCAGGGCCATGAACTCCCATGACCAGCATGTGCTCTGTCAACCATCCTTCTTTGGAAGATCTATTAATTGCTAACCGCATTGCCAGTTTCTTTAACCCGATCGTATTACCACCGTACTGTGTATTAGCACTAAATATGACCTCATCTTCCAGATCAATGTACACCCTTCGTTTCTCAATGTTCTTGCTTACACCTAACCCCAGCCCAGCTTTCACTAACGCTCCTTCACTATGGACAAATTTGAGAAATCTGGCAGAATTACCGAGCCTGACAAATTCTTTATAACCTTGCCTGTACAGTAGGTCCTCGCTGTGGGCCACATAACTTGAATCAGTCAATTGAACACACGGTATAGTAAACTCAGAATTAACAGGTCCTAAAGAGAAAAATTTGATGTACAATTCATGTCCTTCCATAATATTCTCTAAAATTGCATGAATTTCCTTTAACCCCTCCTCCCTCTCTATGGCGTTTATTTCCGGTCCCAAGTTGACATTTTTGGGTACTAAAAACTTGGTTCGTGCTTTGTCCCGGGCCTGGTCGTAATACCCGTCAAAATGGACAGTATGTCTTTCTGTAGCAAGGGTTGCTTCTTCTTTGTTTCGTACGGCCGCCTCCCTGATGTACTGAATGTCTTCTGCAGAATCTGTACACACAAAAACCTGCACAGGATTACAGAGATCAATATACTTGGCAACAAATTGATGAAGCATGGGATTTTTTATCTTTATGAGGTTCTGGTAACTTTCTTTGCTTAATCTGTTAAGTAAAGTTTTTTGATCCATTCTTTATCCTCCAGATAAGTGGTAAGGAATAGCATGTGACAGTACCGCATGTTACTACTGCCGCATGTGAACCAGTTGTGAGAGTTTTACTGCGGTTCATTTTATCCTCTTGGTTTTATGTTAAGTGCACCTGTTCACAGATTACTAGTATGTCACGCCAATTTGGAGATATACTCTGCATATCCTTCCATCTTGGCATTATACACGAGTTTTTGCTTTTTCACCTTTTCACAGCACATCATGCTGTCTCCAATTGAAGTCCTTTTAAGGTTTTGGATGGGGTTCCAGTGAGAGGTTCCAGTTATAAGTTGTCTCCCTTTTGTTACACGTGTAACATTTTTGTATTTTTTAGTTATTCTCTTCGGTTTCTCATGTATAAAGAGAGAGTTTTTGACACAAGAAAAGGTGATGACACCAGACGGGTTAAATCCAGAGACATTGCAACAGTGCAGTCAAACCTGGAGATGGCAAAAGAATTTAATCTACAATACTGGTACTGTTTCACGTGTGTATAATCCAAGAGGGATACTCAAGTTTCTCAAAATTCAAAATGCTCCCCATCAAAAAAGGCTCCCACTCAAAAAGCGCGGCAATTCCCTGTGGGGCCTTCATTTTCCTGAGAAATTTCTCAATTGTTCACTCTTTTTTCTTTAAATCTCTCAAAAATTTATTTTATGATCTATATGGCATTGTGATGCCAAAGTTAATAAGGGATGTATACAAGAAAAGGTAAGAGGAGGGAGAGGATGAGTATACTAGGGAGACCGAAAGGTGAAGACCTAACCATAGGATCTTCTCAAGTAGAGAATTTCTTAGTGGAGGTTAGAACCAAAAAATATACTGGGTATTTGAAAATTGAATGTCGTAACCTCGAATTCCTTCTGTTTTACGAGGAAGGTGTTCCGACGCATGGGTTCAGAGTAATCGAAGATGAGCTTTTCTCCTTTTCAAATCTGTCAGATATCCTCTCTTCGTTAGAAGGTGGAAAATTGAGTTTCTTTGAGGCTTCTCCAGGTACGCTGCAGGCACTCTTTGACATGAAATTTGGAGACCAGATCTACGGGAATCTGTACACGAGCTATTGTGATCTGGGAAAGTTGTTTCAAACTCTGCAGCAGGAGAAGCACACAGGGTCTGTGGAAATTGATCTGCCTTCTCTGAATTGTTTTGTGCTCACAGAAGAGGGTGTACCCACTGAGGTAGTGTTTTCCCGGGGGAGAGGAGAAAAAGAAGGAGAAATTGAGGAAGTGCTCCACGTGATACTGGAGAAAGCAGCAGTAGAAAGTGGGATTGTCAAAGTGTTTGAAAGACGGAACCCTCTCACCATTCCATCCCCCGATCCGGAAGAGATTTTCACCTGGTCAGACCCCAGAAGGTTGAAACTGGAATTTGCCTTTGGACAGCTGGGGAAGGAATTTGAGAAGCTATTGGATCAAAATCTGACTATTTCGCAGATTTTAAATACTTTATGTGTGGATTTTGTGGAAATAGCAGATATGTACACTTATTTGTCAGTTAAAGGGTATATCGTTACTAAGAAAGGGCTGATTAATGGATAATGAGTAATTGGATCAAAACCCATAGAAGGGATTTGTGTGCCTGAAACCCTGAAAAGATTGTTCAACTATTTACCACATAATCTATTAAATCCATCAACCCCCCAATGTACTTCACAGGTTCAGATACTTTTGTATCCTCTCTCACAACCAACAATGGTATCATGCCTGTCCTTTCTGCTCCCCTGTAATCTTTTTCTAAATCATTTCCCACATAAATTGCCTCTTCAGGGATTATACCAAGCTTTCTCAATGCATATAGAAAAATTTCTGGGTCAGGTTTTGCTTTTTGTGCAGTATCTGACCCCACAATAATGTCAAAATCATCCAGACCAACCATTTCACAGATCTGTTGGATCTCTTCCTCGTATGCGTTAGAAACAATCCCCGTTTTAATTCCTTTCCCTCTTAAAACGGTTAATGTGGGCTTGGCATCTGGAAAAATTGTTATACCGCTCATATCCATCCACTGCTTGTTAATTTCTCTTGCCAGGTCACCGTTATCTTCCACTTCCAAAGCCTTCAGAACGTGGGAATCCCACATGTGGTAAAACTCTGGAGAAGGCATTTTCCCAATTAACTCCTCAAATACATTCCCCAGTTCTTCTTTTGCCATGACAAAAGCTTTTTCCACTTCCTCAACAGAGACATATATCCCTTCGTGTTCCAGTATCTTCTGAAACGTCTCAAAAGCACTCAGAGAGGTTCCAATCAACGTATCTCCTAAATCAAAGAGCACTACCTTTATTGACATAAAACTGTTCATTTCCTCTCAGTTTATTAACCTTTCTCTACTGAATTGCCACATTGTCAGTGGTTGTCTCATTTTGTTACACGTGTAACAATTCATTTTCTTTTATATCTGTTTTTCACTGTTCTTAATATTCAAAGAGGTTAAAAATCAACACCAGGACTCTTCAATCTCCCTCTTTACGAGGAAAAGGTTACTCATTTTCACCTCTAGAGTGTCCAGAATGCACACGTATTTAAATGAAGAGGTTCAAATTGGCCTAATGCTGCATTAAAGTAATACTAAAAAAAAGAGAAAGGAGGAAAGAAAAGAGAACAATACAAAAGGCGATACGATCCCTTCAGGCAGGTTTCTCTCCTCGCACTTTTATGCTTGCTATGGATCTGAAGACCTCTTCTGCTTTCTCTAATGGCACATTAAAGTTCTCAGTGAATGCCTGTGCTGCTGGATCACTGACTACCACATCCACTGGAAATGAGGTCTCTCCCAAAATACTGATGTTGACAAACCCGGCCTTCTCAATGAGCTTGAGGTATTCGTCTTTTAATACAGCACCAGCTACACAGCCAGTATACGCTCTCTTTGAATCTTTGATGAACTGTGGAAGTTCTTTCAGCAAAACCATATCTGAAATTATCATCCTCCCTCCCGGTTTCAACACTCTGAACGCTTCTTTGAAGACTCTTTCTTTGCCAGGAGATAAATTAATGACACAGTTCGATATGACCACATCAACAGAACTATCTTCAACAGGTAAATCTTCAATCTCTCCTAACCTGAACTCCACATTTTCATATCCACCTTTTTCCGCATTTCTCCGTGCTTTTTCCACCATCTCTGGTGTCATGTCCACACCAATGACTTTTCCTGTTTCTCCGACTCTGTTCGCCACCAGAAAACAGTCGAACCCTGCACCTGATCCCAGATCTAACACAGTTTCTCCTCTACTCACTGATGCCAAAGCTACAGGATTTCCGCATCCTAATCCCAGATTCGAGCCTTCAGGAACTTCTGCAAGCTCTTCATCAGCATACCCTATCCTTTTGCTGATTTCATCCAGATTTACTCCCTGGCAGCAGCTCACTTCTGCACAGTCTCTAACCTCAGACTCAGAAGGGCCGCAGCAGCTGCTTCTAGCTGCTCTGCCGTACCCTTCTTTGACCATCTTTTTTACATCCTTTTCGTTCATGTTCACACCTCTATCGTATATCCGATATTTTGTACCTTTATAAAGTTATCGGTCATCCGATATTCATGAGAGAGACTTATAAGGTTATCGGTTATGCGACATTCATATTGAGTAAAGTATATAAAGGTATCGGTCACCCAACAATTATGAAAGAGTCGTCATGCTGTGGGGTTGAAACCCCAGAATGCTGTGACATGAAAGGGTTTTTATCTTTTCTCGTATTGTGGATTATCTCAAAAGAAAACATGAGAGGTTGTGACATAGGCAGGGAATTGGAAAAAAGGAGAGGTTCAAGACCTTCTCCAGGGACAATATATCCTGTTTTGAAAGAGTTGAGAGAGAAAGGGCTGATCAAATCAGATAAGAACAAAGTCTACTCATTGACTAAAAAAGGGGAAAAAGAATTGACTACTGCGCTACAGTATTTCACGACAATATTCTATGATACAGAAGAAATGCTCAAGTGTTGCAGTCCAGACAGCACCAAATCAAAGAACTAGCTTGAGGGAATGTACAAGACTGTCAATTTTATTGATTTTCCATCATATTCTCAATTCCGAATTTTGTGTCTATGAGCATCTTTAAACGAAATAAGGAAATACAGATAAAAAAGAGGATCTCCCTTTGACAGCATAAAACACAGTAAGAAATACACTTCCTTTTGAAAGGCCAAAGAAAAGAACCACCTTACTTTGTAGTGCTGCAACTGAAGAGAAAGTTCATCTCTTACAGCATATTAACCTCGATACTGTCTTGAAGCAATGATTTAAAAAGAAAAAAAGAGAAAGGAAATCACTGTATTACGTATCTTAGCAGCAGCTTACTTCTGCACAGTCAGTCTCAGCTCCAGGGACGCAGCAGCTCCCTTTAGGTACTATCTTTTCTACATCTTTTTCGTTCATGTTCACACCTCTATCGTATATCCGATATTCCATTCCTTTATAAAGTTATCGGTAATCCGATATTCATAGGAGAATTGAATATATAAAGGTATCGGTTATGCGATACCATAATGGATGAAATATATAAGGGTATCGGTCATCCAATAGTCATGAAAGAATCATCGTGCTGCGGAGTTGATACCCCGGAGCGTTGTGACATGAGAGGGTTTTTATCTTTTCTGGTATTGTGGATTATCTCTAAAGGAGACGTGAGAGGCTGTGAAATAAGTAGGGAACTGGAAAAGAGGAGAGGTTCAAGGCCAAGTCCAGGGACAATATATCCTGTTTTGAAAGAGTTGAAAGAGAAAGAATTAATTAGATCAGATGAACATAAAATTTATACATTAACTGAAAAGGGGGAGAAAGAATTAGTTTCTGCATTACGTTATTTCAGTCAGATATTCTTTGATGTAGAAGAAATGTTCAAGTGTTGTACGCCGAACCAAGAATCAGGAAAAGACCAGAATAAAGAGGAATAATACTTCGAGATGAGCTTTTCCCTTCAAACACTTTGTGTCTAGTGAGCACTATAGGAATTCACGAATGAATTGCACGTTCTACTACAGTATACCTTAAAAGGGATTTTTCCATAGTCAAACCATGTCCAAAATCGAAGAATTCCAATCGTACCGGGAGAAAATGAACCAGAAGATTTTGAGCTGTAACCACTTAGGTATGAAACGATTTTTCAATTTAGATTCTGCAGCCTACAGAGAAGGTGCCCTTCCTGCAAAAACCAAAGAATTATTAGGGTTAGTAGCCTCCACAGTTCTCCGATGCAATGACTGCATCACCTACCATCTGATCCAGTGCACAAATGAAGGAGTAACCAAAGAAGAGGTTTACGAAGCATTAAATGTGGCTTTAGTTGTGGGAGGGTCTATTACCATTCCCCACCTTAGATACGCTTTCGAAATTATAGAAGAACTCTTTGAACTATAGCACGATCAACTCTCGCCTGATCAAAGCCAGCTCCTTCTTTTCGAAGGCATCAGCATTAATTGACAGAAGCAGTCTCGATCTTTTCAAAATGATTTCATCCATTAAACTCTGCACAAATTTCAAAGCAGTCAAAAAACTGTTGCGCACCATTAAGTATTCGAACCCTTCAAATAAAACGATGGACACTGGTGCATTTCGTATGAAATCACTGATTACGTGATGCAGCTTGGACAAGTTACAGGGATCGATCCAGTTGTCCTTTTCATCAGCTGTACTCAGCCAGACTGTTGCCACATTCTCTAAGTTGTATTTGGCTTTCATCTGTTCAGGGTACTGTCTGGAAACCACTAATCCGAATTCTCCTCGGTTCACGTAATCTTTAAACAACTGGATACTCTTTTCAGGATTCCTCTCATAGATGACGTACCCCATTCCAGACTGGAGAGGGAATAATTCTTCTTCAAAAGGACAGTTCTCCCTGTGGTGAACAAAGGTTTCACACCGCAGGAGTTTGGTACACACATTGCAGGCTGTACCTTCTTCCAAAGCACATGTAAAGATGGGACAGTTCTCCCGTAATTCAGAATCACCTTCAGGACATGAAGGACAGATACCCTCAATGAAGTAGGAACACTCAGAGCATGCTGCGCCACACCGTGCTGTTATTCTTTCTTGTTCTACTCTCTCTTTTTTGGTGAAGAACCGGTGTCCCACAAGAGAGCTGAGAACAAGGATCGCAGACAAGAGGACAGAGTACAAAAGAACTCCAGCAGAACCAGTAAAATTTACCATTACTCTTGCCCCGGAGTAGCCTGCAAAGGGGTAGACCACAGGAATGAAGAATTCCATTCTTACGTGACATGGATTATAATATTTGATGGTTCGGGTCAATCCACCAATAAATATGAATATTCTTTCTCTGTATCTTATAATGAGCACAGCCACTACCAGGGTGACCCCTGAGACCATTTCCTCGGAGATTTCCATTATCTTCAAAGATCAGCGCAGCTTTATAAAGTTTCCGCATTACTTGGCAGCAGCCACAATCTTGATGATATCACCATTCTGAAGTTCGTAATCTTCCTTTATACGCATATGTGTTCGAGCATTTACGGCATAGATAAAAGTTCTTCCCAAATCTGTGTGAATTTTGTACGCCAGATCGTGAGCAGTGTCACCCTTGCGCATTAAGTATGCATCAGGCAGAACGTTGCCAAAGGAGTCTGCATAGTGGTGTTCATTCTCCACCGGATAGACCACAATACGGTTTAGAATATCAAAGACTGCGTGGTTCAAACATTGCTGGATTCCTGTAGATCCAAATTTGCCTAAGAAGTGCTGTATCTTGGTGAGAGCATTCTTTTGAGCATCAGTGATGCCACCTTTGGTCTGGAAGGTGTCTTCCCCCGGTACGTACTGGATCAGATCATGGTCTTCTGCCCGTCTCAAAGCTAATTCTGCTTCTGCACTGGTGGGAATAGCACTCAATTGGGTTAAGGATTCTATGTTCTCATCAGGAGCCACATCTGCTTTGTTGGCTGCAATCACGATAGGTTTATTGATTTTTCGCAACTCGGTGGAAAATTCTTTGAGCTGTTCTGGAGTCCAGGTGTCAGGTTTTTCTGGGCTAAAGTCAGTAGTGTGCAGAGCTCGTATAATTTCTTCTTCAGTAACAATGCTGAACTTTTCTGCCAGCAGTTTGTGGAGATCTAAATGTTCTGATGAGACTCTTCTGGAGAGTCTTTTCCATTTCTCATTGAGTTTGTCGTAAAACCACGCATCAATCTCTTTTTCCAGAAAGTGCACATCGTCTAATGGGTTGTGGTTTTCAGCAGGTCTGCCTTCCTCATCTGTTTTGCCGGAGACATCGATAATGTGGATTAACACTTCTGCCCGCATGATGTCGTCGAGAAACCTATTTCCCAGCCCTCGTCCCGTGTGGGCTTCGGGTACTAGTCCAGCCACGTCGATGATGCGGGTAGGAATGAGTCTGGTACCATTGACGCATTTGGAGTTTTGAGGGTTACATTCAATGGCTAACTCTGTGCAGGGACAGGGTGCAGTGACGAAAGCCACACCAATGTTGGATTTGATAGTGGTGAAGGGGTAGCTGGCCACTTCTGCAGCTCCGAGCGTGCAGGCATTGAAGAAGGTGGACTTTCCCACGTTGGGCTTTCCGACTATTCCAACTTCCATGAGAGAGGTGGGTAATTCATGTATTTAACTCTTTACATAGTGGCTGCAGTCCTTCCTGGGTTGTGAAGGCTGATTGTGACTGGCAGTGACGTACTAACAGAGCCACATTTTTGTGTTAAGACTGCTTCCCCGATATTCCATCTTTGAATTACACATGTATGATAATTCACCTGTTACACGTGTAACACACAAGCTAAAGACTGGGCAACTCCACTAACCTTTAAAAAGAGAAATCCACAAGTATTTCAGGGTTCATGTCTTGAACTATGAAAGTGATATAATGAAGCGTCTCATCCGAACCACTCTCAGTACATGGAAGATGAACCCGAAAATGGTTGAGAAGCTCAAAGATTCTCTGGAAGAAGTGGGTACCATTGATGTCACTTCTTATAGATCAAAATTTCATTTCTTGTCTGGTTACAGCAGAATCATACACTCAGAACCATCTCCTCTTGATGAGAGTAACCACATTGACTACCTGCTCAATGGAGTGGTTGTACTTCAGTTCTTTAAGGGGACTTTTAACATAGCGGGGCAGCTTTTTGAAGAACGTATACCCTTGAATATGAAGGAGAGAACTGAAGGAATCCTGGCTGCTTACGGATTGTACACGGGAGGATGGCATGGAAGCATGCGCTCTGGATGCCGTTACTCTTCCTTTCAAGTGCTGCGCTGGCTCTGTTGTGTGCACTCATTCTTATTGCAAATTTTTCATCTTCATCTTCTGTAACTGGGTTTGAAAAGGTGTTACTTGTTCTTTTTGCGGCGGCTGTCATTGGAAGTATTTACCAGTACAAGCAATATTTCTAGAGTAATAGACCAATTGAAAATGTAAGAACTAGAATTAAGAATATGAATCTATTTGATAATAGATTGGCAGAGGAGTCTGGCATTCTATAAGTATATGCACACTATGAACTTGGAATGTTACACGTGTAACAGAAATGACACTCAAAATTGGTGTAATGCAGCCATGTGCTGGAGCATCAATAAAGTATTTTCCCTGTGAGTGCAGCAATCATTAGTGGTGTGATCATGTTGGTTGCAGTGGTAATTGTGCTGGTAAAATAAGAAATGCGGTGGATTTATTCAACTTTAAAATGATTGACTAGATCCATTGATCTAATTTTGTCTGACTCAACATTACTGATTTTTCTCTCCATTCTTCAATAGGGATGTGTAACCGTGAAGATATATTGTCGAGCGCCTCGTTCAATGTAGAGAATTCACCTACTTTTACAGCGTTCCTGATATTCTCCCTGCACTCCCAGACTCCCACGCACAAAAAGTAATCAGGGGTAGTCTCCCTTAAAACGAGGACAGCACCTTGTCTCTTCAATTTGTTCAAGAGTTCCAGACAGGCTAACCGTGCAGCGTAGTACCCTCCTCCCTCCCGGATGGCGTAGTCACTTCTCCCATAGTAGGTTTCATGCTCACCAATGATTTTAGTTTCTTTCATGCCAATGGTCCAGAAAGTATTGGGAACCCAGGCTTCCAGCTGTTCGTACTCCCATGGTTGCGGTAAAACCAAAACTTCAAAGTGGTTTCCCAAATATGTGTTTGAGAAGACAATGTAGTTGTCCAGTAACGGAAATTCTCTAATTTTCTCGATGAGGTTACCCCCAATAATATTGTCCACTGTGGTTATACTCCAGCGGGTGGGCACCATCTTCTTTTTGAGTCCTAGTAACCCTGCACTCATCAGCCTGGTAAGAGTATAGACATCAATGCCCGAAGAATATAATGTGTTTACTGCATCTCTGGCATTTATTTCGTCAGAAGTTACATATTCTACTGATTTTTCTGCTGATATGTTGTCTGCAATCTTTAAATCCTTTATAATACCGGAGGGGCCCATGGGCTGAGCTATTGCTGAGAATACGATAGTGAAGGTAGGTTTCTTTTTTAAGGTAACTTCAATGTCAGGAGGAGTCTTAGCCAGTGCTAGTAATTGGATTTCTCCTAAAGGTGCATTGACATTTACTTTTTCTTTGGAACGAACTAAGGAGGATCGTAAATCCACAATGCGAGGAAAGTCGTAGCCATACCACTGTTTGGGATTGTCGTATACTAAAGCATCTTTTGGTTCAAAGGGTAAGGATAAGGGTCCTGCATACACGCGAGGATAGGTTCTCCAGCCTACAAAGACGGAAGGGGAAGGTCCAAAGAAGTGATCAGTCAATTCAACTGAACTCTGTATTTTTACCTGTTCAAAGATGGGGCACTCAGGTAGTCCACACAAGAAGCGGCCTTTGCAGTAGATGCACTTTTCTTTGGAGATGCGGGTAGTCTCCTGCATGTCGACGAAGATTTTGCACCTGGGTGTTTCGAAGCTTTGATACTTCATCGTGTGTTGATAGGTTAAAGAGTAAAAAAGGTTTGCCATTACTGTTCAGAATATACACTGATTCACACCACCATTTCAACTAAATGCAATATTGACCCGTTGAAGCTGGAAAAAGACATTCATTGCGTGGTGGGAGGCTCTTTTCCATGGAGTTGCATTATTTCCTAGGTTTCATTCTTTTGTTCCCCCCTGTCTGAGAATAGAGATATCTGCTACAAATCTGATCTTCAACATTCAAACTTAGCTCTTCTTGTGGATGAATGCAAAACCTACGGGAGTAGTATCCGCAATTTTTTAGAGAGAATTTTCACTAAATCCTTGATAGGATACAAAAAAACAAATATTACCATTCAAAGGAAAACTTAACAAAATCAACTAAATCAATTAATTCAACTAATCGTCCATTGAGTTCACAAATATCTGCAACAGCCCCCTTGTGATGGGCACAACGCTATGCAAGGATGGTCAATCAACTTTTGAAGACGAGATGGCGAGAATTCATTTCGTTAGTAAATATAAAGTTTTCGTACTTTTCATAATATTAAGTTTACTTCATTGCCTTGAGAGATAAGATATTCAGGTTTACCTTGATCTGGCTTATTGCATATTGACTTGATGTATTCTCTGGTTTCTCTTGTTATATAGTGAGATTAAACCTGTAGAACCATTAGAAAATGGATGTTAGAAGAATTGTTTGTAAGTGGAGGAAAAAGGAAATCAAGCTTAGTTGACAGTTATTTCGGTTGGTGTAGTAATCATATACATACTTTCACTAGAAAGCTACAAAATTGATGAGCGAGGGGGATTGTCCACTATTGGTAGTCATCTCACTTGTTACACGTGTAACAATTCTGTCTTTTCAACTGTTTCTGGATCTTCTGATAGTCAGGGAAATCTAGAATTTTCAGCATCATGTGAAACCCCGTATGAAGTTCAGGAGATAGAGAGAAATTATAGAAAGACGCAACAAAAGAAATGAAATAAAAGCCGGAAAATTAGATTTGAGACTCAAAAATTGAGAAATCAAAAAGCGTAAAAAAAGGGAAATAAAAAAAATGGTGTGAATCAGACTATTCAGACCCGAAGCTTGAATATACTATGTTACTGATATCACCACTCTAGATCTGTATCCTCCGGAATTCCTCTCCCCGTAGCCTTCTCCAGCATAATCCTCTGCTCCACTTGCGCTACTAGATGTTTGGTAGACTTGACTGCATCTGGATTGACTGATACTGAATCAATTCCTGATTTAATCAAAAAGGAGGTAAATTCTGGATATACAGAGGGGGCTTGTCCACAGATAGAGACTGTCTTCCCGTGCTTGTGGGCTGCTTGAATCAGATGGTGAATAGCTCGTCTCACTGCTAGATCTCGCTCATCAAAGATGTGGGCAATTCGATCATTATCCCTATCAGCTCCTAAGATCAACATAGTCAAATCGTTCGAGCCCACTGAGAATCCATCCACGTACTCACTGAATTTGTCTGCTAAAATGATGTTTGATGGTATTTCTGCCATCAACCAAATCTTGAAATCAGGCCCTCGCTCCAATCCTTCTTCCTTCATGATGGTAATCACTTTTTCACATTCTTCAACCGTCCTGCAGAAGGGAATCATCACCCACAAGTTTTTTAACCTGAATTCTTCCCTCACTTTCTTGACCGCCTCCAATTCCAGTTTAAAAGCATCCACGTACTCTGGATCGTAATACCGGGAAGCACCTCTCCATCCTAACAAGGAGGATGGTTCCTCAGGTTCGTATTTTTCGCCACCTTTCAAATCACTGTACTCAGACGTTTTGAAATCACTCAACCGCAACACTACTGGCCGTGGATACAGTGCTTTCGCCACCCTTCTGAACCCTTCAGCCAGCATGTCCACAACTTTTTCTGACTGGCCAACCTCAATCAGGTAATTAGGATGCTCATGAATAAAGGTGGTCCAAATAAATTCT
>Ga0209636_10000977_pt1 | contig 28499 bp, 26 predicted proteins | sample DeeMarSWOR152_54_FD_187464 | JGI IMG/M metagenome (GOLD analysis project Ga0209636, IMG submission 187464) | Marine sediment microbial communities from White Oak River estuary, North Carolina - WOR-1-52-54 (SPAdes) (version 2) | ecosystem: Environmental > Aquatic > Marine > Intertidal zone >...
GATCATTTCATCCGGTCTCTTGGCTCCATGAAGCAGGGAAACTCTCTGGAATTGGTCGCGGTTATCGAGGCAATACAACAAAACAGAACGAAGTGGCGCTGCACCGAGACCGCCCACGACGATGAGGATATCCTTGTCAATCATTTTTTCTGCCGGAAAGCCATTTCCGTAGGGTCCTCTGAGCCCGATTAAGTCATTCTCTTTAAGCTGGAAAAGGGCCTTGGTCACGTTGCCGACTTTACGGATGCAGAATTCCAGCAAGCCCGGCCGCGATGGGGTGGATGATATGGAAAATGGAGCCTCTCCAGCGCCAAGGACTGAAATCATTGCAAACTGGCCGGGACGGTATTTGAAGGAGAGGGCCTTTTCCATCTCCACAATCCGAACCTGGAAAAATTTGACATCTTCGGTGAGATAATAAGTGCGAACGATTCTTGCTGGCTCAGGGACAAAAGGATTTTCTTGGATGAGATTTTTACTGTTCATTTTGTCACCTCTTTGTTGAGTCTGGACCAGAAGGCTTCCACATCTTCTCCAAGGAGAGCTTGGGCTACTGTTAGAACATTGATATCAACTGGACAAGTGACAACGCAGCGGCCGCATCCAACACAGCTTGGTTTTCCGTATTTGGAAACATAAGCCTGTAATTTATGGGTGTACCAGAGTTTTAGCCTGTCTGACCTTTTTTTCCTGAAGTTTTCTCCGCCAGCGACCTCTGAGTACTCTTCAAGGGTGCAGGCGTCCCAATGGCGGATGATTTTCCCATCTTTTCCGCCGAGGAACTGCTTATCCATAATGTTATAACAGTTGCAGGTCGGACAGACATTGGTGCAGGAGCCGCAGGCCAAGCAGGCATCACCCAGTTTTTCCCAGAGAGGGTCACTGTATTTGAGCTCCATTAGGTCAGGTAGAGCTATGAAGTTGATTTCTTGCTTATAAGCTTTATCTCTTTCGGTCTGCCAGTTGAGATAGGTTTGGATGTCTTTATCTGTCAAATTTTCATCGAAGAGTTCAGGTTTGAGACGGATCAAGTCGTCACCCTGGCTTGAGCCAATCCAGACCAGGAAGAGATCTTTGAGGTCGGTAAAGAAAAGATCGAAGCCCTCTTCAATGACATGGGTATTGGTTGATTTTGCCATACAGTATTCATCTGGCCAGCAGGAGAGTCCCAGGATAAGAGTCTTCTCCCTGGCTTTCAGGTAATAGGGGTCCAGAAAGGCCTGCTTGAAGAAGTTATCCAAGATGAGCAAGCCATGGATATCGCAAGGATGGATTCCAAAAAGAATTTTTTTGGTGATATGGGAGAAGTCTTCTCGGTAGCCTTTTTCAGAGACATTGAACATGCTGAAATAGGGAGGTAGAAAAATTTTTCGTGGGGGGAGAATCGTTCTGGTGGTATTCATTTCGATCTGGGAAAATTCATCAACAATTTTAAAAACATGCGCGTCGCCTTTCTTCACTGGAGCCCAGAGTTCAGCCTTCTCAGAAATGATTTCTAAGAAGGGAAACAGATTATCCCTTTTAAGTTTGATGATTCTCATTTTCTTTTTCCTTTGGCGGGAATATTCTTATTCAGCATTTTATGCTGAGAAGAGTTCAGTGAGATTAGACGAAATGTCTTTGATGGAAACATATGGAGTTTCTCCACTGTATTTCCCAATGCAAATTCCATGCCTGTTTTTTTCGAAGGCAGAAATAAATTTAATCTCTATTTAAATCATTGTATTTAAAGAAAATAAGAATTCTTCTTTTCCAACAGGATGATTACGATGAAATGGATGAAAAGAAAAAAGGGGAATTTTTCCCCACCTGCTGTTCAATTTTGATATACTTATGGAAATTTAGTCGAGGTTGTATTTCTTGATTTTTGCCATCAGGGTCTTGCGGTCAATACCCAGGATTTTTGCTGTTTTGCTTTTGTTCCGGTATTGTGCTTGAAGCACAGATTTGATGTATTCCTTTTCTATCTCATCCAATGATTTATACCTGCCTCCTGTGGGATGGAAGAGTGAAGGACTGGAACTGATTCCATGATAGACTAAGTCCTCGAGTTCGATCTCATCTCCTTTAGAAAGCACCACGGCTCTTTCAATAGTGTTTTCTAATTCTCTTATATTCCCAGGCCAGTCGTACTCCATTAAAGCTTTTTTGATTACGGAAGAAATATTATGGATCTTTTTCTTAGCCCTTTTGTTGTATTTCCGTAGAAAGTGTTCAACAAGGAGAGAAACATCTTCTTTTCTCTCCCTTAAAGGAGGAAGATGAATGGGAACCACACTTAAACGGTAGAAAAGCTCTTCCCTAAATTTCCCCTTTTTTACCAGCTCGGCCAGATTCTCATTCGTGGCCGCGATAATGCGGACATCCACTCTGATGGATTTTGTGCTTCCAACTCTAGTGATTTCTCGTTCTTGAATGACTCTTAGCAGCTTTGCCTGAATATTAAGGCTAATATTGCTGATTTCGTCCAGGAAGATTGTCCCGCCGTTGGCGACTTCGAAGCGTCCGTGTTTTGTTTCGTGGGCTCCGGTGAATGATCCTTTGACATGACCAAAAAGCTCACTTTCGAAGAGAGTCTCAACCAGAGCCCCGCAGTCCACCACGACAAAGGGGGCAACCTTTCTTGAACTGTGATTGTGAATTTCTCGGGCGAGAAGTTCCTTTCCGGTGCCACTTTCTCCTGTAATGAGTACAGTGCTGTCCGTGGAGCTGACTCGTCTGACTATATCTATGACCTTTTCCATCGCCTCGCTTTTACCGATGACCATATCAAATTCGCTTTTCTTTTTTAATTCTTCCCTGAGGTAGATGTTTTCAAAAAAAGCTTTTCGACTTTCCAGGGCTTTTTGGGTAATAACCCGCAATTCAGTGGGACTGAAAGGCTTGGAAATATAATCAGATGCTCCTCTTTTTATAGCTTCCACAGCAGATTCAATGGTTGCATATCCGGTTATGATGATAACAGGCGTTTCTGGATTTTCCTCTTTTATCCGGGAGAGAACCTCCATTCCGTTGAGTCCGGGTAATTTCAGGTCGAGGAGTACAGCGTGAAAGAATTCCTTTTTGAAGAGCTTGAGACCATCATTTCCATCCTTGGCTGTTTTGACCGTATATCCCTCTTTTTTAAAAACTTGACTGCAGGAGTCACGGATGGATTGGTCATCATCAATGATGAGCAGGTTAGCTTTTTTAGTCATTCTCTCTTTTCCTTGTTACGGGTAGTCTAACTGTAAATACAGAACCCTTTCCGACTTCACTTTCGACTTCAATTGTTCCGTTATGTTTTTGGATGATGCTATAACTTATGGCGAGACCTAAGCCCGTGCCTTTGCCGACTTCTTTAGTGGAAAAGAAAGGCTCAAAAAGCCTTCTCTTGTCTTCTTCTTTTATGCCGTGGCCAGTGTCTGAAAATTTCACTTCCATATGCGTTTTATCCCCATCGAGAGCGGTGCTGAGAGTGAGGATTCCATTCCCATCCATGGCTTCTGCGGCGTTGAGGATAATGTTCATGAAGACTTGTTGAAGCTGGGCACTGTCGGCAACAATTCTGGGCATGTCAGGTGCGTATGATTTTTTTATTTTTATATTTTGGAAAAGAGCTTGGCGTTCCATGATAGCAAGTGAGCTTTCTACGATATCGTTGATATCGACCTGAGATGTTTCTGGTTCTTTAGGACGAGCGAACTCGAGCAACCCCTTAACAATATCTTTGCAGCGGGAAGTCTCCTTAACGATCTTTTTCAGGTTTTCATAATGAGGGCTATTTTTGTTTGTTTCCTCGAGCAGAAGGTGACTGTAGATGAGGATGCCTCCAAGGGGGTTGTTGATTTCGTGGGCGATGCCTGCTGCCAATTTTCCTAGGGAAGCCAATTTTTCAGATTGAATGAGATGAGACTGCATTTCTGTCAGTTCTTTTGTCCGCTCTTCGACTTTTTTCTCTAGAGTTTTTCCCCATTCAATAAGCTTTTGGTTAGCAATTTTCAAGTTCTCCGTCATTTGGTTAAATGAATCAGCTAAAGTGCCAATTTCGTCTTTAGACTGCACTCCGACTTTGTGGGACAAATCACCCCTGGCAATTTCTTGGGTAGCCACAACCATTTTCTGGAGAGGATTGATGATTCTTGTGGTGGAAAAATACAGAATGACCAGCAACAAGACAACTAGAAGTAAGGCCATGAAGATGAAAGTGGACATAACTCGATTAGTTGTATCTATGTATGGTTTTTCAAGCATCCCGACATAAAGGATGCCGATGATTTCATTTTCTACATTTTTGATGGGCTCATAGGCTGTTATATACCAGTCGTTTACAACAAAAGCTCTATCAATCCAGGGCTTTCCTTCTTCAAGTACGGCTTGGTTGACTTCCTTTGAAACTCGGGTGCCGATGGCTCTTTCTCCTCTTGCATTTTTAACATTGGTTGAGATACGCAAATCATGCTGAAAAATTGTGGCTGTTCCTTTATCCCGGCCTTTATATTTTTCTCCTTTATAGACAATTTCTTTCACCCGGTCGACGATTTCATAGTTGCGGTTGAGTAATATTCCTCCATAAAGCACACCCAGAATTGTGCCGCTTTCATCCAGGACTGAAGAGGCAGCTTTCAGCGTGAAACCGCTCGTTTCTTTATTCTCTGGCCTGGGAGCGGCTTTGGGAGTTTCGATAAATTCCATATAAGCTTGTTCAGCTAGGCCTTCTCCTTCCTTCAGGAGTTCTGCTCGTGGAATTATCTGGGGAGAGGCCAGCAGGGATTTTTTAAAGACCTTTTTAATGACCTCATCTTGCGACTGGTCATCTCCAACAACTTCGGGATTTCTGGTTCTTATTATGACTTTACCTTTTTTATCTGTTAAAGTGAGGATGTCTAATCCATAATCTTCTCTGACGCGGCTGAGGTATTTGAAGAGAATATCTTTCTGGTTATTCTTCAGAGCCTCGTGGAGACTTTCTCTGGCAGCAGTCAGATTGACGATTTCCTTGATATCGTTGAGCTCTTCGTTGAAGACCATCCAGGCTGCAGCCAGGTCGTGTTTGACCTTTGCCTGAGCTTGAGAGATGATGGTGTTCTTGACCAACCTGTAACCAAAACTTAAAGTCAGCAAACCTCCGATAACTATGACAATAAGAAAGCTGAGGATAAGTTTTGTCCTTAACGATAAGGAAGGAAGTTTCATATTATTTGATGTGAGAGACGATTATTTAAAGCTGATTATATTATAAAAACGAAAATAAGTCCAACGCAGAATCATAAAAGCAAACATTACCAAATCCGTGATAAGTAATGGTTTTGGGAATGGTTTTGCTCCAGTTTCGTTGTATATTTTAAAATGAGTTTGTATAATGCACAATGTCAGAGGTTCTTAGGTTGAGGATCAGTTCCTCTAAGGATTAAGTCTATTGAAGGAATTAGTCGCCATCCTCGATGACGAGCCTGATATTCTGGAGCTAGTCTCCTTGCATTTGCAAAAGGCCGGCTTCAGGGCTGTAGGGTTCCTGGACGCAGAGAAATTTTTTAATCTCTCTTAAGCTGCTTGATGAGCTCTCTGTCCTTGTCATAGATATTGATGACCAGGGGCATATCTCCAGGAAGAGCATGAGTACCGCAGGCGTGGCAGGGGTCATAAGGTCTGAAAGCCATCTCAGCCATGTTCAGCAGTCCTTCTGATACTTTTCCGCCTTTGATGAAAGCCTTGGCTGCCTTTTCGATAGACATATTTATAGCCGCAGCATTATGCACTGTGGCTACGATGAGATTGGCTTCCTGCATGATTCCCTTCTCATCTGTTCTGTAATGATGAATTAGGGTGCCTCGTGGTGCCTCGACAATCCCTACTCCTTCGTCAGGTGTTTCGGTGGGGATGTTGCGGATATGAGGATCTGTAATATCCTTATTCTCCAGAAGCTGGACCATTGCCTCGGCGGCTTGCAGGGCTTCGATGAGCCGTGCCCAGTGGAAGGCTAGGGTATTGTGCACAGGTTTTCCGCCCAGTGTCTTGTACATCTTGTCATGGTGTTCCTGAGCTAAAGGAGTCTCCATTCCATCTGAAGCATTGAGCCTGGCCAAGGGGGCAACGCGATAGACACCGCTGTCTTTTCCTTCGGTGAATCCATGCCAACCAATCTTTTTTAGGAAGGGAAACTTGATGTAGCTCCAAGGTTCCACATGTTCAGATATATGATCAAGATATTCTTGCGGCGTGAACTTGGCAAATTCCTTTCCTTCAGGAGTTACAACTCTAACCTCTCCATCATAAAAGTTGACTTTATTGTTTTCATCGACAAGACCCATGTAGTAGGTCACAATTTTATAGGCATCGCCGACAACAATGTCGACATACTCTTTATTTTTGAGGACGATATCATCGAATGCCTGGAGAGCAAACTGAGCGAATTCGACTGCAAACTTTGCTGATTCCAGGAACTGTACTCTATGTTCTTCATCCAGCCCTTTAGAGACTCCTCCAGGAAGACCGCAGACAGGATGAATGACTTTTCCCCCTAGATAATTAATAATATCTCGAGCCTCTCTCCTGGCGCGGATAACTTTACCGCCTGCCTCAAGGCCGACTTTGCCGATAACGCCCAGTATGTTTCTCTCTCCGGGAGGAGCCTGGGGTCCGACGATAAAATCAGGTCCGCCCAGGAAAAAGAAATGCAGGGTGTGATCTTCAAACTGGAATGCGTTGTAGATGAGCTCTCTGATCATTTTGGCTGTGGGCGTAGGCTCGACATGGAAAACAGCGTCCGCAGCTTTGGTCGATGCCATATGGTGAGAGGTGGGACAGACTCCGCAAATCCGGGGTGTTATACGGGGCATTTCTTCTACCGGCCTTCCCACAGCAAACTGCTCAAATCCACGGAGTTCTGGAATCTGGAGAAATGCTCTTTCCACATCTCCTTTATTATCTAAGAAGATTTCGATTTTCCCGTGGCCTTCTAAGCGGGTGATTGGGTCTATGGTTATTCTCTTATTATTCATTTTATAGCCTCCATTCTTCTTCGTCTTAATATAGAGTGTGGTAAACTAAAGCGATAAAATAACCCGGCTGGATCGATGATTGTCCCCACAATTTTTTCTATCTCTTTTTCATCGTCGGTATCTAAAATCGATGCCAGGGCAGAAAGGAATTTAGCCCCCTGGTCATAGACTTGATCAGTCGGCCCAAAACAACCCCGGCAGGGCATATTGGCTTCGATACATCTTTCGCCGCAGCCTGTCCGAGTGGCAGGACCCATACAAATGACACCTTGAGCCAAGAAGCACTTTTCCGGGTCAAGTTCCACTTCCCAAGGTCGTTTGATCTCTTTGATAGTCAGTTTTTCAGGTTTTGATTCATTCCTCTCGCAGTCATCGCAAAGCGATTTATTGGGAGAAAGAACCGCCCCTTTGGGCGGAAGCTTGCCTTCGAGAATGGCTTGTACCGCATTCAGAATCAAATCCCGGGGAGGCGCACAGCCAGGAAGATAATAATCGACATCGATGACCTGGTCCAGTGTAAAAACTGTGTCGTAAAAACTGGGCAGAGTCAGTTCCTTTCCTTCGACTTCAACCTTTTCCAAAGGAACAGTTTTATCGGGATTATCAGTGGAAGGAGTCGTATGATAGGCACGGTTGAAGATTGTCTCTTTGTTCCAGAAGTTTCCCAATCCCGGGATTCCACCTAAATGGGAGCAGCTCCCATGCGCCACCACAAGCTGGGATTTCTTTCTCAGAAGTTTTACCATCTCTTCCTGTTCTGAGAGCCGTACAGCACCATTGATAAAACTCACTGCAATAGAGCCATCCTCCATGGCTTCGACATCTTTTTTCTTGAAGTCTAGTGCCACTGGCCAAAAGACGATCTCCACAGCTTCGACGACCTTGAGAATGTCTTCAGCCAAGTCAACAATGGATTCTTCACATCCCCCGCAGGATGCACACCAGTAAAAGGCAACCTTAGGCTTCTCGTTGCTCATCTTTACCTCCGTTCAAGCTTAAAGGTCCTAATTTTTTTATCTGTTCGGTAAACTCATTGCAGATATGCTGGAATTTGACTCCTTCAGCAGCCGACACCCATTCCAGCCTGAACCTTTCTTTCTCAATACCGAACTGTTCCAGCATCTTGGAAAGAAGCCTATGTCTTCTCAGAGCTTTATAATTGCCTTCTTGGTAATGGCAATCTCCTGGATGGCAGCCTGAAATCAGGACACCGTCAGCTCCTTCGGCAAATGCTTTCAGGACGAACTGGGGGTCCACCCGACCACTGCACATGACTCGAATAATACGTATGTTGGGAGCGTAAGCCATTCGAGCTGTGCCTGCTAAATCAGCACCTGTATAAGAGCACCAATTACACAAGAAACCAACTAATTTCGGTTCAAAAGCTTCGTTACTCATAGTTGGCCTCCTTGATTATAAGTTATCCAATTTATAGTAAATCTATAGAGACAATATATTATATCCAATTTGACCATTATAATCACCAAATTTCTTCATTCAATAAACATTCCCTCTATTTCGGCGAATATTTGTGCATCGCGGAAATGTCTCTGCTGGGATGCACCACACGGACAGGCCGAGACACATGTTCCACAGCCCTTACAAAGAGCATCGTTGATTTCGGAAATCCCTTTTTCTTTATTGTAAGTAATGGCCGTGAAGGGACAGAGTCCAACGCAGATTTGGCATCCTGAGCAAAGCTCTTCATCGATTTCTGCTGTGATAGGCTCGAGTTCGAACATTCCCTTATCTGCCAGGGCCAAAGCTTCAGAAGCGGCGGCGCCTGCTTGGGCCACCGTATCTGGAATGTCTTTGGGAGACTGGCAGGCTCCAGCCAGGAATATTCCATCAGAAAAGGTGGATACAGGAGCAAGTTTGGGATGTCTTTCCAGGAAGAAAGTATCCTGACTGCAGGAAATGTTGAATATTCTGGCAATTTCGTTTTGGTCCAATCCTGGCTCAAGGCCAGTGGCCAGAATGACCATATCCACTGGGATACGTCTCACAGCTCCTAATAAGGTGTCTTCGACACGAATAATGAGTTTTCCTTCTTCTTTTTCTGTTAGAGGAATATCTGTGACTTCTGAGACTCGTCCTCTTATGAATTTCGTTCCCTCTTCGAGGAGACGATGGTAAAATTCTTCATAGCCTTTGCCGAAGCATCTCATGTCGATGTAGAAATCGTAGATATCTGCTTCTGTTTTTTCCTTAATGAGGTGGGCAAATTTAAGCGAGTACATACAGCAGACTCGTGAGCAGTATTCGTTGTAATTTTCATCACGAGACCCGACACAGTGGACAATGCCTACAGCTTTAGGCTCTTCTCCATTGGCCAGCAGGATTTTTCCTTCTGTCGGGCTGGAGGCATTCACTAACTTTTCAAATTCCAAAGCTGTGATCACATTGGGGAACCTTCCATAGCCGTAGGCAGGAATTCTTTTGGGATCGAATGGTTTGAAACCCGAAGCGAGAATAACCGAGCCGACTTCGACTTCCATCTCTTCATCTTCCATCTCATGGTTAATAGCCTCTCTGTCACAGACCTTTTCGCAGATTTTACACTCTCCGGTCTTAAAGTGGATACAGGCTTCCTCGTCGATAAAGGGCACCATGGGCACAGCTTGACGAATGGGCACTCGAATAGCTGTTGTGGGTCCAAGAGCTAATTCCTCATGAACAATTTGTCTTCCCTGTATGTCTTCGTAGGTAATAGCTCCAGTGGGACAGAAGAAAGCACAGGCCGTGCAGCCAATGCAGGCTTCAGAGGGCTCTCCAAAAGGAGGCGAGACTTTCCGCTCTACACCTCTTTCTACAAAGCTGATGGCATTTGCTCCGACGATTTGTTCGCAGGTTCGCACACACAACCCACAGAGGATGCATTTCTCTGTTGGATCCTTTATTTCAAACCTTGTTTTTTCGATACCCAAGTCCTTGGCAATTTTTTGTACCGCCTCTGCAGCAGGTGCTTGCGCCATGAGCATTTCGACATTCAGGCGTTTGGCTTTCATGGCTTTCTCTGAGTCAGTAAAGATTTCCATTCCTTCTTGCACTTTTGTGTTACAGGAGGTGACTAAGTCACTGGTCTCTCCGATTTTTCTCTCGACCACACACACTCGGCAAGCGGCATACGGTTCTAGAAGTGGATGATAACACAGGGTAGGAATCTCAATTTCTAGTAGCTTGGCCGCTTCGAGAATGGTCGTGCCTTCATTGACCTCTACTGTCTTGTTGTTAATCTTTAGTTTTATTTTTTTCTCCTCACTCATTTTTTTCCTCCTTTGCTTTCTAGATCACATCTCAAGCACCGTTTGGCTTCTCGGATGGCGAGCTCTTCGCTTAAGCCGAGCTCCACTTCCTTGAAATTGCCTTTTCGTTCCTCTACAGATAAGGCTGGCATTTCAGGTCTTTCCAATTCCTCAGCTTCCTCGGGCGTCACTTCTGCCGCTGGCACTTCCAACTTGGGTTCTGTTGGCTTGTAATCTCTTTCGAGACTTTCGCCTCTCAAATATTTGTGGATGGATTCAGCAGCAATTTTTCCAGCTTGCATGGCTTCCAGGACAGTGGCAGGGCCTGAAACGACGTCTCCTCCAGCGAACATTCCGGGCATGTTGGTCGCCTTGGTCTCAGGATCAACCTCTAGAGTATTCCATTTGGAAATCTTGAGTTTTCCCTTTCCATCAAGAAAAGTCAGGTCAGGCTGTTGACCGATGGCAGGGATGAGGGTATCGATTTCCATTTCAAATTCACTTCCTTCAACTGGTACAGGTCTTCGTCTTCCTGACTTATCGAAATCGCCAAGAGCCATCCTCGTGCACTTTATTTTGTAAAGCTTTCCGTTTTTGGCATACGCTTTTATGGGCAAGGTTAAGAAATCAATTTTGATTCCTTCTTTGAGGGCTTCATCTATTTCTTCCTCGTTGGCCGGCATCTCGGGTCTTGTTCTTCTGTAGAGGATCGTCACCTCAGCTCCCAGGCGCCAGGCCGTTCGGGCTGAATCTATAGCTGTGTTGCCTCCGCCGATAACGGCAACTTTCTGTCCGACTTTTGCCTCTTTATTGAGGTTGTATTTCTTTAGGAATTCGATGGGGTCGATAACACCTTCGACATCCTCGCCAGGTATACCTAGTTTCATATTCACTGGAGCACCCGTGGCGATGAATACAGCTTTGTAGCCTTGCTTGAATAAGTCATCTATGGTCAAGTCTTTCCCGATGGGAGTATTGGTTTTGATCTCCACACCCAGTTCTTTTATGGCTTCAATTTCTGAATTGAGGATGTTTTTGGGCAGTCTGTATTCAGGAATGCCCCAGGCCAGCATTCCGCCCGGTACGGATTCAGCCTCAAAAATGGTCGCCTCATAGCCCTGTTTTCCGAGTTCCCATCCAGCCATAAGACCTGCCGGTCCGGAACCGATAATGGCCACTTTTTCGTATTTTTTGGAAACAGGTTTTACAGAAGGCCGCCCTCCATTCGTTCTTTCGTAATCGGCAATGAACCGCTTCAGGTGTCTTATAGCAATAGGCTCTGCCACTTCCCCAGCCCTGCACCTTATTTCGCAGGGATGATGACAGACCCGGCCGCAAACGCTGGGCAGAGGATTGACCCAGCGGTTTACTTCCAGGGCTTCTTTAAACTTGCCCTGAGCGATTAAGGCCACATAGGAGGAGGCTTCGGTGCCGATGGGACAGGTGTGGTGGCAGGGTGAGGAAACGATTTCATTACAAACACCTGCCGGGCATTTCTTATATTTTATATGATCCTCGTATTCATTTCTGAAGTAACGCAAGGTCGTAAGAACTGGATTGGGAGCCGTATTTCCTAATCCGCACAGAGCAGTAGCTTTGATGCTTGTAGCCAAGTCTTCGAGGAGAGTGAGGTCTTCCATTTCTCCTCTTCCCTCCTTTATTTTGGATAGAATTTCAAGCATTCGAGGAATTCCTTCTCGGCAGGGCGTGCATTTTCCACAGGATTCACCTTTGGTGAAGGTGAGAAAGTAATGAGCTAAGTCAACCATACAGGTGTTCTCATCGATGGCAACCATGCCACCTGAGCCCATCATAGAACCAGCCTGAGTTAGCTGTTCATAATCCACAGGTAAATTGAGAAGTTTGGCAGGAACACAGCCGCCAGAAGGTCCTCCGATTTGCACGGCTTTGAATTTGCGGTCTTTCAGTATTCCTCCGCAGATGTCAAAGATTATGTCTCCTAGGCTGAGTCCCATCGGAACTTCGACCAGTCCTGTATCTTTGACTTTTCCCACCACGGAAAAGACTTTTGTCCCTTTGCTCAATTCTGTTCCGATGGATGAATACCACTTCGCACCTCGATCAATAATCACCGGAACATTTGCCCAGGTTTCCACATTATTGATATTTGTCGGCTTCCCCCAGAGTCCGCTCTGAGCAGGATAGGGAGGGCGAGGCCTGGGTTCTCCCAAGCGCCCTTCCACAGAGGCCATTAATGCTGTCTCCTCACCACAGACGAAAGCTCCTGCTCCTCTGACCACGGTGACATCGAAATCGAATCCTGTCCCTAGGATATCTTTGCCTAAGAGTCCGTACTCTCTTGCCTGATCGATCGCTATGTACATTCTTTGAAGGGCTAAAGGGTATTCATTCCGGACATAGATGAATCCTTCCTTAGCTCCTATGCCTCTGGCTCCGATGAGCATGCCTTCCAGGACTGAATGAGGATCAGCCTCGATAATGCTGCGGTCCATAAACGCTCCTGGGTCGCCTTCGTCACCGTTGCAGATGAGATATTTTGGCTCCCCCTCTGCATTCCGGACAAATTCCCACTTGACTCCCGTTGGAAATCCTGCTCCGCCTCTACCTCTGAGCCCAGAATTCTTGACCTCGGTGATGATTTCCTCAGGAGTCATTTTGGTAAGAGCTTTGGTTAGGGATTTATAGCCGTCGCGGGCGATATAATCGTCGATTTTCTCGGGGTCGATTAAACCTCTATTTCTTAAAGCAAGAAGGATTTGGTTTTTGAAGAAGCCGATATCACTCAATTTAGGGATAGGGAGTTCTTCTTTAGGAGGCACATACATGAGTTTCTTTACTGGCCTTCCTTTCAGAAAATGCTCTTCGACTAGATGAGGAATATCTTCTACGGTAAGACGGTTGTAAAAAATGTTATCAGGTTTCACCACCAAAAGAGGACCCGCCTCGCAAAATCCATTGCAGCCTGTTGTGACTACAAGAACTTCCTCTTCTAGGCCCTTCTTTTTTAGTTCGTTTTCCAGCGCTTCTTTGATTTCAAAGGAGTGATTGGAAACGCAGGCTGTTCCTCCACAGACCATCAAATGCAATCTATAGGGCTTCTTTTTCATTCTCTCCTCCCTTAAACGGCTCTCTCGCTTCCTACAGCGAGGGCGTATTCCTGAACTGGATTCCCCCCAACAATGTGTTTTTCAAAGATTTCTTTGACTTTTTTAGGAGTTAGCTCGATATATTTCAAAGGAGTCTTTCCTGCAAATTCAACTGTCGCCATTGGCTCCCGGCTGCACAGGCCAGCGCAGCCTGAAGTTGTGACCAGAATGCCTTTGAGATTCTTTCCCTCAACTTCTGTCATTACGGCATCCATGATTTTTCTGGCTCCAGCAGCAATCCCGCATGTTCCCATATGAACGGTGATTTTTATCTTATAAGGGCCACCTTCTCTGAGTTCAGTTGATTTTTTTGCCTTTTCTCTGACCTTTTCCAGATCCTTAAGGGTTAACTTAGGCATTTATTTCCTCCCTTTATTTTTTGTATTGTTCTATTATAGGCATCACTTTTGATTCTGATAGCTTTCCATGAATATCCTTTCTAACCATCATGACGGGAGCAAGACCGCAACATCCCAAACATCGAACTTCATCGAGACTGAAATTCAGATCTTCTGTGGTCTCTCCTCTATGGATTTTTAGCTCTCTCTCCAATTTATCCATGATTCTTGCTCCTCCTCTGACATGGCAGGCTGTACCGAGGCAAACATTGATTGGATATTTTCCTTTTGGCGTCAGACTGAACGCCTTGTAGAATGTTGCCACGCTGAGAATCCTGCTGAGGGGGATGTCGAGTTCTTTGGAGAGTTTGATGAGGGCGTCCTTGGGCAGGTGGTTATATTCTTCCTGAATATCCTGTAGCATAGCCACAATCGCATGAGTGTTTTTTTCGTATTTTTCGATAATTTCAATTAATTTGTCCTCACTCATTTTTGCCTCCTTAAATTTGCAATTCCTTCTTTGAGGTTGTTCTTTATTAAAGTTATGACCTCTGGAGTGTTGATTGCGACTCCATCCAGTTGAGCCTTTATTTCTTTGGTGTCTAAGGAATACTCTGAACGATCAACTTTATGGCTATAAAGAATATCCACTTCTGGATGGCTTATGATCAGGGTGACCAAAGTCTGGGGAATATCTCCAAGAGGTTTTATATCTATATGATTGGCTTGAAAGGTTGCCTTGACCTTGGTTCCGCGCTTTGGTTTTGAGTCGATGGTAAAGTGGCCCCTGGCTGCCTTAGCGGCCTCAGCTAATAGAGACAGACCAAAGCCAAAACGCCTTGTTTTTTTGGTGGTAAAGAAAGGATCTAGAGCCTTCTTGAGCATTTCTTCATCCATTCCTTTTCCATCGTCCACTATTTCCAGAGACAGGAGGTTTTTTTCTTTGTCTTCCTCGATTTTGATTTCTATGTTTCTAGCTTGGGCTGCAATTGAATTTTCCGCGATATCGAGAATATGTAGCGATAAGTCTTCCATCTTTAACCTTAATGAATAATTTTTCTCTCTTCCCTGTTCAACAGGGCTTTTTTTATCTCCTTTATACTTCCCTCTTCAATGTGGAAAAGGGTAAAACCCTTGCCAATATCCTTGGGGAAATGGGCATCCGAGGAACAAATCAAGGGAAAGTGTGGTTTGAATTGCTTCTCTGCTGTTGGGTAAGAAATTGAGGGAGATATTTCCAGGGCGTCCAGTTCTAATCCTTCAGGGATGAATCCCAATTGACCTATGAGGCTAAACCCTTCCCTATCTATGTGAGCAGCAACAGCCAGTCCGTCAAAATGATGAATCCATTGGATGACCTCTTCTAAAGAGAGAGTTGAGGCTCCGATCAACAATTTTTTGTTGAAGCGGAGAACTTCGCTTTTCTCATTGACCACAACTTGCATTCCAAAGGCTTCTTCGTCGTTTTCTCCAGGAAGATTATCGTAAACAATTTCCTGAAGCTTGAAGGCAGAGTCTGTTTCATCAAAAAGAGCAAGGATGTGAACTTCTTCCTGAGATGTCACTTCTATTCCAGGCAGGACCCAGATTTTAAATTTGCGAGCCGCTTTTATAACCGCAGGAACATTTTCAGCAGAATTGTGATCACAAATTCCAAGGATATCGATTTCTTTCTTCTTTGCCTGCTTGGCTATGGCTGCGGGTGACATCTCCAACTCAGTGCAAGGAGAGAGGCAGGTATGAATATGTAAATCTGCCTTATAATTTCTTAACATCGCTCAATCCTTAGGGCCAACCAATTCATAGAGTTTTCCTGATATTGTAAAAGCTGAGTCTTGAGTTGCCATAAGAGGAATCTTTTCTTCTTCCGCCTTTTTCATGGTTTCTTTTTCAGGTTGACGGTCGTTCACAATAATTATTCCCGCCAGGTCCTTCAATTTGGCCACGGCAATGATGTTTTGATGGGTTTGAAGAGTGATCCAGAGATTGTCTTCCTTGCTGTTGGCTATCACATCGCTGAGGAGATCGCTGGTGTAACCAGAACTCACGTCATTCTCCAGCTTTTCCTGGGCAGTCAGGACTTTAAGCTTTAGTTTTTCGGTGATTTTTTTTAGTTTCATCTTTTGTGTCCTTCTTTTTTGCCTTTTTTCCATCAGGGCTTTCGAGGTTCAGACCAAAGGATTTTTCGAGAATTCCTCCTAATTCCTGATGGAGTTCTCTAAATTTTTGGGGCAGATTGAAGATACAGTCAGTGAGCTCTGCTTCTCCTTTAACCACATCTTCAGCAAAGGTGATACAGGTGGGCGAGCCGCATGCTCCGCAGTCAATTTTGGGCAGAGTCTCATAAATATCTTCTTTTTTCTTTCGTTTCATTATGGCTTTACCCAAGTCTTCGTCCAGAGGCTTAAGGGGACGAGGTTCTAATTTTCCTTCGAGGAAGAAATATTTCTGCTTATAAAGTTTCCTGACCTCTCTAATGTCAGGGCAAGCCTTTATTTTTTCGTACTCAAGCGCTTCGATCATTTTGAGTATTTTATTGTAAGAAATATAGAGGTTTTCAACCGTGAGCGAACCTCCTACACAGCCTTGAGGACAGGAATAGGCTTCGATAAATTCGATGTTTCTCAGTTTCCCACGTTCGATATCGTCGAAGATTTTCAGGATTTCAGGTAAACCCGAGACAGCTAAGGAATTTTTTAATCTCAGGGTGCGACATATTCCACCGACCATGGCCCAGCCGATTCCAAGAATACAAATACTCTCTAGGGCCTTTCTGTAGCTTCCTTTTTCCAGACCTTCCATAGCTGAGAGAAGGGGGCCATATATATCCCCGATAGAAATAGCTCCATCCAGATGCGATTTCCCCTTCTCGGCGGGCTGCCTTATAGAGATCATTTTCACTGGGCAGGGAGTCAGATAAAAGGTCCCAATTTCTTTCTCCTTAAGCCCGTATTGTTTTGATTTCTTCTTTTTGATATCTCGGGCGGCGATTTCTCTTGGAGTATTGATAGGGATGATTTGGTCGATGAGGCCAGGATATTTAACCTGGATCAGACGCACGATAGTGGGACAGGCATTGGAAATGAGAGGCTTTGGACCTTTGTATTCTCTAAGATATTCTTGTATAGAGAAGCTGACTTCTCCACAGGTAAAAGCCAAGTCAAAGGCGTCATCGAAGCCCAATTTTTTCAGCCCAGAAAGGATTTTATCCGGCAATATTTCTCTTCCGAATTGGGCATAGAGCGCTGGAGAAGGAATGGCTACAGTGTGTCGGAATTTGGAGAGTTCTCCAAAAGGATCAGTCAAAGGCACAATAGCGCCATTCGGACAAACAGTGATACATTCTCCACAGTCGATGCACCTCTCTTCGATTATCGTGGCTTTACCGTTTCTGATTCTGATGGCTTGAGTCGGGCAAACTCGCATGCATTTCATCCGGCCAGAACATTTTTCTGTATCTATGCGGATGGAGTGGAAGTATTGATTCATTTCTTTCTCTCTTGGTTCAAAAAGATTTTAATATTTAGCGAAGTTCCTTTCCCGGCTGTAGATGAAATTTCGAATTTATCAGCATTTCTCTTTATATTGGGAAGCCCCATTCCTGCTCCGAAACCCATTTCTCGCATTTCATCGGTTGCTGTTGAGTAGCCTTCCTGCATGGCTAACTTAATATCTTTGATCCCTGGACCTTCATCTTCGAGTTCAAGATGAATTTGTTCGGGAGTAAGAGTCAGAGCTATATTTCCTCTGTTGGCATACATAACCACGTTCATTTCAGCCTCGTAGGCCACAATGGCCGTTCGTCTGATAATAGAGGAATCGATACCGATTTCTTGGAGAATTTCTTTGATTTTCGTTGAGATGTTTCCTGCCTTACTGAAATCTCCACCAGAAATTTCAAAATTCTGGTGCAATCTGTTTTCATCGTCCATTGTCATCCTTTCTTCCTGTACTCACTTACTCCAGGAAGACCATGGCTGTAGAGAAGGCCGCAGGCTTTATACATCATGTACGCAGTTGAGAGAATCGGAATTCCTTTTTTCTCGGCTATCTCTATTCCTGCTTTTTCAGGCTTTTTACCTCGAACATAAACGATGGCTTTGGCTTCGATGATGTCCGCTGTCCTCACTGATTGAGCGTTGGTTAATCCCGTTAAAAGGAGGATTCCGGGTTTACTAAAAGCCAAAACATCGCTCATTAAATCAGAGCCTCCAGCGAATTTGATTTCTTCTTCTAAACGGTCATCACCGCAGATGACTTCTGCTTGAAGAAGGTCCTTGATTTCTCTAAGGGTCATTTTATTGTTCTTTTTCGACTTGCTTAATGATGATGTCTCCTTTTCTGATTATCCTTTGAGAAGGAGTGATGGTTGTGGGACAGTTTTCCCAACAGGCTCCGCAGCCGTTGCACTTATCGATGTCTACAAAGCGAGCCTTTTTCTTAATCTTTACTTTGAAGCTGCCTATAAAGCCTGAGATTTCTTCGACTTCACTCCAGGTTAAGAGTTCAATATTAGGGTGTTTCCCCACTTCACTCATTTTAGGAGTAAGAATGCAGGCTGAGCAGTCAAGAGTGGGAAAAGTTTTATCGAGCATGGACATGTGGCCACCGATGGAGGGCTGTTTTTCGACCAAATAGACTTTTTTCCCGGAATTGGCATAAGTCAGGGCAGCGTGGATTCCAGCGATGCCTCCTCCAACGATCAGGACTTCGGGACGGACAGGAACTTCTTTTTTGGTAAGGGGGTCATGGAGGGCCACTCTTCGTACAGCGGCAGAGATTAAAGCTTTAGCCTTTTTAGTGGCCTGGTCAGGGTCTTCTGTAACCCAGGAGACATGTTCTCTTATATTTGACATTTGAAAGTAGAACGGATTCAGTCCCCCTTCAGCTGTGACTCCTCTGAAAGTGGGCTCGTGCATCAGGGGAGAACAGGAGGCAACAACGACTCTATTAAGGTCGTGCTCTTTAATATTTTCTTTGATTAGCTCTTGTCCGGGGTCTGAGCACATGAACTTGTATTCTTTGGCCACAGCCACATTATCCAGTTTCGAGGCAAACTCCACGACTTCCGAAACATTGACTTTCCCGGCAATGTTTGTTCCGCAATGACAGACAAAGACTCCAATCCTTGGTTGACCGTTTTTACTCATTTGATCCTCCATTTCCGATTTTCTCCCACATGGCTTTCAGAGAAATTATGGAGCGGGAGAAACCAAGATCATCTTTGGAAATGCCCAAAGCCAAGCCCATGAGCTGGCTAAAATAAAGGATTGGCATCTTGAGATCTTCCTTATATTTTTTTTCTATTTTTCCTTGCATGGTTTCCAGGTTGAACTGGCAGAGAGGACAGATGGTCACTATGACATCAGCCCCTTTTCTCTTAGCTTCTTTAATGATAAAATGATTAAGGGCCGCTCCAATATCATCTAAGGTTTGGGCTAAGGAACCACCGCAGCAACGGGTTTTGGCAGAGTAATCAACAGGTTCGGCACCGATAGCTTCCATCAGGTTGTCCAGAGTAACAGGATAATCAGGGTCATCAAAATCAGTATAGGGTCTAACCAATTGGCAGCCGTAGTAAGATGCAACTTTGAGGTTGGTGAGCTTATTTTTGACCTTTTCCTTGATTTTATCCAAGCCGAGCTCTTTAGTGAGGAACTCTAAAGGATGTACGACTTTAGTGGTTCCGTTGTATTCACAGTTTGCGCTTTTTAAATCTTCCAGTATTCTTTGAGCCTTCTCATGACCACTAGTGAGAAATTTATTATTCTTTTTCAGGGTGAGATAGCATCCCGCGCAGGGAGCTATAATATCTTTTCCTGTTTTTTCCGCCAAAGATAGATTGCGTCCACTGATTGCGGCAGCCATGGTATCATCAACAGAAAAATAGGCGGTAGCGCCACAGCAGTTCCAATCTTCCAGCTCTTCCAGCGGCATACCGATTTCTTTGAAAACTGGAAGAATAGATTCCTCATAGTGCTTGGAGCCAGCCTTCAATGAACAGCCAGGATAATAAATATATTCTTTCATTTTGCTCTCTCCATAACAGCTTTTAATAATGAATGCAGCTGCTTTCTGTTTTTAATTTTTTCTTTCTTTAAGCTCATTCGTCCAGTTTTTATCAGGTTTAGCCCAGTTGATGCCATTTTAAGCGGTCCGAAGGGATTTTTTAACCGAAGATACATATTCAAGACAAGCCACAGCTCAGAATTCCGGCCGTTTTTAGCGATGATTTTGTGCATTTCTTGGGCCAGTGCAGGGATTGGAAATTTTGCAGGATAGACATTCGCCTTGATCGCTTCTCTTTTTAGGGTGTACATAATATCGGCAATTTTGATGTTTGAGGGACAGCGAACTTGACAGCTGTAACAGGAGGCGCAAAGCCAGGGAGTAAAGCTTTTGAGTACTTCATCCTTAAAGCCGTCTTTGACCATAGCGATAATTTTTCTAGGAGTGTAATCCATATAGGTAGCCAGGGGGCAGGAACTACTGCAGGTGCCGCACTGAATACAGCGACTGATTTCTTCACTGAAGGACAGCTCCTGAACCTCATTCATAAAATTATGATCCAGCTCTTCCTCAAATTTAACTTTTCTCTGGATTTCCATGAATCCTCCTTTTTCAAAAATTAGGTAAATTTTATGAAACGGTTGTCCTTGGTATAGGAGTGAATGTTGATAAATCTCGCTCATGGAGAAGCTGTTCCATAAAATTATTGGTTAATTTTATTTAATCTGTAATTATAAGACTTATGGTGGGAATGTAAACAGACAATTGAGTAAGAATTTTTCCTTCACCAACTGAAATCTTACTGTAACTATAGGAAAAGTAAGGACTGCCTTACAATTACCTTAGATTCTATTTCTTATGAGCTTTATTGTCAATATAATAATAAAAAAATTTTCGAAAATTGATTTTTCAGATTATATTCCCTATAATTGCTCGAAATGAACCCCAAGATTGACCTCGACCATATCTGTGCCCTGGCCAATTTAAAATTGACAGAAGAGGATAAAAAACGCCTTGCTCCTCAAATGATTAAGATTATCAAATGGGTAAATAAGCTGGAAGAGCTCAAATTTGACGTTTCAAGGGGAGAATTGTATTCTTCTGTTTCTTTTTTCCTCCCCTTTCGCCAGGACAAAAGGCAGCCATCCTTTTCGATCGAAGAAGCTCTAGGCAATTCCCCTGAAAAAAACGGGGGATTTATCAAGGTTCCTAAAGTCATTGAAGAGAAATGAACCTTACCTCCTTGAGCGTAACCGAACTTAATACCTTAATAGAGAAGAAAGAGATCAAAACCGAGGAAATTACTCTGGCCTACCTGGACAGAATACAGGAGAGAGAAAAAGACATATCAGCCTTTATCACTGTCTTAAAAGAGAAAGCTCTGGCTTCGGCGAAGAAGATTGGCCAGAAGAAAGAGAGGGGAAGGCTGGCTGGTATTCCGGTAGCTGTAAAAGATAATATTCTGACCAAGGGAGTCAGAACTACCTGTGCTTCCAGAATCCTGGAAAATTACCTTCCTCCTTACAGTGCGACAGTGGTCAGAAAGCTTGAAAGAGAAGACGCGATTATCATCGGAAAAACCAACCTGGATGAATTCGGAATGGGTTCTTCCACTGAGAATTCGGCTTTCTTTCCTACCAAAAATCCCTGGGACCTGAGGAGAGTCCCTGGAGGTTCGAGCGGAGGGTCTGCCGCAGCCGTGGCTGCCGAGCAAGCTGCGGCCTCTTTAGGCTCAGATACTGGAGGGTCTATCAGGCAGCCTGCAGCCTTTTGTGGGCTAGTCGGGCTCAAGCCCACTTACAGCCGCGTTTCCAGATACGGGCTGGTGGCTTTTGCCTCTTCCTTAGACCAGATCGGGCCCTTGACCAAGACAGTTGAAGATAATGCGCTCTTGACTCAAATCATTGCCGGTGCAGATCCACAAGATTCTACGAGTTCTTCTCTGCCTGTCCCTGACTACAAAAAAGAAATAAGGGAGGAGCTGTTATCTATAAAGGCAGCTTACCTTAAGGAAGAAGCTCTTGAAGACATCAATTCCGAAGTTAAAGATTTTTATTACCGAACTCTCAATGCTATGGAGGACATAGGAGCGGAGCTGCGTGAGATGGATTTTCCTTCCTGGAAGTATGCTCTTCCCTGCTATTACATCACCGCTCCTTCTGAAGCCAGCTCAAACTTGGCACGGTATGATGGGGTGCGCTACAGCTTTCGGCATCCCCGTTACAGCAACCTCCAAGAGATGTATCTGAATACAAGGTCAGAAGGCTTTGGAGAGGAGGTAAAGAGAAGAATTCTCCTTGGAACTTTTACTCTGAGCTCAGGATATTATGATGCCTATTATTTGAAAGCTGCTCGAGCGAGGAAACTCATCTGCCAGGAATTTGAAAAGGCTTTTGAAAAAGTTGATTTTATTCTGACTCCAACAACACCTGAGCCTGCCTTTTTAATCGGAGAAAAGGAAGATCCCATTGCCATGTATCTTTCTGATATATTTACAGTAACAGCAAACCTGGCTGGCATTCCAGCCCTGACACTTCCTGTTGGATTGAATAAAGAGAACTTGCCTCTTGGGATTCAGATCGTGGCTAATTTTTTTCAAGAATCTCGCATTTTTAAGCTTGCTTTTTTACTTGAAAAAAAAGTAAAATTTGACAATAATAAACTAAATTCGCACAGAAAGGAGGAATAATGTTTAGAAAAAGTCTTCCTGTGATTGGAATTGTTCTTCTCTTATTTCTACTCCAGAGCTGTGCACAAAAACCTGAGGAGGGCGTCTTAAAGAGATATTTTCATGCAGTCTCTTTAAATGATGTGACCACAATGTCAACTATAGCTTTAGAGCCAACTGCAATGGAGGCAACGAGCTGGAAAATTGTCAAAGCTAGTGAGGAGAAAATTAACCCTGCCAATCTGCCTGAGTTGGAAAAAATGGAGAAAGAGTTTAAGAAAAAACTTGAAGAGCATGTGGGTCCAACAGTCGATGCTGATGACGCACTTTATGCAGCTAAAGAGAAGCTAAGGACAGCCCGTACTCGAGCAGCCCGGAGAGCAGCCCAAAGAGAAGTCGATGAAGCTCAAGTCAAGTTTGATGAGGAGCGGGAAATTCACAGACAGCTACAGAGAAATTATAATGAAGCCAAAGCTGCTGCAGCCAGAGAAGAGGAAATCTCCACTTTTTCTCTTGGAGCTGGCGAGCTTCCTAATATAAGAGAACTGCAAGGTGAGGTTCATTCCAAGGAAGTGGAGGTGATGCTCCAAACTAAGGCTGGGACAAAGAGTTATAATTTTTGGTTAAGAATGTATGATCTCAGAGACGAAACTTTAGGCAGACACTTTCGGGGAAGATGGATTATTGTTGCCATTGAGCCTCTAGACTGATTTTTTTATTCTTTATCTTTATCTTCATTTTCGTTTATAATCATTTCCTTGGGCCGTTAGCTCAGAGGGAGAGCACCGGCCTTTTAAGCCGGGTGTCGCTGGTTCGAGTCCAGCACGGCTCACCAACCCTCGCGCCCCTGTCGTCTAGCTTGGTCTAGGACATCGCCCTTTCAAGGCGGCAACACGGGTTCAAATCCCGTCGGGGGCGCAAAAATAAATTATTTATTATCAATGATTTATTCTAATTTTTTAAAAGCTCGTGAGTTCTGGAGGCCAAAGTCCAATTTTCATACTCCTCTATAATTGAAGAAAGCTCAGCTTAAATTCATAAGAGAAATTTTTTTGCAGGATCAGGAATATATTGTTTAGGTATTGATTTTATAATTTTTCTTTAACAGTTTTTCTACAACTTTATCTGGTAATAGTCTTTTGCAAAAGACAAGAAATGGTCCCCTCCCTCCCACAGTATAAAATGGTTTGGGATTTTTCTTTTTTAAAATTTTAACCACTTTTTTTGCTACCACTTCTGGGCCAGGGGCTTTAGCCATTTTTTCATCTCTCACTTCTTTAGTTTTTAAAGCCGTGTTTTTGTAGGCTGAATTGTTGTTGACAATAATTTCTGGCTCAATAGTTGTCTTTATATCACTTGGCTCAATCACCACAACTTTGATACCATATTCCATGACTTCATTCCTCAGGGACCAGCTGAATCCCGCCAGGGCAGATTTTGAAGCAACATGACTGGCTTGAAAGGGAATGGCAAATTTCCCCACCATAGAGCCAATGTTTATTATTGTTCCCCCTCTTTTTTTTCTCATATCAGGCAAGAATGCCTGGGTAAGTTTTATCTGGCCAAAGAGATTGATTTGAAACATTTTTTTTATTTTTTCTAAAGGTAGTTCCTCGGCTGGGCCTATTTGACTTTGTCCTGCATTATTAATGAGAACGTCTATGCTTCCAGTCTTTTTCACACATTCATCGATTGATTTTTCATCATTAAGGTCAAGTTTGACATATTCTATACCTTCAATTTTGTCTTTAATATTCTTGGGATCCCGAGAGGTGCCGATGACAGTGTAACCAAGATTTAGCAAGGCCATGGCAATGGCCTTACCAATTCCTTTTGAAGCCCCTGTGATGAGAACTTTTTTGTTCTTCATGTATTTTTTGAGAATAGCCGGGAAATTTGAAATTTTAAAAGTCTAGATTTGTTTAATCCATCAAGAATCAGAAGATTTCGGCATCTTCAAGTTAAGTTTTAAATCATCCCGCACTTTACGGAAAGCGTTAACAGTCACCTGAATATCTTCGTCAGTATGAGAAGCAGTGGGTATCATTCTAAATAAAACTATCCCCTTAGGAACGACAGGATAGATAACACCAGTGATAAAAACTCCAAGCTCTCTCATTTTCGTTACAATCTGCATGCCGAGTTGAATATCCCCTACAGGGACATATACAGGGGTTATAGGAGATAAGACATCACCCACTTTATACCCTAACTTACGAAGTCCCGCCTTTAGCTTTTTTGAATTTTCCCACATCTTTTTTCTTCTGGTGGTATCGTTCCTAATGATTTCTAGAGTTTTCAGGATGACCTCAACATAAACTAGAGGGAGGCTCTTAGCAAAAACCTGGGTTCTGGCATTATAGAGAATCCAATCACAAACTTTCTTGTCTGATGCTGATACCCCTCCAATAGCCGCAAAGGCTTTGGCAAAAGTGCCGAAATAGATATCGATTTTATCATGGAGACCATAATAGGTTCCTACACCCTGTCCTTTTTCACCCATGACTCCGAATCCGTGAGCATCATCGACATAGAGCCTGGCGTCATACTTTTCTTTGAGGGTGCAAATACCCGGCAGATCGGCGAGATCTCCCAGCATGCCAAAAACACCTTCGGTGACTATCAGAATCCCTCCTTTTCTGTCTCGATTAACTCGTTTTAAATGGCTTTCCAAGCTATCCATATCATTATGCCGAAATACGCGGAATTTTCCTGGAGCCAGAATCATACCGTCAAGCATGGAAGCATGGGCAAGCTTATCGATTAAAATGGTATCGTTGGCTGCCACAAGGGATTGGAGAGTCCCCAGGACTCCTAAATAGCCATAATTAAACAAGATGGCAGCTTCTTTTTCCAAAAAATCAGCTAAGGCCCTTTCGAGTTCAATATGTCTTTTAGTATTGCCGGTCATCATCCGGGAGCCCATCGGGGCACTCGTTCGGTATTTTTTTACCATTTCAACGGCCACGGCTTTTATCTCTTCGTTTTCGGCCAGGCCTAAATAATTATTAATAGACCACTGGATGCACTCTTTTCCGTTAAAAACCATGGTTCTGCCGGGTAGGCTTTCTAAAACAGGACGGGTGAAATAGTGGTCATCCTGGGCCCGGAATTCTCCAAAATACCCGCCGTCTGTATTGCATTTGTCAAAAATATCCATTTTTCTCCATCTTGATTAAATAATTTTTAAGTTATTTTTCTCTATTTGTATGGAAACCAGTACATTTCCCCAAGGCTGGAGAATTACTTTTAGCCACTAACGGCCTTTTTATAGCACAATAAAAAATCATGGTCAAATACAGAGAAAGGGATGTTAAATTCAATACTCACCACAAAATTCATCAAGTTAATCTCACTAATAATAGATTTTTCTCAAAGATTGGCTTTTCTTCAGGCAATCCCTTGGAAAAGCTTTCAACTTGAACTTATATATAAGATGTGATATGCAAGTTGTAGAAAAAAATATAATAAAAATACATGTCAAAAAAGTATCAATCATGACTTCTCTGGAGCATTTAGCGAGGTCAATATCTAGGGTTTCGGCTCCGTTATTAGATCGAATACTAAAAAGCTTGTCCTCAAGTAAAAGAATCAATAGTTCCTTAAAGAAGTTAGAAACTAAACGCCTTCGCAAAATAGATGAGCCGAAAAGAGTCTTAATCATTCCAGATATTAATATTGGTGATGCAATTATCACTCAATCCTTTATATCTCCTTTGAAAAAATTCTTTCCCAGCCTTGAAATTAGCTATGTTTATCAACGCAAAGCTTATCCTCTAATCAAGGCGAACCCTGATATCAGTAGACATTTTCCATTGTTCAGAAGTTTTGGCTATCCTTCTAAAAGAGATTGTAAGACTTTAAAAAATTTAATTAAAAGATATGATTTCAACTTAATCTTTAATTTTTGTCCATATCTTTCCTTTAGAAATTTCAAATCCGCCAATTCATCTGTTATTTATCCAATAAGATTCATAGCTAATGTGATTCGGGCTTATGATTCCAATAATCACAAGGCCCAGATTGTTTTTCAAATGAATAGATACGCGAAAGAATTGATAGAAGAATTTCCCTCTGATACTAAATCCAGAGATAAACTTAAATTAGATTTTTCAGGTAATAATCTTTACACAACTCGACAACTTTACACAAAAACTAACAAAATAATGGAAAAATTAAGGATAGATCCACACGCAAAAAAGATCTTGTTTAATCCTGACACCGCTTCCCCTTACACACTTATTCCCCTAAAATTTCAAGTTCAATTATTAAAAGGTTTATTAGCCTCCCAAAATTTAATTCTTCTACTGAGTTGTGGATATATTTTTAAAGGGATAGAGAAAAAGCTTCTCCAGGAAATCCCCTTCCATCAGAGGAAAAAGATCATTGTTATTCCCAGAGATATTCCAATCGATGTCTATGCTGCCATAATCGACAATTCTCATATGTTTATCACAGGAGATACAGGCCCCTTACATATTGCTGCAGCCAAAAAAGTTATTGTGAATTCCAATAACTATTTTAGAAATTCTACAGCTTTAGTTGGGATATTTGGAGCGACAAGTGCAAAAATCTACGGTTATGATTCTTTTTCTGATGAATACTTATCAGCATCGCAGAATGCTCCTTCAAAGATTTTTGAAGGGTTTCCAAGTTGTAAAAACCTGACCTGTATAGATAAGATATTTAAAAAATGTCCGAAAGTTAGGTGTTTCGAGGGAGTTAATACCGAGGAGGTTATTGAATACATTCAAAATTATTTAAGCTAAATACCCGCGCTCATTTATAAAATTTTCGTTTTCTAACTTTTTTCAAATGCTCTCCTAAATAAATAAGAAGGGGAAGAAGAAGTAGAATTAGAGTGATGAAGATTGTCTTTCCTTTTCCGAATTGTTCAATAAACTCATAAAGCTCATCAAACCATAAGGCCCAACAAATAACACCGATCCACATCGAAGGAATAACCATGATAAGAGCATTTTTAATATTATAGCCTTCTAGATAGGCTATAAGGGAACCCATCACTGCACCTGTCATAGGAAAAGGTAACCAGACAAACAATGAAATACTAAACCAATTCCACTTCTTGCTGACTTGTGTTCTCGCTATTGCCTTTTTCTTCATGGATTCAATAAAACGTTTTGTAATTTTCAACTTCTCAGTTTGCCCCCAAAAATAAACAATAAGAGAATTTACAATCAAGAGATAGGTGGTGTTGTAAAAGATAATGATAGAGATTATAAGGGCGGAGGAAAAGCCAAATTCCAAACCTACTCCAATAAAAGCAAGTCTGCCTCCCACATGATTGGCTGATATCATTGATAAAATTTCAGCAGCAAGAGATGAGTCCAAAACGAGTATAAAAATATAAATCACGAGCTCTATTCCCAAAAGTACAAGTCCTAAGAGAAAGACCATCCTCCTATCTGAAGCTCGATAAAACATCTTTTTCATTTAATCAATATACCTGATAAGGTCGATTTCTTTTTTATAGTTTATGAAATCCAAGGGAACGATACCAAAAAATATTAAGAGGATATTAAGTCTTGATCTATAAAGCTTAATGCATCTTTAATTTGCCCAGGCGTGGGAGAAATCTCCAAAAACGTTATTATCTCTTGAATAATTTTTTTTGAATCATTTAAAAGATCCTCTAATTTAAAAGTAATATGCCTCTTATCTCTTATGAATCTATTAATCCTTTTATAACCATCTTCAGCAATTTTTTTTTGGAACGAAAGGCTCTTGAAAAGATTGCCTTTTCTTATCAAAAGTTTTAGAAACCGAAAAATAATCTCTATACGGCCAAGAACTGTAAAGTAAGAAAATTCGTGTTGTATTTCAGGCCACCAATTTTGTGGTCTAGCTGTCATAAGGAAGGAATGGGCAATAATATCAGCATCACGATATAGACAGATGAAATAAGGATTAGTCAAATGTTGATGGAAATAGGGAAGAGTGTAAATTATGGTGGGATTTTTAAATCCCCACAATTCACGTTCATCATTCCGGATAAGATTCTTGATTTTCCCTTCATAACTTTTAACAACAGATTCAACTAACCCATAATCATCACTTAATCGCCGGGAATGATCTACTACTCTTTTGGCTTGGAAAAGGATGTTTTCATT
>Ga0209636_10000978_pt1 | contig 28482 bp, 23 predicted proteins | sample DeeMarSWOR152_54_FD_187464 | JGI IMG/M metagenome (GOLD analysis project Ga0209636, IMG submission 187464) | Marine sediment microbial communities from White Oak River estuary, North Carolina - WOR-1-52-54 (SPAdes) (version 2) | ecosystem: Environmental > Aquatic > Marine > Intertidal zone >...
GATTCCGTTGAGCCAGCTTGCCCGGGTGGAGATAACTAAAGGTATATTCGTAATTTATCGCCGCAGTTTAAGGCGTTCGGTTACAGTGGGCTGTAACGTCGAACAAGGTTACACCCCGCAGGATATCTTCGCATCACTCCAGAAGCTTATGGAATCTACTCCACCACCGCCGGGATACATACTGGAATACGGTGGAGAAGAGGAAGAACGGCAGAGATCCTTCGAATCTATAACGCGCGTGATGTTTCTTGGTCTTATTCTTATTTTCTTTGTTCTTACGGCTCAGTTTGACTCCTTCAAGCAGCCTTTGGTTATTCTGTTCACTGTTCCGCTTTCCATTATTGGTGTAGTAACAGGCCTGCTGATGACACGGCTGACATTCAGTTTCATGGCTTTTGTTGGCGTTGTTGCCCTTGTTGGCATTGTTGTAAACGACGGCATAGTACTTATTGACTTCATAAATCAAAGACGTCGCCGAGGGGTTGATCTCATATCAGCCATCTTCGATGCGGGGCCAAGAAGACTGAGGCCAGTTATGTTAACTACCGCTACAACAATCGGGGGTCTATTGCCTATCACGCTTAACCTTGGAGGAGGGGGTGCGTTTTGGGCACCACTCGGTACATCAATCATATTCGGGCTTTTATTCGCGACCATACTGACTCTGGTTGTTGTGCCTTCCCTCTATTCCATCTTTGAAAGAAAGGCTTACAAAGAAGCTCTCACTAAACATAGATCTGCAGGGATTTGATTCATCAAATTCGCTCATATCCAGGTATCCTTATGACAAGGCCTGACCCCGAAAGCTACAAAAATAAACCATGGAAATACAAGAATAAAATGTTATAATACGTTGCCAAAGCCTGCCGTCATTTTTAGTAAAACAGAAAAATATGTCAAGAAATCCTGATAATTTGCAGAACAGCAAAGAAAAAACATTCATCTCCCTTCAAGTGGGGATCTCTTTTCTACAGACGCTTTTCTCATTTTTCGTACCGGGAGGAGTTCTGGTCCTGGCAATATCATTTGTTCTGCTTCGAGGCCTGCCAACCCTTACATTGCCTCTGCTGGTCCGCATATATCCCTATGTTGTTTTGGCTGCGGGGATATGGTTCGGGTGGCATTTTAACCGCAGCCGGTTGATTTTTGTCATTGTTGCGCTGGCCTTAACTGATAGATTTTTGCTGATCTTTGCTGAAGGAAGTGGAACCTCAGTAGGTGCGGGGCTTGTAGTGTATAATGCTGTTTGCATCCTGTTACCTTTGAATCTCGTTGTGTTTTCCTTAGTAAAGGAGCGGGGATTTATAAGCTGGCGTGGCAAGTGGCCTCTGGGTATGATTCTCTTCCAGATAATTGTAGTTACGGTGATCGGCGCTTGGAAGCAGTTGGGCTTGAGCCCCTATCTGGAATACTCATTTGTAAAAATACCTTTGTTCAACCTCATACCAATGGCCCAGCCGGGCTTGCTAGCCTTTGGAGCAGCCTTTTTCATTCTTTTATTTCGCTATGTTCAGCATAGGAGTTCAATCGAGTGCGCTTTTTTCTGGGCATTATTCTCATCATTTTTTGCTCTGGCGTTGGGAGATATAGGTCCCATGTCCACATTCTTTTTCGCTACCGCAGTCCTTGTGCTTGTCATCTCGGTGATCGAGACATCTTTTAACTTCTCCTTCTATGACGATTTGACAGGCTTGCCGGCCCGTCGAGCCTTTAACGAAACCATCTCTAAGATTGGGCGCCACTTCACAGTGGCGATGATTGAAGTAGACTCCTTCAAGAAAATCAACGACCGCTATGGCCTCGTTGTTGGAGACCAGGTTCTACGTATGGTTGCCACAAAACTTGAGAAAGTAACTGGGGGCGGCCTTTGCTATCGATATAGTGGACAAAGATTCGCTGTGGTTTTCCCTGTAAAATTTGTGGAAGAGACAATTCCTCATCTAGAAAGCCTGAGGAAGAACATTGAGATATACAGCTTCATTCTCCGCGGTCCGAAGCGTCCACGCGAGAAACCCGCGAACCCAGAGAAGTATAGAGGAGCTCAAAAGAGAATTTCCCTTACTATTGCCATCGGCGTGGTAGAAAGGATAGATGCCAAGGTTAAGCCAAAGTACGTAATCAAGGGTGCGGATCAAGCACTCTTAAATGCACAAAGTAAGGGCGGCAACCAAATAGCCACCCCAACTCTTGAACCTTCTTAACTAAAAAGCGAGTAGTGGGCGTCTGATTTATCAAACATATATTTTTTTACACAATAAAAGAGGGGTGCTTGATAAACAAAGCCCCTGGAGAAAAAGCACAAAGGAGGTAGTTATGAGAAAAATTATAGCCCAATCAATAGTTATTAGCCTGATGCTTTTTTCTGTAGGCTTGGAGACAGCATATGGCACTGAGAAAAATTACAAGCTGCTCGACAAAGAGACTTACATGGAGATGGAATCTATCGGCAGCCCCAACATATCACCTGATGGAAGGCATATCCTTTTCACTCGTGGCTGGGTTGATAAGAAGAGCGACCGCTCCAGGAGCAACCTCTGGATAGTGGATATCGAAGGAAAGCGCGTTCGGGAGCTTACGCACGGAAACTGGCGCGATTTTTCTCCTGTTTGGTCGCCTGATGGGAAAAGAATCGCCTTTTTATCTGATAGGGATGAGACAACACAGATTCACGTGATGTGGCTTGATACCAGAGAGGTTGCCCAGCTTACTCATCTTGACCGTTCTCCCGGGAGCCTAAGATGGTCTCCTGACGGAAAAAAATTAGCATTCACTTTGTTTATCCCTGATGATAAATCAATTTTACCCGTAAAACTTCCCAAAAGACCCAAGGGAGCTAAATGGGCCAAACCTGCTGTGATCGTTGACAGATTATCCTGGAGAAGAGACGGTAGGGGACCCACCCCCAAAGGAAACACTCATATTTTTGTTATAGATGCAGAGCTTGGAGGAACTCCAAAGAAAGTAACATCCGGAGATTATTCTCATAGTGATCCTCAATGGTCCCTGGACGGAAAAAGGATATATTTCAGCGCAATTCGCAAACCTGATGCTGAGTATCTTCGCGGCGATTCTGAAATTTATTCAGTCGATCTAAGCACGCTTAAAATAAGGATGCTGACTGACAGGAAAGGTCCGGACAGGGAGCCTCGCATATCACCGGACGGCAAATGGATAGCTTATACAGGATATGATGATAAAAACTATACGAGCCATCTTTCTAACCTGTATCTCATGGACATCCAAGGCGTTAAAAAGAGCATTCTAGCCGGAGCCCTTCCCAATTCACCTTCAAGTATTACCTGGGCTCCAGACGGCTCCGGGATCTATTATCTCATGCGCGAAAAGGGCGAATCCAATCTTTATTTTGTTTCTTCAAGTAGCAAAATTAGAAAAATAACCAAGGGTCTCCATTATCTATCCGGATTATCGATAGCAAAAAACGGCCAGGTAGCAACCACACGTTCTACTTTTTACAAACCTGGATACCTGGTCACTTTCAACCTTCGAAAGCCGGGCAACATTAAAAAACTCGTCGATGTCAATGAGGATGTTCTAGCAAATGTAAAACTCGGCGAAGTTGAAGAATTATGGTTCAAGTCCCCTGATGGACTTGATTTACAGGGATGGCTTATGCAACCTGCTGAATTTGAACAAAACAAACAATATCCGATGATTCTCTATATCCATGGCGGTCCTTGGGCAATGTATTCGGTTCGTTTTAGCTGGGCCTGGCAGAACTTCGCTGCAAACGGATATGCGGTTTTATACATGAATCCCAGAGGCAGTACAGGATATGGACAGGATTTTGTTAATGGTATTCAATTTTCTTACCCTGGGAAGGATCATAATGATCTAATGGCTGGCGTGGATGCAGCCCTAGTCAAGGGATTCATAGATGAAGATAACCTGTTCGTCTGCGGGGGCAGCGGCGGAGGAGTTCTTACAGCCTGGATTGTCGGACATACAGACCGCTTCAGAGCTGCAGTATCGATGAGACCTGTAATTAACTGGCATTCATTTGTGGGAACAACTGATGGTGCAGGTTGGTACAGACAATTCAGAAAATATCCTTGGGAAGATCCGATGGAATATGCTGTTCGTTCACCTCTTCATTATGTTGGAAACGTTAAGACACCGACGATGGTCATGACCGGGGAGGCGGACCTGAGAACTCCAATGGGTCAAAGTGAAGAATACTACCGTGCTTTGAAAAAGCTCAAAAAGGAAACGCTCCTGGTCAGGATGCCTGATGAATACCACGGCTGGAGGCGCCCTTCACACAGACTCCTTCAACAGCTTTATCTTATCGCCTGGTTTGAAAAATATCGGATAAAACCTGAATCTGAAGCTAAATAATAAGGAAGCACGATGAGAAAAAAATCGTTCTAGGTTATGTTTGATACTTAAAAGAAACTTTTACTTTTGCGCGATAAGCTAAGACCTTTCCCTCTTCTACTTTCATGTCGAATTCTACGATTTCTGCAATCCTCAGATCTTTAAGGCTTTTGGCAGCTGTTTCGACTGCGCTTTTCGCTGCTTCCTCCCAGGATATTGGGCTAGTACCTATAAGTTCGATTACTTTGTACGTGCTTTCCACAGCATCCCTCCTTTATTAGTATTATTAAATTAGCCTGGATTATTCATAAAATATGCCGGCACTATATATTATTTTCAATGATATTAGCTCTTTAGGTAGACTTTCCTAAAAATCAAGATTCAAACTTTCTTTTATTTCCATTCATTCACTCTATGTCGGCATCTTTTACCTTTCAGGCGAGCCGATCTCACTGCATCTGCTTCGTTGTGGCCCATTCGCGGTGGACTACCACAGCTTCATGGGCCAACGCCTCGCATCTACAGCAACCTCGACTCGTGAATTATCCAGGGTAATTACTTGTGAACGGAGAGACTGTAAAACTTTATTTGGAAATTGTCAATTTTTTCGAAATACAAAAATTCAAATTAGAAAATGACATTTCTTCAGGAAGTATGGTCGTGGACTATTCGCCAGCCTTCTGGCATCCGAAGCAATATAATCGTAAACAATCCTTCTTCAGACGCATCTTCATACAAAAGCTTCCATTCGCCCAAGACATAAGCAATATCGTTTGACAAAACCTTAATTTCTAAATCAGTAAAGTCCAATTTTCCCCATTTTTTCCCGGAATAACTCTCTTTATACCTCAAAAGTAGTGCATCCCAGCCATGAAGCCTTTCTTTCCCAGATTGGAACGTGAATTTTTCCGAATTCCAGTAATAGTCCATGAATCCTTCTATATTTTCTTCATTCCATGATACTTTTTGCTTATTGAGAATATCCTTAATCTCATTTTCTACTTTCTGGATATCAGGTGCAAACTCGCAACAGTACGTCATAAGAATAACTAGCGACGCGATAACCAATAAAAGTATTAATTTTTTCAATTTTCCTCCTTAGTTGAATATTGATGGGCTTGATAAATCAAGCCCCTACATGAATCAAGTTTTTACTTGAATCAAGTCCCTGCATGAAAATATTTATGCCAAAATACCATAAAAGATTTGGATCAAAATGAGCATAATATAATTATAATACTGATCTAAGCAGATTAGATTGTAAATATCAGCTGGCTCTCCTGTTTTTTGTCTATTTTTGCGTAGTGATCAAAAAAATTAAGCATTTCAGTAAGACTTTTGCCAGCCTCCAACTTCTCTATGACCTTTTTTTCTATTATTTGGATGTTTTGAGCTGTGTCTAAAGTTTCAGCAACTTCCTTTTCAGTCATAACAATAATCCCGTCATCATCGCCAATAATGATTTCCCCTGATGACACGGATACTCCACCACAGTTTACTTTCTCCTGTGCAGGAAAAATATTGGAGGATGTTCCTACTTTTGGTGTAATATACCTGGAATAAACGGGAAAATTGATCTTGCGGATCCCTTCTACATCCCGGCATGCGCCATCTACGACTATCCCTGCCAGTTTTTTCCTTTGAGCTTCTAGCGCGAATAATTCGCCTACAAAAGCTATCCTGTCTCCTTCTGCATCAATCACTAAAACCTCATCTTCACTAGCATCATGCAGAGCCTTGAGTACTGAAAGAAAATCACCTTTGCAATGAACGATACGGGCTGTGCCGATCATTTTAAGGCCTCGGTTAACTGGGCGCATTTCAGGATCCATTACCCTCAACTTATCATTTACATCATAAATGCAAGCCGTATCCAAATTAGCTAATCTTTCTTTTATGTTTTTAAAATCCATAATTCCTCCTTAGGATTTAAATTTTTTGCAGTTCTTAAATACCTCGTTCTTGACATTAAATATCAGTTATTTTTATATATGTCATTGTGGCCTTTAAAACAAGTAAATTCTGTATGAGGGTACTTAGTACTTAAAATCAGACCAGGCACTGACAAGTCTTTCCCGGTCATCATAAAGAAGCCCGGAAAACAAGAACAGCATAATAAAATAATGAAAAGTTTAAATCCAATTGCCTAAAAAGGAGGTTTTAAATGCCAGAATTGCACCACAAAATCGATAATTATCTGGTTCGATTATACGGAAATGATACAAAAGGTCGCTTGACTCGAATCGATGACAAGGAAATTCTTCTTTACGCAGGAGGAAAGCTCGTAGGACACGCCTCATTTGCTAAGGAAGGAAATAAGACCGGAGACTCACATGTTTATCAAGATGTGATATATTTCCGCGCACCCAGCTCCCAATACACTCAAGTTATAGATCTATTACGGAATGAGGATCCTGTCTATATCGGCTGGTACCCCAAAGCTGATTCTACAGAGGAAGGCGATGGTGATGCATATTTCGCCACCTCTGGAGAGCCACCCAATGAGGAAGTATCTTACCCGAAGTAAGAGCCAGCCACTTTATGGATTCAAATTTTACTTTGTAAAAAGAAACGATCATACCTATAATTATGCAAATTAATATGAAGCTAGTATTAAAATGACACAAATAAAAGAAGAAAAAATAAATTACAAAAGGAGGCAATTGATGTTTCACAAGAAAACCCTTAAGACCTGGATCGTGTTTTTACCCGTCATTCTGGTCCTCTCTATTCTGGCTGGATGTGCTGCTAAAGTTCCTATATGGGGAGATCCTCAAACAGGGCTGATCTTTCAATACCGGATGGCAGAAAATCGAGTACTGAAATACCAGTTAACGATTATGCAAACTCAAGACTTAGAAGTCATGGGCCAGCAAATGAAAACCGAGACCAATGGTGAAATTGCTTTCACGGCCAAATCAAAAGGCGTAAAAGAAAACAATCAGCAACTTGGCATTACTATTGATTCTATGATTCTCAATATTAAAAGCCCTCAGAGTGAAATTTCTCCTGACATGAGCAGTGTGGTGGGAAAAAGCTTTGACATGACCATGACTACGCTAGGAAAAGAATTGGATTTATCGGGCGCAGAATCTATCCGTTACGATTTAGGGCAGGCAGGCAAGCGTGATATTGCCTCAAACTTCCAAGCCGTATTCCCGGATTTGGCTGGCAGGCCTGTAAAGGTAGGAGACACCTGGACAAGTAAAGATACTATTACTGAAAAAATTGGCAGCGGTGGAATCGAGATTAGCCTGGAAAGTCTTAATACCCTAGATGGATTTGAGATTGTAGATGGAATGGAATGCGCCAAGATAACTGCAAAGATAACGGGAACCCTCGAAGGTGGAGGCAATCAAGGAGGCGCGGACTTGGCTTTTAAGGGAGACATCGAAGGCACTGAAACATGGCATTTTGCTTATAAAGAAGGTCTTTTTGTCAAACAGATTATTGATGTATTTACAAAGGGGACTGTTAGCATCCATGGACCCCAGCAGATGTCTATTCCCCTGGCCCAAAATATGAAGATTGAAACTAAACTGATCAAATAAGTAATGCAATAATTAATAAGTGTAAAAATCACTTTTTTTATCGATTAATCTAATAAATTATCTTTATATCAAAAGGGTTTAGCCTCAGTCTTTTTTCTGTTCATAACGTTCCTTCCTTTTTATTCACAGTTGAACCTAGTTTTTTCTTGTTATATAAACCGTAGAAGAGTTCAGACGGTAAAATTCGCTCAATACAAGGCAAATTAAGTACTCAGGGAATTGGATATTTTCAAGCAAAAGAAAAAAACAGAAGCTCCCAAATTAAGGCGGGTGATAGGCCTGCCTCACGCAACGGCAATGGTTGCCGGTACCATAATAGGTGCAGCGATTTTTGTACAGCCTTCAGAAATAACCGAACAGGTTCCCTCGATGGGCGGGATTCTCCTTGTCTGGTTGATTGCAGGCATATTGACATTTTTTGGAGCCTTGGTGTGTGCTGAGTTGTCTTCAATTTTTACTCAGTCCGGGGGTGTGTATATTTATCTAAAAGAAGCTTTTTCTCCTTCAATAGGCTTTTTGTGGGGATGGAGTATGTTCTGGAGCATACATTCAGGGATTATCGCGGCGATTGCAGTTATATTTGCCCGCTATGTTGGCTTTTTTGTTGCCTTGAGCGATGCCACAATCAAAGTTATTGCTATTGGTGTTATCATGGTAATTTCTGCTATCAATTACCTGGGTGTAAAACAGGGTAGCACAGTACAAACACTATTCACACTGGGAAAAGTAGCGGCCATAGTTCTTATTGTTGTCTTTGGATTTGCGTTCGGCTCAAAAGTTCCTGAGCATTTTGTAACTAGAGGTATGGCCAGCAGCTTTGAGAAACTGAATATTTCTTCGAAAGATAAAGAAGCCGTATACGGCGCCAATGCCAGTAAATTACTCGAAATCACTTGAATAACCGTACATTTGAAGATCATTCCATAGGTTTAAAGGGGTATTCTTTTCCCAGGAATGAGAGGTTACCATCAGAATCAACAATGATGGCGCCGTAATCGGGGAATTTCTCCAAGATTCTTGCCGGCTCCTGGCTTACAAACAGGGCCGTTGAGAGTGCATCACAGATTAGGGTTTCAGGCCCACAGACTGTTACGCTCTGTTTGCCTTGAGCAGGGTATCCTGTACGGGGATTAAAAACATGGTGGTAGCGAATCCCGTCCTTTAAAAAATATCTTTGATAATCGCCGGTTGTGGCTGCTCCTAAGTCTGAGATTGATAAGATACCAAGAAAGCCGCTTTCTCGAGGATGTTTTATGCCAATGTTCCAGGATTGATCACTGGGATTTTCCCCCCAGCAGAAAAGATCACCTCCAGCGTTTATAAATCCCCTTGATATTCCCATTTGCAGCAACGATTTCGAAGCAAGGTCTATCCCGAACCCCTTGGCAATAGCTCCCCAATCAAGTTCCATTCCTGGCGGAAGAATAAGAGCTTCATCTTTCTGTACTATTTTTTCCATTCCTATGAGTCTTAAGACAGATTTTATTTGCTCTGGAGCTGGCACAACATAGGATTTGTCAAAGAAACCCCAAACCCGGGATAAAGGGGCTACTGTGATGTCGAAGCATCCGTTGGAATCATGATAGACTCTTAAACCTCTCTGGAAAAGATCTAAAACGAGAGGAGATGAATAATTATCAATTCCTGGCGAAAAAAGGGAATCTATTTCAGAAAATACTCGCTGTATTTCTTCCTGAGCCGATTTAGACACAGAGGGAGAACAGAAGATATTTATCTCACAAATAGTATCAAAAGCAAGGATTGTTGAGGTGTGCCACCTCTCTTTTGCACCGCAACAGGGCAGAAGAAGCAGAAAGGCAAGCAGGGGGATACAGAGTTTTCTAGCCAATTGAGGTATCGACGTAACGGGAGCCTTGTATCTCTAAGAGAAAATGGTTAGGAGCGCAGATAATCCGTTCTCCGGCAAAAGATACAGGTGGAGAAGAGAGACAGATTTTATGGCGGCAGGCAGATTCTAAAACCCAGGCTTTTCTATCTTCGACTCTGAGAGTTATTTTTCCTCCCCTGGTCCTGTAAGACCTAGTGATGTTTTCCTCCAAAGAAATCATCTCTTTTTTTCGGCCATCCTTGTACACAGAAACATATTCACCAGAGAGGGGACGAGATTGCCTGCTTTTAAGCGAAGCAACTGTCAAACAAGAGGAAGGCATGTGATTTTTATTCATTTCTCTCCAAAGAGAGTAGAGTTTGCGAGATCTTATATCCCAAATTTTTCCTTCTTTTATTAAGGTAAAAGAAGGCAGAGTTTTTTTGTTAAGAAGGCTGAATGATAGAGTCAGGCCAGCCTGGGTGGGTTTTTGGACATAGGTCAAGCCCCGATTAAAGAGAATACGCCTTAGAACATTCTCCTGGGGGTGAGTATTGAGAAAGGCAAAGCTGTGCTTGTAGTTTGCGACATAATCATGCAATTCTTCAAGGATTAGGGGAAAGAATTTTTCAGGGTTGTCTGCAATAAGATAAAGATCGCAACTGCTTTTACCCTTTCTTGCTGCCAGGAAAAGAGGTGTAAGAAGAGGAGTTAAGATAATTTTTTTAAAAAAATCCCGTCTCTCCATAATGTCCTCCTCTTTTATTATTCTAATAAATCTATCGATCAAAATTTTTATCGAATTTTCAAAAAAAGTCAATGGGGTGAGACCTTTCAAACTTTTATAACTTGAATATTTCCGAATAATCTTATAAAGAGCCGGGCATTTAAACAAACTCCAAATAAAAAATTATGAAAAATTTGAAAGGCCTGACCCTGAAGTATTGACACGCCTTGTAAATCTGTATATTTTAGTGCTGATTTATTGGGTACTCTATTTAATTAAGAACTTATGCGTTTGGAAGCAAACTCTAAGATACCGAAGGGTAAAATCTTATATCTGAGCAATTTATCACAGAATTTATGTTTTTCTATCCAAAATATAAGGTAGGGGAGAGATGCTAAGAAATACACTATTTTTGCTTGCACTATATCCAGCTCGATTGCCAAAATATACTACGACTCAACTAACTGCTCTGGTCGTTCTGAGAGTTTTTATCGGCTGGCATTTTCTGTATGAGGGTATGGTAAAAGTGCTTAATCCTTATTGGTCTTCCGCAGGATTTCTTTTAGAGACAAAAGGGATCTTATCAGGATTGGCTACTTCTATAGCGGCCAACCCCGCAGCTTTAAGAGTTGTCGACTTTTTAAATATGTGGGGATTGATCGCAATCGGATTGGGATTAATAGCAGGATGTTTGACTCGGATAGCAAGTATTTCTGGGATTGCTCTTTTATTTTTCTACTATGTTTTTAATCCGCCGTTTATCGGATATACATACTCAACTCCTGTCGAAGGAAGCTATATAATAGTAAACAAGAATTTGATAGAGATGTGTGCCCTGTTTGTTCTGACAATATTTCCTACGGGAACAATCATCGGATTAGACAGGTTGATTTTTTTGAAAAAGAAGCCTGAATAAAAAATCCTGAATATAACTTATTTGGAGGAATCCGGATGAACAAGAAAAAAAAGAAAAAATCCTCTGATAAGCCGGGCAAAAAGCCTGCCAAAAAGAAAAAGCTGCCAGTTAAGGAAACCAAAAAGCCTGCCAAAAAAGAAAAAGTAACCGGTAGGATAAGCAAGGAGCCTATAAAGAAAGAAAAAGTAACGGATAAAATAAGTATAAAACCTGAAAAAGAAGATAAAGTAAGCCTCGGACGCAGGGATGTTCTCAAAGGATTAGCGACAATTCCCGTGTTTGGTCCGTTTTTATACGCCCTTTTCAAAAAGAAACTGTCGGATGATTTTAAGAAAAAGGAAATTCTAGCGGAACTGGGTATAAGCAAGAAAGCGCCAGAAGTTCTTCCTAAAACCATCCTGAAAAAGCCCAAAGAACTCGTAAGGCTGGGAATTATCGGCTTCGGAGGCAGGGGCGAAGACCTCGTGCGTTCTGCTGGCTTCGCTCACCCTGACTGGATAGAAAGAAAAAAGAAACAAGCCAAAGAAAACAAACTAGATAAAGGCTTAGAATCATTTTTAAATCAAGAGGACCTGAATGTGGTTCTGTCCGGAGTTTGCGATGTGTTTGATGTCCGAGCAGAGAGAGGCATCGCTACCTCTCAAAATGATATCAGACCAGGAGGAGGCTTTGGATTATTAAAAGGAGCAAAACGCTATACTCGCTACCAGGATATGCTCCAGAGCAATGAAATCGATGCTGTTATCATCGCAACTCCTGACCACTGGCATACTCAAATGACGATCGATGCTGTCAACGCAGGGAAGCACGTTTACTGCGAGAAGTGTATGACCAGGACTGTTGATGAAACATTTAAGATCACTGAGGCAGTTAAGAGCAGCGGCAAGGTCTTCCAATTAGGACATCAAGGTCGACAACAGGAAAGTTATATCAAAGCCAAACAAATAACAGAAAAGAACATTCTCGGAAAAATTACCCTTGTGGAGACAACCACAAACCGCAACTCTCCTAACGGAGCCTGGGTTTATGATATTCACGAAGAAGGAAACCCGGAAACGATAGACTGGGAGCAGTTTCAAGGACCGGCTCCCCACAAAGTGCCATTCAGTCTCGAACGGTTTTTTCGCTGGCGCTGCTGGTTTGATTACGGAACTGGCCTTTCCGGGGATCTGTTATCGCATGAATATGATGCTGCTAATCAGATTCTGGAGCTTGGCATTCCTAAATCAGTAGTTGCTTCTGGCGGGATTTATTTTTTTCAAGACGGTCGTGATGTCCCTGATGTTTTCCAAGCTGTGTATGAATACCCTGACAGGGATTTGACGCTTATCTACAGCGCAACTCTTGCCAACGGAAGACACCGCGGGAAAATATTTATGGGTCATGACGCCTCGATGGAAGTCGGCTCGAGTCTGACAGTCACAGCTGATTGGGAATCGACGCGGTATAAAGAAAAGATTATGAACAAGATAATAAACACTTCGTTGCCGTTATTCACTTACCAGCCCGGGTTAAAAGGGATTGACACGGTCACATCTGCAACAGAAAGATATTTTGCCACACGTGGGCTAATGTACACCATGAGGGGAGGAAGACCGGTTAATACAACTCATCTTCATATCAAAGATTGGCTTGACTGTATCAGGAATGGAGGCCTACCGAGTTGCAATATAGACCGCGGCTTCGAAGAAGCGATAACCTGCCACATGGCAACCATTTCCTATCTGGAAGGGCGCAAAGTCGAATGGGATCCGGTGAACAAGAAGATCGTTTAAACTGATTTTAGCTTTTTAACATGAATACGAAAAGCGTTGCGGACAGTTACAATTCAGGAAAATAAAAAAAAATTACTGATTTTTCAGTGTAAATGAGGTCAGCATGAACGTAAAACTACGTCTTGGCATGATGATGTTTCTACAGTATGCAATCTGGGGTGCATGGGCTCCTGTACTTTCTGCCTATCTAAAGGAAACTCTCGGTTTCACTGGATTACAGTTTGGAGTCATTTACAGCCTGCTTCCTCTGGCTACAATAATCGCTCCCTTCATAAGCGGACAAATTGCTGACCGTTATTTCTCCTCCCAAAAAGTCGTTGGTTTCTTGCAGCTCATCGGCGGCGCTTTGCTTGTTATTGTCTCAAGTGTTACAGATTACAGAACCATGATGTGGTTGATGCTGTTCTACTGTCTCCTTTACGCACCTACACTTGCCCTGACCAATTCTATCGCCTTCATAAATCTCAAGGATCCTGAAAGGGACTTCGGAATAATAAGAGTATGGGGAACGATTGGCTGGATTGTGGCGGGTCTTATGTTGATGGGATGGAGATTCGCAGCCAAATCCTTTGAACCCATTGCCTTCGCAGGAGATACGTTTCTTTTGGCTGGAATATTTTCACTTATTATGGGGGTTCAGTCTCTTACCTTGCCTCACACCCCACCCAAGAAAGAGGCGGAAAAACCCTGGGCTTTCCTTGAAGCGCTCAAGATGATGAAGGAAAAAAGCTTCACTGTCTTCATCATCATTGCCTTTGTTGTGGCCACTGAGCTTATGTTCTACTATATCCTGACAGCACCCTTTCTAACGTCTGAAAAAATAGGCCTTTCGGATGCCGCAGTCCCCGGAGTTATGGTTATCGCCCAGGTGGCCGAGATTTTTGTCCTGGCGATTCTCCTGCCTTATCTTATTAAGAGGATTGGAATCAGAAACATCCTGGTCATCGGTGTTTTAGCCTGGCCTGCCCGGTATATCATTTTCGCCATTGGCAAACCTTCATGGCTGGTCATCGCTTCACTGTCCCTTCATGGTTTCTGTTTTGTTTTCTTTTTTGCCGCCTCATTCATTTACGCTGACATGGTAGCGCCAAGAGATATCCGTCATTCCGCGCAAAGCTTTATCGTTCTTGTTACCTATGGAATAGGAAATTATTTGGGAAGCCTTTTTGCCGGATGGGTTCATGACCATTTCACGATGGCGGAGGTGACAAATTGGACAGCTGTTTTTCTCGTTCCCTGTGTGTTGACTGTGCTCTGTGCACTTGCCTTTTTGCTTTTCTTTAAACCGAAACAAACAACTGATTCTCAGGAATAGCTGTGAGTTATGAGTAGTCAGTTATGAATAGCAAGCTATAGACGGCCTGCTTAGATAGCCTGCTATGGAAAGTCACTTAAGGGAAGTCAGTTATGGCAGCCAGTTATGAATAGCGAGTTATGAAATTTGAGTTATAAGTCCGGAGTTTTAGATTATGTTAAATTTATTTCTACTTAATACAACGCAATTATTCCAGTGTCATCGCGAGGAGCGAAGAAGATTCCTTTGCTTTGCTCGGAACAGGCTGTGCGATCTCATAAAGTGAATGTCATTGCGAGGAGAGAAGCGACGCGGCAATCTCAACCTTTTCTTATGAGGTTGGCGCGCTTCCTTCGGTCGCTCGCAATGACAATTTATTATAAGAGATTGCCGCCCTTCGCTCGCAACGACGGATTGCCACGCCCTTTCAGGGCCCGCAATGACATCGTAAAAATATATATTGCGTTTATATTAGTAACTTATCATTCACAAATCATGACTATTTGTTAAAAGTCCGAACTCATAATACTTAACTCATAATACTTCTATTAAAGGAGAAAAAGAAAATGGCAAAAAAAAGACTGGGCGTTGGATTTGTGGGTGCAGGTTTTATTACAAATTTTCACATCCGCTCCTGGCTTGGTGTCCGCGATGCAGATATTCTGGGAATAGTCTCTAGAACAGAGGAAAGAGCCAAAGAGACCGCTGCCCTCGCCAGAAAGCTCAATGTTGGCGAGGCGAAGGCTTATAAGTCGATAACCGACATGGTGGCTGATCCCGCCATAGATGCCATCTGGATCTGCGCGCCAAACTTTACTCGGCTTGAGAATATGGAGGAGATTGTAAGTGCTCTAGAGAAAGAAAAAGGGGAATTAATTGGAGTTACCTGCGAAAAACCTCTGGGACGAAACGTGAAAGAAGCACGAGCAATGCTCGGGCTTGCTCAAAAAGCAGGGCTTTTGGATGGATATCTAGAAAACCAGGTTTTTGCACCTGCTGTTGTTCGGGGAAAAGAGATTATCTGGACGCGAGGGGCTGCTATATCAGGCCGTCCCTATCTTGCCCGGGCAGCAGAAGAACACAGCGGCCCTCATATGCCCTGGTTCTGGGAAGGCGAGCTTCAGGGAGGAGGAGTGCTCAATGACATGATGTGCCACTCTGTTGAAGAAGCCCGTTACATGCTAACTCCTCCGGGTGCTCGTAGGGACTCTCTTACGCCTGTTAAAATAAACGCTCATACCTCGTGTCTGAAATGGCAAGATCCTGATTACGCAAAAATTCTTTCTGAGAAAAGCAGCGGCAAAACTGACTACATAAAAAGGCCTGCCGAAGACTTTGCCCGCTCTCTAGTAGAATACAGGGATGAAAATGGCAAGAAACTGATAGTCGAGACCACCACATCCTGGAGCTTTGTGGGCGCAGGGCTCCGTTTGAGTATGGAACTGCTGGGACCAGAATATTCCCTGTTGATCAACACTCTGGATTCTGGTTTAAAGGTCTTTTTTAGCAGGAATGTAAAGGGAAGCGCAGGAGAGGACCTTGTAGAAAAACAAAATGCTGAAATGGGACTCATGCCAGTAGTGAGCGATGAAGAGAATGAATACGGATATATAGCGGAGAACCGCCACATGGTTCAGTCCTTCTTGAAAGGTAAACGCCCGGAAGAAAACTTCGCTGATGGTGTTAATGTCACAGAGCTTCTGATGACTGCCTACATGAGCGCTGAGCAGGAGAAGACGATTGCCTTTCCGCCTCCTGACCTTGATTCATTTGTGCCGGCTGTTGCCAAAGGGCAATGGAATCCAAAGAAATCCTGATAAGAACTAAAGCCATGCTATTCAGATAGGAGACATCATGAAAAAGAAATTTTATTTATTAATTGGCTTTGTGTTTATTATTTCTATTTTTTGCCAGGGGGAATTTAAGACAAAAAAGCCTGAAAAGAAAATCAAACAATCAGATATATCAGACGTTAAAGAAGAAGTTGCGAAAACAAATTACGAAATTGTTAGGATAAAAAAATTCCCGATTTCAGTTCAGTGCTGGACATTCAGGAAGTTTACATTTTTTGAAACACTAAAAAAAGTGAAAGAGATCGGCCTTAATTACTTACAGCCCTATCCAGGTCAGTTGCTCAGTCGCGATATGCCCGATGTAAAATTTGACCACCACCTCAGCGACGATCTTATGAAGAAAGTAAAAAGCAAGTTAAGGGAGCATGCTATTTCCCTTGTTAGTTATGGGGTTGTGGGTTTTGATAACAACGAAGAAAGCATGCGGAAGGTTTTTGATTTTGCAAGGAAAATGGGCATTAGAACTATCGTGACTGAACCGAAATTTGACGATTACTCTCTAATTGAACAGATGGTCAAGGAATACAACATAAATATTGCCATTCATAATCATCCTGAGCCTTCAAAATACGCCCGTCCCGAAATTGTTCTTGATCATGTTAAGGGGCTCGACGCCCGGATCGGCTCATGCGCTGATACTGGACACTGGATGCGCGCCGGCCTTAAACCTGTAGAAGCACTCAGGTTGCTCAAAGGACGCATCCTGGATGTTCATCTGAAGGACCGGAACAAATTCGGCACTGAAGATGCGTATGATGTTCCTTTTGGCAAAGGAAGTGCAAATATAAAGGACATACTGGCTGAACTTACCCTGCAGAATTTTAGCGGATACCTTGCCGTAGAGCACGAAAATCCAGATGAGGTCGACAATCCCTCGCCTTCAATCAAAAAAGGCATCGAATACATAAGAAGCATAACCTACTATGAGGGATACGAGGAGATACTAAGAAGGAGTCGTGGGAGATACTCCAAGCACGGCTGGAACCATTATGGACCCGGTTACTTCGAACTTGATGATAAGACTGGAACACTAAAAGGGCAAGGGGGAATGGGCCTTTTCTGGTACAGCGTGAAAAAGTATAAAGATTTCGTCCTGGAACTTGACTATAAGTGTGCCGATAAAGCCACAAATTCTGGAATTTTTATCAGAGTTCCTGATATGCCGAAAAACGACGATTATATTTATCATTCCTTCGAGATTCAGATTAATGACATCGGCCAGGGGATTCATAAGACAGCCGCTGTCTATGATGCAGAAGCACCCCGTGCTGATGCCTTTAAAGAGCCGGGTGAATGGAACCACTTCAAGATAACGTTTAAAGGTAAAAACATCCACGTACAGCTTAACGGCATAATGGTGATTGACTGGGATGCTGAACCGAGAGGAAAAGTCAAAGATTTTGCTGCTAAAGGGTACATTGGATTGCAAAACCACGACAGTCGATCGCCAGTTTATTTCAAGAATATCTTTGTAAAAGAATTAAAATAAATTAGAAACGAATCCAGGCCATAATTAATATGGCAAAAAAAAAGAAATCTATATTACGATAAAGTAGCAAACTAGAGGGAAAAATGAAGAAAGCAATCGCTTCAATCTTTATCGCAACGTTAATTTCTTTCTTCTCTCTTTTTGGGCTTCAAGAACAACAAGAGCAATTTACCCCAGAAAAACACGAAGTTGAAGTCAGGCTGATTTTAGTTGACGTCATCGTGACAAAGGATGGGGAATTTGTAAAAGACTTAACTCAAGAAGACTTTGAGCTCTACGAAGACGGGAAAAAAGTCCCTATAAACTCGTTTGAACTCGTAAGCTTTGAAGAAAGAGAACTGAAGATTTTAGAAGAGCCGGAGGAAAAAAGACCTGTTCTTCCCAAGAAAAAACTTGCTGTTATATTTGACGCCATCAACTCCTGGAAAAGAGAGGTCAATATAGAAAGCGAAAAAATCGTTGATCAACTTTTTTCATTAATTAAACTTGGTCATGAGGTGATGATACTTCAGCTTGACAGGAGAAGAGGGCTTGAAATCATTCAGCCTTTCACAACCAGCGAGAATTTCATAAGAAAAGCTGTTGAGCAGGCGTCAGGTACCATATGGAAGCTGGGCTACAATATAGTCGAGCCTATTGATGAGGCAGTAGAAGATTTCACACCTTCCAGAGGTACGGGAGGGCGGGAGGATGACAGACTCGTCACTGACCCTGAATATTATAAGAACATGACAAGACTGGAGTACTTGTATCTAGAACAACAGAAATTCGAGAAAACGATCGGCGGGATCCTGGCCTCGTGCAATATGCTCAAGAACCTGCCGGGCAGGAAATCCATACTTCTCATAAGCGCCGGCATTCCAGATCTTGCTCCAGGAGATATGCTTCCCAAAATTCGATCTGGCATTGCAGGCGAAGAGATAGAAAGGGTCACCGACGATAAGTTATATAGAACAATTCAAAATATGCGCGTATTTGATCCTTTCAACATATTGAAGGGAAAAACGTTCAGAGACGGAGAAGAAGTCATAAAAGAGGTGATCCGCTATGCTAATGCTCAAAATGTTTCTATCTATTCTTTAGACTCTGACATATATGTAAAGCATATTTATTCTGGTGCAACCGCAGAATACTACCAACGATATCAAGCGGAACATCTCAAGACCAGAGAGCAGGATAAGATAAGGAAGGTCCAAAATTTATCCTGGCTATCTGAAGATACAGGGGCAGAGTCATTGAGAGGAGCAAAAAAATATGATCAATTCCGCCAGGTTATGAGTACTGATTTAACCTATTATTACCAGCTGAGTTTCTATCCCCAGAGACCAGAAGCGGATGACAAATACCACAAATTAAAGGTCAAGGTAAAACGCAAAGAAGTTAAGGAGCGCTTTAGGAAAGGATACACAGACTACTCCCTGGAAGAATTCAATAAAATGCTTCTTATCACTGCTTATTATAATCCTTCTGTGTTTGAACAATTGCCTTTCAAAGCAGAGTATATTCCTTTAATCACTAAGGCCGGAAAATATGAGCCCTGGATGAATATTGCCCTGCCGGCAAGAGATATATTCATAGAGAGATTCATCGAGCATGCACCTAAGGTATTTAACCTTCATATCTGGATAAGTGATAAAAGAAGCGGAGAGAAGAGTTTTAGTGGCGATATAAAACTTCCATTTAACATAAATCCTTCTTTCATGGATTTTGTAAAAAAGGTTGACTATTTAACCTTTCACTTCAAAGGTCCAGAGCTTCCTTTCAAGCATAATGAGTATAAAGCAGTTTTAGCTCTTGTAGACCCTCAAACCAACGAAATCGGTGCCTGGGAAACATCCCTTGATATTCCTGATTTCAGGAACAGTAAAGAGGCAGCAGTCGTAAATTGTATTTTGGGTGATTTGACTCAAAATCCTAAACCGGCAAGAAAATCCTTCTCTCTTTCTAAACAGGATGGAGGCCTCGAGTATGGACAGATAAAGTTTTATCCAAAAGTGACCAACCAGTTCTTCAAACAGGAAAAAGCCTCTGTTTTTGCACAGATCTATCTTCCTCAGGGAAAAGGTAATATTCAGCCTGAATTCATAATTAGAGGTAAAGACAAATCTATCCGTTATGTTCCAGGAGAGCTTGTTGCAGAGTCGTGGGATAAAAAATCAAAAATCTGGAATGCTATATTTTCTCTTGATTTCAACCAAGCGGCTCTCGGAGAAAATATTTTCAGTATTGAAATGGCTGGAACCGGAGAAAAAGTCGTTTCAAGCAGAGAGATACAACTGACAATACTCTACTGATTACCTGCGGCTTAATTTAACAATTTTTATAAAAAGGAAGCAAAATTAACACTTGCTAATTTCTTTCTTTCCTTTGTCCTAGATCAGAAACATCATTGAAGCTTAGAAACTCGTAGACGGTGGAGTGCAGACATTAACAAAATTGCTTCCGATAGTTCCAGTAATGTTTTTGATGAAAGATTCAAAAAAATCGCATAAAATTGAGGTAAATAACAATGGTCAATATGGAACGTGCTATTAAAGACATCGGTCGGCTCAAAAAATACCGAAAAAATGAACTCCTGTTCAGCGCTCAACAAAAGGCTGATGGTTTGTATTATGTCCAGTCAGGAGAAATCCGTGTTTTTAAGATGGATGAGCAGGGAAGGGAAGTCGAAGTCGTTCGTCTTGAGCCCGGTGACTTTTTAGGCGAAGCGATATTGTTTGTATCTTCTGTATTCCCGTTTTTTGCCCAAGCAGTGAAGGATTCGCAGGTTTTGTTTTTTGAAAAGAATAAAATCTTTAAAAAAATAGACGAGGAACCTTCTATAGCTAAATTCTTTTTAAATCTACTGGCCAGAAAATGCATCATTTTAAATAAAAGGATAGAAACCCTTGGTCTTCAAACAGTAAGACAGAGGCTGGTTCAATACTTGCTGTTAAATTGTTCAGGTAAACAGCAATGTACGGTTGAATTAAAAACTAAAAAAGTAGAACTAGCTAAGATACTAAGCACAATCAGCGAAACTTTATCCAGAAATCTGAAACAGATGCAGGATGAAGGCCTTATTGAAGTAGAAGGTAACAAAATTCATATAAAGGATTGCTCAAAACTACGATTAGAGTTATCATCCTGAGTTTCTTCTTTCCTTAAAAATCACAATTCCCAAAAAAATATTTTTTTTTGACCTGAGTCAAGGAATTTCCCCTGCTTAATACTTATCGTATGTATGTAAAGAGAATCTTTAAACATATGGAGAAACCAATATGACAAAGAGAAAAATCATCGAGATTGATAGAGATAAATGCGACGGGTGCGGACTGTGTACAGATGCCTGTGCCGAAGGTGCCCTGGTGCTGGATGAAGAAAACAAGGCTGTTCTGGCTAAGGAGATCTACTGTGATGGGATGGGCGCTTGTCTGGATGTCTGTCCTGTAGATGCACTTAAGATAGTAGAGAAAGAAAGTGAGGAATATGATCCTGAAGCCGCATATCAGCATGTTTTATCCACCCGAGGCAAAGAAGCGGCAGAACATGTTCATGGGATAGGCAAAGAAGAGATGAGCAAGGGAAAAAAAGAGAAACCTTTAGCGCCTGATTTCCATATGGGATGTCCGGGGAGTATGGCCCGGGAGATCCAGAGAAATCCTGTTGCGAAAGCAAACAATCCAACCTCGAGCGCATTAAATACCCAATCGAGTGCAGGAATTGCGCAATCGAGCGCGTCAGAATTATCCCAGTGGCCGATACAGCTTCACCTTGTTTCGCCTTATGCTCCTTATTTTAATGATAGCGACCTTCTGATTGCTGCCGATTGCACCGCATTTGCCCTGGGAAGTTTCCACAGTGATCTTTTAAAAGGGAAAAAATTAATTATTGCCTGCCCCAAGCTGGATGACACGACCGGTTATGTTGAGAAGATAGCTGAGATTTTAAAAAATAATACTATCTATTCATTAACAGTAGCCACCATGACCGTGCCCTGCTGTGCAGGTTTATACAACATTGTGGAGAAGGCAGTTGAACGTTCTGGAAACAAAATAAACATAAAAAAGATAGTAATCGGCTTGGATTGAGAAATCATCTCTTAAATTTTATTTTAGAGTTATGTTCCTGAAAGACAGTTCGCTTCAGAATCTATTGATAATATTTTCTTTTTATTAAAACCTAATCCTGTTCGGATAGCCATTCTTGAATAAGATTATCAATCTTATCGCGAACCTCTCGAAATTTCCTCAATTTCTCCTCTTCTGTTCCTAGCTGTCCAACTGGATCATCCAAATCCCAATGGATCCTCTCTGTCGCAGCCGGGAACACAGGGCACTCTTTCTCCGCATTGGCGCAAACAGTGATCAAGTAATCAAAATCAATCTTTCCTATGAAGTCATCCACATGCTTGGAGCCATGTCCTTCTAAGCTAATCCCAACCTCTTCCATAACTCTTATCGTGTAGGGAGCAATTCCTAAAGGTCTTATTCCAGCGCTGTAGGCTTCGTATTCATCGCCGGCATATTTCCTGAGGAACGCTTCTGCCATCTGACTGCGGGCGGAATTTCCAGTACAGAGAAAAAGGACTTTTGCTTTCTTCATAACATGCTTCCTCTTAATTTTTCATACATCTCCAAGAAATCTCCCCAATTACCCTTTAATAACAACAACATCTTATTATAACATCGATGGGGATTTTAATTCTCCTTAAACAATAGGCACAAAAAATGGGGCCAGGCCCCATTTTCCTCCTTTTTCTTTCGAAAAAAGAGGCCTAGCCTTTTACTAGATCAGAAGGTATTTACTTTCCAAAATGTAACAATTTTGGAAATTTGGATAGACTATGATATTAATAATTTATTGTGGAGGCTATGATGAAAGCTACCGATCTAGAACTCACCCCCGAAGCCATGCAGCAGATTGGAGAATCTGCAGTAATGGCTGTTGTGGATCACATCATAAACTTACCGAATGCCCCCCGATCCAACCTGGAAAAAAGCGCAGAACTCGTCAAATCTCTGCGAGAGCCGTCTCCTGAGAAGGGGACTGACTTTGAATCCTTGCTCAATTTCTTAATGAACAAGGTAATTCCCCTCTCTATCAACACACCTCATCCAGCATACCTGGGATACATCCCAGGAGGAGGCCTTTATCCTTCGGCGATTGCTGATTTCCTGGGAGCAGCTACCAATCGCTTCACGGGCGCCTGGTTTGCAGCACCTGCCGCGGCAAGGCTGGAAGCTAATGTCCTGGAATGGTTTGCCCAATGGATGGGTTATCCAGAATCTTCGCGCGGTATCCTAACAAGCGGTGGCTCCTTAGCCAATTTCAGTGGAGTGGCTGCTGCCAGAAAGCATCTTTTAGGCGATGATATCAGCAGTGGAATTTTATACGCCTCCAATCAAACCCATCATAGCGTCATGAAAGTCGCCCTTCTCGCAGGTATTCCAGAGCGCAACATTCGCTTGCTTGATGTGGATAAGAATTTCCGGGCTCTCCCTGACCAGTTCGAAACAGCCATCAAAAAAGACCTGAAAAAAAGGATGAAACCCTTTTTTCTTGTCGGAAATGCAGGTACAACCAACACAGGAACCGTGGACCCTTTGCCTGAATTGGCAGATATCGCAGCAAAATACGGGCTGTGGTACCACATTGATGCTGCCTACGGTGGTTTCTTCAATCTATGTAAAGAAGGAAAAAAGATATTAAGAGGTCTTGAACGCTCTGATTCTGTCGTGCTTGACCCTCACAAAGGAATGTTCGTACCTTATGGCTCAGGCAGTCTGCTAGTAAAAGACGGAGAGCTTCTTAGGCGCGCCCATATATTAACCGCTGAGTACTTGCAAGATCACACGACACCTGAAGGAGAGTATGATGCCTCGGAATATTCTCCAGAATTATCACGTTCGTACCGCGGCCTGCGTGTATGGCTTCCCTTGAAATTATTCGGAGTCAAGGCCTTTCGCGAAAACCTCACTGAAAAACTGCATTTAACAAAATGGATGTATCAACGTTTTCTGGAAGAGCCAGGATTTGAGTGTGTGACCGTGCCTGACCTTTCTGTGATCGCTTTTCGCTATCGTCCCAAAAAGGGCAATATTGAAACTTTCAATAGACTATTACTCGAGAGAATCGTTAAAAGCCAAAAACTCTTTCTATCCAGCACATTGCTGAATGGCAAATTCGTCATCCGCGTTTGTATTCTCAGCTTCAGAACCCATAAGCCTGAGGTAGAAAATGCCTTTGAAATAATAAAAAATGCAGCAAAAAAGCTTGTACAAGAAGAAGGTAGAGCATGACCGGTGAAAGGTTAATTCTCAGCTTTATGAACCGCCGGGAATTTTTCTCATTAGCTATGGGATTCGGTGCGTCAATGTTTCTTCTGTATCCGGAGTTTGTAAGCCTCTCATCAAGAAATGGAAATTTTTATGGTGCAAGAGGAAGAGCCTTAAGAACTGTTCAAGACAGGGAATTAAAGACTAAACAAATCTTTCATGAAATTATCAAACGGGCCAGGAAAGAAGGTTGGACATCTCTTCCTATCGGAGAGTGCATGGGAAAAATCGCTCTTCTTTTTCTGGATACAGAATATGTGGCAGGAACACTTGAAGGAGAAGGGCCTGAAATCTGCAGAGTTGACCTCACAGGATTAGACTGCGTCACTTTTTTTGAAAACGTGTTGTGTATTTCAAGAATCCTAAAGAAAGGCAAAATATCATTTGATGATTTTAGAGATGAAATTATTTTTACTCGATATAGAGGGGGAATACTGACTGACTATGCCTCCCGTTTACACTACACTTCTGACTGGATTTATGACAACGAGGAGAAAAAAGTCGTGAGGAATATCACCAAGGAAATCGGTGGAGAAGAATTCCCTTTTAAGGTCTCATTCATGTCAAAAAATCCGCACTATTATCCGGCCTTGAGGGAATTTCCAGAGCTTGTAGAGAAAATGGCTAACCTTGAAAAAGAAATCAACAAGCTCCCGCACTGGTATATTCCCAAAAGAACGATTAGAGAAGCGCAAAAATATATTCAAACGGGAGATATTATTGCTTTGGCAACAGACAAAGAAGGCCTGGATTATGGACATACAGGTCTGGCTTATCAAGACGAAAGAGGAAAAATAAGATTTCTGCATGCTTCACAGAAAAAGAAAATAGTCCGCCTGGATGAAGAACTATCTGAATATATACAATCTGTCGAAACACATACCGGAATTACTGTAGCAAGACCATTAGAGATTAAACAGTTGAAGCAGGGAACAGGGATAGTTTGAGTTATACGATTTGATAATTCATTGATCAAAGACAAAAATTAGGAACCACCGTTGATTCTCCTCGATTAAGCAATAAGAAATCATTCGGCTGAGCTTGTCCTGAGTGGTTTCCGAAGTTAAATTTTTATCCAATTTTAGATCTCATATCCTAAAAATCTGAAGCAGGATAATCCCTATGATCGCCGCCACAATCAGATAATAAGTCATAGGGATTAAAGTTTTGCGTATAACCAAGCCCTCTCTTCCCAGAAGGCCGACAACTGCCGATGCAGCGACGACGTTATGAACACAGATCATATTCCCTGCAGCCCCTCCCACAGCTTGAAGGGCGACGATAACACCTGGAACAGCGCCTATCTTGAGGGCAGTTGCAAACTGAAAAAGAGAGAACATCATGTTGCTGAAAGTATTGCTTCCTGCAATAAAAGCTCCCATTGCTCCTATTACAGCAGCAAAGGCGGTCCAGCCTTCTCCTATCAGGGCCGCCGCTGCACTGGCCAGCACGACAGGCATCTTGTCCAATCCTCCGGAGACTCCGCTGTTAATAAAAACCTTAACCATAGGCACTGCAAACCCGAGTGCGATTGCAGGACCAAGAAGCATTCTAAAAGAACGATTTACAGCCTCCCTGACCTGTTTTTTTGACATTTTCTGGATGAAGATTGTTATGACAGTCACTGCCAAAAACAAAAAACCTGGCAAATAGAAAGGCTGAAAGCTGGTGCTGATAGATGTCTGGAAAATATTAATCCACTTTATTGAAACAGAAGCCAGAGCATTTTTCAGAAAAGGCCAGAGGCGGCTTAAGAGCAGAAACAGCGCAACAAGAATATACGGAAGCCATGCTCTAAAAATGCTCATTTTTGATCTTAAATCATTCCCTTTTTCCATCTTTTGACCTAGCCAGTCTTGAGGCCACGTTTCCTTTGCCTGAAAGTCCCAGGCCTTCCTGGGCATTAGAAAACCTTTCTTTGCCAGGGGAACAACGATTAAGAGCCCTAAAAGAGACCCGACCAGAGAAGGGAACTCAGGTCCCAGGAATACTCCGGTCAGGGTATAAGGAACTGTAAAACAGAGGCCGGCAAAGAGGGCAAAAGGAAAAATAGAAAGCCCTTCTCTCCAACTTCGGTTTTTGCCGAAAAAACGAGTCATCATAACTACGAGGATTATGGGAATGAGAGTGCCGGTGATTCCGTGAATAATAGCCACCTTTCCTCCGATTGAATTCAAATAAGGAGCGAAATCTAAATTGTGTGCGTTCAAATAGTTTACGACTTCAGCCTGCCCGCTCAGGCCTGCGTTGATGCCAATCAAGATTGGTGTGCCAACCGCTCCGAAAGAAACGCAGGTGCTCTGGATAATCAAGGATACCATTACAGCCGCCATAGCTGGAAAACCGATAGCTACCAGCAGAGGGGCCGCCACAGCAGCAGGCGTCCCGAAGCCAGCAGAGCCTTCGATGAACGAGCCGAACAGGAAAGCAATGATTATCGCCTGAGCACGGCGATCTGGCGTAACTATAAACATGCTTTTCCTTATAGAGAAGATTGCACCGCTTTCCTGCTGAAGATTCAACAGAAGAATGGCACCCAGGACAATATAAAGAATTGAGGCTGCTGTGAGCAATCCATCGATAGAAGCAGCAGCTAACTGAGAAAAATGAGCTTTCCAAACTGTGAAGGCTAAAATGCAGGTGATAAGATAAGCAACAGGCATGGCTCTTGTTGCTGGCCATCTAAAAAGAACTATAAGTCCGAGTACTGAAATTATGGGTAAAAGAGCAAGAACAGCTAAAATACCCAAGCTCATTCACAAAATCCTTTGATTTGACTCATCTTTGACTTTATCTAATTCCTCGACTTTATAAATCAACCAGAACCTGATGTCAATAAATCTCAGCGTTCTTAGTTTTAACATCCAATTTATCCTGCAAAAAATCAACAAATGTTTAGTGCTAAGTTGATAATAAAAAAAAAGTTATATATGGTATTGACAATTATCTAAGCAATTGATACTATTCGTCCGCATAAATACGGGGAGCCTCCGGATATGAAATGTCCTAAATGTCAATGTGAAAGTCCCCCTGACACCAAATTTTGCAGCAACTGTGGGACACAACTGTTTCAATCAGAGGTAACCCCCGTTTCTCAGACAAAGACTATCCAAGTATTCAGGGAAGAATTAACTATTGGAAGCACATTTGCTGAAAGGTATGGGATCATAGAAGAGCTGGGAAGAGGCGGCATGGGCACTGTCTACAAAGCTATTGATAAAGAGGTAGACGAGACGGTGGTCCTAAAACTCTTAAAACCTGAAATTGCTGCTGAAAAGAATATGATTGAGCGTTTCAGAAACGAGCTTAAATTTGCCCGAAAGATCACCCACAAAAATGTCTGCCGCATGTACGACTTCGATAAAGAAAAAGAAACACCCTACCTCACCATGGAATATGTTCCCGGTGAAGACTTAAAAACCTCGATTAAAAGGATGGGACCATTAAGTTTAGGGAAAACTATTTTCATGATTAAGCAGGTTTGTGAAGGGCTGGCTGAGGCTCATAACTTGGGAGTTGTGCACCGGGATTTAAAGCCTCAGAATATCATGGTTGATAAAGAAGGGAACGCGCATATTATGGATTTCGGGATAGCTCGCTCTCTTAAGGAAAAAGGGATAACAGGAACAGGGAAAATGATTGGGACACCGGATTATATGTCTCCTGAACAGGTTGGAGGAGAGGAGATAGATCAGCGTACTGATATTTATTCGTTGGGAGTGATTCTTTATGAGATGGTGACCGGGCAATTACCTTTTGAGGGAGATACTCCTTTTAGCGTTGCTATAAAGCACAAAATGGAATTACCTCGGGATCCCAGGAAGCTGAATATACAAATATCTCCAGATATCAGCCGGGTGATTCTTAAATGTATGGAAAAGGATAAAAATAAGAGGTATCAGAGAGCAGAGGAACTCCTTGCTGAATTAAGAAAGGTAGAAGAAGGCCTTCCCACTGTAGAAAAGCTTCTACCCAAGAGAAAAACTAAGCTGGAAATTCCGAGAAAGCGTCGGTCTTTTATGGTTCCTGCAATTTTTCTTTTTGTAGCTGTAGTCATTGTTGGTGGATACTTCTTCTATAATCAGATTTTGAATAAAGGCATACAGGAGAAAGAACAAAAACCAGCTGAGATCGCCGGGAAGATTACTCAGGAAATTCCCGTTGCAGCTTCTCAATCCGGTTATATTGAAATTAATTCTACGCCTGAAGAAGCAGAGGTATATATTGATAATAAAAGTGAAGGAATGACGCCGTTTAAGCACGAGCTGCCCCCCGGAACTTACAAGATAAGAATAACAAAATCTCCTGAATATCAAGAAATAACTGATGTTATGGAAATAAAGACCGGTAAAACATTCTTAAAAAATTATACTTTGATTCCTCAAAAGATAGCTTCT
>Ga0209636_10000979_pt1 | contig 28479 bp, 28 predicted proteins | sample DeeMarSWOR152_54_FD_187464 | JGI IMG/M metagenome (GOLD analysis project Ga0209636, IMG submission 187464) | Marine sediment microbial communities from White Oak River estuary, North Carolina - WOR-1-52-54 (SPAdes) (version 2) | ecosystem: Environmental > Aquatic > Marine > Intertidal zone >...
TAAACCACCTCAAAATCTCTAAAATTAATAATACCATTACCGTTAACAACTTTTTCCTTCTTTTTTGATCCAGTGAGTTTTTTCCAGCCGTATATTAAAGTAAACCATGCTATGCCAAAAGTCATAACTCCTGCTGTGGAAATTACAAATAACGCGTTAAGAAACGGGTCTCCTGTCGCTGAACTCGAGGAAGCCCCTCCCCCGCTCGTATAATGCTCAATAAAATCCCTCCACGACCCATAAACATAATGTTGCCTCAGAATCCAAATAAACGGTCCTGATAAAACTATTATTGCTGATGCAAAAAACTTTGTAAGAGTTAAACGCCCCTGCTTTAATGATATCCATGCAAAAAACGGTAATAAAACCCATATCTCATAACGGGTTAAACTGGCAAAAAATAAGAAAACAGCAGTTAAAAAAATATAATTGTTCGCCTTTTCCGCTTTCAAAAGAAAATATATAGCAGACAATAATAAAGCGCTGTAAAGCGGTTCATTTATCGACTTAGAAGTGTAAAAAATATGATATGGATTAAAAGCAAGGAGGAGAGCAGCAGCCAAAGGCGCCTTATCCATAATACTTCTTCCAGAATTTTTTAACCCCTCTTTATTAACGCTTGTCACTATCTTCTTCGTTATAAGGTAGGTTAAAGCCACAGCATACGCACCACAAAAAACGCTTATAAGCTTTGGAATCCAGATTTTTTCAGAGAAAAAAATCATCATGAAAAAAGCAGAAACAGTTGCATAAAAAGGCGGCCAAATTTTATCATGGCCACCCCAGGGATCCGTATAAATAAGGTCGTTGTGCTTTGTTTCAACCGCAAGAATCCACCAAGTGTAAGCATCATCTACCCCGCTAGTTGCTATAAGGAATGACGTGATTATTCTTAGAATAAAAGCAACTGTAAATATGATTAAAAGAACTGTTTTTTCCTTGTTATTTTTTAAAAAATTAATGTTTTTAATAAAGCTCAAAGAATGATCCTTCCTAAAAATCACATTCACATTCTTCTGCTGATTAATTGGTCCTTAAACTATTTTTTAAAGCTTTTTTAACGACGTATTTTAGTAAATAAAAAATGGGAAAAGCACAACAGTAATTTATTTAAATAAATAGTAATCTATTCACTAATTGAAATTTATTTAAAAACTTTAAAAAAGAATAAACTTACAGCAGATAAAGTTTCTTTTTTTGAAGGTCTTTAGAATGTGCGGCATCGTGGGTTTCGTTTCCCATAGTGGGGGCGGTATTACTTACATTCTACATAGGGCTTTAAAAGCTTTAGAGTATCGGGGTTATGATTCTTGTGGTATCGCTACAGTTCATGAAAATCGCATTTATTTTGAAAAAGATAAAGGGAAAATTGACGAAGTTTTTGTTCAGATTAACCCCGAAGAACTGCCAGGCCCCCTCGGAATAGCGCACACCAGATGGGCGACACATGGCGCTCCTTCAAGGGAAAATGCCCATCCCCATCTTGATTGTTCAGATTCTATCGCCGTTGTACATAATGGGGTTATAGAAAATTTCCTCAAGTTACGCAAGGAGTTAACTTCTAAAGGTCATAATTTTAAAAGCGAGACAGATACCGAGTGCATTGCCCACCTTATTGAGGAGTTTATGAGTAATGGTTGTGGGATCTTTGAAGCCATTAAAAAAACAATTAGAAGACTTGAAGGATCCTATGCTTTAGCTGTTGTTAGTGCAAGGGATCCCGGGCGTTTGTATTGTGCTAGGAATGAGAGCCCCCTTGTTATCGGGCTGGGTGAGGATGGAAACTATTGTGCTTCAGATATCCCAGCATTTCTTTTTTGGACAAATAAGGTGATAGTTCTTCACGATGGAGAATTAGCAACAATAGGATCCGAATCAGTTGCTATAGAAAACGTCAACGGATTGAAAATTGAGAGGGAGCCTGTTGTCGTTTCTTGGACCGCTGACATGGCCTCAAAAAGCGGTTATCCTCACTTTATGCTTAAAGAGATACACGAACAACCAAAGGCCTTACGAGACACTTTAAAATTTAAACAGCAAACAATTGATAAGTTTGCTGAGATTATTTCGCAGGCTGAACAGCTTTATATCGTGGCAGCAGGAACCTCTTACCATTCAGGACTTGCCGCCCAATCCGTGTTAAGTCAAACGATCGGAATACCCTCCCAAGCGATCATCTCGTCAGAATTTGCCAACCTTGTTGGAAACTCTTTAAGCGAGAATGACGTGGTTATAGCGGTTAGTCAATCGGGGGAAACAATAGATACTCTAAGGGCTATTCGCCATGCTCAAAGCAAAAAATCTAAAGTTTTAGCTATAACCAACGTTTTAGGAAGCGGTATTACAAGGGAAGCAGACCTTGTTTTCTACACCCAAGCAGGACCAGAGATCGGAGTGGCAGCAACGAAAACATTCCTAGTTCAGTTAACAACTTTCACCAGGATCGCTTTAAAACTTTTAGATAATTTTGGAACAAATTCCCCCGCATACACGGAAAATTTTAGGGAAAAATTAAACCAAACGCCCCAAGCCCTAAATCAAGTTATCAATAAGCTTGAAATAAAAACCAAATCGTTGGCAAGTTTCTTGGCAGAGAAAAGTAACGCGTTTTATCTTGGGAGAGGGGTTAGCGTATCAACGGCCCTAGAAGGAGCTTTAAAACTTAAAGAAATCTCTTATATTCACGCGGAAGGATATTCTGCTGGAGAAAGTAAACACGGTCCTATTGCCTTGGTCGATGAAGGTTTTCCCGTGATTTTTATTGCTCCAAATGATGTTACAAGGAAAGATATCCTCGGCAACGTCATGGAGATGCGTGCAAGAGGCGCTTACATAATAACTTTGGGAGAAGAAGGTGATAAAGAGCTTGCCCAGGTCTCTCATCAATTTTTAGACATGCCCCAAGGCTTCTCTTTGCCTTTTTCCCCCATATTATATGTGGTGCCTCTACAGTTGATAGCCTATTATACTGCTGTTAAGCGAGGCTATGATCCTGACAAACCCAGAAACCTAGCAAAGTCTGTGACAGTGCCCTAAAAGTTTAATTAAAACTATTTAATCACAAGGAGATGAGGGAAAAATGAAGGCTTTAATATTGTGTGCAGGTTTGGGGGAAAACTTAGCTCCCATAACTTCCACGATGCCCAAGCCCATGATAGTGCTTCAAGGAAAACCTATCCTGCAAAGAATCATTGAAAAACTTAGGAATTGCGGGATTAAAGATATTGTTATAGTTGTAGGATATAGAAAAGAACAGATAATTAACTATTTTAGGAACGGTTTTGATTTTGGTGTCAACATAAATTACGTAATCCAAGAAACCCCTAGCGGAGTAGAAGACGCCATCCTTCAGGCTAAAAACCTTCTTGAGCAAGAAGAATTTTTTATTTTAGTTCACGGCGATATCGTTGCAGAGAAAGACATAATTTCAAGGACACTTAACACTCACAACTATTTTGATTATTGTATGACTATTGCCCTCACACTAGCAAAAAAACCTGAACACTACGGTTCGGTTCTCATTGATGAAGAGGGAAGAGTGAAAAAAATTGTAGAAAAACCCCTTGCTGGCAGAGAGCCTGGAAACTATGTGGCAGCAGGAATCTATATCCTTCGCTCTGAAATTTTTAAAATGTTAGAGAAAACCCCCGTGTTGGATCAAGTCATCCAAAACCTGATAGATCAAGGTGTGGAATTTTACGGCGCCATATGGGAGAAAAGCTGGGTGGATGTGGGTTGCCCTTGGCATATTCTTAAAGCCAACAAAATTATCATGGAAAAAAAAGAAGAAGCAAGAATTTCTAAAAGGGCACAAGTCGAGTCAGGGGTTAAGATAGAAGGACCCGCATTAATCTCTGCTGGTGCTCATATAAGGTCTGGAGCATGCATCATCGGGCCATGCTACATAGGACCAAACGCATATATCGGAAATAATAGCCTCATTAGGGAGTATACGGATATTGGACGGAACGTAATAGTAGGATTTGGAGTTGAATTAAAAAATTGCATCTTGATGGAGAACACGAAGCTTGGAAGGCTATGTTTCATCGGAGATAGCATTGTAGGAAGGAACACAGATATAGGCGCTGCAGTAACCACGGTTAACGTATCTTTTAACAAAGATGAGACGATTAAAATGAACATAAATGGTAGAGAAGTGGACACGGCTCTCAAAAAATTTGGAGCGGTAATAGGCGAAGGTACAGCAATCGGATCTAATGTTAGCATACATCCAGGGAAAAAAATAGGCGCTTATTCAAAAATCATGCCTGGAACCATAATAGACCAAGATATAGGGGATAGAATGATAGCAAAAAATATAGTAAAAATGGGAATTTTTGAAGAGAACGAAAACCATCAAAATCTGCTCTAAATCCTACCTCATATTTCTTGGTATTCTTCTATTTCTTGCCAAATTTCAAGGGTTTGTTGTGCTTCTTTTTCGTCAATGACTTCGATAGCAAATCCCACATGAACTAAAACATAAGCTCCTACTTTTGCCCTGTCTCCTACAAGTTGTAATGAAACTTCACGTTCTACGCCGCCAAAGTCCACAATAGCTTTACTATCTTCCTTTATCTCAACAATCTTAGCAGGCACCGCAAGACACAAAATCATCAACTCATCTATAAAAATTAAAATTAAACAATAACAGTTAATACCTATTATAAGCTTCTTCTAACTTAATTAACTTTTTATAATCATATAATATTTTAAAGGAAAGGATAACTTCTTTAAAGTTGTTTTACATTAAAGTATATAAAATATCGTTTTTGAATTCTTTTAAAGATAGTTAAATTTCTTAAAACAATTTTTTGGTATTGGGTCTTTTTGGGAGGTCATGTTCTTATGAGGATGTTTGTAGCTTCCGATTTCCATGGAACTTTGGAAGCCGTTAAAGCGGTGAAAGAGTTCGCGATGGCTGAAAAAGTGGATTGCATAGTTTTAACTGGCGATATTACAAATTTCGGAACAGTAAACTTAGCCTATAAAATAATAAACGATTTAGCCCAAACAAAAGCACCTGTATTATATGTTCCAGGAAACTGTGATCCTCCAGAATTAGCAAATTTTGAAAAAGAAAAAGTCAATGGGTTTTGTCTTCATGGGCGGGGAACCCGCGTTAAAAATGTCGCTTTTATAGGTGTGGGAGGTTCGCCCCCTACCCCCTTCGAAACACCTTTTGAAATCACTGAAAAAGAGATTTTAGAAGTTTTAGAAAAAGGGCTTAAAGACGTAGCTGTTCAAAATGGAGTAGTCGTTTCTCATTCACCACCTTATGGTTCAAGCCTTGATTTAACCCGTATGGGGATCCATGCAGGAAGTAAAAACGTTAGAAAATTTATAACAGAGAAACGGCCCGCTTTACTTCTTTGTGGTCATATACATGAGGCAAAAGGCGTAGAAAAAATAGGGAACACGACATGTATCAATGTCGGCCCTGCCCAAAGTGGGGACGCAGCTATAATAGAGATGGATTCCGTTGGTGGTAATGTTGAGTACAAACCTATCTTCTTATTCCCATAAAGGGATCATACGTAAAAACTTCCCGTTTTATTAAAGTAGTAACTCAAGATAACTTCGTCTTTCAAAAGCACTTTCTTCTATCCCCAAACTTTTTAAAATCTTTAAAAGCTCATCTCTTTTTTTTATTGTCTCCTTTTTGTCCACAGCTTCTGTTTCAATCTCGATAAAACTTCCCAAACCCTCTACTTCATCCAAAGATACTTCCACATCAGATAATTTGTAAATTAAGCGTGTTTTTTTAACTATACCTGCTTTCCTAAAGCCCAATAATTCAAAAAGTTTTTCAGCAGTAAAAGCATCATTTATTAACAGGTTTACCTCTTCCCTACTTTTAGATTTCAAGTCAAACTTTGGACCTTTATAAGTAACGCTTATCTCGCCATCTCTCCTCCTTATACGTAACGCTTCATCCGTTTCCACAAAATCTCTGTGGGGTGCATTAAAATAAAGATCCACATCTTCAACCTTCTTCATAAACTGAGCGCCGATGGATTTAAGCATTGCCTCAAACTTTTTCAAATCGTCCACTTTTGCTTTTACTTCAACCTCAATCAAATCAAAGCACGCTCCTCGAGGAAAATAAATGACTGAAACCGAAACAAAAAATTTAGCAAAGGAGTACGGCTATACTACCTATTTAGTCGAACGATATATTGACCTTTTCGGATTAGAAGAAACAATAAAACTTTTAGAAGCAAATGAAAGAAAACCATTTCCATCCATAAGATGCAATACCCTTCGCGTACCAATAAAAACTTTTGAAAAACGCATGAAAAATCGCCAATTCACCCTTAAAAAAATCCCCTATATAATCCATGGATACCAGGTTTTAAAATCAAAATATCCTTTAGGAGCAACGCCTGAGTACCTCCTCGGCTTCTACTACATCCAAGGCACTGCTTCCATGATACCCGTCTACGTGTTAGATCCCCAACCTGGAGAGTTGGTGATAGATGCTTGTGCAGCACCCGGAGGAAAAACCACCCAAATCGCCCAATTAATGAAAAACAAAGGCACAATAATAGCAGTAGACTTAAAACTCAACCGTTTAAAATCCCTCTGTTCCAATCTTTCAAGATGCAGCGTCAGAAACACCATAGTTTTGCACACGGACGCTCGAAAACTTCCCGCATTAGGCATTAAAGCAGATAAAGTGCTTTTAGACGCCCCATGCACCGGTGAAGGATTAATCTGCATAGACCCATCAAGAAAAACAAGTCGAAAAATGGAAGACATTCACTGGTGTTCCAGCCTTCAAAAAGAGCTCCTAACTGCAGCAATAAAAGCAACAAAAACAGGAGGTCATTTAGTATATTCAACCTGTTCAATTGCCCCTGAGGAAAATGAAGAAGTCATCCAGTACGTGCTTGAAAAGGAACAGTTGGGAGTTGAAGTTGAAGACACAGGGTTGGAAATTGGTGAAAATGGGCTTATTAAAGCATTTGGAAAAACTTTTGATCTTTCTTTATCCCTTGCTAAAAGATTTTATCCCCATAAACATACTACGGAGGGCTTCTTTTTTTGTCTCCTAAAGAAAAAATGAGTTTCAGAAAAGCTAATAAAGAAGAGGTCATGATTATCACTTCAGCCATAGCAGAATTTGGCAAAAACCTCCCCTTAAAAATTTTAGAAAATGAAAAGATCCTGATATCTAAAAACCGTGAAAAAAAAGTCTTTTTGGTCTCTAAAGAGGTATACCGCCAATTTGTCCACATTAAAAAAAATGAAACCCCCTACTTTATAGGTGTTAACATAGGAGAAATTGGAAAAAATAAAAGGTTTAAATTAAGCATTGAAGGCATACATGAAGTTGGAAAACACACAAAGAAAAAAGTAATAGTTTCTGATAAAGGAGAACAGTTTGTACTTTACGGTCATTCCATCTTAAAAAAATCAGTACTAAGAATACCGAAAAACCTTAAAAAAGGATCAAATGTTATAGTAGCCAACGTTTACGGCGACCCCATCGGTCTAGGCAGACTGCACGTAAACTCAGAAGAAATACACAACCTCAAAGACGAAGATTTAATCTTAATTAATGTTTTAGATAGGGGTTGGTATCTCCGAAAAGGTGGATAAAGCTTTGGCAGAGAAAGAACCAGAACTAGAAACACCTAAAAAGGGTGAAAAAGAGGATCTTGATACTGGAGAGACAAAGACAGAAGAAGGAGAAGAAATAGAATCTGTTACAGAAACTCCAGCTAAAAAAGAGATTGTTGATGTTGATTTAGTGAATCGGGGAGACTTTGTTCTTATAGATGTTTGTGGACGGATAAAAGATACTGGAAAAATCTTCTATTTAACAATGGAAGACGTAGCAAAAAAGGAAGGAGTTTTCAGGGAAGATGGTATATTCGAGCCAGATTTGGTGATTGTGGGAGAGTCTTTCCAGCTTCCAGCCCTTGAGGATGAATTAATCGGTCTGAAGGTGGGAGAAACAAAAACGGTTGAAATACCCCCAGAAAAAGCATACGGCCCAAAAGATGCAAAAAAAATAAAGTTTGTTACTTTTAAAAAGTTCTCAAAAGCGGGTGTAAAACCTGAACCTGGAAAAAGAGTTCGCATAGGTAACCAGATAGGTACTGTGTTAAAAGTGGCAGGAGGAAGGGTTCAGATCGATTTAAACCATCCCCTCGCAGGACAAACCCTCGTGTATGAGGTGACCATAAAGGAAAAACTTCTAAGTGATGAAGAAAAAGTTAGGAGTCTCTTCTCCCGTTATATGCCAGCATACGATAAGTCAAAAATTGAGATTGTCCGCAAAGAAGATGAAATCACGATAAAGTTGCCCAGTGACCGAAAACTTCTCACTGCTGACGGCATTCAAATTGTTAAAAGCGGAGTTGCAAGGGATTGTGCAAGATATTTAGGCGCTAAAAAGGTGAAATATATCGAAGAATGGGAGGTCATGCCCTTTCCCCAAACAAGTTAAAAAACTAAAAGAAAAAAATTTGTTCCATTTTCCCCTCTTGTTTCCTTGTTTATTTGTAGAAATCGCTCTCAAGTACGAGCTCGTTTTCGATCATTCTTTTCATTTTATCCACAATCTCTTTTACCAGCTTTTCACCCTTCTCTTTTGAAGCCAAACTAGGCTTACCATCAACTCCTGAACTAGTAGAACATTGAGGCGGGCGTGGGTAAAGATCGTAGAATAATACAATCTCTGGCATTTCATCTTTTATTTTGTCAACTCTGCAGAGTTCTGGTCTTAGAACCAACATAAGCGAGGTTTCTGAGGATTCTGCATGATGCCCTATCTCTCCTGGAAAGAGTTTCATTAAAGTTTTTTGAACCAGCTGCCACCAGCCTACAACCGCCACTTTAGTCTTTGGAAACTTTTCCACGATCTTTTGAGCACAATAATTCAAAGGAGATATGTTATGTAGTGCCCCATAAAAAAGAATGAATTTTTTGAATCCTTTATTCACAAGGCTTCTTACAAGCCAATAAACATACTCTTTAAAATGATCCGGCCAGAGGGTAACTTCTACGAAATTGTCTGTAGAATATTCATAACCGTACCATAGTGGCGGAGCAACTACAACGTTAGTTTCTTCTGCTACTTTTAGGGCAAGTTCGTAGACAATCATAACGTTTGTGCCTAAGGGAAGATGCAAACCGTAGCCTGCCAAACCTCCAGAAGGAATAATCATCGTGGTATTTTGTTCTGCTGCTTTTTTTACCTCTTCCCAAGTCATTTCTTCAAGCTTCAATCCGATCCTCCCATTCCTACAAAATACTCCATTTTTTAAAATGCTTGATAGTTATTTTAATTGTTTAATGACACGAGAACTTTTTTAATATTTCCTCGAGTTTTACACTCTCTTAATGTTTTATCCTCGAAAATTTCGAGGATTTTTATTCTATCGCCTTCTTTAAGGTATTCAGGGAAACAAAGCTCTTTGTAAGGGCAATCATATTCATCGCATTCAGGTTTTTGGTATATTTGTGTTGCTCCAACAAAACATTGATTTGATTCTATAATAGTTTCTACGTCTGCTAAAACACATTCAACAACTTTTACAACCTCTCCCAGATGTATCTTGCATGGGTGTTTAATCTCCCGTACCTCAACTATTTGATAAACACGGTTGGTTTCGAGGTTTGAAAGGCACACATTATTAGTGGGGCATTTATCGCATTCTTTGTTCTTTTCACTTTTTCCCATGAAAAAGAACTTGAAATTTTTTTTAGCTAAACTTTCTCCTATAAGCGTAATAATCGGTTTTTTATCCATTTTACTCTGTTCCGTCTTTTTTACCTCCTCCACTTTTAATTGTTTAAATGACGCCGGTAATTGTCGCTAGTTTTACTGCAGCCTCATGTGTCAATCCTTCCTTACCCAAAATGGTGTATCTTTCCGGTCTCAAAGTATGGGCAATTTTTAAAGCCTCTATTATATGTTCTGGGTTAATCCCTAGCTCTTTAGCAGTGGTCGGGGCTCCTACTTTCCTTAATGTTTCCTTTACACGTTTCCAATCCCCACCGTGGAGAAACTCCATCATTATGGTTCCAACCCCACACTGTTCTCCATGAAGGGCAGGTTTTGGCGCTATAATATCTAAAGCGTGAGAAAAAAGATGTTCACTTCCGCTTGCAGGTCTTGAAGATCCCGCTATACAGATTGCTACTCCGCTACTTATTAACGCTTTTAACACGGTTCTTGCATTTTCAACAGCGTTAACTTTTATAGTGTCCGCTTCATCAAAGATCATCTGTGCAGCCAACAAAGCTAAAGAAGCAGCCGATTCGCTCAAAGGCTCATTTTTAAGCCTATGAGCTAACTGCCAATCTTTTACCGCTGTTAATTTTGCAACTAAATCAGCACAACCTGAAGCAAGAAGCTTTCTCGGAGCCTTTGCTATGATCTCAGTATCACCAATTATGGCTAAAGGAGTTTTAGCAATGACCGAATGACGTGTATTTTCACCTTTTATACTGCAAAAAGGACTTGAAATACCATCATGAGACGCCGCCGTAGGAATACTAAAAAAGAAGAGATTTTCCTTAGTTGCAGCATACTTTGCAAGATCAACGCTTTTTCCTCCTCCTACCCCCATAACAATCTCCGGCTTAGTCTCATGAATAAACTCTCTAACCCTCTCTGCCTCCTCTAAAGTAGCAGAAGTCCCCTCAACCATCGAAACATTAAAACTCGCTTCTTGAAGAGATTCTTCAACTATTCTTGCTAGATTAAAAACATTTGGTCCGGTGACGATCGCTGCAGAATCTGAAAAACCAAGTTCCTTTGAGATCTCACCTGTTAAAGAAATCACTCCTTCTCCCACAACTATCTGCCTTGGAAGCTCTATCCGATGTAGGCGAAAAACCTGTTTTTTTTGGATCATTTTATTAAACACCTTTCAACCATTAAAAAAATATGCCGTTGGAAAGGCAAAGCTTAAAAATGCATAAGTGAGTTTAGTAATCAGTTAATATGTAAAACTTTTTATTAATTTACTTTTCTTAAACCTTTCAAAAAATTGTTAACGGCAAATCGCCACTATAACTTATAAGAACGATAATAAAAATTTTAGGTAATAAGAAGAGGGTTTGATTATTTTGACATACATTCTTGATAACGCTTTTATCAAAAGATTAATCAACGTTAAAAAAATAGGCCCCGAACCTATGTCTAAAGAGTTTGAAAAAATGCATGAAGAAGCGTTAAAAAAAGCCTTTCATGGCACAACAACTACCGGAATCGTTTGCAAGGATGGTGTTGTTTTAGCCACGGATAAACGCGCTACTTCAGGATCATTTATCGCCTCAAAAACTGTCAATAAGATATACAAAATTGGAAATCATTTGGCTTCAACGATGGCGGGAAGGGTAGCAGACGCTCAATCTATCATGGATGTAATAAGAGCAGAAGCGGCATTGTTCGAGATCGAGTATGAGAGGTCTATGCCTGTAAAAGCGGCATCAAACCTCATGGCCAACATTTTGTTTAGTTCAAGATTTTTCCCTTATTATATCCAAACAATTGTAGCAGGAGTAGATGACGAAGGTTCTCATGCCTTCAATTTAGACTTTTTCGGGTCAATAATTAGAGAAGATTATATTTGCACAGGTTCAGGTTCAGCTATAGCTTATGCTATACTCGAAGAGAACTATCATGAAGACATAACAGTGGAAGAAGCATTACCTATACTCATAAGAGCTGTAAACGCCGCGATGAATAGAGATTCTGCTTCGGGCGATGGCTTTAACGCTGTAAAAATAACTAGAGAAGAAGGATATCAGGAATTAAGCAAGGAAGATATTGAAAAAATAATAAAGAAATTTATTAAAAAGAAATCGAAGTAAAAAATTAAGGGAAACGTAAAACATTTTAAACCGCTTCGAATTAAGAATACATGTATAATATCTCTAATTTCTAACTCACCTATTATTCTTTTAAAATCTCTAAAAGGGTTTATTATTTTTTTATTTTTTAAATGCCCTTATTGTGTTTTTACTTAAGCATGTCAAGGGAGTTTCAGCTAGTCTCTATTAGTATAGTCCTCATAGGCTAAGAGTCGTATAAAAGGGGAATTTAGATGAATGCCCAGGAAGTTCTAAGGGAATTAAGTAAGGTTATTGCTCAGAAGTTAGCGCCCATAGAAATCACAAACATCGAGCTTGAAGGTCCTAACATCTGCGTTTATACGTCCGACGTCGAGCTTTTGGTAGATGATAAGGGGATCATTAAAAACCTTGTACGTACTTTACGGAAAAGAATAGTTACAAGGCCTGATCCCCGTATAAGGAAAGATGAAGAAGACACTACAGAACTAATAAAGAAAATAGTTCCAGAAGAAGGAGGCATCACCAACATAAACTTTGATCCAAATATGGGCGAAGTAATAATTGAGGCAGAAAAACCAGGTTTAGTCATAGGAAGGCACGGAAAAACTTTGAAACAGATAATCGAAGAGACTTATTGGCGCCCTCGCATAGTTAGAAGTCCGCCTATAACATCAAAAGTGGTGTTATCCACCAGACACTTCTTTCGGGCTGAAAGTGAAACAAGGAAAAACATTTTGGGCAGAATAGGTCGACGTATTCATAGGACGCCGATTTCAGAGAACGGATGGATAAGATTGATAGCTTTAGGCGGTTGCAGGGAAGTAGGTAGAAGCGCGTTACTACTTCAAACAAAAGAAAGTTCAGTACTCATCGATTGCGGCGTAAATGTCGGCTCCTCCCTTCCATCTACCTGTTTTCCTCGCCTTGATGCGCCAGAGTTTAATATAGAAGAGCTTGATGCAGTGATAGTAACCCACGCCCACTTAGATCATTGCGGGTTTGTACCTTTCCTTTATAAATACGGGTATGAAGGGCCAGTTTATTGTACTTATCCTACAATGCACTTAGCATACTTACTGCAAACAGACTATGTCAGTGTGGCGCAAAGGGAAGGGAAACTGCTTCCTTATACCCCTAGAGAGATCAAAAAAAGTTTACTTCACACAGTACCCCTGGAATATGGTAAAGTAACCGATGTTGCGCCAGATATGCGCTTAACCTTTCATAACGCGGGTCACATTTTAGGTTCGGCGATAGCTCATCTTCACGTAGGGGATGGACTTTACAACTTAGCATTTCTCCATGACTACAAATACCTAAGAAGCAGGCTTTTAGATCCTGCAACAATAGAATTTCCAAGGTTAGAAGCCCTCATAATAGAAAGCACTTATGGAGGACCAAAAGACAACCAACCCCCAAGAAGAGATTCAGAAAAACAGTTAGTAAACATCGTTAATCAAACAATAACGAGGGGAGGAAGGGTTTTAATGCCCGTGCTCGCTGTAGGGCGTGCTCAAGAGCTTATGGTAGTTATAGCAGACTATATGCGAAGAGGAGAAATGGTGGAATGCCCCGTTTATATTGATGGAATGATCGGGGAAGCTACTGCGATACACACAACACATCCAGAATATCTTTCAAGGGATTTAAGAGACCGTATCTTCAGATCTGACATAAACCCCTTCCTAGCAGAATATTTCGTTCAAGTTTCAGATGTCCACGCAAGACAAGATATAACCGAAGGAGAACCAGCAATAATCATGGCTACAAGCGGCATGCTTACAGGCGGTCCAAGTGTCGAATACTTTAAACTATTATGTGAAGATCCGCGAAACTCCATAGTATTCGTGTCATACCAAGCCGAAATGACGCTGGGAAGAAAGATCCAAAAAGGCATAAAAGAAATACCTTTAAGACGAGAAAACGCGAAAACCTACGCAGCTCGCGTAGAGATGGAAGTTCACACCATAGAAGGCTTCTCAGGTCACAGTGATAGAAAAACTACCCTAAGATACATACGCACAGTAAATCCAAGCCCTGAAAGAGTAATATGTGTCCACGGAGAACCAAGCAAATGTGTATCCTTGGCCAACGCTATCAAAAAAGTGTTACGGAGAAGCGAAGCTATGGCACCTGAAAACCTAGAAAGCATAAGATTAAAGTGAAATACACCTTCGAAACGGTGAACTCGAGTAGAAAGCTTTTAACAAGTGGTTTTAAAAAACAAATCCCCCGTATGATGCAAAATAATCACAACCCTACCTTTATCCTTATTTTTCACCATTTTCTCGATGATTTCCGCAGAAAACACACTAGTACCAACCGCTAAAGGCTGCCCATGATTCTCATCAACAACAACCACCAAACTACCTTCCATAAACTCTCCCTCTATCCTAACCACTCCCGGAGCCATTACATCCGCCCCATTTACAACATGCGGAACAGCCCCCATATCCACAACAACCCTTGGCAACGACTTACCCCACCCGTCTAAAAGCGCATATATCGAAGGAAAAACATCGCCAGAAAAGTTAAAAAAACGAACTTTCTGCCTCACAACAAAAACTTCTTGGTCTCCCCTTCCTAAGTGAATTTTTTCAACTAAAACACCCTTAGGAATAAGACCTTCAACATCTTCTTTAGGGTAAAGTTCTTTTATTCTCTTACGTAAAATTTTTAGCCCTTTTGAAGAAACAGCATGCCTCGCCTTTTTCAAATCTTTAACCGACATTTGCACAAACCCCTCGATCTATTATAAATATGAAGGTTGGAAATAAACTAACTCGCACTTTCACAAAGAGACTTCTGCAGATAAATCCCTATAGAAATGCTTGTCTATTGCATAATAAAATTTTTATCACTCCGATTATAAAAGTAAAAGCAATGTTTTTATAAGGTTTTTAGCTATTAAGATGCAAAACAAAAATTATACCAACTTGAAACGTTGGAGCTTAAAAAAATGAGCGAAATTAACAAACCACTAAGTCTCTTAGAGAGAAGTGTCGGAGGGAAGATATTAGTTCGCCTAAAAGGCAACCGGAGTTTAAGAGGCACATTAGAAGCCTACGACTCTCACTTAAACCTCATAATAGAAAAAGCAGAGGAGCTTCTAGAAAACGGCTCCAAGGAGCTTGGTAGAACAATAGTTCGCGGGGACAACGTCATACTAGTAAGCCCTCCACCATTAAACAACAAACAAAAATTGTAAAAAAGATATTTCTCCCTTATCAAAACTAAACAAAATAAGAAAACAACAATAAACTAAGAAACAGGAACATTGAGGGACTAAAATGGGAAAAGGCACGCCATCCTTCGGAAAAAGACAAGGAAAAAAAGTACATATCAAATGTCGCAGATGCGGCAAAAGAGCCTACCATGTAAGAAAAAAGAGATGCGCAAGTTGTGGCTACGGCAAAAGCAGTAAGATCAGAAAGTATAACTTCATAAGACCAAATGCACACTAGCCAATACACCCCATAAAAAAATAAAACCCCTCATCAAAAAAATCACCCTATCCTCTCCCTATCAGCTCGCAGTTTCTCCAAAACAATAAACCCACAAAAATAAACTCACTCTAAAATTAAACTTAAAACTAAAAAACATAAACATTAAAAATAATGAAAAACCTACTCTTTACCAATTAATTGGAAAACTAATGTACGGGCCCGTAGCTCAGACTGGAAGAGCGCCCGCTTGGCAAGTAATAAAAAACAACCCGAAATGCGGGAGGCCGCGGGTGGCTGGCTGAAAACGCCGTTACATCAGCCATGTCCGCGAATTCAAATCCCGCCGGGTCCACTATGATATCCAGCCTCAGGGGGGAATTATTCCCCTCGGGCCCTCCAATGCCATTTAATCATTTTAAAATAAAATAGAAAGAGGAACCCTTAAAAAACAAAAAAATTAATAACTATTGATGCAAAAGCTTTTTGGGCGGGCGAGTGGTCTAGAGCCCGGACGGTTAATCTACTGCTTGGGCGGGCAGCCCGGTTAACGTTATCTTAAAGAAACGGTCGAATGATACTGCCCTGACGTGGCAGTAGTGTCATGCCGCGTGGTCCCCGGTTCGAATCCGGGCTCGCCCACCACTTTCCTGATTTCCTATTTTAGGTTTTTTTCGGTGGTTTAGAATGCCTAGAGAACTGTTTGATCCTGACGAATTTATGGAAATAATGGAAAGGGCAACTGAATGCAGGGTAAAAAGAAAAGGCGATATAGTGAAATTAAAGTTAAGAACAAAGCGTATGCTTTATACGTTGAAAGTAACTCCAGAAGAGGCGGAAGTTATTCTTAGTAGGGTGAAGGTCCCAGTTATTGAAGTTTGATATAGTGGAATTAAAATACCATTGTTGTTAATAGAATTAAACCTAATCCACACAAAATCGGTAGAGGTAAACCGGGTAACAATCCCTTTTTTTCTAATATTTTTAGGGTGATTATTGAGCCTATTATTATTCCTATTATAGCGCTTATGGTTGTATAGGGGAAGGGTTCTATGATAATCGATTCAGCGACTAGCATAGCATAAAAGGTGAGATCTCCGATCCCAAGATCGATTTCAGAGGTTGTAAAAACAAGCATTGGTATATCGCCCTTTTCCTCTTTTTCCCCTTCTTCGGCCGTTAACTCTACAATTCGCTTTATAGGACCCCTAAACACTGAATAAATGTCGTAAAAGGAGAGCCCCAAAAGTATCAGTACTGCGGACCATAAAGGTATTGCTACACCAAGAAAAGCACCGAGCAGAATAGAAAAACCAAGTATTGCTGTGTTCCTGACTTTCTGTGATAGTTTTTGCGAAACAAAAGCAGTTATAACTACGCCTGTTATTATAAAAGCGATTAAAATCAAGATTAAGGCGATAAAATCGTTCCATAAATCAACATATTCAAAAACAGCTCCGATAAAATAAAGAAATGTTAAAAAGCAAGACATACCAACAACGATTCCTAAAAACACGCGAAAAATGCTTGCAACACCATACTTCAATAAAAAGTAAACAAAAGTAGCTCCTACTAAAGCTAAAGAGACATAAAATACCGCGTTTATCGTGGCAGATGTGATTTCCTCTCCTTCCTCCTCTTCGACTGGTACAGCACTTAGTTCCTTTCCATAAACTTCATCACTAATAAAGGATAAAATCGCTGCAATAATCACGACAAAAACTATTGGAATACAAAAATAAAGAAAAGTTTTCAGGGATAGCTTGAAAGTTTTCTCTTTCTCCTCTAGAGGTCTATCTTCCGAAGAACCATCAGACAATTTCATCACTCCATAATTCTATCGAGTTTTTTCCTGCAATTATCACAAAAATCCGGTTGTTTGTAGTCCGTATCTTCTATCGAATTAGAAAAGGCCATAGCACATCTACGCAACTTACAGTGTCTTAACCCCATACAATGTCCTAGCTCATGGACTGCCTCTGTTAAAGTACGTCTCCTAAACAAATCTTCATCATAAGGCAAAAAATAGAATGAAGGATAAAGACGGCATAAACTGATAACAGCACTGTTTCCAGGACATTGCGCTAAGCCGAAGATAAAATTAAGAGGATCCGTATAAAGATCAACCTTTGTCACGCCTAGAGTAATACGCTTTTTTTGCCTGCTATAGCCTCTAATGATTTTAAGAAATATTTCTCCCTCATACTGTTTCCTTTTAGGATTATAGGCAGAAACTGGTACTTCAACTACAGAATCAGCAATCTCGCAAGGAAGATGAAACCTCTTTTCCAAATTTTCCTTAACATAATTTAAAAGATCAATATCGGCTGGTTCACCCTTTTCTATTCTCAAAAGAGAAATACGACCTAATTTCATTGAAAACAACCTTAAAATTTTATTCCAATCTTTGATTATTTGATTTTACAAAAACATTTATGCTAATATTCATATTATATTTTTATATTTTCTAATTTCAAACTTCCTAATTTCATTCTTGGTTTGAAGGAGGAGCGTTTTATTTTTGTGTGTCCGTGTTGATGATTTAGGTGAACGTAAACTGATCGAAATCCTTCAAAAGTTTGTTGCAGATAACGGGGTGTTGGGTTTTGGTGATGATGCTTCGGCCTTTAAAATAGCTGGCAAAATGGTGGTTATTAATACGGACATGCTAGTTAAAAAAACCGATGTCCCAAAAGAAATGAGTCCTTTCCAAATAGGTCAAAGACTTGTCGTTATGTGTTTAAGCGATATAGTGGCAAAAGGTGCCACCCCGAAACTCCTTTTAGCAGCCTTTGGAATACCTCCAGAATACGAGGTAGAGGAGTTTCTCGAAATAATTCGTGGAATAAGCCAAACATCTGAAAAATACGGGGTTAAGTACGTTGGAGGAGATCTTAATACTGCCTCTGACCTCATCATTTCAGGAACAGCCATCGGAATAGCGGAAAAAGCTCTCATAAAAAGAGATGGGGCAAAAGTAGGCGATATCCTCTGCGTTACAGGACCCTTCGGCCTAACCGGAGCAGGGTTCAAAATCATCCTAGAAAATGCAGAAACCCCAAAATCTCTCCAGGAAACATTTATCAACGCTGTTTTCTCCCCAAAAATCCGGCCAAAACTAGGATTAATGTTAGCAGAATCAGGAACAGTTTCTGCATGCATCGATAGTAGTGATGGACTAGCATGGTCTATCCACGAACTTTCCAAAGCAAGCCAAATAGGGTTTGAAATCACAAACCTTGAGACCATAATTCCAAAAGAGGTTTTCATTTTCGCTAAAAAAAACCACATAGATCCCTACGAACTAGCATTATACGGGGGAGAGGAATTTGAACTCGTTTTAACAGTTCCAAAAGAACGATTAGAAAAAGCGATAAAAATCGCTGAAAAATCAGGAGAAATCCTAACTCCTATAGGAAAAGCAATACCTGAAAAAAATATCTTCCTTAAAAAAGGAGAAAAAAAGATCACGATAAAACCACAAGGATATGAACACCTAAAAACAAAATAAACACCATGTAAAAGCATAAAAGTAAAAATGGCGGGCCCGACGGGATTTGAACCCGCGACCACCAGCTTTCATCACGAAAACTCAGAAATCAACTATGATCAAGATCGTTTTAAAACGATGTTTAGAAGGCTGGTGCTCTTTCCAAACTGAGCTACGGGCCCTTACTTTACACCAATATGCCAGTCACTATCCTATTATTATTTTATATAACGACTAATTTTTAGTGATCATCTTGTTTATAACTGTTTTTCCAATTAAACTTCTCGAAATACATAAAAATATGGGTTAAGGCATCTTTTGTATTTTTGCTCCGATTTTTTTTGCTATGAATGCTGCGATATCGACAACTTTTTTTGCCTTTTTTATAACGGGGAAATCACTCGTAGCCACTATCTCACCTTTTAACACTTCAAAATCCGGTGATTTAACAGCTTTTGCTTCTCCCCTTAACCCATATTTTTCAAGCATTGTTCTAGTTTTTGCCGCTAATTCCCCGCTCTTAGACACCGGACTATCATAATATATGTGAATCTTTTTTGGTGAACATGCCTTTATCGTTTTTAGAAACAATTCTAACGCTTCATCTGTTTTTTTGGTCTGTTTATATTTTCCGAAGACACCGCTTATATCACGCACTACCCCATCATCGCAAAGAAAAATGGGTCTATTTGTCAAAGCACTTTCCACGGTAATCAAAACACAATAGCCGTCAACTGTTAAAAACATCCCATTAATCGCTTCTATCGGCACAAGTCTTTTCTTCGTAGTTTCGATCTCAGATTGGGAATAAACCGCTCTCCGAAGCAAGTTACGATCATTTACAGATAAAGAATACCGGTCTCCGACAAAATTAACAACCCTTTCCCTAGGGTATTCCCTATTAAGAAGATACCGTACATCCTCAACTATTTCCCTAAACGGATCCACCATGGCAACACAGACCCAAAAAACATTAAAGGAAAACATATCCCTAAAAACCTTTAAAAATAACTGTTATCAACCATGTTCTCCCAAATTCCTCCCAAAATCTACTTTAAACTCCCTTTATTAAATAAAAAGAAAATAAAATAATAAGAAAATAAAGGTGTTTTTACACCCTCTGTATAATGAAAGAAAAGCGTTTGTGACTTTAGCCAAACAAGCTCGCTAGACCTGCTTCTTCTTCTGCTGCTTCTTCCTCTTCTGGTTCTTCTTTCTTTTCCTCTTTCTTCTTCTCTTTTTTCTTTGGTTTTTCTTCCTCAACGGCTGGAGCAGCTGTAGCTGGCGCTACTGTTGGCGCTACCGTACCTGCTGACGCTATCACTTCTTCAATTTTTATGCTTTTCAGTGTTTCAACTATTGCTTTCAACTGTGCGGCATCCACGGTGCCACCAGCAGCCTCAATAAGCTTTGCAAGATTCTCTTCTGTAATCTCTTTTCCCAAACTGTGGAGCAATAATGAGGCATGAATCGACTCCATTTCAAACTTACCTCCAGTCTCTTTTTTTAAAACAGTATCACGAAACTAGGATAATACTCTATATGCAAACAATCAAAAGTTAAAAATCTTTGTCTTTTCAAATCATTTTCTAATACTATAAAAACATTGCACTAATGTCGCTAAGAAAGCTTATGAATTTATTCACAAGATAAACAGTCATCCGCCGGATTCTTCTCTGAAATCCGTCATACTTCTTTTTTATTGTCGTCTTAGAAGTTTACAATATAATATCAGCAATCTCCCGCACCTTTCGTTCTCTCAAAGCACTCCTGTAACAATCCGTCAGCTTGCCCTTTAAGGAAACTCTCCTACTTCTTTCTTTTCAACCTTTTTTTCTTTTTCTTTGATGGTTTTCTCTAAGCTTTCTGGAAGAATGTCAGGATTTATTTCGGTGATCTTTTTAAGCAATGCTCCTGCCTGATTTTTGGCTTTTAGAAGGATTAGTTGCGCGTTAACTTCGGTAACCATGTTTGCTTCAGTCGCCAAAGCTAATGCTTGATTTTGCCCCTTTAATAGGAGCATTGGAGCGGTTATCTGTATCAAGGCTTCCGGCTTTCTCGCTATTATCACTTGTTTCAGCGCTTCAATTTGGCTCTGAGCTTTCGCAAGAAGTGGGAGCAAAGTTGTGGGTGTAACTACGTTTGTCACTATTGCTAAACTCTGTGATTGGGTACAAGCTTCACTTAAAAGGCCTAAAACGTCCATCATCAAATGTTTTTCAGTAAATATAACCCCATCATCATAAGCCGCTTCTATTGTTAACCCTGTCTCAAAAGGCAAAATCCCTAACCTTGCAAGGACAACAACTTTGTGCCTTGCTATCTTCTCCCCCTTTTGTATTATCACAGTATCTCTTAAAATAGCAATTTGGCCTTTCACTATTCTGGTAGGCAAAGCTACCGCTGAAAACTCCCCAATTATAGGGCCAGGTGGAAGTCCTGTGTTTTGTTCAGGAATAGTAACATCTTTCGGCGCTATTTGCCCAACTTTTGCAGGGGCAGGCATTTTATTCTCCTCCAAAAATTTCGCCAAATAAAAAACATCCCCATCCGTCAAAATCAGCGCATAATTACCGACAGAATAATATTTCATAAGCTCAGTGATGTTAGGTTTTTCTTTAGAAAGCTTGCGAAGCGATATCTCTAAAAGGTTCTTCTTAACCATTTTTATGGTAGCTTTTCCCCGCAAGCTCGCCCGCATTTTTTGCACTATGCGAGCAGGTATGCCGGTCATCCTGACTAAACCCACAATTTTATGGTTTTTAATAAGCTGGCATATCTCCTCTACCGCTTTCAATTTAGCTTCAGAAACTTTTCTTCGCGGTCGCATTATAACCCTTTCAACCTCAGATATCGACATAATTGTTCACCACTAATCAGGGGTAAACTTGATAGAAAACTTTCTTATCCCTATCATTTGTTTGTTTTTGTAATTTAGGTTTTTAAATCAATTTTTGTTGGGGAACCCATCGTAGTTTTAACAATGATTGCCTTAATATTATTCATTCCGTGTTCAAGTTTTCTTTCCAAGGCTTCTATAACTATCATTATGTTCTCTGCAATTTTTGCGGGATCCATGTCAACTGTTCCAACCCTCGCATTTAAAACGAGAGTATCTCTCAGCCTCAACCTCACTGTTCGTTTATATTGGTCTAAAAGCGCTTCTACATCAGTGGTTGGAGGTACCGGTTTAGGCATTTTCCCTCTAGGACCCAAAAACTTGCCAAGAGAACGCCCAATAAAAGGCATTAATGACGGACTTGCGATGAAAAAATCATTCTCACGAGCAATTTTTTTTGCCTGTTTCGGGTTAGAAACAAGTTTTTCAACATCATCTTTCGTAAGTACTGTATTAAATCCCGCCTTTTTAGTGGCAACTTCTAAACTAGGATCCGCTACGGCACCTATCTTAACCTCCTTCCCTGGCGGGTTAGGCAATAAAACCTCTATGTTAAAACGCTTACTTGTATCTTTCAAATCTACATCCTTTAAATTGATGGCGACATCAACCGATTCAAGAAAATCTCTCTTAGGAGCGGCTTCAACAGCCTTCTTAACCGTCTCAGTGAGTTCTTTAACATCCACCATAAATAACCCTTCTTTTCCTATAAAACAGCTACCAAAAATCACATACTACTAAATATTTAAACAGCTAAAACAAAAATTTCTCCCTTTTATAAACGATAAGGGAAGAATTATCGCTAATATCCTAAGATTTTAAGTTAACATCTCATCAATCATTCCTTCATCAATCGTTTTCTGAACTTCTCGCGGATCTTTTCCTTCCACAGTTACACCAATACTAACACAAGTACCCAGAACTTCTTTAACCGCACCTTTTAAATTGATCGCTAACATATCCTTATTTTTCGATTTAGCGATTATAACAACTTGTCCAAAGCTAATATCACCAGCAATTTCTTTGCCTGCATTACCTGAACCCTTAACATCTCCTCCCAAAGACAATTCGCTAAGAATCAAGGCAGAGGTAGGCGGAGTACCAACCTCAATTTTAAACGACTTATCATCCAAGTTAACTTCTACCTTGACCGGGACTTTTAATCCTGCAAAACCTTTCGTTTCCTTATTTATCGCATCAACAACCTGCGTCACATTTACTCCCGTAGGACCCAAAGCAGGACCCAGAGGAGGCCCCCCACTAGCCTTACCAGCAGTAACCAACGCTTCAACTACTTCTGTTCTCGCCATAATCCATCAACGCCCATCTAAATGAACAAAAAATATAAACAAAATGATTACTTTGAAAACTTTTAATGCTCTAAATTAAATAACCAATCCATTAATAGCATTTAACTTCAACTAATTGCTAATGAACTTTTCGTTTTTATTAGTTTTCAAAATACAAAAATCAAAAAAATAAATGGTTATTATTCTCATTTTTATCAAAAAAGGTGAATTAGCAGCCTAATATTATTTATTTCCTTTCTCTTGTTCTCTTAACTTTTAAAAAAAATTTACAACTTCCCTAACAGAAGATGGCGGATAAAGCTTTTACATGATTTTCACATGCCTCTCCCTTCCCACATATAAAATATAGCCTTTCAATTCTAACCAAGAGACAGTAGTCTCATTTTTCCCATACTTACTCTCAAAACCTCCATAAAAATCATCATGTCTATCTAAAGGGAGATCGATTAAAAGTGGAAAAAAACAAAAAACCTCGCCTAAACAATGGCAAAAATGGTGAAAAACGTATCAGAGTTACAGTGACTCTCGCGGGGGAGATGGCGAGAAAATTCGAAGAACTAGCAAAAAAATGGCATGGTGAAACAAGATTCGCGAAAAGCAACGCCGCAAGAACTGCCCTCTATGCATTTATTCAGTCCAATGGAGAAATCAGCTTTCTTGTACCTGGTCAAAAAAGCATGCATCATTTCATAAACCAAAGGAGAAAAAAAGTGATAACAATAGAAGAGGAAACTAGCCTCAACTTTCTTCCATCCTCCCCTTCAACTCCAAACAATTTTGATCCCTCTCCCAACAGAGTGCTTAAAAACCTAGAAAGCGCTTATGGAATATCAATAACAGCTGCTGGAATAGAAATAAAACGCGAATTAACCTCAGGAGAATCAGAAGGAAGTAAACTATTTTTACGAATGAAAGCCCTAGCAGAAGAGGCAGAAAAAGAAAATATAAACCTTAACCAAAGAAAAGAAGAAGAAAAGCATACCGACCAAAATCTACCGCTTCAAAAAGAATCTCCCATAGAAATACCCGTAGTATAAGCTTATTTCATACAAGTAACAAAGGTAAGTTATGTCTCCCTGTTTTCCTTTTTATTCTTTTAAGCAAGCTTTTTTTGTTTTTAAGGGAGAGTTAAACTTTAATAATAAACGCCAGTAATAATATTTAAGCCAAATTTCCCTTTGTTTTCATGTTCATTTCTAAAGGATGGGATTTTTTATTGGAGGCAGAGTTTCAGCCACTTTTTGAACCCAATGGGATCGCGGTCATCGGGGCAAGTCGCACCCCAGGAAAAGTGGGTCATGAAGTCCTTAAAAACCTAATTGATTCGGGTTATAATGGCTATTTATGCCCCGTTAATCCAAAAGCTGAAGATGTTTTAGGTTTAAAAGCCATTTCCTCCATCAAAGAATCGAATGATAATATCGATCTTATGGTTGTTTGTATCCCCGCAAAGTTCGTGCCTACTGTAATGGAAGAAGCAGGTGAAGCAGGCGTTAGATGTGCAATAATCATCAGCGCTGGTTTCAAGGAAATCGGCCCTGAAGGCGCAAAAGCGGAAAAATTACTTTTAGAAACCGCAAAAAAGGCGGATATACGAATAGTGGGTCCAAACTGTTTAGGGGTAATTTCAACCGGTCCTATTAGTTTCAACGCTTCTTTTGCTGAAAGCATGCCAAAACCAGGTAATATAGCTTTTATCTCCCAATCAGGGGCTCTTCTAACCGGTATTATTGACTGGAGCTATCAAGAAGACACAGGATTTTCAAAAATTATAAGTGTAGGCAATATGGCAGACTTGGAAGTAACCGACTTTATCGAAGCCTTAAGACATGATGAAAATACGGACGTTATCTTGGTATACATGGAGAATGTAAGAGACGGGGAAAAGTTTCTTAATATAGCCCGAAAAGCTTGCAGCGAAAAGCCTATATTGATAGTTAAATCTGGTAAAAGTTCTGAGGGAGCCAAGGCCGCTTCTTCCCATACTGGAGCCCTTGCTGGAAGCGACCGCGCCTATGATCTAGCCTTTCAGAAAGTTGGAGCCATTAGGGCAAGTTCTATGGAAGAACTCTTCGATCTCGCAAAATCTTTTTCAATGCAGTCTCCTCCCGAAGGAGAAAATACGGTTATAATCACCAATGCAGGCGGTCCAGGAATCCTCGCTACAGATGCTGTAGCCAGCAACGGTTTAAAGCTTGCTTCCCTATCAGAAAGCACACAAGAACTTAGAAAATTCCTACCCCCCGCAGCAGGCTTTCATAACCCTGTCGATATGCTTGGAACCGCCACTAGTAAAGAATATAGTCAAACCTTAGAAGTTTGCTTGCGAAATGAGAGCGTTCATGCCGCCCTCATAATATTAACACCCCAAGCGATGACAGACACTCCAAAAATAGCGGAAAAAATAGCAGAAATTAAGAAAAATTACCTAAAAAAACCAGTAATTGCCGCTTTCATAGGCGGTGAAAAAGTAGAAGAGGGCGTAGAAATATTACAAAAAGCAGGAATACCCTGTTTTCCTTTCCCTGAGCGCGGGGTTAAAGCCCTTGCCGGTCTAACAAAATACGCAGAATTTAAACACGTCTCTCCTGAAGAAGATTACCCGCGGTTTGCTGTGGATAAAAAGGCTGTTAAAAATCTTTTCTCCCAAGTTAAGGAAGAAGATCGCGTTAATCTCCTAGTTTCTGAAGGAATATACGCCCTTAGCGCCTACGGAATCGAAGCCCCCCCAACTTCACTAGCGAGTGACCCCGAGGAAGCTGTTGACCTCAGCGCAGCAATGGGATACCCCGTAGTGTTAAAAGTAGCATCCCCAGAAGTTTTACATAAAACAGATATTGGCGGAGTTGAAATCGGTTTAAAAAACGCTGAAGAAGTCAAAAAAGCTTTCAAAAGAATAATCTATAAAACAAGAAAACGCATGCCCAACGCACGACTCTATGGCTGTGTTATTCAAAAACTTGTACCAACGGGTCGTGAAGTTATAATAGGGGCCACAAAAGACCCAACTTTTGGTCCAATGATAATGTTTGGGGCAGGAGGAATATTCACAGAAGTCATGAAGGACGTATCTTTTAGACTAGCCCCCATATCTCGAAATGAAGCAAACAAAATGATTTTTGAGACAAAATACTACTCAATTCTGCGGGGAGTAAGGGGCGAAGAACCCTCAGATATTCCCGCCCTTATTGACACAATTCTTAAAGTTTCTCAATTAATAACAGACTTTAAAGATGAAATATTAGAGTTTGATTGTAATCCCGCCTTTGTATACCCAAAAGGTAAAGGTTGCCAAGCTTTAGACGTAAAAATAACCATTAGAAAATGATTTAATTAGGAGATGTTTCTAGTTGGCTAACGCATTATTAATCACAGGCCGGACAGAAGAAGTTGGAAAAACTCCAATAGCGCTTTCTTTAGCGTTAAAGTTTGAAGAAGAAGGATTAAATGTCGGTTATTTCAAACCCGTCGGGTGGAAAATGAAAACCAAAGACTTAATGGACAGGGATGTAAAAATAGCAAAATCTATCCTTAAAATGGATGAAGATGAAACCTTGATAAGCCCGATTCTAGCAGACCGGCTTTATTGGTCCGCTGACTTAGTGAAAGGAGACGTTAGCGAAGAAAAGAAAACTCTCATGAACAGAATTACAAAAGCTTATGAAAGACTTAGTAAAAACTATGATTTCCTAGTTATCGAAGGCTGCCGTAACATGGCGTTTTTCGAATTCATAGGCTTAAGCGCTCCTCAATTGTCTGTAGTTCTAAACGCCCCCATATTACTTGTAAATAACGACCGATTAACAACGGTCGACGAGGTCATACAAGACGCAAAATACTGTACCGTAGTATACGGTAATAAAGTCTTAGGAGCTATCATAAACAACGTTATACGCGAAACTTTTGAACGGGCGAAAGATTTCATGATACCCATCCTTGAAGCCAATAACGTACACGTCTACGGCATACTCCCCGAAAAACCGGAATTAAAAGCACTAACAGTGAAAACGATCTTAGACGTTTTAGAAGGAGAAGTTTTAGCAGGAGAAGAAAACCTAAACAATATGATTGAAAACATATTGATAGGTGCCATGAGGCCAGAAGCAGCATTAAAACACTTTAGAAGAGCAATAAGAAAAGCAGTAGTAACAGGAGGAGACCGAGCAGACATAGCGGTATCCGCCCTAGAAACAGACACTTCATGCTTGATTTTGAGTGGCAATCTCTTTCCGCCAGCCCGAGTATTAAGCTTAGCTGATGAGAAAAAGATACCCGTAATTCTTGTTTCGTACGACACATACACTACAGTCGAAAAGCTTAATGAATGCAAAATGCACGCCCATCTTGAACCTGAAAAAATAGAAACGTGGAAAAAATTAATCGAAGATAATGTAAACTGGAAAGAAATCCTCGAAGTGGCAAAAAAACAGCCATAGAAAATATTTTTTTTAAAAATTTAGAACTTTTTTTTACCTAAAGGTATGCGGTAGAGTAGTCCTTCGTCTATTTTTTAGAGGATACCACTTTCCTTGTGGAGGATTAAAGAATTTGCACAAGTTTATTAAACATATCCGAAGGATGGAAAAACCTTGTTGAAAGAAGCTTTGTCGAGAAAAAGTGAGAGTTTTGTTCATAAAATTATGTTCGCTAGGACAAAGCCTCGGGACACGGGTAATTCTCAATAACGGCTTCTTTAGGGGTTTTTGGGACATTATCGGTATAGGGTACGCTTTTCCGGAAGCACCTAAAGGTTTTATGCAGTTAACGCCAATAGGACCTTTTATGGGGGACTACCATAGCAGAGAAGAGGTCATACGATATAGAAAGATGTTTTTGCAAGATAAATTTAGCTTAATGGGTTATGGTCTACATTTTCCTGTACACATTAGTAGCACTAGGGTTTCCATGATAAACCACATGATACCAAGAATTATATTAAAAGTCCCAAGGGCAAAAGTAGATTCTATGACGATTGCGGCTATCATTGACGTAAGATCAATAAAAGCAATCATTCAGAGTTATTCAATAACTTCTGATGAACAAAAACCCTTTACTATCCCCATAAATATCGGAGGAAGATTCTATCTTAATAAACCAGCAATTTCTGAAATAACTGAAGCAGAGATTATAGCATATACTTCTCACAAAAACAGGATTTGCTATTAAAAAGACATGGATGCTATCATTTGTGAGAACCCAGAAATCGGGGCAAAGATGTTTATAAGACCCCAACTTCCCTTTCCCTTGATAGAAGCTGAGAAGCCTATAACATCCACTCATATAGTAAATTTTTTCACGAGGTTTTTATTAAACATCTCTCCTAAAAAGACGGAAGAAATTCGCATAATTTATTCGCCTGACGAAGAAGCTTTGCAAACGTTGTCCAAACTTAGCACAGAAAGAATATTGGAAGAGACGGCAAACTATTGGGATGAGCTTCTGGAAATAGACTCAGAAATTGTGAAAAATAATGCTCTTACAAAGCTTGATATTCAGATTGTAAAGAGAAATTTGGCATAT
>Ga0209636_10000980_pt1 | contig 28460 bp, 30 predicted proteins | sample DeeMarSWOR152_54_FD_187464 | JGI IMG/M metagenome (GOLD analysis project Ga0209636, IMG submission 187464) | Marine sediment microbial communities from White Oak River estuary, North Carolina - WOR-1-52-54 (SPAdes) (version 2) | ecosystem: Environmental > Aquatic > Marine > Intertidal zone >...
AGGGTGGCCTTTCGTATTGGAAACCTCTGTAGGCATCATAGATGTTAAAGAGCCAGAAGAGACTCCATACACCGATGAGCCCCCAGAAACCAGGGTTGAGACCGGTCCAAACTTTGATCATTAAGAATATCGAGCCATAGAAAACAAAAGCATAGACCATTCCTGTCCAGAAACGACCTGAACATATTTGGCCACCGCCAACAATAAATGTCGATATGAGGGCTGCTCTACCGGATTTCATGTTCAATCGCATTTGTTGGACAGATTTTTACACAATCTAAACAGCGAATGCAGTCAATGTTGTGCGAAGAACGGTATATGGGTACATGCATAGGGCAAACCATTTGGCACGATTCGCACTCGATGCACTTTGTCTTGTCAACCTTCAATCTGAGGAGACTAAAGCGGTTAAATAGCGCATAAATCGCGCCGATCGGGCAGAAGACACGACAGAAAAATCTCTTGATCATCAAGGAAAAGAGAACTACACCAATTAATATCGCTATCTTCATGTAGTAGTGCCAGCCTACGAGCGCCCTCAGATCACCAGTGTTGTCAGCAAGCACTAATGGTATTCCTGCGATAATGGCGCCATCAGGGCAGAGTTTACAGAACCACGGCTCAGCAGTCACATAAGCGATTATTACTGCTACACCAATGAGCATAGCAAACTTGATGTAGGAAAATGGCTTTGGCAATTTCAACTTTATAGATTTTACTTTATACAACATATCCTGAAAGAACCCGAATGGGCATACCCAACCACACGACATCCTGCCCACAATCATACCGATCGCTCCAAAGAATCCTACAATATAGAACGGAATCAGTCTGAGTCCAATGAAATGCTGGAGCGCACCCAACGGGCATGAAAACCATGCGAGCGGACAACCCCAGCAGTTGAGGATTGGTACGCAACCACTCTTTAAGACACCCTGATAAATGCCGCCAGCAAAAAATGCTGGAATGTATGAGTTTTGAATGATTGAGGCGACGATTTGGACGATTCGCTTCAGTCTCATTCTATTCCCATACAGGAAAGGCACATGACTGAACCGACACTTTCAGTCTCTTCAAGATCACCGAGCTTCCCACCATAGATAATGCTTGCTACAAAAACTGCAGTCAATACAATCACAAATATTAGTTTCTTCATTTATGCCTCCTTACTCATTTTTGGATACTGTTAAGCGTTGTCAGGTCACGCTGCCCGCTGTACCCGTAATTTCGAAATTCTAATATCAAAATTCAAGACAAATGCAAAATCCTAAATTCAAATTTTGTAAACATGTTTTGTCTTTTTGGTATTCGAATTGAGACATTATTTAGGATTTATGATTTCGAATTGAGAATTTTCCATAATTTGAACAGGCATCCTTACCGTAACCAACTCACTCTTACCTATCTAAAATATGCTCGTGAGAACCATCTTCATGCCTTTGAATGGCTCTTCAAATCTGCAGACACCGCCAGAACAGACCAACCCGCCTTTTTCAGCACCGACTCTGATTCTCAAATTATGGCGTGTTGTCAAATCAAGACTCAACTCAGCGAGCGGCCATGAGAGCTCTTCACCGTATTTCACAACCAACCATTCGGGTATGCGATTGCGGCGTTCATATCGGAGCGAGAGCACAAATAATTCGGGTTTGCCAAAAGAAAATGAGACTGCGTGTTCGTAGTAATCACTCGTATCACTCGAAATGAGATTGTGCTCATACCCTGTTTCGATGAAGAAGGGTCCAACATTATAAGTAGCCTCAAAAGAGGGTTTTGTCTCTGTCTTCTTTCCAATACCTGCTTCAATACCCTGCTTCACTAATCTGTCAACAGCACCAACAATCTCCAAATCATATGATAGATAGGTCTGTATTTTAATGGTCTGCTCGAGTACACCATCCATATTATCGTTTATCTCAAAGATCTGCCTTAGATAACTGAGAGTCGTATCATGCGTCGTCACCTTGTTATTATCAAGCTCTATGCTAAGCATATCGATTGGCGAAGAGAATACGGAAAGCCCATAGCCAATCTCATCAATACCGCGATTCACAGAAATACCTGATTTTATTGGAGTTGGCGGTTCATTATATCTGTAGCCGGCTTCACCAAGTCCGATAGTATCATAGTCCAGAAACTGGAAGGAAATACCTAATCCAGGAATCGCAAGACCTGTTGTGAAGTATAGCGCCTCACCTTTCAATCGACCGCCGATAAACGGATAGGTACCGAGTCGTCGTGCATACTCAAAATAGCTTTCAACAGGGCCAATAGTGATACCGATGTTGCCACCGAATAATTCAGTAAACGCCTTTGGGGTTAAATCGACAGCCCGATTGACCCTGACATATCGTCCGGCCAGCATTGCCTTCGGAATGAGCTTCGTCTCAAAATTGATGCCCCGTATCTGATCTGTCGTATCATTCTTTATAAAGTATGTATTTTCTTCAAAAAATATGCTACGCGGCTTACCACTCAGCAAGGTTACTTGACTACCGAAATATTTTATATCAGCCTTTATTCCATAAAGTGAATTATCATTGCGAAAATCTTCATCAAGAAAAGCATTCAATACAAGACCCCTACCGAGCGTTGTGTAGTATCTGCCAAAGAGCACATTGACAGGGTCTTTCGTGTATTGTGCGGTGTAGTCAAAATACGTCAGTCTGTCGGTATTGGGTAACGATGGCTCCCACAAAAAAAAGACACCGTGAAGGAGCACATCACCATACTGAATCGACAGCTTCAGTTTATCTTCAAAATGCTCTTTGTAATTAAGGGTATCTAAGTTTTCATCGACAAAGACCCAGTACTCACCACGATTTGCACCACTGATTCGTACGTCTGCTGCAGTTAAGAAATAGAGAGGCAAGATGGCAAGTAGCCATATAGCCATCGTGATTCCTCGAGCAAATCCTAATTTCAAAATCCGAAATCCTAAAAAATATCCAAATTCAAACCTAAATTCTCTAAATTAGATTCATATCCTTTTGCGTTTTGTGCTTTGGTGATTTGAATTTGTTCCACCAACGAGGATCCTCGTTTTTTAAAACGGGATTTAGATTTTAGTGCTTCGGATTTAGGATTTACAACGCTATTCCTGCGGTTCATCTTCAGCACCTTTTGCAAAGAGCTCACGCATTGTCTCGACAATTATTTCTTCGTCCCCTGGTTTGTATCCTTGATGGGTGAAGACAATCTTTTTATCTTGATCAATGATAAAGGCGGTTGGCATTGCCTGTACGTGATAGAGGTCTCTCATTATATAATCTGGATCGAGTACCACAACATACCTCCACTTATGACTCAGAGCAAAAGGTTTGACCTTAGGGACTGTCCTTGCCTTATCCTGACTGATAGCGAGGAGATTAACACCGAGAGCATCAAATTCATCAAAGTATGGTTTCAATGCATCGAGTTCTTTGATACACATGGTACACCAGAGTGCCCAGAAACTCATAAAAACAGGACCATCAGCAAGGAGTGAATCAAGACAGACAGTATTACCATCAGTATCTTCAAGAGTGAAATCAGGAGCAGCAGGGTACTCGCCCTCTGCTTCTACTGCAAAGACAAAGAGCATAAATGCTATCAAAAGAAATACGATTTTCTTTATCTTACTCCTCCAGAAATGGGCTTATGATTGCCTGCATAATTTCCTTTGTATCCAGATTTTGGACAAAAACTACGGTCTTCATCTTAGAGACCGGAATACTATGCTGGAAGACAATGGTTGTATCAAGAGTATCAGGGTAGCTTAAATCCACTGGAAAGTGAAATTGATCCCTGCAGACATGGTTGAGTGTGCCATAAAAACCCGGAAGACCGTCTTCCAAAATTGTAATAAAGGTAACAATCCCATCATCAGAATACGGAATCGTATCGGCAGTGACAATTCTCAGATTAAAGCTCCCTGCTGTCTGCGAAGCGCTCGCATCACCTATCAGCAGCTTGAAATATGGTGGTGCACCTCTGGCGACATCAACAACTTGCCGGTAGACCTCGGTGAATGGAGGAAATTCAAGGAAAACCTGGGTCATTCCATCAAACACAACTGTAGGAATGATCGGTCTATCATAGAAGAGGTGTCGCTCCTCTGCAGCAGTCGACACGTACTTCAATTCCACATGATAGCAAATGACTGCCAAAGTATCCCCGAGCTCTGCTGATAAGGTATCAAGAAGTGCTTGCTCCACAAGCATACAGAATGGTCATCCATCTTCGGTAAAAAGTTCGGCAAGAACAACTCGATCTTTTGCTTCACTAAGCTCGACTAATGGTGCCTCTGAACAGACAATAAAGAACAGAGATAAAAACAATAGTATAGGTAGTCCTTTCATAGTGCGGTAATTATATATATTTTATGGAGATTGTCAAGACTTAAGCTTTTTGAATGGATAAGAAAAAAGTGGAACACTATCTACTATCTCACTACCACCTTTCCAAGACTATTTAGTGCATCGCTCATGCAACAATATGAAGAGACGCCTGCGCCAACAGGAGTACCTGTATCATCTCTGAGATTCCATCTGATGGACTCACGACCTCCGGGCGTCAATCCACGCAATGTCTTAACACGACGGCCAGTTATGTCGTAGACATCAATATGATATTCAGATCCGGCTGGCACACTGAAAACAAATTTAGTATTATCGACACAGGGATTAGGACTCGTATTGCTGGAGGTAGATGAATTTCTTCAATTATTTATTCTTCAACACCTGAATCCAAATCAGTAACCTTACTCATCGATCCCTGCCAGATTTCCTTTGTCGAATCAACTTGCATACTATCATGCTGAATCCAGATCAGGACCTTACAGAAATCTACATCCAGTTTTGTTCTATTGTAAATGGCTGGTTCAATATCACAGAATCACCTGGAGGGATTGATACAATTACACCGTCATGGTCGGGAAGATAATCGCGGAGAATCTGGTTGTGCCATTCTATATACGGAGTAAAATAGTAGATGCTGTCTTCTGTAATGGTACATATGACACACCCATCAATGGTTGCAACAGAGTCGTTACGAAATTGGGCATAGACTGTACCGGTATCACCATCTGGATTATAATTACCCCACATTGTAATTGTCACTGGTGACGCTTGGTTCATACGGGCAGCAATCTTGTCTTCCCAGCTTGGATAATTATCACTATGTTTATTGCCATCAATCCAGAGCCATGGTGGAATTTAGTACCAGCCACCAAGCCAGAATGGAGGTGGGTAGTAGAGCATGCGCTGATAGACTTCATCAAGATAGAAGATATCCATGGAGTCGACAGAATACATATTAACTGCCGCAACTCTTTCTGGATAGTCTTCAGCAATCTGTGCCAGCGTACCACTGGCAGCGCCACAGTATGGTCAATCCAGCTCGACAATCAGTTCGCAAAGCACTACAATGTCCGTAGCAAAGCCTGTTGTACAAAGCACACGCACATAACGGATACAAGAAGAGCTTCGATAATCTAAATATGATTACTCCTTTTCATTTTTATGTATACTATCATGAATTTATGAAGAAAGACCGCACGAGCTGTAGCGTTCTTCAGATATAGAATGGGGCAGTTGTCGCCATCGACGCCTCACACGTGGCCGGTATATTTTGTAACAAGATATGGCTTAAACTATAGGAAGTATTGTGTATCATGTCAACCTAAAATCTGTATTTCCCTTGCACGAACCGATTTGCTTGAAATAATATGCACTACCTTTGGATGTGATATTTTTCTTCTTAGATTGACTGAAGAAGTCTCGCGCTTGGTGCAACAGTATTTAGCTACCTCAGAAAAATAACACTCTCCGTTATCTCAGCTGTACCAATATTAAGCCTTATGAAGTAAACGCCATCAGGAACACCGATGCCTCTCTGATCAGTGCCGTCCCAGAGGATATGGTTGAATGGTTGTATAGTTGGATGGTTCCATTGTTTGACCAATCTACCAGTTACATCATAGATTTTTAATTCTACACTCTTTGCCCCATGCTCTATGCCAAAGCTGATATCTGTCTTTTTTCGGAATGGATTGGGCAAAACTTCAAGCAACGGCACCTCGATTGTTGGCGGTGATATATGCTCTGCTATCCCAATTTCAGTTGGAACCTGAACATCATCAACATACCACCCTTCGGTATGCGTATCATAATCGCTTAGAAATCTGAAGCGAATTCTGACTGTCTGTCCATCATATTCAGTGAGTGGATATGAGGCCTGTGTCCATCCGCTTACGCCGGTGAACCGCTCAAACATTCTCCACCAACCAGAACCATCATCAATCTCTACATATCCATAATCATAATTTGTCTCCATGTTGTACTGGTGATAAAAGTAGAGTGTGCTATCTGGAGGAATCACAAAATATGGTGTGATGAGCGCAACATCACTCTGGTCTGGATAGGACCACACACTCTCATATCCATTATACCAGGAATGTGTAGGTGAGTAGCTGCTATGTTCGGTTATGTGCCACTGATCGAACGTACCCGCATGGGTCCAGTCTCCTTCTCCTGATTCGATGTCGTCAGAGAAACCCGGACGTGTTGTAAAAACAAAAGGAATCGTATCAATCATGGAACCGAAATCGAGCTCAAATGCAACTAAATGTGGATCAGGACAGCCAACATCAATGTCGCATGAGAACGTAATGACAGTATCTACATCACCACGTCCGATTGACACCGTGTGAGGATTTGAGCCGGTCATAGTAATATTGGGGTCAGACGTCTGAATACTTGCACCACCACTATATACTCCATCACCAAGATTTTTTGCAGATACCCTCATCTCCATGCTCTCACCCGGTTCAACAACGCCGTTGCCATTGCCACTTGTTTCGCTAATACTCGCTCCATAGTATTCCATATGGGGCTCCTGAATAAGCGCAATCTCTGCACCCTGATATATTTCCTTGCTTGCCGCCTGCACAAAGACAACGATCCTGCAGTTCAGTTCATTCCACGCTGCATCGATAGTAAAATCTCGAAAACGGATGATTGTATCTGATACAGGAATCGAGACTGATTCACCAGTGGCATTTGGTAACATATCACGCATCAAGAATTCAAGTTCATGCATACCACCCTGCCAATTGTATGGAATGTCATTTTCGACAATGGCAAAATGGAGATTACCACTGACAGAACCTCCAGAGGTATTTTCTACTGTCGCAGTTACCATCCCCGAATCTGCTACAGTGTCATACGCGCAATCAAGAAAGATCTCCAAAGGGCTTGAAATGTTTATTCGCTGATTAAAACTAGTTTGAAACCTGGGATAGTTATTACCATATGTTTGTCCACCAACATTTTCGATAACGCCATCAAACCAGGACGTGGGATAACCTGGTATATTGTAATAACTTGCTCGTGATGCCGCCTCTGCTGAATAAAATGGGTCAGTTCCCGAAGGATGGTATGCAATAACAACAAGAGAATCATAACTTCTATGATATATCTCATCATGTGCACGCGCTGCGCCAGGACAGTATGGACACCAGGTCGCGGTGAATTGTTCAGCCACCACAACCCTCTGGCTGCCAAAAGCTGCAGTAATAATAAGGCAATATAGAAGCAATAGTTTCCTCATGTTTCCTCCTTTATTCAAATTATATATAAATATTGTAAAATGTCAAGAATAGCAGATCCTCTGGGTGATGTTAATCTGCAGGTTGACATTGATGCCGATATAGCTATACTCATTCTCTTATTATGATGAGGAGGATACTCAAGGCAGTAACATTTGATTTCTGGGATACTCTTTTCTATACAACTGATTACACAAATGCCCGCATCAGTTTTCTCACAGGGTTTTTAGAAAAAGAAGGGTTCTTTCAAGAGAAAAAATCAATCAAGGCTGCATATCTTGTCGCGCATAATACATTTTACAATACCTGGAAAAATGAGCAGCGATATATCTCAGCGGCAGAGAGAACAGAGATTATTCTGACAGAGCTCAAGATCAGCTTATCGGAAGAATTGAAGCGTAGGATTATCAAAGAGTTCGAAGAAATAATCCTGCGTGTTCCGCCACTCATCATGCATGATGCTGAGACAGTGCTTCAATCGCTCCATGGGCGATATAAAATCGGATTGATCTGCGACTCAGGTATGTCGCCAGGAAATATCTTAACAAGGATTTTGAAAAAACATAAAATACTAAAATACTTTCATTCTACGGTCTTCTCAGATGAGATAGGCCATACAAAACCACATGCAAAAATCTTCCGGCACGCCCTTGAGAAATTACAGCTTTTTCCTGAAGACGTAGCACATGTCGGTGATCTCCTCAGCACAGATGTTGCGGGCGCACAGGCATTTGGTATGAAGGCAGTTTGGTATAATTGGAAAAATGACAAAAATGAAAAAAAGATGAATATCGCGCCTGATTATGTGATAAACAAACTCCCACAATTATTGCAACTACTCACCTGAGTATCGTGTTCAAAAAAGGGGAGCGATTGAATATCACAACTCCCCTCCATTAGTATCAAGCGTACTATCGTATCAAAACGAGCTGTCTGGTCTCTGTACAACTTCCTGCTGTCAATTTCGAAAAATAGACACCAGCGGGAAGTCTTCTGTTTGCATCGTCATAACCATCCTAAACAACAGGCATAGGGCTTAGGGCATTGGGCGTAGAGCATGACAAATCCTTAAGCAATCGGTTTGTAGCATCGTAGATTCTTAAGATTGTATTCTTTGGCTCATATCCCATATCACATATCTCGTATCTGACATCTGTTTCGTTTCGGATTGGGTTTGGATAAATTTCACCTATCGTGGATGCATTTGAAACGTTTGAATAGCTATCTTTATCCACTCCAACACCGATATCTAGCATTTCTTATCGCAACAATCCCAAGAGACTGAACATGTTCATCGCTGCCGCTAATGACCTTAATCTTATCATCAACATATGCCGCACCAAACTGATATCTCCCGACATTGATTTCCGAATTCCCAAAATCAGAACAAACCACTTTGCACTTCGGGACACTGTTTTCATCAACTTAGACTTAAGTGTAGTTAACATCCCTTGACATACGTCATATTTCTCTTATACTTAAGTGTGGGAAAGATACTTAAGTATAGTGATGGTTGCTCCTAATCTATAGTACTTAGATTCAGTGAAGGAGGACGAATGAGATATATCTGGTGTGTCATACTGGTGCTGACTCCACCTGCCTTTGCTCGGTTCAATCGCACCTCGGGATTGATTGACATCCCAACCGCCCGGATACTACCGCATCTTGGCTATCGCATCGGGACCGATCTTAGCTTTAAGCTCGGAACAGGCACCTGGGATGAGGTTGTTGAAGAAAATCTGGTCAAGGCCTCGCTCGGCCTCGGTGATCTTATCGAGGTCTACTTTGATGTCTATACAATTCCCTGGCCAGGCAGTTTTACCGCTGCCACCGGGTTTTGCCATAATGTCTACAACGGTAAGAAGCTCGATCTGGCATGGGGCATCCACTCCATATCCTATTCCGCTGAAATATCTGAGATTGCTCATGGAGAAAATACTGGCTGGCATGACGATACTCTATACCATAGAGGAGACTACGAAAAACCATTTGAAGCCGGTTCAGGCTTTTTGGTCTCGACATATTCTCTAGATGATAACATCGATGTCACCCTTGGTTTAGGACGAGGCAGATATGTCGGTTATGGTGAGATATCAAGATTCTTCAATTCTAATCTCTATCACGACAAAGGTGGTGACTGGGGAATCGGATTGTTTGCGGGAGTGGAATTAAAGGCGACGACATGCCTATCTTTTATTATTGAAGGCGACGGCCGCGATGTCAATGTAGGCTGCATTTATCGACTCATACCATGGGAACTTGGACTCGCCCTAACAAAATGCGAATTTTTTACAGACTGGGATGAATTTCGACCGAGAGTGGCTCTGTCAGTAGCCTACGTTAAAGCAAAAAAGCGACCCGGACCTGGTATTATTGCTGGAACAGTCTTCGACACTCAAAGCAACCCTTTGATTGCCGAAGTCGGAATATCTCATGTGGAGATTCTCAAAATGACAACTGAACCAGAACTTGGTTCCTACATGTTTACCAAGATGAAACCTCGTGTTTATGAAATCTACGCCTCAGCGCCGGGCTACACATCACAGAAAAAGAATGTTGAGGCTCTACCCGAAAAGACTGTTTTCTGTGACTTTGTTCTGAAAAGGTTAACCGGTGATATTGTTGGCAGAGTAATCGACGGAATTACCGAAGAGCCCCTGCAGGCAGAGGTAATGATCATTGAGACTGACAGTGCAACAGAATCTGATGCCTCTGGTGCTTTTGTATTCCTGGAGCTTGAGCCAGGCGAGTACACAGTTCAGGCTACTGCTCCAGCTTATGATACTGCTTCCCACACTGCAACGGTAGCTCGTGAAGAGACGACTGAGGTGTTATTAAGACTTGTGAAACCAGGAATGATTATTTCGCTCAAAGGAATCAAATTTGACTTTGACAAGGCAACCCTCAGACCAGAATCATACCCAATACTCAATAGAGTGGCGGACATTCTAAAAAGAAATCCGAATATGATTGTCGAAGTACAGGGACACTGTTGTTCAATAGGCTCTGATGAATACAATCTAAGCCTCTCAGATCGCCGCGCTCATTCAGTATTCACTTACCTAACTACTGAACACATGATCGCTCCTTCAAGGCTCATTCCTCATGGTTATGGAGAACGCCAACCGATCGCCACTAATGCCACACCACAAGGCCGAGAGCAAAATCGCCGCGTCGACTTTGTTATAAAATAATCACTCATACTAATCCCGTTGCAGACATGAGGGCCGGCAATAGCCGGCCCTCTTCATCTCTATTGATTTAGATAACAGCTGTTCTATTTGAACCAAAAAAGTGCTTTTTTAACTTCCTCTCTGCTATTTTTCTTGTTACATGAGTGACACCGTACCAACCAATTAAAAAAAATAGTGGCAAAATTGGCAGTCGATACCTATATAAATAACAAATTAACAAATGAAATACCATGTGGTAGATTAAGAGACTGAGTATAAATAATTGAGGCAATTGTAGCATTTTGATTATTAAATAAAAACCAATAAATATGAAAGGCAGTAGTAGCCCTACATGAAGTATATTACTTAAATTCTTTGATAATCCCCAAGCGGACCGATACTTTATATCATCTCTTGCTCGTATATCGGTTTTGAAACGTGCAAAGCGCCAATAGTCAATAAACCGATGCAAATATACTGCAACTCCACTCAAATATTCATCCCTTTTGACCTCATAGGTATTATCCTTATCTCCCTCATGTGCTGCACTGTGGGCTCCGATAAATGATATTATTTTTGCGTCATAGTAAGGTGAAAAGATAACCACCCTATCATTTATACGTGATTGATGGACAGCCCAGGGAATAAGAAATACCATAATTCCCAACATGCTCATTATCAAATCCCTCATTCTGTATTGCCAATTTTTTGAAAAGAATGAAACAAACATTAAGATAATAAACAAGAAGAAACTATATCGAGGATCTATCAATACTAAGCAACCAAAACTCAATGAACCTATGATAATACATCTGAGTTTTCTACTTTTGGAATATAGGGTAAAGAATAACAATGTCAAAAGTATAAAAAAAGTAATCCAGGTTTCCCTCAATAATATAAAGGAAGTTCTGATAAAATCATAGTATGTTATATACCAAACCGCAGACAGCAATCCAACAAGCCGGCTAAATAATATAATACCCAAATAAAAAATGAGCGCGGCAGTAATTGAACATATAATGATTTGTATTGCTTTCACATATATGTCATCTTCTCCAAAAATGGTATAGACACTTCCTAAAATAATAGGGTATCCAGGTGTTCTGATCATACCAAAGTATTGGGAAGTTAGCCAAGCACCAGAAGCAACTTCTTTTCCAAGTTTTTTATATTCAAGAGCATCATAATAGTTAACGGAAATATTGGCAAATTTTACATACCCTACGCAACCGATGAACAAGGCAAGTATAAAAATGACAATCACTAGTTTGCGGCTTTTATAACATTTTACTATTTTTTCTTTTAGGGTCATGAGCTCACCACCCAGATCTGGAATTTCCCGATTTTTGACTCATTATTCCACTAACCATGCTCCCTCACGAAACCGCTAGAAATCTACAACAGGAGCAAGAGCGATATAAGTATCGTCCTATTTTACCGGGAAGATATCAGAAGTCAACTGACGAAGGATAACATGACAGATAATACTATACCTTACTCAAACGAATCTGTTTGACTTTTAGTATCCGTGCTATATACTTATCTATGAGCAGTGAGAAAAAAAGATGTGCCTGGGTAGGGAGTGATCCATTGATGATAAGATACCATGACGTCGAATGGTGCACGCAGGTCCATAATGACAGAAAATTGTTCGAGTTCCTCATTCTCGAGGGTGCTCAAGCTGGTCTGAATTGGTCAACTGTCTTGAAGAAAAGGAAAAACTATCGTAGAGCATTTGACAACTTTGATCCCATAAAAATTGCAAGATATACCAACAAAGATATAAAACGACTGCTCGCTGATTCGGGTATTATACGAAATCGCTTGAAGATTGCTGCGACCATAAATAACGCTAAACAGTTTCTGAAGATCCAGAAAGAATTCGGTTCTTTTGATAAATACATTTGGCAATTCGTTAACTACAAAGCAATAATAAATAGACACAAGACACTATCAAAATTGCCTGCCAAAACGAGAGAGTCTGATGCAATGAGCACGGATTTAAAAAAACGAGGCTTCAAATTTATTGGCTCGACAATCTGTTATGCCTTTATGCAGGCAGTGGGTATGGTAAACGATCATACCACAGACTGCTTCCGACATGATGAAATAAATAGAAATGTGAACTAATAAAGACAAATGATGACACACGAAACACTGAGACAAAAACTCAAATATTTGGATGGTAAAGATTACGGTGCTTACCAATCAATATTGGGAGAGTATTCCTATCCCGATTTTGAGCTCTACATTGATCGAATCCAGAAAGACCCGTATGCGCCGCCAAGCACAGGTATATTTCGTGTCAGGGTTGTACGGAAAAGAGCACGTATTCCTACTGATATGACTGATTCATATATAAGAGAAGTGGCGCTCCGTGATTTTCTCGCCAGACAATTTTATAACAATTGCACAAAGATTTCAAAAGGTAGACGTGGAACAGGCCATAGTGGGATCATTACTCTTGCTAAACCAGAACAGGCGATCCTTGAAAGGAGTTCGATTGTCACTCATGATGATTTTGTTGAGGCACGCTTTTTTATCGGATTTCCGGCATTGGGCAGGCGAATCTCAGCAAAGATTGCTGATGCCATGTTATTCGATGAATTACCTCAGATTATCCGATTATCGTTGTATATTGAAAATCTTTGCGTAGATGACATCTATCGACATATCAAGATTGCAGAAGATGCTGACTTTCTGAGAAGGAAACTCGATTCTCTTGGTCTGATCGCCTTTATTGCAGATGGGGCTTTACTTCCACGAGCCAGTGGTGTAGATCCAAGGCCATTGAAAGCACAAACCGTCGTTCCATTCCAATCACCTGAAAGTCTGAGGTTAGGAATAAAACTGCCTCATGCAGGGCATATCACCGGGATGGGAGTTCCAAGAGGAGTGACACTCATTGTCGGTGGCGGTTATCATGGTAAGTCTACCTTACTCAATGCTATGGAATTGGGTATTTATAACCATATCCCCGAAGATGGTAGGGAGCTCTGTGTGTCATTATCCGGCATTATTAAAGTTCGTGCTTCAAGTGGCAGGTATGTGGTAAAGACCGATATATCAACGTTCATAAACAAATTGCCTCTTCAGAAAGATACCACTCTGTTCTCCACGCAAAATGCAAGTGGGAGTACATCTCAGGCAGCCAGCATTTCAGAAGCAATAGAGGCCGGGGCTGAAGTTTTGCTCATGGATGAGGACACGTGTGCAGCCAACTTCATGATTCGTGATAAAAGAATGCAGCAACTCGTAGCAAAGGAAAATGAGCCGATAACTTCTTTTATTGATAAGATACGGCAGTTATACCAAGAGAAAGGTATATCGACTGTCCTTGTAATGGGTGGTTCAGGTGACTATTTCGATGTTGCAGACCATATTATTCAAATGGTAGAGTTTATACCTCAGGATGTAACTCAAAGAGCCCATGAGATTTCTAAGAATTTTCCTACAGGTAGAGCTGATGAAGGAGGACAAGGTTTTGGTCCTTCCATACAACGTATACCCATTGCGGACAGTCTTAATCCCTATAATGAGTACAATAAAATGAGAATATCAGCATCAGATCCTCATAAATTAATATTCGGGCAGAGCGCAGTTGCTCTCTCAGACGTTGAGCAAATAGTTGAAACAGCACAGACAAAAGCCATAGGACGCGCAATCTATTATGCTCAGAAATATATGGATGGTAAAAAAACACTAAAAGAAATTATTCATCTTGTCATAGATGATCTAAATAAGGAAGGCTTAGATCTCTTAGATAAGCGTCTAACCGGTGACCTTGCCAGATTTAGAGAACTTGAATTAGCGGCGGCTCTCAACAGAATAAGGGGGTTTGACGTTGAGCAAATGCGCTCAGCATAAGGAATTAAGACATGGCACTCATCAAAGCAGAATATCATGACAATGTGACTGTCTTGAGGCTTAACCGAGAAATCACCAACGCTATAAATCTTACGCTTGTCAATGCGCTGGCTGGAAAGCTAAAAGAAACGCGCAAAAATCCAAATGTACTGGGTTGTGTCATCGCCAGTTCTAACGAAAAATTCTTTTCAATTGGTTTTGATATTCCAGAACTTATCAAGCTTTCGAAAGAAGATTTCAGAGAGTTCTATCACTCCTTTAATCAACTGTGTATTGATCTGTATACGTTTCCCAAACCAATGATTGCAGCAATCACAGGACATGCAGTAGCAGGAGGTTGTATCCTTGCCCTCTGTTGTGACTATCGATTCATTGCCAAAGGAAACAAATTGATGGGTCTTAACGAGATTAAACTGGGAGTTCCGATTCCCTACCCTGCTGACCGCATCCTCTATGAACTAGTTGGGTATCGGAATGCTCGAGACATCGTAGATACTGGTGAATTTTTTCCACCTGAAAAACTACTGGATATGGGTGTAGTCGATAAGGTATTTCCCATGGAGAAAATGTTACCAAAGGCAATAGAGAAGATGCAATCACTCAGCACAATGCCGCATCATGGATTCAGAAAGATCAAACAAAATCGAACAGAGAAGGTTGTGACCCAAATCCGACATGCCCTCGGTGAAAAAGAAAACATCTTTATAGAATGCTGGTATTCTCAAGAAACCCGTCAGCTATTACGAGAGGCGATTGAAAAGTTCTAAGTTGTAACGAAAATATATGAAAGATTACTACAATGATAGACTTTCTGCCGAGCGTTTAAGGCGGGCTTACGAAATTGCACCTCTCCGTATTCGGCAATATCTGGAAGCCGAAGTTGACTATGTACTCCACAAAATCCGCACCACAGACATGGTTCTTGAACTGGGCTGCGGTTACGGAAGAATAGTCCCACAAATTGCCAGAAAAGCCGCATGGGTTATCGGCGTTGACACCTCTTATGCCAGCTTGTTTCTTGGACAGGAAATGCTTAGCAGTATTTCAAACTGCCTCCTCATACAGATGAATGCGCTTAACCTTGCCTTCCGAGATCATGTCTTTGATAGTGTCATCTGTATTCAGAATGGAATTTCAGCATTTCATGTCAATCAGCGCGATCTAATCCGAGAGAGTATTCGGGTGACAAAATCCGGCGGAACGGTTCTGTTTTCGACCTACTCTGATAAGTTCTGGGTCAATCGTCTTGAGTGGTTTCTCTTGCAGTCAGAGAACGGTCTCCTGGGTGAGATTGATCTAGAAAAAACGCAAAACGGTATGATCGTCTGCAAAGACGGCTTCACAGCAACAACAGTACGACCAGACGAATTGCAGTCATTAACTCAGCAGTTTGATGTAGATACACAAATCGTGGAGGTGGATGAATCAAGCCTTTTCTGTGAGATTATCGTTCATTAGCCATAGTAGGCTCCTATATTTTAAAAGTAAATGAAAACAGATCTACATGTCGTCGCAATCGATACTGTCTCGAGTAGAGTAGACTGAATGGGAAGACATGTTTTGTCCTCAATAGAAAAAACAGTTCTGGATACCTCTTAGTTACCGGCTTCAGCTCTTGGATGTGCTCATTAGACCTTGACAATAATTACTTTTCAATTAATATTTCGTGCTTCCACAAAGAGGTATAAGATGGGTAAGATGGAAATGTTGATCTGCACAATACATGAATGGGTGTTCAACCTATTGATTGGAGACATTGATAATGGAATTAAGGCCAGGACTTCGTTTGATGTACCTGATTACTGGACATGCCAGAGTTGCGGTCTGGTAAAGACATCTTTATCCCTTTGTTTAACATGCCGAGTTGGACATGATCGACAGTTAAACTTCTTTATTTAGCATTGGCTAGTTATGAAAGTTGCGATAATCTATAACAAAGATCTGAACGCAGTGATCAATATCTTTGGTCTAAAAAACAGAGAGGTATATAATCCCAAGACTGTGCGTTTAGTAGCTGAGGCCCTCGAAAAAGGAGGGCATAATGTTCAGATCATCGATGGTAACATGCACGTCATCGAAAGGTTGCAGGAATTTATGCCCATGGTTATTGAGGGAGAACGTATGGGTATGGTATTCAACATGGCGTATGGCATTCAGGGCGAGAGCAGGTATACACACCTCCCTGCGCTGTTGGAGATGCTCGGAGTTCCTTATGTGGGTTCGGGCCCTGCAGGGAATGCCCTTGCTCTTGACAAAGTTACTACGAAAATATTTCTACAAAAATATGGTCTTCCAACACCTCAATACTGGGTCTTCTCAACGGGTGATGAAGATATGAGTGAGATAGAATTTCCCGCTATCGTGAAACCAAAAATGGAGGCGGTTTCCTTTGGTCTTAAGGTAGTCAACAACGAAATGGAGTTAAAGGAAGGGGTAGAACACATCATTGCCGAATTCAAACAGCAGGCACTGGTAGAGCAGTTTATTCGAGGTAGAGAATTCTGCGTTGGATTACTGGGCAACGGTGACCCTGAGGCATTCCCAGTGCTGGAAGTTGATCTCGGGAATGACCCAAATGCTATTCAAACAGAGTTTGACAAACGAAAAAGTCCTCGAAATAAGATATGTCCTGCAAAAATTTCAAAAGAGATTGCAGACAGCATGGTCAAGCTCAGCAAAGATGCCTTTCAGTATTTAGGCTTGAAGGACTTTGCTCGGGTTGATATCCGCATGGATGAACACAAGAACATTTATCTCTTGGAAGTAAATTCAATGGCAAGCCTTGGATTAACCGGTTCTTATGTCCATGCAGCACGCGTTGCCGGATATGATTATGATAGATTAGTGAACAAAATGCTTGAGGTTGCCGCAGTACGATACTCTGCTGAAGACAATAGTATTCAAGAAGAAAGAACTCGAGACCAAAAAGCAAAACTACCTCTTTCTGCCCGTATGCGTGGCTTTTTACGGACCCATCAAGATAGAACAGAAGGGCTGCTTTCAAGAATGGTAAGCATCAATGCCTATGTACGTAGTGTTGAGGGCGTTAACGCATTGGGTAGAATGATTGAAAGAAACTTGAATCCTCTTGCCTTTAAATGTCAAATAATTCCTCAAGTAGAAGTCGGTAATATTTTCTTGTTGAACAATACCGTCAAAGACGACGACTACGATGTCCTTCTTATGAGCCACCTCGATAACTCAACACCATTCACCAGACACATCAACTATCGCGCAACACCACACAAACTCTATGGTACAGGAATTTGGAGTAACAAAGGAGGTCTGGCAGTAGTGATTGCTGCACTTCAAGTACTCCGATTTGTACGTCTTTTACGGAAAATGAAAATCGGGATATTATTGACTCCCGATGATACACTACAAGGAAGAATTTCGAAGGACTATATAGCTGAGGTTTCACGTAAGGCTCAATATGTCATTGGACTGAGTGGAGCATCATCCACTGGGGCGGTTGTAACGTCGCGGTCTGGTGCTGCGGTGTATGAATGCCAGATGAACCTTGAAAATGCCGATCATGCCGAAGATATTGCAACAGCTAATGCCTGTTTTAATCAATTACTCACATCTCTCGTGAAGCTCTCTAGCAAAACAGGTAGCGTGCTTGTCACGTTAAGAGACGTCAGCATCAAATCGAGTATTGGGAGCTTATACACTCATGGTGAAGCTGCATTGAGCGTGCGATTCAATGATACAAACCAAGGGAATGTTATAGATAGGAAAATACGCGAATTGGTAAGAAAAACAAAGTGTGGCAATACTCGCTTCCAGATTAGCGGAAGTATGCGCCGGCCACCAATGACCCGTACCAATCATACAGAAATGCTGTACAATATTGTCAAACAGATTTGTAATGAACTCGATATTAGAGTCCTTGAGGAACACAGGTGGACTTCATCTGATATCTGTTTCGTAGACGACAATATACGTAAAATAGATGGCATTGGACCTGTTGGTGATGTAATGCATAATGAGGAAGAGTATATTTTGCGTCACAGTCTTATCGACAGAGCACTTGTGTTAGCACAATTGCTTAACAGATTAAGAAAAGAAACCCATTAAATGGATTTCAGAGAGAGCGAAACGAAATTCCATCCAACAAAAGATGGAAAATGTGCTGAGGCAAAAGATGGAATAATAGCGACTGCCTTCCCCGATGCAACACAAGCCGGTGTAAAGATGCTTGCAATGGGTGGTAATGCTGTGGATGCGGCATGTGCTGCTGCACTCGCATTAAGTGTCTGTGAGCCACAATCCAGTGGTCTGGGAGGACAGACCACGATGCTCATCTACACAGGTGCAAAGGTCTTGGCAATCGATGGCTCATCCAGAGCACCATCACTTGCGCATGTCAGTGCCCTCAATAAAGGAGACCGCTCTTGTGGCTATCGTGCAACAACAGTACCAAGCACACCTGCTACTTTATGGTATGTGAATAAGCACTATGGTAGGCTGTTGTGGAAAGATCTCGTCAGTCCGGCAATACGTCTCGCAAAAAATGGTTACAGAATTACGCGACTACAACATCAGCTGCAGAAACAGGAACTAGAGAATTTTGATAAGGTACTTTCTCAATCTGGCAAGAAATTTTTTCTCAAGAATGGAAAACCCTACACCCCAGGCGATACATTCTATCAGCCCGAGCTTGCTGAGTTTTTGAAGGTCATTGGCGAAACAGGGGTGGAAGAATTTTATCTTGGTGATATTGCCAAACAAATTGATGCTGATATGCGAGAGAACGATGGCTTCCTCCGATACGACGACCTTGCTCTGATTCCGTGGCCTATTGTCCGGCATCCCTTGAAGCGAAAGTTTAGAGGACTAACTGTTTACAGCATGCCCCCACCCTGCGCAGGCAGAACACTGCTGTTTACATTACTGATGATGAATACGATACGGCCTCAGGATCTCCACAAAGATGAAACAAATCGTGCACTTTTTTTAGTAGAAGTCTTCAGAAAGGCACTCCTTGAGCGTTCTGACAGACCATTTGATCCGAATTTTTATCCTCAGGTTGAAGAAAAAAAGATGCTCAACAGAAAGTTCGTGTATCAGTGCGTACACGATATCACCCGTGCTACTCATCTCCCCATACCTATGCGTGAAACTGAAGACGAATATTCTGAAGAAACAACCCAGGTATCAGTAATAGATAAAGACAACATGGCAGTGAGCTTGACTCAGTCTATCGAAAGGACTTATGGCAGCAAAGCTGCAGCAGCGGGATTAGGATTTCTGTACAATAATTATATGATGGACTTTGAATACACGCAGGTAGCCCATCCTTTTTATATGAGGCCGAATGCAGTTCCATGGGCTACCGTGGCACCCACACTCATTTTCAATGACAAAGAAATCTGGATGGCCGTTGGGAGTCCAGGCAGTGAACGCATCTTTTCCAGCATTACTCAATTTCTTCTCCATACTATCGATGAACGCAAACCAATCAGTGAAGCGATGAGAGCACCGCGTCTGCACTGTTCACTCGGTGGTCGAGTAAGCATCGAGGCAGAACGTTTTTCTCAAGAGTTGTTAAATACACTCAGACAAAAGGGATATAGAATTGACCAGCGAGAATCGTACTCATTCTACTTAGGTGCGATACACGCGGTCCTGAGAAAACATGACAACTCAGGTTTTCAAGGAATCGCTGAAGTCAGAAGAGACGGAACCGCAGCCGGCATTTAATTAACACAAGGTATCCTGCCTTAATTTCCTTGCCACACCGCAGAAACTGAATTCCATCTTTACCCCGCCCCTGCACGCAGGGGCGGGGTGAACCGCAAGTTTTTGTTGAAAATCTGTGTCTAATCTAGTAAGAAGGTCTAGAAGATGTTAAATCTCGATTTTCTTCTCAGAGATTTCTCTGAAGTTGTTAAAGAAAGATAACATAAGATACATGACTGAAGGAGACAAATTATGATGCTTTTATTGATATTAGCACAAGTTGATTATTTGTCATTAGAACAGGCTATAGACATTGCCTTATCTCAGAGTCCCGCGTATTATGAATCAAAGGTTTCTTTGGATAAATCGCGAATTCAATTCTACCAAACATTTTCGAATCTTCTACCAACTTTCTCGGCGAGTGCTCAATATACAGAATACGAAAGCAATAGTGCTGGAACAAACCAATATTCTGGTAGATTATCGCTCACGCAGCCGCTCTTTGATCTGGAAATCATTAGTTCGATTTTTGTCAGTAACCGTCAATTAAAAAGCAATAACCTCCAGCACACAGCAGATATCGCAGAATTATTACTCAACGTGAAGACGGCTTACTATAATCTTATCTACGCTCGTGAACTCCTAGAATCAGTAGAGATCGCTATCAAAAGGGCAAATGAAAATATGAAAATCATTGAGACAAAATATAAAATCGGTGCAGTATCGAAACTCGATAAACTACAGGCAGAAGTATTTTATTTGAGTACGTTGCAGGATAAAGCGAGTGCAATGACACTTCAGACGGAAGCTCAAGAAGAACTCAAATCGCTTCTTGCCACAAATAACGACATATACCCTATTGATTCACTGGTACCGCCAAGTACCACTGAATTTCCTTCGATTGATTCTCTCATTGTATTGCTTGAGGAGGCAAATTACAATATACATATTGCACAGGAGTTAGAGAATGTAGCAAAATTAGAATTAGTCTCTTCTTATCTTGCCTTTCTACCAAAGGTTTCGTTCTTTTATGGCTATACATATAGCTCTGATGAACTGGTATTTGATTTTCAAGAATGGAGAGATAATTCTACAAAAAACTATGGGATGAATATTTCGTTCCCCCTCATCGAGATTAAATCACTAATATTTAATAATCTTAATGCAAGGAAAGAGCTTCAACTTCAGGAGTTTTCGAAACAACGGACTAGATTAGAGACTGAAAAATCTTTGCGTACAACCTACTATGGATTACAAGAAGCACTTGATAGGCTTCAATTTTCCATAAAAAGCTTTGATGCTGCAACCGAGGCAGCATCGATTGCTCAAGAGCAATATGCCCTCGGGACCATTTCATTCTTGGAACTGTTGACTGCGGAAGAGGAGGTATACAATACACAAGTTTCATACACATCTTCACTCAGCGATTTCTATATTCAGAGGGCTCATTTGTCATATCTTTTGGGTAGTCTAGCATTAGATAAGGAGAGAGGATGATGAAGTTGAAAGAGATAAAAAAGAGAACATGGATTATTATCAGCGTTGCTGTGGTCATTGTGATTGTTGTATTCTCTGGAGTGATGAGAAAACACTCGGATGGGTCTTCGGATTTTGAATTTGTGCAGGTTGAACGAGGGGATATAGAGAATGCAATATCCAGTACTGGCACGCTCAACGCAAAAGGAACAGTAGAGGTCGGCACCCAGGTTTCAGGCACAATAGACAAAGTATTTGTGGATTTTAATGATAAGGTTCGTAAAAACCAGATTTTGGCAGTTCTGGATACGACTTTACTAGCAGCCTCAGTCCGTGAAGCAGAGGCAAATCTTCGAAAAACGCAAGCCCAGTATGACCTTTCACTGACAAAATATGAGGATGCTCAGGAGCTCCATAAAAATGAGTTCATATCAGAACTTGATTTTAAAACAGCAAAGGTTGACTATGAGACTGCCAATGCTGCGCTGCTATCTGCACAGGCAAATTTGGAACGCGCTCAAGCGAATCTGAAATACGCAGTTATCCGTTCGCCTATCAATGGTACTGTAATCAATAGAAGTATTGAGTCAGGCCAAACAGTAGCGGCAAGTTTTTCCACACCCACGCTCTTTGTTATTACAGAAGATCTATCACAGATGGAAATACACGCCTCCGTTGATGAAAGTGACATCGGACAGATCAAGGAAGAACAATCAGTGCGATTCACCGTTGACGCTTATCCTGATGAGACGTTTACCGGCTCTGTCAGAGAAATTAGACTTCAGCCAGAGACGATTCAAAATGTAGTAAACTATACCGTAGTAGTGGACGCAACAAATGATAAAGGTCTGCTCCTTCCCGGAATGACGGCAACAGTTGATTTTTTAATTGAACAGCGACGAAATGTTTTGTTGATTGCTAATTCAGCACTGCGGTTCCAACCCACCCAAGATATGCTCGCTGAAGTTCGTAGAAATATGCAGGGGAAAATAGGCGCCTCATCCGATTCTATAGATAAAATGCGAGGTCAGATCCTGGTAGAGCAAGGACAACAAGGTGAATTTCCTCACATGGATTCAGGGAGATTACAGGAACCACAGGATGTTGCAATGCTGTGGTATATTGATGACGAAAATAGACTCAGCATGATGCCCATACGGACTGGCGCAACCGACGGTAAGAATACAGAAATAGTAGAGGGCCGTGATATCAAGGAAGGGATGGCCTTCATAAGTAATATTGGGAAGCAGAGTGAGTCACAGAGTACGTCAAGCAATAATCAACAAAGGCGTCGACCAGGACCACCGCGACTCTTCTGAGGAGTACCTATGGACACGGTCATCAAAATGGAAAAAATAACAAAATTCTATGATGTCGGCGATGTCATGGTAAAGGCTTTACAGGGTGTTGATCTAACAATCGAGAGCGGTGAGTTTGTTGCTATCATGGGTGCTTCGGGTTCTGGTAAGTCAACGTTGATGAATATAATCGGTTGTCTGGATCAACCCACATCAGGTGATTATTATTTTGAAGGCGTAAACATAAATGCTCTCTCCCGTAATGAATATGCTGACATACGGAATCAGAAGATCGGTTTTGTTTTTCAGGTTTTTAATCTGTTATCCAGAACATCTGCCCTAGAAAACGTCGAACTCCCTCTGTTTTATGACCGTACTGGCAGGATCAGGAATCCTCAGAAGAAAGCCACTGAGGCGCTCAATCGCGTCGGATTAGGAGACCGAATTGCGCATAAACCAAACCAACTCTCTGGCGGAGAGCGGCAGCGCGTCGCAATTGCGCGGGCGCTGGTAAATGAACCTTCCATTGTGTTGGCAGACGAACCTACAGGCAATCTCGATTCGCTCACGTCCATTGATGTGATGACCGTGTTTCAGAAACTTAATGAACAGAGAATCACGATTGTTCTCGTGACGCATGAACCAGATATTGCCCAATATGCGAAACGAATTGTAACGCTGCGTGATGGGATGGTGATCCAGGATAACGCCATGAAGAGACACCGCAATGCACTGCACGATTTAGAAACATTACGTCGCGAAAAAAAGGAGATGAGACAAGAAGAGAGTATTCAACTATGAATTGGATAAGCATAGAAAAAGTTGCGTTCAGGAGCATCATAAGGAACAGGATGAGAAGCCTACTCACGTCTCTCGGCATTGTTATTGGTGTATGCTCAGTTATAGTCATGGTAGCAATAGGTCAAGGGTCGCAGCAGAGAATAACAAACGAGATTGCATCGCTCGGCACCAATCTCCTCATGGTGAGACCTGGAACAAGTCAGTTCGGTGGTATTAGCAGGGGGGCTGGGAGTGAAAATCGTTTGACTCTTGATGACGCCTTAAAGATCGCAGAAGGGCATTATATTGATGCGGTATCTCCGATGGTACGTGCGCAGGCTCAAGTAATTGGTGGAGGCAACAACTGGAATACTTCCATCGAGGGTGTTTCGGTTGAATATGTTAAGATCAGAGACTGGAAATTGGCTTCTGGAACGTTCTTTGAAGAGAAAGATATTCGCACCAAGCAAAAGGTTGCAGTGCTGGGGAAAACCGTAGCCGATGAACTTTTCCCAGAACAGGATCCGATTGGAGAGAAAATACGGATACAAAATACTCCGTTTACCGTGATAGGCGTGCTTGCTGAAAAGGGACAAAGCTCATTTGGTCGTGATGCAGATGACGTGATACTTGCGCCCTCAACAGCTGTTTTGTACCGACTCAAAGGCGGTCAGTATATTGACATGATCTATGTGAGTGCCGTCTCCACCGAACTCATGGATGCAGCTGAAGAGGAGGTCGCACAACTGCTCCGGGAAGCACATCGAATAAAACCAGGGGAAGAAGATGATTTTACAATCCGTAATCAAACCGAGATCATTGAAATGGCATCATCGACATTTGAGACATTGACATTACTGCTAGGCGCAATAGCTGCCGTGTCATTATTGGTTGGCGGAATAGGTATCATGAATATTATGTTGGTCTCTGTAACCGAGCGCACACGAGAAATCGGGATACGCCTGTCCGTCGGAGCACGCAGCTCTGATATTTTGATTCAGTTCCTTATCGAAGCAATCGTGCTCAGCCTGAGTGGTGGTTTGATTGGTATTCTCTTGGCATTTGGCATAACCTTTTTCCTGAGCACGTTTGCTGGGATGAATACCGTTATCAATCCTGCAACTATACTGATAGCCTTTGCGTTCTCTGCTGCTGTGGGCATATTTTTTGGCTTCTATCCCGCACGCAAAGCTTCAAATCTTAACCCAATTGATGCACTCAGGTACGAGTAAGCCAGTCTGCGATACGGCTCTCGACACCATCCGCGATTATGAGTATAATAGAACAAACATGAACAGTCATACGAGTGAGTATGATTCTGATGCTGAATTAATTCAACAAGTAGCCAAGGGTAATGAGAATGCCTTTGAACAGTTAGTCAAGAAATACCAGCATGCTGTATTCAATACAATCTATCGCTCAATTGGAAATTATGAGGATGTCGAAGACGTTGCCCAAGAGATTTTTATAAAGGTATGGCACAAGGCTAAGACTTTTAAAGGAAAATCTAAATTCTCGACCTGGCTCTATAGAATTGTAGTTAACCACTGTCTAAACTACAGAAGTAAACATAAACAAAGACTTGTATCTTTGGATGAACTGGTTGAGAGAGAGAAGATGCCCCAATCACTTGTTGTAGAGGTCGACCATGAACAACGAAGAAAGGCAGAAATCGTGAGAAAAGCATTGAATGAACTCCCGGAACGTCAGAGAATCGCCCTTGTTCTGTCTAGATACGAAGGCAGGACGTACAAAGAAATAGCCGAGATGATGGGGGTCTCTGTATCATCGGTTGAATCCCTTATTTTTCGTGCAAAAGCTTCTCTTAAAGAGAAATTACTTCAACTCAAAGGAAATGGAAAGATATGATCCTATAGCCTGCCCCTCGAACAGGGGCGGGGTGAACCGCAAGTTTTTAGGAGAATATATTGTCAAAATACATAGGAGAAACAAATGAAGTGCTCACGGATAAAGAGAAAACTCTCAGCTTTCCTTGATGGTGAAACATCTGAAGCAGAAAACCGGTTCATTGCAGAACATCTTAAATCGTGTGAACGTTGCCACAAGGAATTAGAAGAACTGTCTCAAGTATCAGGTGTTCTCAATGTAATGGATGAAGTACGGGTTTCACCATTTTTCATAACACGTTTGAAACAGAGGATCGCCGATCAAAAATCAAAGAACGTTGTTCGCATACCACTTATGGAATGGATCAAACGCGCTGCTCTCCCGGCATTCGCCACAGCGCTTGTATTTTTGTCTTTCTTGGGCGGAAGCAATCTGGGAAAAGCAATCTATCAAGAACAAACAGAGAGCATAATGACATCAGATACCGAGATTGTCGAAGTATTGGACTTCGCCACACTCGATGAATTTCCAGAAGGTTCCTTGGGCTGGGCATATAATAATCTACTGGTAGGAGGAGAATAATGAGCAGAAAATTATTAATTATTATCTTACTCATCTCGGTTGCCATAAACCTGGCAGCAGTGTTTACTATTGGTTTTTATTGGCGGGAGGTACGCAGCCACAAAAGAGATATTCAACCCCGGTGGATGGAAAGAATTCAAAATTGGCATGAGAGTCCTCTGAGACGTGAGTTGAATTTGACCGACGAACAGCTAAAGACATTAAGCACAAACCAGCAGGAGATGAGACAAAAAATGCTTCCTTATAGGCAAGAACTGTTTGCCAAAAGAAAAGAATTAATGGAATTACTCAAGGAGACAGAACCAAATAAAGCACAAGCAGATTCACTATTCAAAGAAATTGTTGCTTTACAGATGGAACTTGAAGCTCATGTTTTTGAAAATCTATGGCGCGTAAGGTCTATGCTCACGCCAGAACAAAGAGAAAGATTGGAAGCGCTCTTTCATGAGCTGTTTGAGACACGGAGGCCACCTGAACCGCCTCCACATCATATGCCATCACCGTCGGGACAGAGGCCTTAAGGTTATAAACGTATGATCAGATGCAAAAAAATAATCAACAGATTCGAAGGATGTATAAAGAACATCTGTATTCATCCGCACCCATCTGTTTGAATCAAAGGTATAAGAATCCAAGAGATTCTTATACCTCGAAATAATGAAAGGAGAGATCATGAAGATACTAAAATCCAGACACATCATGCTGCTCATAGCAGCATCGCTTATATTAACAGGTAGCGCCTTTGCGCAACAACCAAGAATGAGACCGGGTGATACAGCGATGCAACCTATGCATGACAAAGAACATGCTAAACACATGCCCATGCTCCCAGACCTGACAGAAAAACAAAAAGAACAGATAAAACAGGTACGCACCGAACATATGAAGGTTATATTACCGCTTAAAAATCAGCTTATGGAAAAGAAAGCTCGGTTACACACATTATCAACGAGCGAGAAAGTAAACATGAAAGAGATTAACGATATGATCGAAGAAATCGGCGCGATCAAAACCAGAATAATGAAAGAACAAGCAGTTCATCGTCAGGAAGTCCGCAAATTGCTAACTGCAGAACAACGTTTGATGTTTGACATGCATCCTAGGCCCCATAAATCTCTGCCGCACGGAAGATAAAGTGTCCCTTTCAATCCCTCCTCCTCAACTCCCGCTGCAGCGGGAGTTGTTTCTTTTATGTGAAAGGAGAATATTGCGATAAAACTAAATTACCATCTTTTGATATTTATCATGTTACTTGTTTTTATCTTCAATTCAGAATGCGCAAAACAGATTGAGCTGAGCAGTGCATGGCGGGATTCTGAGATCTTTATTGATGGTATTGATAATGAATGGGGAAGTGCAACAATATATGCAGCAAAGGCAAAGGTTTCCATTACTCTGATCAATGATAGCCAGGACATATACATTCAACTCTGTTCCCGAGACCGTCAGGTGCACGCACAGATTCTCGGAATGGGGCTCACAATCTGGTTTGATCCAGATGGCGGTAAGAAAAAAACATTCGGTATACGTTTTCCACTGGGAATGAAGGGTATGCCGATGATGACTAGAACAAGGGAAGGTGACCAAGGAGAGCGACTTCAGAAGATGCTTGAGGAATCAACTGATGAATTAGAAATCCTTAGATCGGGTGAAGAAGAAATCTATAGAATATTACTGACAGAGGCAAAAACACATGGTATCGATGTGAAGATGGGCTTTTCAAAAGGCAATCTAGTCTATGAACTTAAGGTTCCCCTTATTCAAGACGAAGAACATCTGTATGCCATCGGTATCAATACACCTGAGGCTGATGCGGGTACGGTGATTGGTATTGGATTTGAAACACCTGAGTTCAATATGGAAGAAATGAGAAAAAAAATGGAAGAAGGCGGGACTGGAATGCGTGGCGAAGGACAACCACCAGGTGGCGCTAGAATACCAGGGGGTATGCGCGGTAGCGGACCACCAGGTGGCATAGGCAAACCCGAACGTCTTAATCTGTGGACAAAAGTTCAACTGGCTTCAAGGCCATCAGTCCAAGATTGAATTATTTACGTTCAAACAGAGCAACTTTCTGTATCAATAGAAATCGAGGTTGAAGTTGTACCTTTCTCTTATAAGTTCAAAACTAACAAAAGATAATGCTGTTAATACTCACAGAGA
>Ga0209636_10000981_pt1 | contig 28459 bp, 21 predicted proteins | sample DeeMarSWOR152_54_FD_187464 | JGI IMG/M metagenome (GOLD analysis project Ga0209636, IMG submission 187464) | Marine sediment microbial communities from White Oak River estuary, North Carolina - WOR-1-52-54 (SPAdes) (version 2) | ecosystem: Environmental > Aquatic > Marine > Intertidal zone >...
TATCCCAATGGAGAAAAAATTACCATCCATCATTTGCTGACCCATACCTCGGGAATTCCGAATATTACTGATTTACCAGAGCTTCAAAATATCAAAACGCTCAACTCCCTTGTGGAGAAAACAATTGAAGTATTCAAACACAAACCATTGGATTTCAAAATAGGAGAAAAGTATCAATACAGCAATTCGGGCTATATTTTACTGGGTTATATTATCGAAAAAGTATCGGGAAAATCTTATGAAGCGTATTTAAAAGAAAATATTTTTGATCCGCTTGATATGAAAGATTCTGGATATGATCATCACAGAACGATTCTGAAGCATAGAGCATCAGGATATTTTCCAGGGAAAGATGGTGTGGTGAACGCTGAATATATTGATATGTCCATACCTCATGGGGGAGGCGGATTATACTCTACCATCGAGGATATGTACCGCTGGGACAGGGCGTTATACACCGAAAAATTGGTCAAAAAAAGTTCATTGGACAAAATGTTTAAACCTTTTAAGAACGACTATGGGTATGGGTGGAAAATCGAACAACAATTGAATCGCAAATGCATTCGCCATGCGGGTGGAATCGAAGGATTTGCGGCTCAAATATCCAGGTATCCAGAGGACAATGCATGTGTTATTGTATTAAGCAATTTTCAACATGCTCCTGTGAATGATATTAGTCGAGATTTAGCGGCAATTTTATTCGGAGAAAATTATGAGCTTCCAGCCGATCAAAAAATTGTCGAAGTTGATCCTGGCATTTATGATGCTTATGTTGGTACTTATGAATTCGAACCCGACAATGTTTTAAATGTTACCAAAGAAGATAATCGTCTTTTTATCGCACCGCCAGGGCAGCCAGAAGTTGAGATTTTTCCTGAATCAGAGACAAAGTTCCTTGTTAAAGCGTTTGATGCTAAAATTACGTTCGTTAAAAACGAAAGTGGTGAAGTGACAAAATTAATTTTTCATGTTGGTGGAAATGATATGTCTGCGAAAAAGATTAGATAGCAATCTAATTTTTAGAAGATATCTACCAAACTTTTAAAGTTTGGTAAACATTTCATTCCAGATTACATATAAGAATAGTCTATTATTTTAGCTAATTGAAGTAAACATGTCCACAAACCAGGTTTCTGCCAGAAACCTGGTTTGTTCATTCCCAATAAGCATTCCCGATGAATCTCCATACCGAATGTAAAATTGATTCTTCAAACTAATTTTTTAAGAAACAGCTTGACTTTTTAATAAAATGTTATATTTTCATTATATGAGAATTAGTTTCATTATTCAAAATTAATTCCCAAATATGAATCCTATGACATTAACACCTCAATCATCTCTTAATGAAAAATCATTTATTGTCTTTATATATGAACCTTACCACGAGATTATTTTTTCCAGAGCAATTCCAAATTCAGACAAATATATTTTTAATCTTTGAGTTTTTTGAATAAAAATTAAGTTGAATGAAAAATAAGTATAATCGAGTTCTAAAAATAAGTTAAAATCCATAACTTTCAAATAAGGAGATCAAATTTATGCATTTCAAATTACTGTCGCAAAACGACCAGAAGGCGATTGATGCATTAAAACAATATCATGGCGGTGCATCTGAAATCATGAAGACAATGAATAATATGAGAAAATACGAGACAAGAAAAAAGGTGCTTGCTGAAAAAGGATTCGGGAACATGATTGAACAGGCACAGCAATTGGTGAAAAAATTTGGCAAATTATCGAATTTTGAAAGATCAGCGAATATTTCTTACAATCATAAATTAGGTGTAGCAACCTCCCAGGTTTCTGGATTTCAGGGGGCAAAGGCGACATTTCGATGTATGAAGCGAATAGTTGAAAGCGAATCAACAGATGTGCCAGTTCTTGTTCCAGCAGAAATGATTTCTGTCATGGCTTTGACCGATGATTATGTTTACAATGGCGATCTGTTAGCCACGCTAACAATGGCTGAAAATATCATGCAGGTTTCTAAGTTCTGTAATACAAATTTAATCGGGATTCCTCAACCAGAAATACGATTCCAGGAAATAGAAAAAGTGACTGGCAAAAAATTTCCACGAATCCCAGTTGATAATGAGACCTCAAAACTGAAATTGATGAACCAGGGCACTTTCTTCGGCAATTTCGGCGGGATTGAAGTCGCCAACGATAATCATTTGATTTATTTGGATGGCATCACCCGCTGCGCCAAAACCACGGGGGGAAATTTCTACCTTAATCCCAGTTGGAGTTCCATTATTGCGATTTGTTACTACGGACGAGACTTAACTGATCTTCATATTAAAATATCGATGTTATTATCAACTCAGAATCTCATGCAGTTCCGCATGCTACTGAATATTATGAAAGAATATCTTCGTGATGATAACACCAGCCCAATTTATGAGGTCAATATTGGCAATGCGGTAACGCCAGAAAATTTCATCAAATGCAGCAATGAGCTGAAGGAGAGTGGCATCAAAGGAGTGAGTCTGGCTGCCCATATTTTTATTAATCCTGATCTGGGTGCAGCAGATTATAATTGGTTTTATAATGCGGTAAAAGTTTTGGAGAATGGCACCAACCTGACGTTTAAGTACGAAAGCGATGGTACCGCCCGTGAAATGGATACGATGGAGGCTTACTTTATTTCAAAAGAAGAATTGGATGCAAAATCTGATATCATTGGCGATGTGATGTATTACAAGTGTCTCCAATGCACCAAAGACGCTCGTGAATTCATGAAGCGTGGGATTCGAGTGAATTTTGGCAAAAGCTCATTATAAAAATCGGGGTAAATATGAAAGAAAAATTCGCTGATCTCTACTCCGAAAATATTAACCAGATGAAGGCTTCTGCCATTCGGGAAATTTGTAAGCTTATTGCCAATCCTGAAGTTATCTCTCTGGCTGGCGGCTGGCCTGATCCTGAAACATTTCCTGTTGAAGAAGCCAAACTAATTATAAACGACATCCTGGAAAATAACTGGAAATATGCGCTGCAGTATGGCACTACTGAGGGATTGCCTGCCTTTCGAGAGTTTATGTCTCATTGGGCGAAACAACACGAACAGGTCAATGTGACAGCCGATAATATCATCCTCACCGCAGGCTCAACACAGGGAATGGATCTGGCGGGAAAAACATTAATCAATCCTGGTGATCTTGTATTGGTCGGGTTGCCCACTTATTTTGTCGGAGCGTTTACCATCTACGGTGCCAAAGTTGAGGGAATTCCTGTCGATGAAAATGGGATGCAAATTGATCTTGTGGAAGAGAAATTGAAATTCCTTGAAAAAAATGGAAAGAAGATAAAACTGTTGTATATCCAGTCCAATTTCCAGAATCCGACTGGCGCAACACTTACACTCGAACGAAGGCAAAAAGTGATCAAGCTGGCCGACCAGTATGATTTTTTAATTGTCGAAGACAATCCTTATGGTGATTTAAATTTCGATGGCGAATTTCTGCCGCCGTTGAAGGCATTGGATCGTTCTGAGCGAGTGATCTATCTCCGTTCTTTTTCCAAAGTCTTTTCGCCAGGAATCAGGCTAGCATGGGTGGCAGGGGAAGAAAACCTCATCCGAAAAATGGTCATCGCCAAACAATATATCGATGCCTGTAGCAATACGCTTTCTCAGTACCTGATGTACGAATTTTGTAAACGGGGATATTTGGAAGTACAGATAAAAAAGAATATCACCTTCTATAAATCTAAGCGTGATTTCATGTTACAGGCGCTGGAAAAATATTTCTCTAAAGAAGTCCAGTGGAATCGACCACGGGGGGGATTTTTTATTTTTGTTAGATTACCCCAGTATCTGGATGCCGAAGAGATACTTTGTGACGCTATTGATGATAACGTTGCGTTCGTGGCAGGTCGTCCGTTCTTTATTGATGACAGTGGTCGAAATACCATGCGGCTTTCTTATGCGCAATCAACTAATGAGGAAATTGAAAAAGCGATACGAGTTATCGGACAAATTATTAAAAAGCACTTGAAAGTTTAATGAGTGAAATATAGAAAATTTTGAAAGTTAAAAATTTAGAGCTATTATAAAAAACAAGATACCAAATTTCAATGCTAACTTGAATTATTCATAAATTTTCACCGCAAAGACGCTAAGACGCAGAGATTAAAAACTTTAAAGAGAGCTATCGTGCCAAATTCAGTTTGCCAAGCAAAATTTTAAAATTGAACTTCAATCCATTTATTATTAAAACCTTGCGTCTCTGCGTCTTAGCGGTTTAAAAATTATTCAAGCTAAATAACCAAAACAGAATAAACAACTGTGAGATTGTTTTTTTACGAATGAATGAAAGGAGAGATTATGAATAAATATATAAATTTCACATTGATGGTTATTGTGACCATAGCGTCATTATCTATCTTTTTTTGCATGCAATCTAATGAAACGGCTAATCAGAACAGTCTATGGGAAACTTATGATTCAATCTTGAAGAAAGCTAAATATGTAGATCTCACGCATAGTTTCAATCCGACAATACCTGTCTGGTCAGGTTTTGGCAATGCGAAATTTAAACCGACCATCGCAGGACAGGCAATGCCAGGCTATATCGAAATCGGTCAGGAATTTGAGTACGAAAAACATAGCTTTATTGCTACGGCGTATGATCTTCCCACCGATCAATATGGAACACAATTAGATCCGCCCGCCCACTGGGATGAGTACGGAGCAACGATTAGTGATCTTCCCGCAACATATTGCATTAGACCGCTCGTGGTAATCGATATCCATGAGAAAGTGGCGAATGATCCTGGGTATCATTGCTCAGTCGAAGATATTCAAGCCTGGGAACAAAAGCATGGCACGATTCCCGAAGGCTCGGTGGTGATGGTTCGATCGGATTGGTCGAAAAATTGGCCTGATAAGGAGAAATGCAGTGCCCGACCATTTCCAGGTGTTGGATTGGATGCGCTGAAGTTTCTTCATGAGGAAAGAAAAATCTTATTTCATGGACATGAGCCATTGGATACCGATACGACAGCAACTCTCGAAGGCGAATACTGGCTGTTGCATAATCATTATTGCCAGGCAGAAGGGGTGACAAACCTGGACAAAGTTCCAGAAGCTGGAGCATTAATCGCAATTGGATTTGCCAAACCAGATGGCGGGACAGGTGGCTTTGCCCGTTACATTGCGATTTGCCCGCCCGATTGGAGATATGGTGTTTCGATTGAGGAACAACCAGGAGCGCCGTTGCCAAAGCAACCGTTTCCACTCAGGAGAGATGAACATGGAGTTTTAAAACCGACTCATGTAGAAATGTAATAGCAGGAGCAATCTGAATTGAATTTTGATTTTGCATGATTCCCAAATTTGCATGCAATTTTTTCTTTAAGGGAGAAAATCGAAAATGGATGATTTGAACTCAGAAAAAATGGGAAATTCACAACTGATCATTTATCAGACCGAAGACGGGAAAATAAAAATCGATGTCCGTTTTCAGGATGAGACCGTTTGGCTATCGCAGAAGCTAATGGCAGAGCTGTTTCAAACGACGAAACAGAATATCAGTTTGCATATTAAAAGTATCTATGAAGAAGGAGAGCTGGCTGTAGAGGCAACTGTCAAGCAATTCTTGACAGTTCAAACCGAAGGTGCCAGACAGGTTGAACGACTGGTTGATTTCTATAACCTGGACATGATTATTTCTGTGGGTTACCGGGTTAAATCGCAGGTGGCAACCCGTTTCCGACAATGGGCAACGCAAAGACTGCGGGAATATATCATCAAGGGATTTATTTTGGATGATGAACGGCTCAAAAATCCCGATCAGCCGTTTGATTATTTTGAAGAGCTACTCCGACGTATACAGGATATACGGACTTCAGAGCGTCGGTTCTATCAAAAGATCACTGATATTTATGCCACCAGTGTCGACTATGATCCCACCCAGGAAATCAGTATTGATTTTTTTAAAACAGTTCAGAACAAGATGCACTGGGCTATCACTGGCAAAACCGCTGCTGAGATTATTTACGAGCGTGCCGACAGTACCAAACCGAATATGGGGCTGACCAGTTGGCGGGGCGGCAAAGTTCGGAAGCATGATGTTTCCATTGCTAAAAACTATCTGTCCGAAGAAGAACTTCTGACGCTGAATAATCTTGTGGAACAATACCTGATATTTGCTGAAGGTCAGGCAATGCGCAGAATTCCCATGTACATGAAAAACTGGATTGAAAAACTCGATGGTTTTCTTCAATTGAATGAGCGGGATATTCTGGATCATGCTGGCAAAATCTCGCATGAGCTGGCTATCCGAAATGCGGAACAGCAGTATGAAGCATTTAGCCGTCAAAGGATCAAAGCAGAGGATGAACTGGAAAGCGATTTTGATCGATCGGTGAAGATGATTGAACAAACGGCAAAAACAAGGAATATACCGAAACAAAAAGATAAAAACGGGATATGAATCGTGGTATCGAAGAATCTGGAATATTCCTGGGGCTTCAATTATAATCATCCAGAGCTATTTTCATTAGAATTAGCCTATCTGTTCGTTCGGATGTTTTCGTTTTAGCATGATACGGTTCAACCTATTTTGTTGAACAGAATCGGACTTAATTGCAACGATGAAAGCAAATCGCAATGCGATAGATATTGAGATTGATCCTGCTTGTTGTCATTTGGTATTGGATAGAGTTAGAAGTGGAGAGAGAAATTTTTTCAATAATAATAAGAAGAAAAAATTCAAGAAAAAGAGAAATGTAAATTTTAAATAAAAAATAACATCAAATGTGGAGAGTAATATGAAACACAGACTTATTTTTATTGGATTCGGCGTCGTTGGTCAGGGCTTGACTGAAATTTTAATTAATAAAAAAGATTTTTTGAAACAAAAATATGGCTTCGAATATGAAATTGTGGCTGTATCGGATATGTTAAAAGGATCAATTGCCAATCCTGCGGGGCTTGATCCAAAAAAAATACTGAATTTGGCAAAGGAAGGGAAAAAACTGGACCAGTATCCGCAAGGGACCAAAGGTCTCGATGCGCTGGCTACAATTCACCAGCTTGATGCCGACATCATGATTGAGGTATCGTATACCGATGTCAAGACAGGCGAGCCAGCAACTTCGCATTGTAAGGTTGCTTTTAATCGAGGAATGCATGTTGTCACTTCGAATAAAGGTCCTGTCTCATTATTTTATAATGATTTGATGAAGTTAGCCGCGAAAAAGAATTTGATGTTTGGCATCGAAGGAACGGTCATGAGCGGCACACCGGTTCTCAACACTGGGATGAAAAGCCTGGCAGGTTGTACCATCACCAAAATCAGCGGTATTTTAAATGGGACGACCAACTATATCCTCACCGAAATGGAACAGGGCAAAGCTTATGAAGAAGTTCTAAAAAAGGCACAGGAATTGGGTTATGCCGAAGCCGATCCCACTGGCGATGTGGAAGGTTGGGATGCGCTCGCCAAAGTAATTATTCTTTCCAATGTTTTAATGGGCGGCAATGTGAAGATTGCAGATGCCGAACGAGAGGGAATCACCAAAATCACGCTGGAAGATGTTCAAAAAGCCAAGGCAGAAGGTGCCCGCTGGAAATTGATCGGTGAGACAAGTATTCATGGAGATAAAATTAAAGCCAAAGTTGCGCCTAAAAAACTGCCATTATCCGATCCCCTCGCCAGTGTGATGGGAGCGACCAATGCCATTACGGTTGAAACGGATTTGATGGGCAAAATAACGGTTATTGGGGCAGGTGCTGGCAGAACTGAAACGGGATTTTCGATTTTGACGGATTTGCTGAATATTCATCGATCAGTGAAGAAATAAATGAAGAAGTTATTAATTATAAGTAATTGTCAATTGATAATTGTTAAGTGACAATTGTCAATTAAACCAATAGGAGACCACAATGTACGGCGCATACATGAATAAATTCCTATCAATCGATTTAACAACTAAAGAAATTACCAAAGGAGAACTTGATCTATATTTAGCTGAAAATTATATCGGCGGCAAAGGAATGGGATTAAAAATATTGTCTGATCTTGCTCCAAAAGTTGATGCTTTATCTCCAGAAAATGTACTGATTTTTGTAACGGGACCTTTTACTGGTACATTGGTTCAAACTTCAGCACGCTCAACGTTAGTTACCAAATCGCCACTCACCAATGGCTTTTTAGACACTCACGTTGGTGGACATTTTGGACCTGCGCTAAAAAGAGCAGGTTACGATTACATTATTGTCAAAGGAAAATCCTCAAAACCTGTTTATCTTCACATCACACCCCAAGGATGCGAAATATTGGATGCAGAAGATCTGTGGGGAAAAGGCATTTTCGATACCGAAAAAAGCCTGAAAGAAAAATACCCTGGAAGCCGAGTCGCCTCGATTGGACCTGCTGGTGAGAATAAAGTCCTCTATGCCTGCATTGGCTGTGATCTTTATCGGCAGTTTGGACGAGGTGGCGCTGGCGCTGTCATGGGTTCTAAAAATTTGAAAGCCGTCGTTGTAAAAGGTAATAACAGAATCAGCTACGCCGATGATGAAGGCTTTAAAGCGCTAAATAAAAAGCTTACCGAAGACGTTCGAGAACATCCCAATGCTAAGATGCGGTTTGACCGGGGTACCATGATGTGGATTCGCATGGGACAGGAGATCGGCGAATTTCTTCCTACCCGAAATTTCCAGAAGGGACTTTATGACGATTATGAAAAAATAACATCAGAAGCGATGAAAAAAGAACTGAACTGGAAAAGTGTTGGTTGTTTCAACTGTATCATCAAGTGTGCCAAGATGGCGAAATGGGATGGCTATGAATTAGAAGGACCAGAATATGAAACAGCCGCATTTTTAGGATCAGGATGCGAAATCAATGATCCAAAAATAATCGCCAGGGCAAATCTGCTCTGCGATGACCTCGGACTGGATACTATTTCCACAGGTATTACTTGTTCGTTCGCAATGGAATGTTACGAAAAAGGATTATTAAAAGAGACAGACGGACTACAATTGAACTTTGGCAATGGCGAAGCACAGCTAAATCTCATTGCAAAAATCGCCCATCGCAAAGGCATCGGTAATCTTTTTGCCAATGGCACCCGTCTCGCTGCCAGAAAGATTGGACAGGGATCTGATTATTTTGCTATTAATACCTACGGTATGGAAATTTCTGGCGTCAATATCAAAGGCTGTATGTCTATGGGATTAGCCATGGCGACATCGGATTTTGCCAGCCATACCAGGCTCTGGACGGCAACTGACGAAATGAACGGTAATTTAACCATCGAAGGTTTGCCAGAGTACGTGCTCAAAGGTCAGGATGATATCAATATCCGCAACTCGCTGGTCGTCTGCGATTTCCTGCCTTTTGGCCTTGATCGCCTGGCTCCAATTCTAACAAAAGCAACAAGTATTGCATTCACGCCTGAAAAGCTGATGTTTATTGGAGAGCGGATTCACAATTTAGCCCGACTGTATAACTTGAAAAATGGCAGGACTGGCAAGGATGATACTTTGCCCGGGCGGTTCTTTGAGGAAGAAATGACAGCGGGATTGCTAAAGGGCAAAAAAATGACCAGGGAATTTTTTAATGATTTGCTGCAAGAATATTATAAGATTAGAGGGTGGGATGAATTGGGTGTGCCGACGAGTGCCAAATTGCAGGAGTTGGGCTTAGAAAAATTATAAGATAGCTCTATGAATTGCTGGTAAAAAATAGATACTCCAGTTGAAAATTTTGAATACCCCCAACTTACCTCTGGGGATTATCATTTTAAACTTACTCATTTTAAAGCTATTACTATCTATTCTTGAAAACACTTGATTTAAATAAGAAATAATGTTTCCAGATCAGACCAGTTGACACGTCAAAATAATATTCCACTATCTGCCCATCTTCCCAAACCATTTTTAAGCGATACATTTCTTTGTAGTCTATCGTCTCTTTGCCTAGGAATTCGGCGGGAATCCCCTTTTTGGCATAATCGATAAATTTGCCATCAAAATTGTTGTCGAAATTTGCCCCTTTAAAAAGAGGACTATCTTGAGGAATATCCTTCACATTCGTATTAGAGTTAGTAGTAGTATCAAGGCTCCCCCTCCAGGCTTTTTTACCATCGTAAGCGAGAATTGTAATTTGTTCATTTGAAGTGTTTCTTTCATAGCGTGATCTATTCGGTCTTTTATGATATGATGTATGATAATTTGTTGTGCCTTTATCGGAGTTGTAGACGCTCCGCTTTATAAAAATAGTGTTCACACCCTTGAGATCATCCTTCCTACCAGTAACCTCCAAATATTGGTTGATAATCTCATCCTTTGTCTGTGTCCAACAAATCGATACAAATAAGAAAATAGTCAGCCATGCAAAAACCATTCGGAATGTTTTCATGATTATCTTCCGTTTGAATAGTAACCATTAGCTTGTATTTTAGCATTTATAGAAAAAGTATAAAAATTTTAATAGTAATGATTTTAATTTAACATACTATATGTTGTATTATGCAAAAGTTATCCACATACCCTTCATAAAAATTCAAACTCTAAGTTCTTATTCTGCAGAAGCCCTGTTTTTGATAATTAATTGTAATTTTGACAATTAAACTATTACATTCATATTACGGTGATATTAATTTTTCATAACTTTTGACATGCAAATGCTTGTGAACAAGTTATCCACATTTTGTTCACAGCTTGTTAGGGTTTAATTCTTCTGTTGTTATAATAAAATATTATCGATTTTAAGAAAACTCAAGGGTCAAAGATTGCAATGATATTCAGGAAAAATCAAAAATATTTCCCAATCTGAATTATTCATAACCATATCGATACGAAGTGTAAAGAATCAGAAGCATTAACTTTATACACAGAATAAAAGCTATAAATATCTATAAAACTCCACCGGTGTCAATTCCTCAAATTGATCCGTCATCTGCACAATATGCGCCCGAATATCCTGGCAAAGATGGCATTTGGCGATATATCCGTTAGGGGAAGTCTCAAAATCAAATTGATCCTGTGCCAGCTTTAATAATCCTTCAACACCTGAAGTCGCCAATAGTTCTACAATGGGTCGTTCTTGAAGATCGATACCATTAAAAATTTCTCCTAAATTATGAGCATCTCCCAAAGATATCCCTGAACAAAAACTGACAATGTAATTTCCATAAGGATCGATATGCATGTGTTCTGGATTGGTAAATTCAGCGAAGCAATTATTATTGAAAAATGCCTCTGCTGGCTGTTTTTGATAGAGAAAATTCAATTTTGAAGCTGCTCTGCCACACGGGATCAATCCGTAATTTTCGATAAATGATTGGGCAGCCTTTTCATAACCGATGGTATTTAAATAGCGATTGAACGGAATTTTTGCTTGCGGATTGTAATCCTGAAGCTGCTCGTGGAAATAACTGGTATAAATCAATACGTTATAGGATCCATATATTTCTCTTGCAATGTTGATAGCTCGATTGGTTCGCTCAAATGGAATAAATTCATTATGAAATGGCGAAACACTGATCAGGATAGCAGGCAATCCTGACTCCCGCAACATATTAAATTGATAGGCCGTTAAATCATTGTCGTCACACCAGTAGGCATTGGTTTCCACATATTGAATTGGTAAATCGTACTCGATGCATAATTCCACTGTTCGTAACGTCAGTTCAAAATTTAAAAATGGTTCTCCACCTGTAATGTGAAGTCCCCGTTGATTGGGTGCGAATTGCCCGATTTGATCTAAATAATGTTCCAAATCCTGCTCAGACATCCAATCTTTCCACCGGGGCGTGCTGGCATAGATGCAATGGCGGCAGGAACTACTGCATTTATAGGAGAGAATCAAACCGCCTGATGTAAAGGGTGGAATTTTGAGTTGTTTCATCATGCTTATTATTTTATTTTTAGTGATAAAAATATAAAATAATTATAGATTAAATATAAAGTTGGGAAAATTTCTCTCCTTTACCCAAATTGTAACTATTCAGGTCTGTCATTCCTGCGTATGCAGGAATCTCATGATAAACAAAATGTTATATTTCTATTTTGGGAGATGCCTGCATCCGCAGGCATGACCTTACAAAGTCTTTACTTAGAATAAAATTAGTATCCTGAATAGTTACCCCAACTTAATCATTATCAAACCGCCGCCGAAATTTCTCCATTTCCCGTCGTTCTTTCTTTGTCGGACGACCTTTGTATTTCGGGCGATGCGTTTTAGCTGCCTGATAAAAAAGACTCCGAATATCTTCGACTTCTTTTTCATCTGGGGAAAGTTCATGTTCTCGATACAGATTTTTGGCTTCTTCGGCTTTGATGCTTTTTTGGACAATGTCCAAAATATCAAATGTTTTAGTCCGCCATTTAAATTTTATAGAGACAGTGTCACCAATCTTCACTAATTTCGATGGCTTCGCCACCCGATCATTCACTTTCACTCCACCCTGATCGCAGGCTTGCGCTGCTTTATTCCTGGTTTTGATAATTCGGGCAATTTTTAACCATTTGTCGAGACGGATGGTTTTTTCTGATGATTCATTCATTTTTTATTAACCATATTTCATTGAATTTTGAATTGATTAGTGCTTGAGCGAAAGGTGATACACCCCGATTATCTGCCGGCTGGCGGACATCAAGTGTGTTTAATTCTTTTAAAAACAATGGATATTTAAAATCCAAGATGTTTTTCCGCCGGCTTGTGGATCAACCATCGGGGCTTTCGTTCACACACTAATGATAATATAACAAGTCTTTTTCAATTTGACAACAAAAATTTCATTGCATCTTAACGTAATTTATAGTACATTAAAATTCTTGACCATATAAATATGATTTAAAATACAGGGGAATTTTATCTGAAGTGGAGTAAATATTACTCCAAAGGCTGGAATTGAGAAAGAAAAGATAACATTTATTCCAGAGAGATATCTTTTGGTAACCAACCGCAAAGTAAAAATCGAAATTTTTTAGTTGAAGAAGAATTGGTGAGAGCATTGGCTCATAAGGATAGAAATACTGGAATTTAACAACAAGTATGAACCGGAACAGATGATCACAATCAATCAGTCGATAACGGTAGCTATTTTTACCGATTGACCACCAGAGTTTTTCAAAAGTGAAAAACAATGTTCTATTTGAGGTTGCTTACGGAGGCAAAAAATATGTTGAAGCAGAAGACATATAAACCGATTAATGGACAGATTGAAAAGATGTTTATCGAAGATAGCTGGCGGGTGTTTCGAATTATTTCTGAATTCGTTGAAGGATTTGAAGAACTCTCCCAGACCGATAATTGTGTGACTATGTTCGGTTCGGCACGATCAAAAGAGGGGGATCGAGATTATGAATTAGCCCGTAAAATTGCCTATCTTCTAGTTGACGCTGGCTATGGGATTATTACGGGTGGTGGACCAGGAATTATGGAAGCGGGAAATCGTGGGGCAGCCGAAGCCGGCGGTACCTCCGTCGGACTGAATATTGACCTCCCTTTTGAACAGAGCCCAAATCCTTATGCGAATTTACAATTAGATTTTAAATATTTCTTCGTTCGTAAAGTAATGTTTGTTAAATATGCCAAAGCATTTGTCATTTTACCAGGTGGATTCGGTACGCTGGATGAACTCTGGGAAGCGTTAACTTTAATTCAAACTCATCGTATCAACGAATTTCCAGTGATTTTAATGGATCGTTCTTATTGGAAGGGATTAATTGATTGGATAAAAGAAACCGTGTTAGCCCAACATAAAATATCTGAGGAAGATATCTTATTGTTTCAATTAGCTGATACACCTGAAGAAGTGGTCGAAAAAATCCTTGCATTTTATCGGAATTCTGGCCAATATACCAATTAAGGACTATTTTATAACTAAATACTCCATTTTAATCCAAGATAAGTATAGTTAAATAGGACACGGATAGAACAGATCGGACGCATTCATACGGATTTTTTGGGGTTTAAAAATTTTTCAACTGATTGAAACAACCCAACTCATTCATATACTATTTTAAAAAGCATCTGCTACTAATAAAAATGATGGGAGTAGATAATTCAATTCTTCATCAAAAAAATATCCGTTGGGCCTATCCGTTGGAAAAAATTATGTTTGAAAATATCAGGTAATTGTAAAGAGTGTAAGAGTGGCAGAGGCAGATATTAATAAAAATCACACTGAAGTAATCTTAGACAGCATCGCCGATGGTGTTTTTACGGTTGATCAAGATTTTCGAATTACTTCTTTTAATAAAGCTGCCGAAAAAATTACGGGCGTGCCTCGAGAAGATGCAATTGGGAGTACCTGTCGGGATGTGTTCCATTCAAATATCTGCGATAGCAAATGCGTACTAAAACGAAGCATTGAAATCAATCAACCCATCAGCAATCAATCAATTTACATCGTCAATGCAGATGGCGAACAGATACCAGTGAGTATCAGTGCCGCACCGTTGAAAGATGCAGCTGGAAATATTATCGGTGGAGTAGAGACCTTTCGTGACCTTTCCGAAGTAGCTGAGCTTCGAAAACAACTGGAGCAGAAATATTCTTTTCAGGATATCATCAGTAAAAATAAACAAATTCAAAAGATTTTCGACATCCTACCTGACATCGCTGAAAGTGACAGTACTGTCCTTATTCTAGGTGAGAGCGGTACGGGAAAAGAACTTTTTGCCAGAGCGATCCATAATCTAAGTCATCGTGCCAAAAAATCGCTGATCATTGTCAATAGTGGTGCATTGCCCGATACGCTTCTCGAATCTGAACTGTTCGGTTATAAGGCGGGCGCATTCACTGACGCGAAAAAGGATAAACCTGGCAGATTTGCGATGGCAAAAGGCGGAACGATTTTCCTGGATGAAATTGGAGACATCTCACCGGCACTACAGGTTAAATTACTTCGTGTACTTCAAGATAAAACTTATGAACCCTTGGGAGCAGTGGGATCAGTAAAAGCTGATGTAAGGATTATTGCTGCAACTCATCGAGAACTTCCTACGTTAGTAGAAGAAGGCACTTTTCGTGAAGATTTGTATTATCGGTTGAATGTGGTAGCAATTAATTTACCCAATCTTTCGGAAAGGAAAGAAGATATTCCGATATTGGTTGATCATTTCATCAGTCGTTTTAATCGACTAAAACGAAAGAATATTCTTGGCATCTCTGAAGAAGTTCTTTCGATTTTAATGCGACATGATTTTCCTGGTAACATTCGAGAATTGGAAAACATTATTGAATATTCATTTATACTTTGTCGTGGTGATATTATCCATGTGCAACATCTTCCCGAACAGTTGCAACCCAAAGCAGACTCAGAGGGACAAGAGCTTACCGTAGGATTAACCCTCCAAGCTATCCAGAAACGGGCCATTGAACAAGCCCTGATCCAAAACAACTGGAAAAAATTGGCTACCGCCAGAGAATTGAATATCGATAAAGGAACTTTGCGAAGAATGATTCAGCGGTATGGGATTAAAAAGGAATAAAACTGAAACCTGCTGATCTTGAAGATAACATGAATTTGTTTGGAATTTGGAGATTGGTATTTGGAATTTAATTTGTTTTTGACGGAGATCGATATTGTTAATTCTAATAGTTATATATAAATAATATCTTTTTGAAAGAAGCAGCAAGAACATGAAAAACAAAAAGATCTACATATCTGCCGACATGGAAGGCATCACAGGAGTGATCCACTGGGACGAAACTAGTGGAAATAATCCAGACTATCAATATTTTCGAAAGATCATGACCGATGAAGTGAATGCAGCTATTGAAGCAGCTCTAAAAAAAGGTGCTACGGAAGTTGTTGTACGTGATGCACACGGCAGCGCCCGCAATTTAATCCCCGACAAATTGAATGAAAATTCTAAATTGATTCGAGAATGGTCAAAAAGTCCATTCGGTATGATGGAAGGATTGGATTCGAGCTTCGATGCTGTGTGTTGCATCGGTTATCATGCCAAAGCACAGACACCATTCGGCACATTAGCCCACACGATGACCGGAGCCATTTTTGACCTCCGAGTGAATCAAATTTCTATGCCCGAGTTGGGCTGGAATGCGTTGATTGCTGGTTATTATAATGTCCCAGTTATTTTTGTCTCTGGCGATCAAGCGATATGTGATCAGGCAAAGCAGCTTATTCCAGAGATTGAGACCGTCGCAGTCAAAAAAGGGATCGGCGAAGCAAGTTTGAATCTTCATCCGAAAAAGTCCCAACAATTGATTAAAGAAAGCGTAATCCAGGCGCTGAATAGGCTACCCAATATAAAACCTTACTATTTAGATCCACCGTTTGTGCTGGAAATTGATTTTAAAAAGAAAGAAGCAGCAAATCGGGCAGCCTGGTATCCTGGTGCTGAGCGAAAGGGTGATTTTACAATTGTATTGAAGTGTGATGACTTTCTGGATTGTATGAGATTTTTTCATCTGGCGTTCTGAAAATTTATTCGTACTAAAAAGGAATATTTAATTATTCAAAGTAGCAGATCAAATTACGACTCCCGTGTTCTTATAAAGAGAATTATTACCTAACATTCGTTAGATGATATATTATAAAATAATGTAACAAATGGAGTCTGATTTGAACAAATTAAGCTAAAATCATCTCTCTTTATGCTAGGTCCTTTTTTCTATTTAATTATACTTTATGCTTGACTTTACTTAATAAAAGTTTTAAATTATAGGTAATCGTAATTTTGCTCTTTTAAGAAGGAGGGGAATGATGAGAAAAAATCCAATATGGTTGATAATTATACTTCTCTTTGTTCAATTTCTACCCGGTTACAGTCAAAATGAAGATGATGAAACAACAACTTACATTCAGAAAATGCGACCAATAAATTTAATAGATATTCCAACTGCAAATTTTTTATCCAGAAAATATTTTCAACTGAAATTAAGGGTTTTTCATCTGGGCGGGATGTTGGGAGCATTGCAAGTTGGCTTAACCAATCGATTGATGTTCGGAGTTAGTTATGGTGGACAGAATATTATCGGACAGGGAAAAGTGTCCTGGAACGATGCCCCAGGAGTTCAACTTCGTTACCGTTTACGATTTGAAGATTATCGGTTTCCTGCGGTCTCTCTGGGTTTTGACTCGCAAGGTTATGGAACCTACTATTCCGAACTCAAACGGTATCAGATTAAGTCTAAAGGCTTTTATATTGTTTTTAGTAAAAATTACTTTGTTTTAAAAGATTTTGGTGTTCATGCTGGAGTCAATTATAGCGATGAGAATAGGGGCGATGAGAAGGATTTAAATTTTTTCTGCGGTGCTCATTTGATGTTAGATCCTGAATTGTCTTTGGTGTGGGAATATGACTTTGCTATTAATGATAATGATGACAAATCCCTTGGGTCGGGAAAAGGATATATGAATGCTGCCGTGCGTTGGTATTTCTCAAGCCAATTATTATTTGAATTTTCAGTTAAAAATTTATTGAAAAATAACAGAGCTATTGATGGCGATCCAGTACCAAATGCAAATCGTGAGCTTAAAATTATTTACTTCCAAACCCTGTAATATATAAACAATATAAAAATAGTCACTTATTTTTGGTAAGAACGATGGAGAAGACAACATTAACTAAGCTTTTATTTTCTATTTCAATTTTTTTGCTATTTCTTATAACGATTCGATGTTATACCACCTTTAAGCATCCTCAGGTGTATTCGACTTCAGATTCAACTGACGTTTATTATTCTGAGGAAATAACCTTCCTTAATGATTGCTCCAGTTGTCACGAACAAAATAATCCCGTAAACGATCCACATTTACAGGTGTACGATTACCCTTTATATGAGGAAAACTATAGCTGGCAGTATTATTACATAATTCCATGGTGGATCGATGAATATTACTATGAGGAGGATCAGGAAGTGAAACCAGAAGACAAACTTCCGGCTCCTCAGCGACGGAATTTTGATCGACGCGGGATATCCCCATCACCAGCAACGACTTCGCCGAATGCGTCGGGAGCCTCTTTGTCCAAACCATCTACAAATGAAGCCTCAACCGAGACATCTCCTCAACCGGAGCCTAAAAAACGACAGGAAAGAAGGCAGGTCGTAAATAAAGAAAGTCAAAAATCACAAAAATCGATCACGCCAATTCCTACCCGGAAGAAAAAACAAAAGGATAAAAAGGAAACAAAAAAAGAGAAAAAATAAAAGCAATAGCCATAAAATGTCTTAACGATTTTGAATTCAATTTATTAACTGACTTAATAGTTATTACAATTCGGCTTAGCAGGATTATTCTTTAAGGAGGAAATATGCCACGATTTGCAAAAATCCTCATTGGAATTGTGGGTATAATTTTGCTTATTGTATTGGTGGTATTTTCTCTTGGAGTTCGTCTGATTAAAAAGTCCATCCCACAGACGAATGGCACCCTAGTGGTCGAAGGGCTACAGTCTCCCGTTAAAGTTTATCGGGATTCGCATGGAGTACCTCATATTTTTGCTCAAAATGAAAACGATCTTTTCTTTGCAATGGGCTATGTTGTCTCCCAGGATCGGTTATGGCAAATGGATATCAACCGTCGTGCGGCAACCGGTACTTTATCTGAGATTTTTGGTAACAGAACATTGGAGATAGATAAATTTATCAGAACTTTAGGTATCCCGAAAATTGCCAGCCAGTTAGCTCAAAAACTTTCCCCAGAATCAAAAAAAATACTAACAGCTTACACCGCTGGAGTTAATGCATTTATAAACCAGCAAGAAGATCGTCTGCCTAATGAATTTATACTTCTGCAATATCGTCCCCAATTGTGGGAGATAGAGCATAGCCTGGCATATCAACGGTTAATGGCGTGGAGCCTGGAGATGGCGTGGCGTGTCGATCCTGTGTTTGGAGAATTAATACATAAGGTCGGAGCGAAAATGACTGGTGAAATCTTACCAGATTATCCCACTAATGCTCCGACAATTATGAAAAGTCAATATGTTCAATTTCAGCAATTGCAGAGTAAACTTAACACTGTTACCCACACTTTTTCTGATTTGTTCGGATTGGTCGGTTCAGAGTTAGGAAGCAATAGTTGGGTTGTTTCTGGTGATCGTACCAATACCGGAAAGCCGCTGCTGGCGAATGATCCACATCTGGTACATCAAAATCCGTCTATCTGGTACGAAATTCACCTAAAAGCTCCCGCTATCGATTGCTATGGTGTATCTTTACCTGGTATTCCGGGAATTGTCATAGGACATAATCAGGAAATTGCCTGGGGATTAACCAATGTTATGGCTGATGGTTGTGATTTTTTTATTGAAAAGATAAACCCGGAAAACCAGGATCAATATTTATATCAGGGGAAGTGGCATGAAATTACCAAAATCGCAGAGGAAATTGCCATTAAAGATCAACCATCAGTTAATTTGATAACTCGTTTTACCCAGCAGGGTCCAATAATTTCAGATCTTCATCAGGTTTTGAAAAATTCGTCGAAAGTCATCTCGTTGAAATGGAATGGTCATTTAATTAGTGACGAAACATTTGCTTGTTATAAAATTAACAAAGCAAAAAATTGGGATGAATTCATTCATGGTTTGACATATTTTTCTGTCCCGGCGCAAAACTATATCTATGCTGATACAGCAGGAAACATCGGTTACTATTGCGCTGGTTCGATTCCAATCCGACGAAGAGGAAACGGTCTGATTCCTCAACCTGGTTGGAATAAAAATTACGAGTGGTTAGCCAGTATACCTTTTGAACGCTTACCGCATTTATTCAATCCATCAGAGGGTATGATTATCACTGCCAATAATAAAGTTGATGATCATAAATACCCCTATTTTATTACCACTTATTGGGAACCATCTTACCGTGTGCAACGAATTAGAGAACTTCTGGCAATGAAAGATAAATTTACTATCGATGATTTCAAAACGATCCAACTAGATCAATTTTCAAAACATGCCCGGTTCTTGATGCCAGTTATCCTTGAAGTTTTACCTGAATTTAAACAGGATACCTGGCTTAAAACATATTTTTGTCATTCTTTACAAACCTGGGATTGTAATTTGGACGCAGAGTCTGTGGCACCGACTATTTTCGAGTTTTTTTTGACCCGGCTATTTAAAAATATTTTTATTGATGAACTGGGCGATTCTTTATTTTATAATTTTTTGGAATTACCGAACATTCCAATCCGCATCACAGATAATCTAATAGCCAAACGAACTTCTGTTTGGTTCGATAACATAAGTACGTCAGATGTAAAGGAAACGATTAGAGATATCATTCTGACATCGCTTGAAGAGACTTTCGATTCTCTCAAAAGTAACTATGGAGAAACAATCTATTTGTGGCGTTGGGGAAACATACACTCACTTACCTTTGAACACGCATTGGGGAAAAAGAAGCCTTTAGATAGACTTTTCAATATCGGTCCCTTTCCTCTGGGGGGCTCCTGTACCTCTGTGAACAACGCAATGTACATGCTGAATAAAAATAATTTTCGTACGATTGTTGGACCCTCGATGCGCCAGATTGTAGACCTGTCAAACAGGAAAAACTCATTAATTGTTATCACAACCGGACAATCCGGCCATCCTCTCAGTAAACATTTTAAGGATCAAACTCCTCTCTGGCTCAATGGTAAATATCATAGGGCGATAACAGACAGCATTGAAATCTGCAATTCTGATTTTGACGTATTAATTCTAAATCCATCGATACTAAATAACTAACTATTTAGCGATTTATTTTGGCAAAATAGCACTTCAAAAGTCTTTGTATTAATTTGTTAGCTAAATAGTTACCAAGAACATAAGTAATAGGGAAACCAAATGGAACAAAAATTAATCGTAGACCTTGTTCCCGGCGATGCTGTTCTCTCCTTTTTTATCGTTCGTAAAAAAGAAATAAAGGATAAAAAGTCAACCAATGAAAGTTATCTTTCCTTCGATTTTGGAGATCGGTCGGGTAGAATTCGTGGCTCCTTATGGAAAGATGTTCAAAACATAAATAAGAATATTCAGGTTGGGGATGTTGTAAAAGTCAAAGGGAAAGTGATTACCTTTTTCGATCACAAACACATTTCAATCGATCAAATCCGAAAAACCACACCTGAAGATAAAGTTAATCCCGAACAGTTTCTTCCATCAACAACCAAGAATATTCGCGATATGTATGCTAAATTAAAAGCAAACTTAACTGAAATTGAAAATCCAATACTTCAAAATCTTTTAAAAATGTTTCTAACAGATAAAGATTTTATTGACCAATTTTGCAGGGCTCCCGGTGGTAAATTGTGGCATCATGCATACCTGGGTGGATTATTGGAACACACTCTATCTGTCTTCTTAATTTCCAAGTTTTTTGTCAGGCATTATCAGAATTCGATAAATGCAGATCTGCTTTTATGTGCTGCATTTTTACATGATGTGGGAAAAGTGGAAGAATTTAGTACCCAGGGATTTATTGATTACTCCACTTCAGGACGCTTAATGGGACACATTACGCTTGGAGCAAATATGGTGATGGAAAAAATATCGCAGATATCTAATTTTCCAGACCATCTGAAACAACAGCTAATCCACTGTATCTTAAGCCATCACGGACAGAAGGAAAGAGGATCTCCGGTTGTCCCAATGACACTTGAGGCACTTATTTTGAATTTTGCCGATGACCTGGATTCTTCTGTTGCTGCTTTTCAAAGGATAATGGCTAAAGAGAAAGAACCAGGAAAAGTGTGGAGTAATTATGTTAATTTGATCGATCGATTTATTTATTTAGGGGAGGAAGAAATTTAGATTTTTGGTTTTAAAATTGTGTGAATAGATATTTTCATTAAAATAATTAACACACGAGGGATGTATGAAAAGAACAAGAGGCTATTTGTGCTTAATTTTAAACATCTTATTTTTCTTTTCTGGTCTTGGATTCAGTCAAACAATCTTAACCCGTGCTGAAAAAAGTAATTTCACCGAAACCGCTCGTTATGAAGAGGTTGTTGACTTTCTTAAACAACTACAACAACAAAGTCGCGATATCAGGGTGACTTCGATCGGTCAATCGATTGAAGGCAGGGAAATTCTTCTTGCTATTTTGGGCCATCCTGTTCCGGTTTTACCAACGCAATTATTCATTATGAATAAACCTGCAATATATATACAGGCAAATATTCATGCTGGGGAAGTTGAAGGAAAAGAAGCGGTGTTGATGTTAATGCGAGATATCCTTTCTGGTACACTTTATCATTTACTGGATAATCAAGTTTTAATGATTATACCCAATTTTAATCCAGATGGAAATGAGAAAATCAGTAAAAATAATCGGCGTAATCAGAAGGGACCAGAAGGAGGAGTTGGTGTTCGTCACAATGGCCAATATTTAGACCTCAATCGGGATTATATCAAATTAGAAAGCCCTGAAAACCAGGCAGCAGTACAAAAAATTTTAAACCAATGGGATCCAATGCTGCTAATTGATCTTCACACGACAAATGGATCGTACCATCAGGAGCCACTAACTTATGCCACTGCCCATAATCCAAATGGGGATCCCCAGTTGCCGAATTATATCCGAAATAATTTGTTTCCCGAAGTTGCTAAAAAGCTTAAATCAAAATACAACATTATGAGTGTTCCTTATGGCTTTTTTGTGGATAGAACCGATCCAACAAAAGGTTGGGGAACATTTAATCACAAACCCTACTATAGCACCAACTATTGGGGATTGAGAAACCGTTTCGCTATTCTGAATGAAAATTATGCTTATGCCGATTTTGAAACCAGGGTTAAAGCATGCTATCACTTTGTAAAGCTTATTCTTGAATATTCCAATGAAAAGGCTAAGGAAATGCTTAATCTTATTCGAAAGGTTGATCTGAATACAATTCAACGAGGGCTAAGTACCGATACTACAGCTCAATTTGGAATTGAAATACAACCTTTTCCTTGTGAAAAACCGTTATTGCTTCATAGCTATGAATTTGAAACCTATGAAGATGAAAACGGAAGAACTCGAGTCAAAAAAACGGATCAACTAAAAGATTATTCAATTCCCTTTTTAGCTAATTTTAAAATAATGAAAAGTGTTACCTTACCGAAGGCTTATATATTTTCATCAAATCTAAAGGAAATTACCCAAAAATTAACACGACACGGGATCATTGTTGAACAGATAGATGAACCAATGAAACTTATGGTACAGGCATTTCAAATTGAAGAGATCAATAATGAAGAGCGAATTTTTCAAGGACACAAATTGACCAGCATAAAAGGTTCGTACGAAGCTACTGAAATGGAATTTCCTGAAAATACCTACTTTGTGAGCATGGATCAACCGTTAGCCAATTTAGCTGCATATTTATTGGAGCCTGAAAGTGATGGAGGCCTGGTTAAATGGAATTTCTTTGATCGTTATCTATACGCCAGTCAATGGGGAAGGAGCCTAAACCAGTTTCCGATTTATAAATTAATGCAGCCTGTTTTGCTTTCTAAAAAAATGTGATGGTAAGATAGTTAGTGGGGAGTAGCGCCACTCCCTACGATTGGGGACTGTTTCCATGAACAAAAATCAATTCATCAATATCCCACAAAAATTCTACCAATTATTCCTTGACTAACAAATATTATTTTATTATATTAAGAATTTATTAAATGAAATCTTAGGGAAAAAAACAAGCGAAAAGTTTAGCGTAAATGAGCAAAGTCTATATTGGTCCAGCGGGATGGAACTATAAAGATTGGGAAGGTATTGTTTATCCTTTGCACAAAGAGAAAAATTTCGATCAATTGGCTTATCTGGCACGATTTTTCAATGTGATTGAAATCAATAGTTCTTTTTATAGACCACCAGTCGTTCAAACGACACTTAAATGGGTCGACAGAATAAAAGACAATCAAGAATTTCAATTCACTTATAAATTATGGCAGACATATACTCATGATCGAGAAAAATTTCCTGACGAGACAGAAGAAACAATGGTGAAACAGGGACTGGATGTGTTAAAATTGCATGACCGTCTTGGCGCGGTATTAGTCCAATTCCCCTGGTCTTTTAAAAATACACCGGAAAATCAACAATGGCTGGAAAAAGTTATTGATCTTTTTCGAGACTACAATCCTGTGGTTGAAGTTCGGCATGGTTCCTGGAGGGAAGAAGATTTTTTTACTTTTCTAAATGACAATGGCGCTGCTTTTGCCAATATAGATCAGCCAGTGATTGGAAATTCGATTGGACTTACATCCTTTGGATCTGATAAACTTAACTATTTAAGACTTCATGGTAGAAACTTTAAAAATTGGTTTGCAAAGGATGCCGATGTTGCCAGTCGTTACGATTATCTCTATAACGAAGAGGAGCTCAAAAATATACAAGAAACTATTGCAGATTTAATCGAGAACAGTCCTAAAACTTACATTATCTTCAACAATCACTATCGTGGTCAGGCGGTTGTTAATGCACTTCAGATAATGTTCTTATTAGAGGGGAATGTTGTGAGTGCACCGGCAAATTTAATTGAAACTTATCCATTATTGAAGAAAATTTCGAAAAGTAAAGATGAGGATATTGGGCAGACTTCTTTATTTTAAATAAAATTTGTTCACTAATGCTATTAAGTTTAGGTTAATGATGAATAATGAATATTGAATAATGAATATAGAACAATGATTGTCGAAGTGTTTAAATTCATTTAGGTATTCAATATTCTTTTTTCGATATTCAAGATTCAGATTTTTGACTTAATAACATTGATTCGTTCATTATAATTTAAAAATAAAGGATTGATTGACAATGACAATTTTGGCATATTTCGCAATCGGTGCACTGGCCGGATTATTAGGCGGAGCTTTTGGGATTGGCGGCGGCATTGTAATGGTTCCTGCTCTTTTATTTCTGTTTAAACAACCTATCCATACCGCTATCGGAACATCGATGATGGTTATTGTGCCCATTGCCATTTCAGGGGCGCTTCGTCATTATTCGTTAAATAATGTAAATTTACAGATTGCTCTTTTCGCTGGATTGGGAGGAATTATTGGAGCGATCATCGGGGCGTCGATCATCGTAAAAATTCCGCCCTTTTATGTCAAGCGAGCCTTTGCCATTTTTTTAATTTATTCAGCGATTCGATTGTGGTTTTCAAAATAAAGTCAGGAGTGCAATGCCTTTATCCGCCGATTGGCGGATGCAGTGCATAAAGGCACCGCACTCCTGATCTAATATAAATAAAATATGAGCTATGAATAAACTTCCAACAATAGTAAAAAAACAGTTTCCAAACGAGTTTTTATCAGCCGGGTGGAAAATTTTTACAGAAAAAAATTACCAACACCTGGATTTTGTTCGAAATTCGTTTACCGCCCAATTTAGTGACAGAAGAGGCAGCTATTGGGCAATCCTGAAGAAGAAGTCGGATAAATATAGTTTTCAAACCTCCTGCTCATGCAATACCTATATGAGGCACATTAATTGTCCTCATCTGGCAGCATTATTTTTTATCGTCTATTCAAAAAACCAGGATACTCCTGACATCGAAAATACATTATCTAAATATTATGAACAAAGTCTCTGGATTAATCTGGCAAAACTATATTATGAACATTGGGGGCATAACAAACTGGATATTCGGGTGGCTATAAAGTCTTCATCAAACACTCCAGAAGTCAAATTTAGTGGCAATGATGAAACGAATCAGGAGGTTTTTGAATTTATTTTACCGGAACAATATTTCGAAAGAATCATTCAAAAATACCACTGGCAGTTGTTCGCTGATCTGGATGATAAAGATTTACCATGGGATAATCATGAGGAAGTTTTAAACCAACTTACATCAGAAAAATCCGAACTCGAGGTACGAATGAACCTGGCTGGTTATAAATCCTGGTTGCAAAAATTTGAGGAAAGCTACTGGTTCGATTTCAGCAAAGTATGGTTCTTCGGATTTGACGATGTCGGATATTCGGTTGCCTATTCTGATAAAACTCAAAGTTTGAAAATATTCTCTGGCGATGAGCGTTTTGCTTTCCACATTCGAAAACCACAGATTGCAAATATTATCAAAAAATTGGCACAAAATCAGGCGATTCGGGATACCTTAAATATTTCTGATAAAGTCGCTATACTAAATTATTCATTAGAAGTCACTGTTGAGCACGATCTAAAAATCACACCTGTTTTGATTTTACCTGATGAAAAAGACCCTTACTTCCTGAAAAAAGATCTGGACACAAAGCCAACGGCATTTGGTAACTATCTTTACATCCATAATAAGGGATTTTACCCTTATGAGCGAAAGATTAAATATTATGACAGTTCTTTATTTGGATTGGAAGAGGTAAGCATCCCCAACGATGATATTCCCAGAATTATCCGTGAATACAAACGTTTCATAGATCTCGATGAGTTCTATCATATAAGTGCTTCATTGAAAAACAGAGATTTTGTTAAAAACATTAAATCGATAGAGCTATTTGTGGATGACATTCAAGATGATTGGTTATATTTATCCATTAAATATCGTATCGGCAATGAAGTGATATCTCTTTATGAAATTTATCAAACACTTCGAAACGGTAAACGTTATCTCATTGGGAAGAATCATTGGATCGATTTGTTTAGTACAGATTTTGTCTGGATTCAAAAGCTAATCGATGCTCATGCAATAGATTTCGAGAAGTTTGGAGCCAAAGAAGCTCGCTTAAAAATTAATAAATTGAATTTTATCAAGCTCAATGCGCATCTCCCTGAAAAAGGAGGAATTGATACCCATCAATCTTTAACCAGCATACTTGATCACCTTATGCATTTGAAGCCAATTACTCAAGCCCCTCCACTTGAGGGAAGAAAATACGAGCTTAGAGATTACCAGAAAAAAGGTTATGAATGGTTCTGGTTCCTCTATGAGAATAATCTTTCTGGTCTGTTGTGTGATGATATGGGGCTTGGAAAAACATATCAATCATTAGCACTGATTGATGGGATTACGCTTTATGAGAATCGTCCCTTAAAATTTTTAATTGTTTCTCCGACGTCTGTGTTGCCACATTGGCATGAAAAGTTGAATGAACTCAAAAAAAAGGTACACCTACATTTGTATTATGGCAGCGAAAGAAAATTGAAAAACCTGGGTAAACAGAAATATGCTGTCGTTCTAACTTCGTATGGCATCTTAAGAAATGATTTAGAAAAGCTATCAGAGATGCCCTTTGAATTAGCTGTGTTTGATGAAATTCAAACAGCCAAGAACAAAGCCAGTTTAACCAATGCTGCTTTGAATCAGTTAAAAAGTAAGGTGAGAATTGGTTTAACTGGTACACCCATAGAAAATAATTTAAGTGAATTGAAAGCGCTGTTCGATATTATCCTGCCCGATTATCTGGGAGGTGACAATCAATTTCGAAAAAATTACATCAATCCAATTGAGCGGCGAGCAAACAAAGCCAAACTTGAGGAGTTACAGAAAGTCATTCGTCCTTTTATGTTGCGGAGAACAAAAAATCAGGTTCTGGAAGAGCTTCCCCCGAAGATAGAAGAAATTCGGAAATGTGAATTGAGTTCGGAGCAGGTGAAATTGTACCAGGATGTGATCAATACCAGAGCCCAGACTTTGATCGCTCAACTTTATCGTAAATCAGAAAAGGTTCCTTATATCCATATTTTTGCTGTATTGAGCTATTTAAAACAGATCTGCAATCATCCATCACAATTGGAAAATGGTTGCCTCGATTATAACAAATATCAATCTGGAAAGTGGGAATTATTTTGTGAGTTGTTAGAAGAAAGTTTAAATAGTGGATTTAAAGTGGTTGTGTTCAGCCAATATTTGAATATGTTAGCGTTGATTGAAGCTTATCTGAAAGATAATAAGATCGAATTTGCCACGATTAAAGGTTCTACGAAAAATAGAAAAGAAATGGTCGAACGATTTAATACTGATCAGAAGTGTAAGGTGTTCACCGGGAGTTTAGGGGCTTCAGGTTTTGGGATAAACCTGATTGGTGGCTCCGTTGTCATTCATTATGACCGCTGGTGGAATGCCGCTCGTGAAGATCAGGCGACGGATCGGGTACATCGAATTGGGCAGACACGCGGTGTTCAGGTTTTCAAATTAGTCACCGAAGGAACGTTGGAAGAAAAAATCGATCGATTGATTCGCAAAAAGAAAAGATTGATGGACGATCTGGTGAAAGAGGATGATGCAAATATTGTTAAGAGTTTCAATCGGGAGGAATTAATTGAGTTGTTGACGTTTGGGGATTGATTTCTCAAGGCAATAGTGGAACAATGGAATATTGGAATAAATAGAAATGGTACCGTCTGACGGTCACCTTTCTAGAATTTAACTCCTCTCACTCATAATAATTTTCTTTTATGATTAAATCCTATTTATAGAAGCGTTTTTAAAAATTCAATAAATTTTTTCATTGCTGTCATGAAATCTGAATAAGTATCGGGAAATTCATTAAATAAAACATCGAGACGACCATGGTTTAATTGGAATCTATACATACCTCTGAATAGAT
>Ga0209636_10000983_pt1 | contig 28441 bp, 21 predicted proteins | sample DeeMarSWOR152_54_FD_187464 | JGI IMG/M metagenome (GOLD analysis project Ga0209636, IMG submission 187464) | Marine sediment microbial communities from White Oak River estuary, North Carolina - WOR-1-52-54 (SPAdes) (version 2) | ecosystem: Environmental > Aquatic > Marine > Intertidal zone >...
CGGCGTTGCAACCGGCTACGGCACAATCGACGGAAGACTCGTTTATGTGTTTTCACAAGACTTCACGGTTTTCGGCGGCTCCCTCGGCGAGATGTTCGCTAAGAAAGTGTCCAAACTCATGGACCTAGCTTTGAAAGCGGGAGCACCCGTCATCGGCTTGAACGACTCGGGTGGAGCCAGAATCCAAGAAGGGGTAGCAAGCCTCGCTGGATACGGAGACATATTCTTTCGAAACGTGATATCCTCAGGCGTAATACCACAAATATCTGCCATTATGGGACCATGCGCTGGCGGAGCAGTCTATTCACCCGCCCTCACGGACTTCATAGTCATGGTGGACAAGACAAGCCACATGTTCATCACAGGACCACAAGTGATTAAGACTGTACTAGGTCAAGAAGTGACCTTTGAAGAACTCGGCGGAGCTCTAGTTCACAGTCAAACAAGCGGTGTCACGCATTTCATCGCGAAAGACGAAGAACACTGCATCCAAATCATCAAGCAACTGCTAAGTTATTTACCGTCCAACTACCTAGAAGACCCCCCAATCGTAGAGACAGGTGACGACCCAAACCGAACCGACGAAGGCTTAGCGAGTATAATCCCAGACGACCCAGACAAGCCATACGATGTTAAGGAAATTATCTGTCGTTTAGTGGATAACAGCGAATTCCTTGAGGTTCAACCAATTTGGGCACCTAACATCGTGATCGGATTCGCCCGCTTAAACGGTCGAACAGTAGGAATCGTAGCCAACCAACCCTCCTTCTATGCTGGAGCCTTAGACATCAACTCCTCAGTGAAAGGAGGAAGATTCGTTAGATTCTGTGACGCCTTCAACATACCCGTCATAACCTTCGTTGACGTGCCAGGCTTCTTGCCCGGAATCGAGCAAGAACACGGCGGAATCATCCGACACGGCTCCAAGCTATTATACGCATATTGTGAAGCAACCGTGCCAAAAATCACGTTGATCGTCCGAAAGGCATACGGCGGAGCCTACGACGTCATGGGGAGCAAGCACTCTGGCGGAGACATCAACTACGCGTGGCCCACCGCCGAAATAGCTGTGATGGGCCCCCATGGAGCCATTAACATAATCTTCAGAAAGGAAATTGCTGAAGCCTCAGACTCTGAGCAAAAGCGAATGGAGCTTGTGAGCGAGTACCGCCGAAAGTTTGCAAACCCCTACGTAGCTGCACAAAAGGGCTACATAGACGAAGTAATCGAACCAGCAGAAACCAGACTCAAACTGATTAGTGCACTTGAAATGCTAGCCACCAAGCGAGAGGCAAGACCGCCCAAAAAACACGCAAACATACCATTATAAATAAGCGTCTACTGTAGTTTCACATCCACACCTAGAAACGAGAGTGAACAAGCTTGACTGCTAAACCTGTGAAGATAACTGACACTACGTTTCGTGATGCCCATCAGTCCTTGATGGCGACTAGAATGCGCACTGAATCCATGATCCCGGTCGCCGAAAAAATGGACCGAGTGGGCTTCTTCTCGTTTGAAGTTTGGGGCGGGGCCACCTTCGACGTTTGCATTCGCTATTTGGCTGAAGACCCTTGGGAGCGAATCCGCCAGCTGAAACTCCACATCAAGCGAACACCACTCCAGATGTTGTTGCGTGGACAAAACGTAGTTGGCTACAAAAACTATCCCGACGACGTTGTAATAAACTTCGTAGACAAAGCAGCTGAAAACGGAATCGACATATTCCGAATTTTTGATGCTTTAAACGACGTAAGAAACATGAAGGTAGCCATCAAAACCGTCAAAAGAGTAGGAGCTCATGCCCAAGGAAGCATCTGCTACACAATCAGTCCAGTCCACACCATCAAGCACTACTTAGAGATTGCAAAAAGGCTAGCTGAGCTAGATTGTGACTCTGTCTGCATTAAGGATATGGCTGGGATGTTGGCTCCACAGGTTGCCTATGAACTTGTGGCTGCTCTAAAAAAAGAGGTCGGACTTCCAGTGCACTTACACTGTCACAGCACAAGCGGAATGGTCATGGTGACCTATATCCGCGCATGCAATGCTGGAGTCAATATGATCGACACGGCCTTCTCACCATTAGCTTGGGGAACATCTCAGCCGCCAGTGGAGTCTGTTGTGGCTGCTTTGAAGGGAACAAGCTACGATCCAGGATTTGACATGGATCTTCTCAACGAGATTGCGGAGTACTTCCGGGAGCTTAGAGAAAAATATTACGATCCATTGAAGCTGATTAACCCAAAGTCTGAACGAGTTGACCCATCCATCATAATTCACCAAATTCCTGGCGGAATGTTCTCCAATCTTCTCGAACAATTGAAGGAACAGAACGCCCTTGGAAGGCTAAAAGAAGTCCTAGAAGAAGTTCCAAAAGTTAGAAAAGAGCTGGGATATCCTCCACTAGTGACACCTACAAGCCAGCTTGTCGGTATACAAGCCGTATTTAATGTTCTTTCTGGAAAGCGTTACAGCATTGTTCCAAAGGAGGTAAAAGACTACGTGAAAGGCCTATACGGAAAGCCGCCAGCCCCTGTCAATAAGGGAGTGAAAAGGAAGGTTATTGGCAAAGAAAAAACCATAACGTGCCGTCCAGCCGATCTTTTAGAGCCTGTCCTCGACAACATACCAGACGACGTAAAATCTTACATTGAGGGCGATGAGGACAAGATAACCTACGCGCTGTTTCCGAAAGCAGCCGTAGAATTCTTCAAGAGAAGGAAGACCAAACGGGAAGAAACCAAAACTGGAATTCCACCAGAGAGGGTCAGAGAACTCGAGCAGGTTGCAGCTGCCTCGGTTGCGATTGCCACCTACCTGGGGAGTCTACGTGGGGTAAAGGCGCTAATACCTGCTAGGGCAAGAGAAACAGTCTCACCTTGGGTCATAGCTGGCCGACAAAGCTTGGCTGAAGGTGGTGGATGAGATTGCCCATCTACGCAATTTTCATTGATGGAAAACCCCTAGAAATCGAACTGACAAGAACTGGGGAAAGTTCGTTCACTGTCAAAATTGAGGATAAAACCTTCAACATAGGGTTATCGGCTGATAAGCTCGACTTGGAGAAGGGATTCTCCATAAAAATAGACAATAAAGAATACAGAGTAGAATTGCCCAGAATCAACCAGAAAAAGCCCTTCCCCGTTAAGGTTGAAGAGGCAACATTTAAGGCTGAAGTGAAAACTCCCACGAGAAGGCCAGCATCGGTGATTTTCGAACCAACCCGTATAACACCCATGAGGAGGACTATGACACCAAAACGGCACCGAGAAGGCGCCGTAACTGCACCCATGACAGGAAAAATCTTATCAGTCATGGTCAAAAAAGGAGACCAAGTGAAGGTAGGCCAGATTCTGTGTGTTCTTGAGGCCATGAAGATGGAAAATGAAATCACGGCGCCTAAGACTGGAACTGTTCAAGAAGCGTACGTCTCCGAGGGCTCTTCAGTGAGCGAGGGCGAAGCCCTCTTCGTGGTTGGTTAGAAGATGGAAGGCGGCTTATACTCGCCAAACACCTCGCGTAAGGTGTCGCATATTTCGCCGAGAGTTGCGTACTCTTTTACAGCTTGAAGTATTAAAGGCATGAGATTTACGTCTTCGTGTTCGGCGGCTTCGCGCAGCTTGTTTAAGACTTCATCCAGTTTGGCTTGATTTCTTTGCCTTTTCACCTGTTTTAGACGTACAACAAGCTTTTTCTCGATTTCCGGGTCTATCCGCAGAATTTTTATCGGAACCTTCCCTTCTGTCAGGAATTCGTTCACACCCACAATAGTCCTTTTCTTAGCTTCAACCTCTTTTTGGAACCTGTAGGCGCTCTCCACAATCTCGCGTTGCATGAACCCTTTTTCAATGGCGGCAACAGCTCCTCCCATGGCGTCGATTTGTTCGATGTATTTTGTTGCTCTATCTTCAATTTGGTTTGTTAAGTACTCCATGTAGTATGAGCCTGCAAGGGGGTCAACAGTGTCAGCGACCCCACTTTCATACGCAATTATCTGTTGGGTTCTGAGGGCTACAATCACTGCTTGCCTACTTGGTAAGGCATATGCTTCGTCAAACGAGTTCGTATGCAACGACTGGGTTCCTCCTAGAACAGCTGCTAAAGCCTGGAGGGTTACGCGGATAATGTTGTTGTGGGGTTGTTGGGCAGTTAGCGAAACACCTGAGGTTTGGGTGTGGAAGCGCAGTCTCCATGAGGCAGGATTCTTGGCTCCGAATCGTTCCCTCATAGTTTTAGCCCATAATCTCCTTGCAGCCCTGAACTTAGCGATTTCCTCGAAGAAGTTGTTGGAAGCCGCGAAGAAAAAGGATAACCTGCCTGCAAACTTATCTAAATCTAAGCCTCGATCGATGGCTGCTTGTACGTAGGCAATTGCATTTGCAAACGTGAAGGCGATTTCTTGTGCAGCAGTGGCACCAGCCTCGCGAATGTGGTAGCCACTTATGCTGATGGTGTTCCATCTCGGTATGTGCTGAGAGCAATACTCGAAAATGTCAGTAACCAAACGTATTGACGGTTTTGGCGGGAAAATGTACATGCCTCTTGCGATATACTCCTTCAAAACATCGTTCTGGACTGTCCCGCCAAGTTTAGACCCTTCAAGGCGCTGTTTTTGTCCAACTGCGATATACATAGCAAGCAGAATCGTTGCGGGTGCATTGATGGTCATAGAAGTGGTGATTTTGTCGAGGGAAATTCCGTCAAAAACGATTTCAATGTCACGTAAGGTGCTTACGCTTACTCCCGCCTTGCCAACTTCGCCATGTGCCATTGGATGGTCGCAATCATAGCCGACCTGAGTTGGGAGATCGAAGGCCACACTTAGGCCCTTTTGACCTTGCTCTAATAGATACTTGAAGCGTTGGTTTGTTTGTTCTGCTGTGCCGAAGCCTGCGTACTGCCTCATAGTCCAGAATCTCGCTCGATACATGGTTGGATAAACGCCGCGAGTAAGCGGATATTCACCCGGGAAACCAAGGTCTCGCAAATAGTCAAAATCTCCAATATCAAACGGAGTACAAACCCGACCAACCGGAATACCAGACGTTGTGAAGAATTCGCCCCTCTCCGGAAGCCTTTCAAGGCTTTTCGGCACAATCTCTTTTTCCCATTTTTCTTTCTGTTGTCGAATCTCCTCCAGCTTTCGCTTGTCAAACAACATCGAGAGCACCTAAAAACTAGACTGCTTGCCAAGCATAAAAGAATTGCCAACAAAACATTTGAATCTGTCCTAGGAAACGTGGCAAACTCTTTACATCCTTTGTAGTTGACGGCCTATTATAATGATCGATTTCAGCAGTTTTATATGCACAAGGTGCTATTTTGATGAGCTTAATAAGTAATCGGCAGAGGCTTTAGGGTGACTTTGACCGGACATCGTAAAATCTTCAAGCTGGGCTTCCCTTTCGAAGTTTTAAACAGAGACTTAAAACTTATCTTTGCCTCAAACTTGGCGGGCTCTTTTGGGGATGGCCTTTACGCTTATATTTTACCCTATTATATGACTGAAACTCTTAAGGCTAGTTCGGTGCAGGTTGGAATACTCTATGCTGTAATGAGCTTGGTTGCAGCTTCTACGCTGTTTGTGGCTGGGATGCTTGCGGATAGGTATGACCGAAAAAAGATTATGATTGCAGGATGGATTGCATGGTTACCAGCGCCGATCATCTTCTCTTTTGCCGAAAATTGGCTTCAAATGCTACCTGGAATGATTTTGTGGGGTTTTTGGCTTGGCGGACCAACAAGTACAGCTTACATCGTGACAGCCGCCGATAAGAGCAAGTTAACTTTGACTTTCACAGCACTTTCAGCTGCTTGGTCCTTCGGTTACATTTTCTCTCCAGCCTTAGGCGGCTATTTAGCTAATACAATAGGCATGCAAATAGTTCTCTATTTAGCTTTTAGCCTCTACGCTTCAGCGGGTTTAATCCTCATCTTCATTAGCAGTCAACATGCAAAAGGCCATGCACAACGTCCATCAGAAGAACGCTATTCCTTTTTTAAGCTTTTAAGAACAAGAAAACTGCTGGTCTTATCAATTTTCTTTGCTTTAACAATGTTTATTTTAATGTTATTTCGACCTTTCGTTCCCCAGTTTCTGGCAGACGCGTATCAATACGGCGATCTTGAAATAGGCATTTTAGGCTCGGTTTCCTTCTTCGGCTCAGCAGTTTTAGGAATTCTCTTAGGTAGACTTGGAGACAAGTGGAGGAAAGCGTATGCGCTTGCCGCCTCTATGGTTCTTTGCTGTTTTTCACTGGTGCTTCTTACACTGTCTGGTAATTTCCCGATTCTAATAATAACATTTTTCATAGCTGGGGGCTCCTACGTAACTTGGTCTCTAATGGGCGCAATTGTAGGCCCTCTAGCCCCAGAATCTATTAGGGCTCGTTGGGTTTCTGTTCCCCAAACAGTGAGTATGTTCAGTTCGTTTATAGCTCCTTACATCGGTGGCGTCCTCTATGACGCTTCACGCTATTACCCTTTCTTCATTGCGATAGCGATAACACCTTTTCTCGCATTATTGGCATCCACAAAACTATTTGAGGAGTAATTTCTATATGAGGGCTTGCGGAACTTTTATTTAATAAAATGCTTGCTTTTCGTTTGAAAGGTGAAAGAATATGGGCGAATTCGATGAACGCTATATAAAATTTTCCTCAGCCTTTCTCATATTGATATTTGTAGCTGGATTAATGGTTGGAGGAATAGTAAGTTGCTACATAACTTTCCGAGAAATCAACATCTTAAACAATGAAATTTCAAACCTTAAAGCCCGGGTCTCCAAACTATGGGGTTTCCAAAATGTCACATACCAAAACATCACAATTTACCAAAACAGCACTGCCCTAGCAGAAATATATGAAAGAGTGAAAGATTCAATTGTTTTGATTATCGGAACAACAAGTACAGGAGGCGTTCAAGGTTCCGGTTTTGTTTATGACTATAATGGGACAATGGTTGTGATAACGAATTACCATGTTGTTCATGGAACAACAAGCGTGAGCGTAACTTTTTCAAACGGAAATGGATACGCAGCTGCAGTTAACGGAACAGATCCATACGCAGATTTAGCTGTACTCTTGGTTGATGCTCCTGAAGGTGAATTTGAACCGCTTGAGGTTGTTAGTTCCTCAACGTTGAGGGTGGGTGACCCTGTGATAGCCATTGGAAACCCGTATGGCTTAGTTGGTTCAATGACTACTGGTGTGGTAAGTGCGTGTGGAAGAACAATAACCGAAGAGTACACGGGAGGCTTTGGAATAGCTAACATTATACAAACAAGTGCACCTATAAATCCTGGGAACTCTGGTGGTCCATTATTAAACTATTGCGGCAAAGTAATAGGTATAACAACAGCCATAGTTGCTGATTCTCAAGGGTTAGGTTTTGCCATTCCATCAAACACGATACTTAGGGAAGTGGAATCTCTAATAGAAAACGGCTCTTATGATGGCCATTCATACCTAGGTCTGAGAGGAACAGACATGAATTATGAAACTGCTCAAGACATGGGTATGAACGTAACTTATGGCTGGAGGATAGTTGAAGTCGTATCAGGGGATCCATCAGACAAAATATTGGAAGTTAATGATACAATAATTGCTATGAATGAAACATACATCAGAAATGGTGATGACTTGGCAAGCTTTCTCGAGGAGAACACATTGCCAGAAGACACTGTCAAGCTAACAATTTTGAGGGAAATAGATGAGGAATGGAAGAAAATGCAGATATCTGTAACTTTGGGGAAAAGGCGTCAGCCAACAGCCTAGACTCCTTCGGTCTAGAGAGCACGATGCCATAAAAGGGTCGTTTTCGATTGCTAGGAGAAGCATTGTTGGCTATCCTCTATCGCATGAACTTGGAGGCTGTTGAAAAAGCGATGAGTGAGCTGCATGTGAAAGGCTGAAGCGTTTGAAGCGGGTGACACTTCTTGAAGCTGAAAGAGAGGAGGTGACAGTAAAGAGAGCTTAGTGTGTGCGTGTGCAGAGAAGACTTTAACGCTTATGGAAAAGAGGCTTTAGCTCTAGATTGGTTAGTGAAGAGGCTATTGTCATCATTAAAGAAGAAATAGGTTCCTCTAGAGGAAAAGAGAGACTATTAAGTGCGGAAAGCGTGCACGCACACAAACTACGCAATGATTATGAGGATAGCATGGAGTTTTATGTAGTTTGTTATAGAATTTTTCTCCATAAACACTAAATCTGTGGAAGCGGAAATATTATGTGGAATTCAAAAGGAGAAGGCTAATCGTGAAGAAAAAATCGGTTTTTGGAATAATGTTTTCACTTCTTCTAATAAGTATGTTAACGTTGGCGTTTAACGTTCAAACAGTTAAGGCAAGCGGAACCATATACATTAGAGCTGATGGAAGCATTGATCCTTCAACAGCACCTATTTTGAGTGTTGGCAATGTTACATACATCTTCCTTGACAACATCAATGAGTCCATTGTGGTGGAGAGGGACAACATCGTGGTTGATGGAGCTGGCTATACTCTTCAAGGAACAGGAACTCATGAGTCCAAAGGAATAAACCTGTGGATGAGAAGCAATGTAACAGTCAAGAACGTGAAAATCAACGCATTCTACTGGGGCATCTACCTCTATGGTTCCTCAAAGAACACCATTTCTGGAAACGAAGTGGAAAACAACAGCTATGGCATTCGGCTCGAGCATTCTTCAAACTATAACAGCGTTTTGGGAAACAACGTAACAAACAACGGTGTGGGCATCATGCCCTATTATTCATCTACCAACAACAGGATAGTTGGAAACAACATAGCAAGAAACACGTATGGCATGGACGTTTATTCTTCTTCAAACAACAGCATATTCGAAAACAACATAGAAACAAACGGCAATGGTGGCATCGAGATTCGTGTTTCTTCAAGCAACAATAGCATATATAGAAATAACGTAACAGAAAACGGATATGGCATCTTTCTCGTTCAGTCTTCTAACAACAAGATCTACCATAACTTTTTAAACAACACAAGACAAGTCTATGATATTTCGTGGGACTATCCGTCTTTCCCTCCTTCAATCAATATTTGGGATGATGGTTACCCTTCTGGTGGAAACTACTGGAGTGATTATGTTGGCGTGGATGCTGATGGTGATGGTATAGGTGATACTCCTTACGATATTGATGAAAACAACACTGATCGTTATCCGCTTATGCATCCATGGAGTTCTCTTCCAGTCCATAACATGAACACGGGAGTAGGCTACGCAACAATTCAAGAAGCCATAAACGCAACCGAAACCCTAAACGGACACATGATCTTTGTGGAAGCAGGAACATACAGTGAACAATTGGTTGTGAACAAAACCATTTGCTTAATTGGAGAAGATAGAAGCACTACCATTATTGATGGTATGCAGAAAGGCCACGTTATTAATATAATAGCAAACAGCGTCATAATGACGGGCTTCACCATAACAAATAGCAGTTTAGAAGATCCATGTAGCGGCATATACCTGTACAGAGTAAACAGATGCAACGTAACCGAAAACAACATAACAAACAACAAATATGGCATATACCTCCTGTATTCTTCAAACAACCGCATTTCTGGAAACACCATAACAGCAAACAACTGGAATGGCGTCGAGCTCTACTCTTCCTCCGGTAACACGTTTTCTGGAAACAACATAACAGCAAACAACATGGATGGTGTCTATCTCTATGTTTCCTCCAATAACACTATCATCGAAAATAACATAGCAAACAATGTGGATGATGGCGTCGTACTCTCGTATTCCTCCAACTATAACACGGTTTCTGGAAACAACATAACAAACAACGTGGTTGGCGTCACACTTTCGTATTCCTCCAACTATAACACGGTTTTGGATAACATGTTTACCAATGACGGCTTGATTGTTTGGGATTCTTACTTGAATGTTGTTGAGGGCAACTTGGTTAACGGTAAGCCCATTGTCTATCTTGAGGATGTTTCAGGCTATACGGTGGAAGAGGCTGGTCAAGTGATACTTGTAAACTGCGACAGCATACGACCAGAACACCTCAACCTATCCTACACAAGTGTAGGTGTACAGCTATGGCAAACAACCAACACCAACGTAACAAACAACACCATTGCAAACAACGTGGTTGGCGTCTGGCTCTCGAAGTCCTCCAATAACACCGTCTCTGGAAACAACATAGTAGCAAACAGCTGGGTTGGCGTCGAGCTCTCTGAATCCGTTGACAACAGGTTTTATCATAACAATTTCATAGGCAACACCCAGCAGGTCAACAGCAATGGCTACGCCAATATTTGGAATGATGGTTATCCCTCCGGTGGCAATTATTGGAGCGATTATTCTGGTGTTGATGTTAAGAGTGGGGCTGGTCAAGATTTGCTTGGAAGCGATTGTATAGGCGACACGCCCTATACTATTGATGAGAACAATCAAGACCGTTATCCACTCATGAAGCCGTGGACATTGATACCTACAACTTACACTTTCCCAATCGTCTGGGGAGAAGAAACATTCATAGTGTCTGTAGAAAGCAACTCAACCATCTCTAACTTCACGTTCAATCAACCAAACAAGGAAATCAGTTTCAATGTCTCTGGTCCAAATGACACCATTGGCTTTTGCAATGTGACAATTCCAAAGCAGCTATTGGATGGACCTTGGACAGTATTGATAGATGCTCAACTGCCATTGTATTTCATGCTGACAGAGAATGAGACTCATAGCTTTCTATACTTCACTCACACTCATAGCACTCACGAAGTTCGAATAATAGGCACACACGTAATCGAACCACCCCCGCCTCCTCCCCCACCACTTACAGTCTCTATAAGCCCGCTTTCAGCATCAATAAACGTTGGTGAATCGGTAACCTTCACATCAACGATTTCGGGAGGGTATACTCCATATAGTTGTCAATGGTATTTGGATGGCAATCCAGTTCCAAGCGCAAACGAAAGCAGCTGGACTTTCACACCAACCACAAGCGGAATCTACTACGTACACCTTAAAGTCACAGACGCCAAACGTAACACAACACAGTCAGAAACCGCCCGCATAACCGTCGCAGCAGTACCAGTCGGAGGCTACTCACTCCCAATAAAAGTTCACACAAAGACAGAACCAATCATACCATACATCGCCTTAATAACAATTCTAACCGCCATCTTCGTTAAAGTAAAACGAAAAACAAACAGAAAACACTAACAACAGACCATCTCTCCCACATACAAATTCAAAAACACATCTTGCCACGCAAAAATCACGTCGAGGAATTTTTCATCGCCAAGATAAATTCGCAGGTTTTAACTTATGTAGATGAACCAGACGTTGAACCTATATATAAGGGGGGATAGACGCCTCAGAGAGCAACAGAACAGAAACATATAAGACAACGAGCCAAAACTACAGAAGACTATCAATCATATCAGCAGCAAACATTTCAAACTTCAAACCCAAAAAATGGTGGGGCTGCCCGGATTTGAACCGGGGTCTAGAGAGCCCAAGTCTCCAAGCCTAGACCAAGCTAGCCGACAGCCCCTTAAACCTTAATTGTCATTTTCTGAAGCTAAAAATAAAGGTATTCCCCAACCTTTTAAACTCTTATTATAATACTTTCTCTAGGGTTGTAGAACTTGTCTCCTTTGCGACGATTTCGTGGAGTGAAAGTGCTGAAGGCTGTTTCCTCGCCCATAAGGTTGAATATTTTAAACTTGCTTTTCGACAAAGGTTCTCTTTCATACACTGAGTTAATGAGTGCTTTGAAGATGAACCCAAGCAGAGACGCTGGAAGGTTTGCATATCACCTCAAGTTTTTGCTTAAGGCAGACCTAATCGAAGCAGATGTTGAAGCTCGAAAATATCGCTTAACCGAGCTAGGTAACATGGTGGTTAACGTTGCAGAGGAAATTGAAAGGAAGTCAGCTAAGCGGAAAAGGATTCTCGTCCGCACCTCCCATTTTGCACTGGAGGATTTTGATGCAAACAGAATCGTAGACTCCCTCATAAAAGAAGCTAGCATGCCCGTAGATTTAGCTCAAAAAATAGCTAAAGAAGCAGAGAAGCGACTAATTAAATCAAAAACAAAGTATTTGACAGCCCCTCTTATAAGGGAGGTTGTAAACGCAATTTTAATTGAGAAAGGATTAGAGGAATACCGCCATAAGCTTACACGCTTAGGCCTCCCAGTTCATGACGCCGCATCTCTTGTAGAGACGAAGAGCAAAACTTCTCAAGGTTCAGCCTCAATACATGAAGAAGCTGGAAAAGTCGTTCTCAAAGAATATACGCTTTTAAACACACTTCCAAGAGACATCGCAGACGCACATCTCTCCGGTTCGCTACATATTAATGGTCTAAGCAGCTGGATTTTAAAACCAAGCGAAATAATGCACGATTTAAGATTTTTCCTTCAAAACGGGTTAAACCTAGAGAAAATAAATGTTTTTCAGCCTTCTTATCCACCGCCAAAAAGCTTTGAATCCGCCTTATCCATAATCTTTAACGTTTTCTTGCACTCCGCTAAAGAAATTGCCGAAACACAAACATTTGAATACTTCAACGTTTTTCTTGCGTCTTTCATAAAAAGCATAAAACCCTCTAAAGTTAAAGAGACTCTACGCTCTTTCATCTACAGTATAAGCCAGCACACAGACGCCTCTCTAGGTTTAGAACTTGTAACCCCGGACTTCATAGCTGAAAAGAAAGCCATTGGTCCTTTTGGAAAAGTGGCGGGCAACTACGGAGATTTCAGGGAAGAAAGCCAACTTTTAGCATCGCTTATCCTTGAAATATTTGCTGAAGAAAGTACACGTAAGCCATTGTTCAATCCGAAAATCATTGTAAAGATACGCCCGGAAACATTTAGTGACGGAAAAGCCAAAGAAATTCTTTTACAAGCACATAACCTCGCATCAGAAAAAAGTATTCCATACTTCGCTAACCTCTTCGGAAAAAGCCGAAAACGCGATGTTTTTTCAGCTTCAGGCTATAGGCTTAAGGCAGACTTGAAGAAAGATTGGGAAATAGATACGTTACGCACAGGAAACATAGGATGCGTGGCAGTTAATCTGCCACAAATCACATACAAGTGCGAAAAAGACGAATCAAAATTTTTTGAGATTCTAAAAGAAAGACTAGAAATGGCGGCACGGGCTTTAGAAATCAAGTATAAGGCGCTCATGCAGCGTGGCAAAGGCTTAGTTCCGTTTATAATGCAAAGCGTTAATGGAGACCAATATTTTAGACTCAAGTGTTCATCTCGTCTAATAACTTTTGCAGGGTTAAAAGAGGCTGCGGAAGCATTTTGTGGAAAAAGCATTTTTGAGGATGAAAAACCCTTAAAGTTTGCCGAAGAAATAACTCGATACATCTTAGATTTCACGCGTAAAGTTGGGAAGAGACGTAGAAAACGTTTGTTACCCGCCATTTTGCCTGGCCATGAAGCTTCTAAAAGATTAGTACGGCTAGACATTGAAAGATATGGTATCGCAAAGGTTCGATTTTCAGGAACAAGGGAAAAACCCTTCTACTCAACCGTTAGCAGACTAAATCTTCAAAATAAGGAAAGCTATTTAGAGCCTTTAAAACTTGAAAAGAAACTGCATGGGCTGCATGCTGGCGGAAACCTAACAATAGTAGAGCTTGGGGAAGGCGAGCACAAACCAGATGAGCTTATGTCATTGACCAGACGATTTGCTGAAAAACATGGCATAGAATTCTTCGCATATAACCGCAATTTAACCTACTGCACAAACTGTAAAAGAAGTTGGTTTGGCTTGCTGCATAAATGTCCTTCATGTGGAGCAATAAGCACCTTAATACCATTGAGCAAGTCGTAGCAAGCTATTAGCCTTCTGGCTTTGAGGAAGAAACGATTATTTTATAGCGCCTAATATTAGTGCTAGAAGTGCCATCCTGACTACTGTGCCGTTCCAGACTTGCTGGAAGTAACGTGCATGTGAAGTATCATCAACTTCAGCGGATATTTCATCCATCCTCGGGAGCGGATGCAAAATTATTAGATCTTCTTTGGCTTTGTTTAAGGTTTCTAGGTTAATTTTGTAGGAGCCTTTAACTTTTGCGTATTCTGCTGGGTCTGGGAAGCGTTCCTTCTGTATCCTAGTAACATATAAAACATCTACTTGTGAAACCACCTTTTCAAGGGTTGTCCTTGTGGTCACAGGTATTTTCTCCCCTATTGTCTCAAGCACTTCCCGCCGCATTTTCAAGGATTCTGGAGAGACTAAGTATAATTCGATGTTGTATAGGGAGAGGGCATACGCAAGCGAGTGGACTGTTCTTCCATATCTTAGGTCGCCTACGAGGGCTATTTTTAACCCGTCAATTTTGCCCTTTTCCTTCATTATCGTGTATATGTCCAGAAGAGCTTGTGTTGGATGTTCTTCTGCTCCACTGCCACCATTGATAATTGGCACGTTTGCAAATTCTGCAGCCAGTCTAGCCGCGCCTTCAAGTGGATGCCTTAAAGCTATTACGTCAGCGTAGTTCTCTACAACACGAATGGTGTCTGCAAGATTTTCTCCCTTCTTAACAGAAGCAATTTCAGCCTCTGCGAAACCTATTGCTGAACCACCCAGCTTGTGCATGGCTGCCTCGAAGCTTAAGCGGGTGCGTGTGCTTGGTTCAAAAAACAGTGTTGCAAGGATTTTTCCTTTAAGCATGTCTGAACCTTTCGCGGCTACGGGCTCCATAGCTCGGGCAATCTTTAAAACATAATCAATTTCTTGGCGAGAAAAATCCTTGACAGATATGACATCTCTGCCTTCAAACTTCAAACTTGCACCCAAAACAACAACTGTGTGCAACTTCTAAATAACTCTTAAGGACAGTTTTCATTATATGACTACTTTCGCTTTCTAAACAACATTATTTGTTTTTCACGGCTTAAAACTTCAGTCTCGATTCTTTTTTGGTATATCCAAAAACTCAAAGTAAGGTTTCCCTTGCCGAGATAAGCATGTCCAAGTATTTTTGAACGTCGTAGCGGGTCTTCGGCTTAAGCAATTCAGCAGCTGAAACTCTGTTGTTCACAGTTTCAGACTTGGAATTAACTATTAAATATCGAACAGTTTGACCTGCTGTGATACCAAGAACTGTTGGGGCTGCTGCTTCCACTTTAATCTCATCTAATTCTTCGTTGCTTTTCTTCTTCTTTAACTCGTTAATTAACTTGAATAGGTTGCTCGCATGTTCTTTTTCGTTCTCTGCAGTAATGAGAAAAATTTCTGCGAAATAAAGGAAATCCGCTCAGTGGCGACATCAACAGGCGGTCACATGATAATGACGGAAATATGGACTAGGATGGAAGAGAACTCACGAAATTGATTTCCGAAAAAATCGGGAAAATTGATGGTGTCAAAAAATCTGTCCAGCAAAGATCTTGGAAAAGCTAAAAAACATGTCTGAAACCAAAAGGACTCTTCAGCTAGGTACCTGCCACTGATTTATTCATATCGAGCCAAGTACAATGGCTTACTTGCTCCCTTTTTTCTCTCTTCTCGGGAAATACTTCCCAACAAGTTGACGCCTCTAAACTCTACATTTTCATGCGACTTTTTTACATTAGTTAAAGCTGACCCAGATGGGTTTTCATTACGAATTTTTTCGTCCCGAGTTTTCAATCCCTACGCCTCTTCCTATAATGCTGATTATTAAATATTTGATTTCAGAAAACAGAATCAGTATTTCAAAATTGAATTTCAAATTCGTAATAAATATCCGACCAATAGCAAACTGTTTTAACGGTTATCGTGTGCTTTTTTCACGATGATTATAAGCAGTCCCGAAGCTATGAACCCTGCTAAGGCTCCATAAATGAACGTTATTTCTGGACATATATCCCATAGGAACCCGGCGACCAAGCTCGCCGGCAACGCGGCCAATCCTATAGATGTGTGAAAGGCTCCTAGTGCAGTTCCCCTTAATTTTTTTGAGGCTAAATCTGAGGCTAACGCTCTCTGCATGCCGTCGACGAATGCGTAAAACAGTCCGTAGAGAAGGAAAAGGACTATAAAAGATGTCAGGGAACTTGAGAAGACGAAACCGAAGCATGTTAGTCCGAACAAGAAGTAGCCTGTCGCAAGAACACGTTTTCTCCCTATTTTGTCCGAAAGTGTCCCTACCGGAATGGACAGAAGCGCATATGACATGTTAAATAAAGCGTACAAAAGGATAGGCATAGCGTTCGCGATTTCAGGGAACAATTGCTGAAAGGCTTTTTGAGCCTTTAGTATGAAGAACATGTAACTGAAGTTGCCAACCGCAAAAATCGTAGCTACTAGAATGAACAGCTTGAGAGGCTTTTCCAATCCTTCTAAGCTGATTCTTAAGGAAACATGTTTAGGCTTAGTTTTCACTTCCTTCACAAAAGTCAGAGGTGGAAGAGCTAAGAAGGCTATTCCTGCGGCAATCAGGAAGATTATTTTAAACTCCAAACCCAAGAACCAGAATAGGATAAAAGCAACGATAGATCCAAGAATCGCCCCAGAGGTATCCATAGCTCTGTGAATCCCAAAATCTCTTCCTCTAACACCCGTCGCTACTGAATCCGCGATTATGCCGTCCCTGGGAGCCGTCCGTAAGCCCTTGCCAAACCTTTCCAGAGGCTTCAATAGTAATAGGTGTGGCCAAGCAGAGATAAATGGGAAAAAAAGCTTCGATATAGAAGAAATAGTATAACCTAGAGCAACGAAAGGTTTCCTCCTTCCAAACTTGTCAGACCAGTAGCCAGAGAAAACTTTTAGGATGCTAGCTACGCTTTCTGCAAGACCTCCTATTAAACCAACAGCCAGCCCTGTGCCGCCGATGGAGGTAATGAACATGGGGAGAATCGGCCACATCATGTCACTACTGGTATCTGCGATGAAGCTCACAATACCAAGTAGAATGATATTAAAGCTCATGTCCCTTAGAAGCCCTTTATTCATCCCTTCCATCTCGCCTTCAATTTGTAGTAGTCATTCGTATTTTTTGTGTTTGTTCTATTCAACCTATTTAAAGATTAGAGCTTTTCCTACAGATTCTGTTGTTCGGAATTATAATCCACGGAAACAGTTGAAGGAGCTCATTAGAAAAAGACACTTTAGAGTGAAGCAAATATTTTTTAAAGAAGTACATAAAGAGAAGAATGGTGGGCTCATGGAGGGAGAAGTCTGGTTCAAATGGCGTATTTCCTCACAGCCAAGAGGTGGAAACTGGAGAAGTTATGTTCCACGAGGAAATATGTCATTCCGTAACCCAAAAGGTGACATGAAAGTGATCCAAGAGGAATTTCACCTGAAAGTATCGGGAATGAATGTTTCAGCTGAAGCAATTGAAGCATTCACTGAGGACTTCGCCTCAATCAAATTATCCTTAGAAGGAGAAAAGCAATTTTGATAGGAGCCGCCGCGAGTGATAAAATACTCTTGACTGTTGACCGAACGTTAATGAGTGACTATCATCGCAATGAATTCGTAGGTTTTGGAACTTGTGCTCCTCCAAATGTTATTCCTGACTGGCTTTTCAAGTGGCTGTTCTTTCCATCCATGAAGACAAAAGATGGTATACCGTTGGCAGCACCGTACGGATTGAGAAAAATTGAGGCTCAACTTCTGAGCGAAGGCTTTGACGTGTTAACTGTTGATCCAGACCATCTTGGAAAATATATCGGTCAAGCAAAAGTTTTAGGCATACATGTCATGGATCCCTTCGGTCTAGGTCCAGCGTCAAGCACACTTGCCTCTATCTTTAAGAAAGAACCATTTCTGGCGCAATACTTCCGCATCTTAATGGAAAAGCCAGAAATCAAAAAGGCAAAAAACCGAGGTTTAAAAATTATTATTGGCGGTCCTGGTGTTTGGCAGTTTCGGTATAGGCCAAAATTTGTTGAGGAGCATGGAATAGACTGTATAGTTGAGGGGGAAGCCGAAAAGGTTATCGGAAAACTTGCACGGGCAGCTCTCCACGACGAAGAACTTCCGAAATGTTATGAGGTTGGCGTTAAAGAAGTTCCAAGCTTGGATGAGACACCTGAAATTGTGGCTCCTTCTATTAACGGTCTAGTAGAAATTGGTCGTGGATGCTGTCGAGGCTGTCGGTTCTGCAGCGTAACCCTGAGGCCTCTTCGTTGGTATCCATACGAAAAAATACTGAAGGAAATAGATGTAAACATAAAAATTGGGCAAATAAATTGGTCTTGTCTTCACGCAGAAGATGTTATGCTTTACAGTTCTAAAAATACCTTGCCAAACGATGAAAAACTCATCAAACTTCACGAACTGGTTGTAAAGAAATGTGAAGGTATGTCTTGGAGCCATTCTTCCTTGGCGGCTGTAGCGGCTAAACCGAAACTTTTCTCGAAAATCGCTGAAATTATACTTCAAAAGCAGCCTTGGTGGGGTGCAGAAATCGGCATAGAAACAGGTTCGCCAGAACTGGCTAAAAAAATCATGCCAGCAAAAGCGCATCCCTTCAGGCCGGAGGAATGGCCCGAGGTTGTACGCACTGGCATGGGATTGATGCACGATAACAAGATGGTGCCAGCGTGCACATTAATTGTAGGTGCACCGGAAGAAACAGAGGAAGACCTTACTAAAACAATAGAGTTGATGGATGACCTTAAGGATGTTAGAAGCCTAATTGTACCTTTATTTTTTGTTCCTATGGGCAGACTAGAAGATGAAAAGTGGTTTGAAAAAACGCAGATGACCGAATTACACCAAGAATTGTTAATTAAATGTTTAGAACACGATTTCTACTGGGTAGACAACCTGATCGACTTGGCGTTTGCTGGAAAATGGTATGCGAGGCTTGTACGCGTATTCTACAGACTTTTCTCTAAAGTGGTCAGGTATAAAACAAGAAAGCTCGAATCAACTAGAAGTCGTAAATAATAGGCTTTATGATTACAAGCAAGAATTTTTAGGTTTTGAGTGTGTCAAGTTTTGTCTCGGTTTGGGTTGTGGGCTCTAACGTGGCTAGCTCATCCATTTATCAGAGATGTAGCCCACTGGACGACAAGTGATATACCTTGTTCGAATTGATCGAGGGCGAGATTTATTAAATTCTGATGTAGATCTTTTCTGCACTTAGCAGGCTTTGTTCGTTTTGGTCAATTGATGTGTTCCAACTTGTTTGGAAACATTTTTGGCTGAGCTTTCGGAGTATACGTTGTCTATCACACTTTTCATTTCTGTTAGCACTCTTTCTGAAGCTTTTTTAACAGCTTGCAGGTCAACTTTTGCGTTTTTCTCGTTTAGATTTGAACGGTTTTTCTGTTTTTTGATGATGATGGAATGGCGTACAAGCGTGTAAGCTGTTAAGGCTCCTAAGAGATTCATGAGTATGTCTGCCATTCCATTCCAAAAGAAGACATTTACCACTCGCGGAGTGAATTTTTCAACAATTTCTTCCAATCCTTCCCAAATCAATCCTACAAAGATGCTTGAGTAGCATATGAAGGGAAGTTCCGCACTTGTCTCAAACAGTGAAATTTGGTGACTTAGCTCTGCTGAACCGGATATTGTTAAAGCCTTGTTGTATGATATGTAGCTTACGAATGTTCTGTAGGCTTTGACTGCAAATAGCCCTATTCCAAAACCGCTTATGTAATGTTCAACAAAGTCTAAATTGGGAATTCTGTGGTACAGTGGCACGAATGGAGCGCCGAGTATGGAATGAGAAGAAAGGGCTAGGCTGACGATGACGATAACCTTAGTGTCTGAAATGGCTTCTTCTATTGTGTTGATTGCGCTTCCTAAGAGACCTTTTGAAGTATTTTGATGTTTGGCAATCAGCTCAGAAGCAATTCCAAACAATGAGGAATACAAAATATATGATGCGAAACAAACAGCAACCCAGTATACGTCTTTTTGTAAAGCACGAGATACTGCAACTAGCAATATAATTATTTTGGTTAAGTCTAGAAATATGGCGCTTGTTACATCTTTGGTTTTTCCAGTTTTCATTCGCAGAAAGACTTGCCCTCCGGGCAATATTTTTATAAGGATGTTTTGTAGGCTACTGGTTTTTCTGGCGTTTGATTTTTGAATTTTGTTTTTTGTTTTGAGGAATCCTTCAAATATGTAGTCTTTGATGGATGTGTATTTTTTTGTGAGTGTTTTAGTTGCGTCTTGGGGTAAGCCCATTTTTAGCATTTTTTGGCTGAATATTTTGCTTGCTTTTTTGACGGTTGAGTTTGCAGACAACCATACTAGGATGAATTTGTATATGATGATTGGGACTAGTGCTAGGCTTGCAAAAAAGTTGTGGATTCCCAGTTGGATGCTGTTTTTATTCATGTGCCCCATCTCTTTTCCATAGTTAAAATCATTGTTGCGTTTTATTCAAGTCTCAAATGTAATGCGTTGAAGACTTAAATAGTTTTTAAATGGTTACGTTTTGAGGAGTGAGTGTTCGGAGTTTGTTGTGAAATACTTTGACAAGGCGTATGGACGTCTTTTTTTGAGATGCCTTCGTGATGTTCTTTTTTTGTGATTTTTTGGTTACGTTGTTAGTGATTGAGCTTAAGGGTTTTATATAACATAGGAATCTTTTTGAAAGAGAGCTGGTAATGTGAAGAAAGGAGTGTTTGGTGGATGGTAATTGCGCAGTTGACTGCTGAGCAGGCGGAGTTGCTGGTGGAGGTTGTTAAGGTTGTCATAATTTTGGCTGTGACTTATGGTGTGGCTAAGATTGTTTCTAAGGTTTTGAGTAAGGTTTTTGAGAAGACGCCTTTTCCTGAGGGGATTGAGCGTGGGATTGTTCGTGTTTCTAAGTACGTGGTTTACGTTATTGGTTTGTTTGTGATTGTTGGTGTTTTGGGTATGGATTTGACTTCGCTTCTTTTGGGTTTGGGTGCGTTCAGCATTGCGATAAGTTTTGCGACTAGTACTATTATTCAGAACTTGGTTTCTGGAATTCTTGTGATGGGTGAGAAGGCTTTTCAGGTTGGGGACGTTATTCAGTTTCGTGTTGGCGGAAAAGAATATCGTGGACGAGTGACTAAGATAGGGATTAGGTCTGCGGTGATGGAAACCGAAGAAGGCGACACCGTGTTCATACCAAACTCTTTATTCATTTCCACCCCAGTGGTGAGAATAGAAAACAAATCTGCAAAAGAAACTCAAACCAAAAACGCTTAGGATTTTCATGATTAGCTCTGCGCTTTCAGTAATTAAATCTCTGGGGGTTCCAATCATCTTAGTTTTGTCGGGTGTTAAAATTTTTTATGTCAGACGACAAAGGTTGTTGATTGCGGATTTTCCGCGCAAAGCAAAAACTATAGACCCCCTATAGTTTTCAACATTCACAGATATTTGGAACCAAATAGACCCGGAACCCGAATCCGGCATTCCGATTTTAGAAAAAAGGCGAACTTGCGAGAGAGAAGGTCAGCCTTCTTAGGTTAACCTTTTAAACCTAATCTAGTCAAAAAGAAAAAAGCGGCGAAACATTTGGAGCAACTAATAGAAACCGTTATTCTGGGAATTATTCAAGGCTTAACAGAGTGGCTTCCCATATCAAGCACTGGGCACTTGAAATTATTTGAGAACCTTTTGGACCTTAATGCTCGCGATCTCGTGTTTTTTGATGTTGTTCTCCATGTCGGAACCCTAATCGTAATTTTAATGTTTTTCAGAAAAGAAATTGGCAAAATTCTGTCATCTCTCGCACATTTAGATTTTAAAACAGAGTATGGGAAAATGGTGCCTTTAATAATTGTTGGAGTTGCCCCTACAATATTGATCGGCTTATTTTTTGGTTGGCTAATAGAAGATACATTTCAAACCATTCTGCCGATTGGCATAGCATTTCTTTTATGTGGGGTAATGCTTTATTCTTCAAAGTTTGGGAAAGAGAAAACCGATCGCATAACCTATTCAACAGCTATAATGATGGGTATAGCACAAGGTATAGCCATAATCCCCGGCGTTTCAAGAAGCGGAGCAACCATTATAGTTGCACTTTTACTTGGAATTAAGCGGGAAAAAGCATTCAAGTTCTCTTTTCTGCTTTCAATTCCAGCCATATTAGGCGCCTTAGGTTATACCACTTACACAGAGTTCAGCGAATTAGCGTCCACAGGCCTAAGGTGGGATGAAATCTTTGCAGGAGCAACCGTAGCAATGCTTGTAGGCTACTTTGCCCTAAAACTACTCTGGAAAACCATAGCGAAAAGAAAATTTCATTTGTTTGCCTTTTACTGTTGGCTACTCGGCGTAGTGCTGGTGCTGTCAGAAATTTTCTAACCAGTCAGGCTTACCAGATAAAAACTCTGTCAAAAACTTTGCAAACCAGCTGTTCTCGTTGTAAACCTTTATTATTTCATCGCCGACAAAAATTTGGAATCCCTTGCAAAGCTTTTTCGAAATTTTTTCAGCCACGCCCGTGCTTCTTCCGCCATCCTTCAATTTATCTTTCAGCAACACTACAACATCTGTGTATTTTCTGCGGATCTCCACAACCCATCTTCCATCTTCAATGTACGGTCCGGAAACAGTGTTTAGGCTTATATGTTTTAGTAAGAATTTTTCGCACTCGCTTTTCTTTTCAAGAGGTGGACCCAAATGCTTCTTAACCAGCGGGATGAAGCGTTGTTCAAGCTCGAAGATGAACATGTTGACAGTTTTTTCGTCACTCCATGGAAGGTCTCGCAGAACGTTGAAGCCGTTTAACTGGATCAGTTTGCGCAGTGAGCGTTGGGACTTGTAGAGCTGTCCCCAGAGAATGTCCGGAACCGCCTCAACTTTTCCAAAAGCTAGGAAAATAATCGCAGAGCCACGTTTTACTAATTTTTGTTTCAGTTCCTTCGCTGGTAAAGCCACTGTTTCCAGAGGATAAAAGAACCTTATTTTTGGATTTTTTAGGAAAGCTCGTGCAGCAGCTATAAAAGTGTGAAGTTCTTGTGGCTGCACTGCTGAAGCAACGTTTCTTCCCTTGTCCACTGGGTCAACCATCACTAAGGGTTCTTTGAATAGCAGTTTTAATTCGTTTTCTCTTCCCTTGTAATAACCTTTGATGTCTATTACCAGCCTTTTTTTGTATTGCGTAAAGGATTTCAGCGTGTTCAGGAAGGATTTATAGTGCAAGATGAGAAGTTCACATAAGTATCCGCTGAATCCTCCAACCTTGATTTCCGCGCCATAAGTATCAACTCCTCGCATAAATCGTTTGAGTAATCGCACTTCATTTTTAGCTTGTTGATCAAGGTTCCTCTTTATATAAGAAGTGTGTAAAGGAGTTCTATCTACAGATGAGATAGCTTCCTCTGCTCTTTCGATCTTAAAACACGGAACAAAATCGATTTTGTATTCTTCAATCTCCGCTTCGATGTATGGATGTTCTGCGTAAGCTTCCATCCATTTTTCTCCTACTAAGGTTTTGACGACGTTAAGAACTTTTGGAAAAATTTCTTTTGTATAGGCTTTTGGAAGCAACACAAACATATCTATATCTTTCTCTCCGGCAAGCCACGTATCCTTGGCTACTGAACCATGAACGTGAGCTTTTGCCCTAATAGCTGAACTTTGTAATTTCTTAGTTAGTTTTTTCGCCAAGTTTTTAGAAAACTGAAGAACTTCCTCTTTCTCTTTTTCACTTGGTGTTACCTTCCTAAGAACTTTCGTGCAGATCTTTTCGATTTTTCTCTGCATAAACCTTAGTCCTTTTTGTTATTGTCGTGGACAGAACTCTTTAAGCGTTGAATAAATTGGTCCTTGAGGCGTTAAGTTGCTTCTTTTCAGTCTTAAGCATTCAGCCCTAACGATTCCAAATTCGTAATTAGCATTTTCGTTTATGCATTTTGCAAGTTCAGCCTTGTTCTTTCCAGATTTCACACGGGCAATTGTCAGGTGAGGACTAAAGCCTTTGTGATCTGGTGCAAATCCTAATCTACGTAAACGCGGCTCCAGCTGACTAAAAATATTTCGCATCTGGTCCGCACCCTCGGTTATTCCAACCCACACCACTCTTGGATACCGTAGATGTGGGAAGGCACCGGTCCTTTGAATCTTAACATCAAACGAGGTGAACTGCACCTTTCTCATTTCTTCAAAAATTTTTTCAACCATAGGTGGGGTTATGTTTCCAAGGAAACGCATAGTTATGTGGATGTTTTCGGGTTTGACCAGTTTCAAATTTGCTCCAGTTTCGATCAGAAAATTCTGTGCATCTGTTATTTTTTTCAGAACAGCTTCGTTGTCTATGTCAAATGCTATGAAACTTCTGATAGATTCTGGCATTTATTGATTCACTTCGAGGTATGATTATTCTTTCTTTTATAAATGCTTTATAATGAGGAGATGATTGACCTGAAAAGTGAGGTTATGAAGGATTATTTATGCCTTAAACCATTTGAATATTAGATATCTTATCCTTTCTTTCTCCAAATCTGGTACTGCTATGATGAATCGTTTTCGCACGGTTGTTGCAAGTCTTCCAGCCTTAACAATTTCTGTGGCTGTTATCTCGGATTTGGCTCTTTTAACAGAAACCATGTAAGGTGCATGCTCCAAACCTGGTCCATGTTTATAAACTGCAAAGTCGCATCCAAACTTTATTCCTGGTGTGACAACCAAACCGCTGTTGCGTAAATCATGATAAACAACATATTTCTCATCAAACTCTTCATACAACTGTTTAGCCCTTTGGCGAAGTTTTTTCAGGCTGACCCTTTTCTTTTTAGAGCCCTCATATACCGTTATGATTCTTTTTTCGGCAAGATAAACTCCTTCCATCAAGTCTAGAATCAGCGGAACATTGAATTCTGGGATCTTCGGCTTTGAAATTCCGAGAGGCTTTCCATAAAAACCCATTTTATAAAGTTCTGAGCCGCCCGTTGAATTCCATACAACTAGAAAGTTTTCAATGAATTCCACTTTGATTTTTTTAGGCATTTGATTTTTCGCCTTTTACATGATAAAGGATAATATGCGGGCAGTGTCAGCAGTGTCTTCAGCTTTGTCAGCGGAATCCTCCAAGAGTTGTAGAATATCCCTTAAGAGGATTAAGGCGGGAAAGCCAAGCTCACTGTTTAAGAGTTTAATCTCAAGTTCGCGGTAAAGCTCGTCAACAACCCGTTCAGCAACCTCCACGTCCTTGGCTTTCTCCATGGCTTTAGTCGAACCATAAGTTAGAACCATCATTGTTTCTCTAAGCCTAAGCACAGTCTCCAAAACGGCTTCTGAAAGCCTCAGCAAGTCCTTTTTTATGTCCATGGGCACGTTCCAATCATGCTCCATAATTTCAAGCAGGCGGAAAGCTATACCCTCACAGAAGTCTGCAATTTCACTTGTTAAGTTTGTGAATCTTAAAAAGTCCTCTCTACTGAGTAAAATTGCCCCGATTTCAGCAAGTTCTCGGGAGACTAAACGCCTAGCCTCATCAACTTCATCTTCTCTACTTCGAATCTCATTAAAAAGCTGCCTCGCTTTTTCCTTATCATTTTTTATGAAGCAGTCTATCATTTGAGGAACAAATCTCGTTAAATCTAAAACTTTTCTTAAGTGGTCTCGACAAACGCTTAAGGCTCTGCGTTTCGCACGTCTTTCAGTCTCTGCTGGAAGCACCAAGTTTTCTCCCGCCCGCAAGGATGGGCTTAAATTTCCAGCAGTAAATGTGCTGAAGTACTAAAAAAGGTAACGTAACTTTAGCCCTCAAAGAGCTCGCCTAAATCCTCAAAATTGGCTTTCCAACAGAAAAACTTGCGTAAAAGCTCTGGTAATTCTTCCACTCTGCTTCTAACCTGTTTCCACGAGTCACGGTCGCGGATGGTAACTGTGTTATCCTTTAGTGTTTCATAATCCACTGTTATGCCTACAGGTATGCCGATTTCGTCTGCTCGGGCGTACCGTCTGCCGATGGAACCAGCTTCATCAGACTCCACCATGAAGCCTTCGTTAATTAGTGACTCGTACACTTGCAATGCCTTTTCCGGCAAGCCGTCCTTACTTACTAAGGGATAAACGCCAACTTGTATTGGAGCTATGTCTCTTGGAAAGCTCAGTATTGCCCTGCCATCTTTGACGCGATAAGCATACTCGAGAGCTACATGAACCAGCCTGTCTGAGCCGAAACTTGGTTCAACAACGTGTGGAATAAATCGTTTTCCACGTTCCTTAATCTTCTGACGCGTGATTCCCACGTATTCTGGCAGAACCTTGTATTTCCCAAGCATGTAATAACCGTTTTTCTCAATGGAAGCCTCAACTTCCTCCGGGTCAGCTTCGGAAAGCATCTCTGCAACCTTTGCAGCCTCTTCCTTGAAAACTGGTCCAAGCCTAGCCATTAAAGGCTTTACAACAGTTTGTTCCCCCTCAACTGGTTTTTCATGTTCCTTAAAAACACGCAGGTCTACACCACTGAATTGCATGTGACTCTTCAGATCATAGTCTGTTCTGTAGGCGTGGCCTGAAACTTCAACCCAGCCCCAACGTTCAACATAGATCTCTTGGTCGAAGCTTTGAAGAGCGTAATGGGCTTTTTCCCATGGAAGTTTTTCGATGAAACGCTGTTTTTCAGCTGGTACACCTAAATCAACCAGCAATTTTTTGGCTAATGCCATGAAGACTGCTTGCCATTTAGCCTTAATGTAGCTTTTCTCCAATGCTTCTTTCACTGTAACTTCAACAATTTCTTCTGAGCCATGCAGTTTATTTTCAGCTAAAACCAGTGGCAATATCTCGCTTTCGAAGTCTTTCAGTAGAAAACAGTTAGGCTCTTCTGGATCGAAAAAGAATTCAAGGTCTATTATGGTGAACTCCCTTAACCTTATTAGTCCTTGCCTGGGCGAGATTTCGTTTCTTAGCGCGTGACCTATCTGTATGACACCGAAGGGAAGCTTCTCCCTCGCCATTTCATATAGACGCCCAAATTCCACGAATATTCCTTGTGCAGCTTCAGGACGCCCGTAACCAACAGCCTCAGAATAGGGACCAATGGTGGTTTTGAACATTGTCAGGAAGTATTTTGGTTCGCCGAAGGTGCCGCCGCACTCTGGACAGCGAATCCCATTTTTTTCAATAGCCTCTTTAACTTCTTTTAGACTTAGCTTTTCAGCTTCTGACTCGGTAATTTTTGCAAATTCTTGGAGCAAATGGTCTGCACGGAACCGTCTCTTGCATTTCAGGCACTCAACCATGGGTTCCTTGAAATGTCCCACATGACCTGACGCTTCAAAAACTTTGCTTGGCGCGATAACCGGAGATTCTATTTCTAAAATTCCAAGCTTGTTTATGAATAGTTGTCTAACTTTTTTTTCGATGTTCTGCTTTAACTTGGCGCCTAGAAAACCATAGGTTACAAAACCGCTTACGCCACCGTATATTTCGTAGGACTGCCAGAAGAAGCCTCGTCGGCGTGCCAACTCGTTTATTATTGTAAACTTGTCAGGAGTTTTGGTTTCGTTTGTCATTTTTGCTCAGCTCTTTAATTAGATGCTCAGAAACTTTAAGGTTTACTTAATAATAAATTTGTAATCAAAAAGGTTGATGACTTGAAATTGGAACCCTTGAATCTTCAAAACTTGCTGGATTTAGTTGATGGTGCAGCGATTTTTTCTGCTGGAGGAGGAGGCGACCCTGAAACAGGCTACAGAATAGCGCATAAGCTGGCTTTTGAAGGCTGCACCGTTAGGCTTGTAGCTCCTTCTGAAGTGCCTAACAATGCGAAATCGTTAATTTTGCGTGTGTTGGTGCTACGACTACGGTCGAATATGATGCTGATGCAGCGATTAAAGCTTTAAGGATTTTAGAAGAGCATGCAGGTTTTTCTGCTTATGCCACGATTCCTGTTGAGCTAGGTGGCTTTAACACTCTAGCGGCGGTTGACGTTGCTGCAAGATGTGGCATTCCGGTTGTGGATGTGGAGGGGGCTGGTAGGTCTGTTCCAGAGGTTCATCTAAAAGTTTACACAATTGACGGTATACCCTTAACTCCGATGGTTGTTGCAGACTTGCACGCAAAAAACATACTCATTGCAAAAGAAACTGCAGATTCAAAAAGCTGCTGAAAGAATTGCCCGCACTCTCGCTGCTGAATGGAATCACAGCGCTTACACAGCTAGAAGAATATTGACAGGTGCTCAAGTGGACTTCGCCGATTCAACTCAGCTTGTCAAAATCTATGCAGATTGGAAAGTTACTAAGGAAAACCGTTGACCCTCTAAAAGCTGTTTTGAAGGAAACAGGCGGCTTCAAACTTTTTGAAGGCATTGTAGACTATGCTGAGCGAGAAACCGAAGCCGGCTTCACATTCGTTGACGTAAATCTTCGTGGAACCCACGAATACGCAGGGAGCACCTTTGAATTTAAAGCCAAAAACGAAGTGCTTGTCGCTTATAGAGATGGGAAACTCGCTGCAATTGCTCCGGATATTATCACCCCTGTACATCCGGAAAATGGCAAATGCATAACTGCAGAAAAAATTGAGAAAGGCGATAAATTGGTG
>Ga0209636_10000985_pt1 | contig 28412 bp, 18 predicted proteins | sample DeeMarSWOR152_54_FD_187464 | JGI IMG/M metagenome (GOLD analysis project Ga0209636, IMG submission 187464) | Marine sediment microbial communities from White Oak River estuary, North Carolina - WOR-1-52-54 (SPAdes) (version 2) | ecosystem: Environmental > Aquatic > Marine > Intertidal zone >...
TGCTTTGCAGCGTCACATTTCGTGGAAAAGCTGAGGGTCTTGCCTTATTAACCTTAGAGGACGTTGTACTTGCGGATTATCCTCTGGCTCATGAAATTCCCGAAGAAGACTACGATATTAATGACAGCGAAATAACAGTCATACCAGAATTCTCAGCTATAGCAATGATGCTTTTCTTGCTGGCAGCAACTGCTATGATTCTTTTCCTCAGAAAGAAGTCACTGCTGGAAATCAAGATCTAAGTACACATTGAAGATCTATATCTACCCCCTTTTTATTCTATTACATCTTAATCATTTTCCAAGTCTTCCAAGGTTCAGAAAGTAAACTTATAATACTTATTCCAAAGCAGTAAATTTTTAATACTAATTACTAGCAATTAGTTGTCGATCTGAGATGAATAAATATTCTATAACTAAAATACAAAAGAAAGTTCTACTTTGGCTAATTGTCGCGATAATCTTAGCTTGGATAACTAACGCAGTTATAATAGGCGTGGTCATGTCCCAACCGGAAGAAACGCCAACTGTTTATGTAGATCCCTCAACATATGCGGCTGAACAAAAAGGAGAAATCTTCGACATCAATGTGACTATCAAGGATGTTACCTCTGATTTACACATGGTTGGCGCAGAGTTTAAACTTCGTTACAACACCTCTATACTAGAAACCAAAGAGGAATGGGTCACTGAAGGAGACTTTCTTGAAAGCTTTGCTGAACTTGCTGGAACAAGCACGTGGTTTACAGTTTTCGTAGAAGATGACTATGGCATAATCGGCATGTTGATACTTCCCAACGCAACAGGGGCATGGAATCCACCGTTTCCTGAGGGAAGCGGAACGCTAGCTACAATAACCTTCAACGCCACCTATCGAGCTCGCGACGTCTCATGCGACCTAGAGCTATATGACACCATGCTTATTAATGATAAACTTGAGGAAATCCCTCACGACTTGATCGACGGCCACTATGAGATGACTATACCTTCCCCAAAGCTTGAAGTGACGCCTGAGCAATTCACAATAAGCCAAGTGGGTGAGATTTTCAATGTAAACGTGGACATCAAAAGCCTAGACTCTGATTGGAAGCTCATAGGTGTTGAATTTAAGCTGCATTACAATACTACACTTCTGGAGACAACGGAAGACTGGATCAGTGAAGGTTCATTCTTACAACAGTTTGCTCCTTATGGAACATGGTTTACCACCTACGTAGAAGATGACTACGGATTGGTAGGCATCTTAATACTTCCCAACGCAACCGGAACCATTGTGGAACAATTTCCAGAAGGCAATGGCACATTAGCTACAATAACCTTCAATGTCAAATTCCTTCCTTGGGAGCCGAAACCTTCGTACACTCTCCAACTGGATGACACAAAACTGATCGACCTCAACATCGAATTAATCCCCCACACAGTAAGCCATGGCTACTACGAGGTTCCCCCCTACTTCACTTTAGTACCAGACACAGGATTCGCCGCAACAACCATAATAGGCGGTAGGTTCGCAGCCAACTCTAAAATAACCATCAAGTGGAACGGACAACCTATCCCCACTGTCCCAAGTCCCTTAACCACAGACTCAAATGGCAACTTTACTGCTCTAATCAGTGTACCGACACCAACTGATCCTGGATCATACACAATCACATCAACTGACCAAACAGGAACTAACGCAACAGCAACGTTCACTGTGGTCGACATGACAGGCCCACAAGGTCCTGAAGGTCCTCAGGGTGAAGAGGGTCCTCAGGGTGAAGAGGGTCCTCAGGGGACTCAAGGTCCTCAGGGTGAAGAGGGTCCTCAGGGGACTCAAGGTCCTCAGGGTGAAGAGGGTCCTCAGGGTGAAGAGGGTCCTGAGGGTTCTCCAGCACCGACAGAGATGGTGTGGATATCCCTCATCTTAGCTATAGTCGCAATAGCGATCGCAGCTTACTCTTTGCTAAGTAAAACTTGATCTTCCCCCATCCTTTTTTATGGCTTCTCATACTCTTAGTCAATCAGCATTAGAGAGAAGACCAATCAAAAACGGGTTTGGGGAACTCAGCTCAGCAGAATGTTGTTATGTATTTACGATTGGATATGAGCTTCGTTCCCTAATCCTGCGATTTTTTTCCAACGATAACATAAGAAATGGTGAAATTAGTAGTTAAGGTAGATATGTCTAAATATGGGCAAGAAGAGGAAACCATTTCTGCCAAACGGACAAGAATGTAACTCAAGCTTAATTCACATCAGTCTACCTGAAAACTATAGAAGATACTTCCTTAATGCTTAAATCTTTTCTATTCAACTAACAATATGGTTGTAAGATTGACATTTTCCATACGAGATTACACAGTCATATGCGGGATTGCCATTCTAGGGCTGGGATTACTTCCATTCGTCAACATAGAAACATGTAGTGGATATCTATTAATGGCCAGATTCACCTATTCCCCGCAAGATCCAAAGGCTTGCCAACCCGTAATGTTTGATGCCTCTGAGAGCTATGATCCTGACGGATTCATCTACAGTTATGCTTGGAACTTTGGTGATGGAAATACAACAATAGTATCAGTTCCTGTAATAGTCCATCGTTTCAGCGATCCCGGAAATTACAATGTTACCCTTACAATCAGAGATGCTGCCTGTTACCTTAGTTTGACTAATTCGACGGTAAAAACCATTCATGTTACTCCTCCTGCAGCTCCTCCTGTCGCTGCTTTCTCATGGACTCCTGCAGATCCGCAGGTAGGTGAATCCGTTATGTTTGACGCCTCCAATTCGACTCCAAATGGTGGAGACATTGTTTTGTATGCTTGGGATTTCGATGACGGAGTTAATCAGGTTGAATTCGAACCATATGTAACCCATGTGTATCAGACTTTTGGGAACTACACGGTTGTTTTAAACGTTACAGATAGTGAAGGAGAAAGTAGTATTGCAGTGAATGTTATACGGGTTATAGAGTTGCCTGTTGCCGACTTCTCTTTTGAGCCAGCAGCACCAAGCGTGTGTACTGAAGTGACTTTTGATGCCTCAGTCTCGCTTCCAAAAGGAGGCCATATCATAAACTATGAATGGAATTTCGGAGATGGAACACCTGTTAAATTCGGTATGGTGGCGGCCCATCGTTTTCTAATCGCAGGAGAATACAATGTTTCATTAATGGTCACCGATAGTGAGGGTCTATTGGACATGAAGACAATAACGTTGAAGATTCTATATCATATCGCTGATCTGAACGAGGACGGAACAGTTGACATATTAGACTTGGCTATCTTTGCTATAAGCTTTGGTTCCTTTCCAAGCTATGAAAGATGGAACTCAAAAGCTGATCTTGATGGTAATGGAAAGGTGAACATTTTGGACGGGGTTGTGATAGCCAGATCCTATAACATGTGTGTCGATCCATTTGACTGTTGAAATGTCTGCTTCATGTAATCAACCAATTCTCAGATTAGATGAAAACGCATCTGCAAGTTGAGAGATAAAAATAAATGTAGGTGACGCAAGCTCACGTTACTTTTTTACTAAATAAACCATCGACCCCTTCTTGATTATTAAGGGGATATCTCCTTCCTCAGCATTTGCACCGTTAAGCATCTGCTCAACTTCATTAAATCTATGTAAGAGTAGTTTTCCCTTTTCAGTTGTTTTGTAAATAGTTCTTTTTCTCGTTTTGCCAATCTTAATCAACCCAGCTTCCAAAAGACATTCCACATAATCGTTGAATTGCACAAAGTTTACATTTACCCGATACATGATTCTAGTTTTGACAGCCCCGTTAATGGCGGCATCCAAGATTTTCGCAATTATATACAACCTGCTTCGGCGCGTCACTATTGTGTCATTTTTGGTATCCCGTAACATTTTCAAGTCTTCACCATATGATTATCTGAAGAAACACTAAAAACGCATTGCTTCGTTTGGAAGCATATTTCAAGTGTAAGAATATTCTAGAATTAAAGTTCAACTTCTCGCGTCTGCGAAGGCAGCATTTATCCACCATGACTTCCTATAGAAAAATCTTCCAGAAAGCTTTTACCTTAACTGATCTGTACTTGCAGTATATATCGCACGCGCGTCCTATTAGTTGATGTGAGTTTTCATTTCTAAAGCGATCGTAGATTATTTCGTGTAACACTTAACTCTATAATTTATTTACAGAAAGAATAAAAGTAGCGCTTATACTCTTATCGTTGGGGGAGAGCTTTGAAAAGGGAAATAATAGTTTATCCTATACTTCTTCTGTTACTTTTCAACCTATTTCTAACAACTTTTAGAATGATTCCTCTTGCCCGTAGTGACCCAGACGAGTTTGGCAAGGAAATATGGAAGGCAATTGAAGTGCATAACCCCCAAGTCACTAGCACGGTAGCTGATATTGATATAGATGTTAGTTCCAAGGACGGCGTTAACGTAGCATTATCAACCAGTATAACGGAATATTTCGAAAACGAGACTGGATGGCAAAGTATGGGTTATGATAATTATATGGAATGGCTGGATGGCACGGAAACACTTCCATACCATTGGGGTCACATAGATTGGTATGTGTCTGAAGGAAGTTTAACGAGCATAACTTACAACGAGATTCAACAATGGGGTGAAATGTACCTTGACAGCGGAGGAGGCGTAGAATACGTAACCTTTATGGGTAACACATATATGGCTGACTGGAACCTTTCAGCTAATTACAATGATCCAGACATAATTTCTCCTTCCTTAGCTTGGGCTGGAAACAAAATAACCCTTGAAAATTTAAACGTACCAAGTGCCTCAAGTGTTTGGATTGTGCTCAAGATTGTAATGACAAATCCTGGAATCTATCTTTTCAATTTGACAAGTCCTCAGGGCATTGTGCAGATTTCACCGTCAAGTTGGGAAGTGGGAGGAGCCGCAAATCTTTTGGTTCCTGATGAGTACTCCACTATACAAGCAGCCATTGACGCTGCAATCGCAGGTGATGCAATTATAGTTCGTGATGGCACATACGTTGAAGACTTAAGCATACCTGCGACGAAGACAAATCTTGAAATCAAGCCTGATGCTGGTGCCTCTGTTACGATAAAAGGCGTACAGAACGTTCCTGAAGGGGATTGGCCTCTGGCAAAGCCAAATATAGAAATAGATGCGAACGGAGTCAAAATACACGGCTTCATAATAGAAGGTCCTGATTATGCATCCGGTTACTATTCAAGCGGCATTGTTATTGGTGCATCTAACGTCGAGATTTACAATAATACTTTTAGGGTGACTTCTGCCGAAACACTTGGCGAAATATCGCAAGCCATTCAAACGTATCATAAAGATGCCATTTCCGGAGTTGATATTTCAGGTTTGAACATCCATAACAACATTTTTACCCAACTTAGTGCTGGAGCAGCAGGATATGAAGGAATCTACATTAATCTGGATGAAGGAACCAACACAGCGGCAGTACAGTACAACCATTTTAGCGGCAGCATTGTCCGTGCAATAACAACAGAACGCTCTAAAACCACAATCAAAGGTAACACTATCATGACAGATCTTGCTCCAGGCCTCCCTGGAGGATATCAGGGGATAAATGTTGGTGGTGCAAATAATGGTAATGTAGCAAGCGTGTCAGTTGAAGGGAATACAATAAATGGATCAGCCAGTGGTAAAGGGTTCAAATATGGTGTGAAGCTCGGTTATTTGGACACATCAACCTTCACAGACATCGTCATCACAGGTAATACAATACATATGAGTGAAGTTGGAGTTTTCGTCAAGTTCTCCGCGGACGGAATCAAGGTCAACAGGAACAACATTTATGGAAACACCAACTACAGCGTGTCAAATGCGGATTCTGCAACGTTAGATGCCGAATACAACTGGTGGGGAGATGAAGAAGGACCCCGCGTCCGCGCAATGTTAACTACAGATTCGCACTACGATAGAAACCCAAGCTTCTTCATCGCCAACGATGGAAAATGGTGGCTGTTTTTTGTGCGTGCGTCAGATTCTCTTCCTCACGTACCTCCCACATATAATCCAGATGCTGCCACTTATGACGTCTGGTACATGACATCTACTGACGAAGGATTTACATGGTCTTCAGAGACTAAGATAACGCCTACAACCAGTCAGAGAGGGATGGCAGCTTTCCAAGATGACACTGGAAAAGTCTGGGTGTTCGTCTCAAGTCCAGGCGCTGGTACAATACAGTATTACACCAGCACCGACGATGGAGACACATGGAGTGGACCCACAGCCACCGGTTACTTAGGCTCTCACGTAGATGCTTTTCAAGCAAGTGACGGCAGAATCTGGGTCTTCTACGAGGGTGGTACCGGAATTGAGGCTATCAAAAGCCTAGATTACGGAGGCAGCTGGACTCAAGTGACTGGTATAGGTCCGTCACCTAATGATGGCATTCCGAAAACAATTGAAGCTTATGGAAAACTGTATGTTGTTTGGTGTAACTGGGCTGTAGGCGGTAAAGCTTGGTATACAACTTCTACAGATGGACTTATTGGAAACAGTTGGAATTCAGCCACCCAGCTTGTGGATGTTCCCGATACAATCATGTGCGACCCAATTCTATACGAAGACAGTTACGGTGTCTTCTGGCTCTTTTACGCCCCATGGGACACGGTAACAGATAGCCAATGGATAGAATACATCAAATCAACGGATAGTGGAGGAACTTGGTCTGCGCCGACAAGTGTGACGCCTGGCGGTTACGGCGCAACCTACTGGTGGGACATGTGGCCCAAAGTTGCACAAGATCCACTCACAAAGAAGATAGTGCTTTTCTATGGATCGGAGAGCAGCGCAGATGGAACAACCAGAATCGACGGGAACATTTGGATGACTGTATGGACACCTCCAGAAAGCACAGGAGACTACGTAAGCCAGAACGCTGACTTCACACCTTGGCTTATACAGCCTTATCCACCCGAGGTTCCAATTGGACTGTTGCATGTTGAGCCTTCTGTCGTAGAGTTTTGGACCCCAGCCCATGGTAGCAATTTCGATGTACAGGTCAAAATATCTAATGTTTCATTGCTGTATGGCTTTCAGTTCAATCTCACATGGGATAGCGCTCTTTTGACTTTAGAATCAGCCACATACTATGCCCCTTGGACTCAATACCATGAGGTGAAAGAAACTCAAGCACCTAGTTATTACCTGCTTGCCCTCAGCGCCACAAGCCCTGCTTCTCCATTTACCGGCACCAAAACCTTGGCAACTCTCACTTTCAACGTGATTCATGACCCAATCTACCCAAACAGTGCAACCTGCGACCTTAGACTTGAGAATGTAACTATGGGCGATCCTGACGGTCAAGATATTCCGCGTCTAATCTACAGTGGAGAATACTCAATATATAGTACAAGACCCAAAGTAATCCTGTCGCCGCATGAATATATTGCCCACAAGGTTCCCACAGAGTTTGAACTAAATATAAATGTCACGGACGTCGTTAACCTCCATGAATGCAAGGTTGAACTCACATACAACAAAACTCTCTTGAACATAATAGATGTGGAAATACATCCATTCTTCACAGGAGACTACCTAACTGAATGGGAAGTAAGCAACACCATCGGCAAACTATTAATCAACATAACAGATATTGTTCCTTACGCCAACGGCAGCGGACCCATAGCAACCGTCACCTTCAGAGTGATTTACAGTTTCGTTTGGAACATAAATAAACCCTCTATAAATTGCACTCTAAAATTTAATTCCAGTACACTCTTGACAGAGGGAGATGTAGCCATCGAACATGATGCCATTAATGGTATCTACTATTATGCGCCTCTTAAAGGAGATTTAAACAAGGATGGAACAGTGGGGCTGATAGACTTAGTAATTGCTGGCCAAGCATTCGGTTCAAAGCCAACTCCACCCTATGATATTGCAGATCTGAATCGCGACGGAATTATAGACATTCTCGACATAATCATAATTGCCCGAAACTACGGGAGAACTGGTTAACCATGTATGGTGCAGCAAAGAATCAGCAAGCCTACCAAAGGTTCTCCCTCAGCAGTAAGTATAGAAGAAAAGTCATGATCGGTATTTTGATGACCCTCTTGTTGCTAGTCCTTCCTAAAGTCTATGTTGAGGCAGCCACAACTATAGTTACGGTCCAGCCTTCTTCAGAAACTGTTTGGGGTATCGGTGAATCTATAACCCTAAACATAACTGTCGAGGACGTGAATGACCTTTATGGATGGGAATTGAGGTTATATTATGACGGAGATATCTTAAACGGAACCAGCGTCGTCGAAGGATCATTCCTAAAGACCAGAGGAGAAACCTATTTCCAGTATACAGTCGATGACAACTATAACACCACATATGGTCAACTGGCAGCGTTCAATTCCCTATTGGGAAACATCTCTGGAGCAAGCGGAAGTGGCGTTCTTCTAACCATAACTTTCAAAACAATAGGCTTAGGATCCTGCATACTAGATCTCAGAGATACGAAATTAGGAGACTCCACCAGTACATTAATCACCCATGACACTATTGACGGTTCAATTCAGGTGGTTAAGACTGTTCACGACGTGGCAATAAACAGTGTGTCAGTCTCATCTAACGAGGTTGTTGAAGGACAAATAATCAATATATATGTAACTGTAGCAAACCAGGGCAACAAAACCGAAACCTTCAATGTGGTTACCTATAGCAACGAAACCATTATAGACACCCAGGCAGTCACCAGTCTTCCATCAAAATCGCAGACAACTTTGACTTTTGTGTGGACCACTCCAAGCGTGACGTCAAACACTTCTTTTGTCATAAGAGCGGAAGCATCCCCCGTCCCTGGCGAAACCAACCTTGCAAACAACGTTCTCACAGATGGCCTAGTGAAGATTGTTAAAGGTGTTCACAATGTCGCTATTTTAAGCGTGACATCTCCGGTTAACGAAGTTTATGAAGGGGGTGTTGTAAACATAAAAGTCAAAACAGCAAACAAGGGTAACTACTCAGAAACTTTCCAAGTTACTGCCTACTATAACGACACTGTCATTTTTACGCAAACGGTAAGCCTCCTGTACAATTCAGCTCAATATGTTAACTTCGCTTGGGATACAACTGGCGTTGAGGTAAACGCAACATACGTCATCAAAGCCTTTGCCAGCTATCTCCCAGAAGAGACGAATCTCACAGATAACACCCTGATTGGTGGGAATGTCAAGGTGTATCCGCGAACAATGCTTTCAATAAACATAGCCGAGGTAACCTCAAGCAACCAGGTAGGTGAACCCTTAAGCCATTTCAAAGCTGGAACAACAGCCTACTTTCAGGTTTTAGTAACCAGTAACGCTTTAACAGCTGAAACAATTCTCGTCACCGTTAACGTTCACGATTCCCAAACCAACACTATTGGTGTAGCTTCCTTCAACGGCCCCTTAGCCTCAGGTACAACAACATTTTTAATAGGATTCCCCATTCCCCACAGTGTGGCGCTTGGAGACGCTGTTGTCTATGTGAACGCCCTCACAGACTGGCCCCACCTAGGGGGAACTCCTTTATGTCCAGAAAAACTCGCAACCTTTGAAATAACAGGACCGTGATCTGCTTGATGAAACTGAAATCTTTTGTTCTGATCGCTCTCCTCATGGTTCTGGTCAGCCTTAACTATGCAAAATCTTCAATCAACCTTGTAATCTCCGTCTACACAGACAAGCCGTGGTATAACATCGAAGACGACATCAAAGTATATGGCACTCTCACGGCTGACAGCCTCCCAGCTGAAAACGAGACAGTTGCCCTAGAAGTGCGAGATCCTGCCGACAGTCCTGTTATAGTCAGAACCATCCAAACTAATTCTTCAGGCGCTTACAACACAGTTTTCAAGATGACCTCAGAATCACAACTCGGCACATATACAGTTCACGTCAGCAGCAATCACAATGATGTCACAGCAACAAACACCACAAGCTTTGAGTTAGGAGGCGCATCCTTGTTGAACTTGACTTTGGAAACAAACAGCCGGTCCTATAATGTTGAAGAAACAATTGAAGTGCATGGGTTGATAACTCTTGGCGACCAACCAGTACAAGGCGTTCTCGTGGCCGTAGAAGTCCAAGACCCCCTCAGCACGCCCGTCATCATAAGGGTTCTGGAAACCGACATTGACGGCGCCTTTCTGCTAACCTTTCAGATGTCAGCAGAGGCGATAACCGGTGCATATACTGTTCACGCATCCGCAAGCTCTGAGGGGCAGATGGCAACTGCCGACACAACATTTCAGCTTCAACCGCCGCTGCTCTCTGCAGACTTAAACGGCGACGGAATTGTAAACATTCTGGATATAGCAATCGTAGCCCTAGCTTGGGGCTCATATCCTGGGCATCCAAGATGGAATCCAATTTGCGACCTTGACGGCAACAACGCTGTAAACATAATTGACATAACCATTGTGGCAATCGCATATAACCCTTAAACTCGGCATACGCCACTTTGACACGCCAGCTAAATTCTTTATTTTGGTCATAACTGTTAGGCATTTCTATCATCTAGCGCGCGATGCATGTTCTGTGAATATAGGATTGTCGTGAGCTGTAAGGAGTTGAAATTTCACAGTGTTTTTAGTATGCTAAGAATGGCTAAGCTGTTTTTCCATATTCTACAGCCACTGTTGCTAAGTCGACAACGTTGACGATGTTGTCATGGTTTAAGTCACACAGCTCATTCCATCGATCATCGCCAGGATGGCTGCTAAAAGAATGGGCGACCATGGAAAGGTCCAATATGTTAACCATACCGTCACCGTTCAGGTCGGCTTTCAAATCCCCCGTGGCTGCTTCACTTATAGCCCTGTTTGTGACGTAGGTGAAGACAGGTAACCATCTCAAGATTACTTTTTCGATGTTCTCTGGTTCTGGGTTGAAGAATTCAAAAACCCCCTTCTCCCACCAAGAGTTTGGATATGGTCCGCGTTCATACTGCCACGCGTTACTATCTTCGTATATTTCGCATGTAAAAGCAAGTGTGCTGCAATTGCCATACATCCAGTCATCCCAGAGGCCGGAGGCTGTGTACAAACCGTCTCCACTCTGACCGTAAGGCGCATCGACAAGGCTTGAAAGGTCTGCTGCCACCTCTCTAAATGTAGAATCGTGAAGTGTAGGGGTGTCCGTATAGCCCCAAGGATATATGATCAAGTTAGTGCCTGAGTGGAAGCTTATTGCATACTCAAAATCATGTTTCAGTGCAAAGTCCCTGATTGCTTGCGTTTCCGGTTCTGAGAAAGGCATTGGGCCTTTGTAGGCTTCATCCTGTGGATTTGTGGTTCCACTCTGCACTGAAGCGTTCCAAGCATAACCATAATTTCTATTTAAGTCAACGCCTCCAACCCAGTCTTCGTTCAGTAAACCGTCTCCGTCGTCGTCTATGCCTTCCCATCTAATGAAACTCCACTCAGAGCCATCTTCTTGCCAAAGGGCTTCTATATAACCGTCTCCGTCCCAGTCTTCTGGCGGATCGTCGTCAACCAAGCCATCTCCATCTTCGTCGAATGGGTGAACGTTTTTGCGTTGCCACTCGTTTGCTTGCACAGCTTTGAAACCGTCTACATTTAATGCCACTAAAATGTACATCTGGCTGTTATCTATCATGTAGGTTATAGTTGGGTCTGTGCCGTAGTTAGTTGCTGCTTCGACAGCAAAGTATAATGGTAGTTCTGAGCTGATAAGCTCGCGGGCATGATGATATCCAACAAAGAACACTTCAGATTTCAGACGCGTTACATTCTTGTTCGTTAACCTGATGCAGTAGATGTCTCGGTTTTGCCAACTTTTGCCAATGGAAAAAACGTCCAAGAAATCTGGGTACGTATCATTCAGGTAGAGAAGAGTGTTGACAATTTCCGTGTAGTTGTGGTAATGTTTCCAATCTCCCCAAGGTGTTGAACCTCCAAAATTGGCCATCCAGGAATGATCACTCATAGAGTATTGAGATATCTGAAGTGGAGCGAGCAACAGAATCAAGAAGATGTGGCGGTGATGCATATATAAAGTAAATTTCCCATTTTTATTTAAGTCTTGGTCAGCTGCACGCGCGCCAATAAAATAAACAAAAAACCTAAAGTTATGAAACAAAAGGTGTGCCATAACTGTGCCACTTATGCGCGCGATCGAAAAACTATTCTAGGGGAAGGCTTATTCCTTTGGATTAAACTCTCAATGTTAATTCTTCCTTGATGCATTGCATAAGAAACCATTTTCGCGCGCTGTTCTGGAATGATTTCTTATCCAAAAACCTTAAACTTCGAAATCCTCAATTCATGCAAGTTGTCTAAAATGGCTAAATATAGGCTTCTCTGCGCATCCTATCTCGAAAAATATAAAGACGTTATAGAATTTACACGCAATCGGCTTACAGAAACTTCTCGTTTACAACAGCATGATTATCATCCATGGTCTCTTCCAGAGCATCGTATGAATCATACACTCCTCGTCTTGAGAAACTCGCTACTTCTCGCCCAAAACAGAAAAGTCGATATGGATGTTGTTGCATTGGCAGCCATCTTACATGATGTCGCTTTTTACTCTGCTGAACGAGAAGAGCATGCAAATGAGGGCGCAAAGATTGCAGAAAAATATTTGAAAGAGCACGGATACTCAAGCGATCTTATTCAAAAGGTTGTACATGCAATCAAGGTTCATGCTGGACCACTAGTCTTCAGCCCCAGATCAACGGAAGCAAAAATACTGCAGGACGCTGACACAATAGACAAAGTTAGCTCGTTGGCAATTGCAACGTTTCTTCTACATTATGGCAGTAAAAGAATGATGCCAAAACAAGCACTGGAAGAATTGAAAAGAGACATGCCGAAGAGACTAAGGTGGTATTATAGAACGATGAATTTTCCCGAAGGAAAGAAAATCGTAGGCGAAGGCTGCAAATACATAAGAACATTCATTAGAAAACTGGAAAATGAAATGTAGTGTATTGAGTTGTACCGTAGCCGAGCAGAGAACAGATCTATGGACTTCAGTTTCTTGCGCGCGGAGTGAGTGCTCTCTTCAGTTTGATACTGTAAGAACATAGAATCGTGTAACCGTGCGAAACTGGTCTTGTCAGAAGCTAGAAGCCCCATATGTGTGGATTATTCGATGGGCCGTGAAAGTTCTGCACACAAGTGTCGCGCGCGCATAGCATTTGATGACATATGTGATTTTTCGTTGATATATAAAAAGCTAAAACTCTTTGAAATATCCGGAGAAGTAGGCTATTTCATCTTAATGGGCCCACGCGTTTTCTGATTATTACAAGAATTGAGATTATTGCAAAGAGGAATACCAGATTGATTATTGATGGAAATTCTGGTATGACATGGTAAGTGTAAAATTCGCCTGCGTTATCTTCTACAGCAATGTTCCCTGCTTTGTCAACGGCTTCTATCCTGTAATAAATTGTCGTGCAGTTTTCATAAGCTTGTATGACCCTGTTGTATATGTCTCCATTTACTCTGTACATTGTAACATTGTTCCATTCGCTGTCTTCGATTCGCCATAGGAGATAGACTTCATCGATTCCGCTTAGCATATCTTTCACTGTTGCGTTAACTTGAACTTGGTCATTTGGATAGACGGAATATGCTGGCGGGTTTTGATGCACATCCTGAACAAGGGGTGGTGTATTGTCAACTATAATGGCATATGCTTGCATATCTGTTTGACTTAAATTATATATGTTAGAGATTGTTACGTTAAGTGTGTATTTACCATCTGCTATGTCTTCTTCTATAAGAATTGTGTCATTCCTTCGTAGGTTAGTGCCTCCATCAAGTGTTATCTGAGATTCCTTGATGACGCGAGTGGCGTTGAAGATGCTGATTTTTGCCTCAGTTGGATTAGGCTCTGTATAATTATAAACCACTTGCACAGTTTCTCCTGGACGAATGTAGACTGGATCTTCAGTTGTTGGACTCAGTATACTGAGTGAGGGAGGTGTCGGCTGCATCATAGTGAAATTCCATGCTTCGTAAGCTTTGTTCCCAGATAAGTCTGAAACCGTAACATTTATCAGATAAAACCCTTGATCGACGTTTTCTGCCCTGTAAGTTATTAGTCTTTGTTCAGGATAGTAGATATACGCTACCTCTGTTTGGTTCAGCGTCATACTCATGACAGATTGATCTATGGCCAGGTTGTCATACAATGAAGCGTTAATCTCTACGGAATACCCCCGTAATATTGCACCGGGAACTGGATGCAACGGGTTAATCTTTGGCGGTGATACATCGACAACCGTTAGATTCAGCCATGCTACATTCCAAGATTGAAATGTAATATTCGCTACTTTTATGTCCTGAACCCAGATATCTAAAAAGGTTCCATCTTCTTGATCCGTGACCAATAGAACGTAGCGGCCCCCTGATATGGTAGTAGAATTCGAAACCGTCTCGCTATCAACCTTAACATGAACATAGAGTCCTGCTGGTGCACTAATATTGTAGCCAGTAACAGTTCTAATAAGAACATAGCCATAGATAGTCATCGTTGGCTCGGGCTGAAGACTACGTACACCTTTCTTAGAGGAAGAGAGCGATAGGACAATGAAGACTATCAAGATCAACATCTGAAACTTTCTCGACATCTTACAAAACCTTCCTTAAAAAAGGCAAAGATCCACGCTCGCTTGTAGTTTCTTCTTTGTGTGTCAAGTTTAAAGCCTACCTTTGTCTGTTTCATTTTGAAGATGAAAGAAAATAATAAATCTTCTTTCTCTGAAAGCAATATTCCGTAAAAAGATTTCTGACGTATAGCTCACAAACATAGAAGATTACTTCAGAAAAGCAAATATTTAATCTGTCATTACTATCTATAATTGATTGAATAGATACGTGGCGCTGCGGTATTAATGAACCTTCAAATTCGAATTATTCCTCTGATTACAGCTTTCTTCTTAGGTACGGTTCTTTTAGGGCTAAGCTTTGCATCATCGTTACACTTAACTTCAGAATTGTCGGCTGTAGCAGATTTTCAGCCGAAGATACACCTGTTACCCGAGACAAAGATAGACTGGATTGTTGGGGGCAATTTCACAGTGGACATATGGGTGGAGAATGTTTCCGGGTTACGGGCTATCTACTTTGAACTGTACTGGACTGGACGCTTCGACAGCAGAGTTCCACAATGGTTTCAGATACTCAACACCTCAACGAGTGAGATAATCATCCACAAAGATATTCTGCCTGAACCTTACAAATCGTACAAACTATCCCTTTCACCTTCAGAGAAGAAATCATGGGTAAAATTCCTCTGCCTCTTGGATTGTGATACACCTCCTCAAAACGGCACGGCGAAAATAATGTCACTAAGGTTTGTGGAATTGGATCCGTGGGAGGGTGGACTACAACCGCTGTATATAAAGGATGGGCATAAATGGACTGCTGACAACGCAACCAGTCAAATTGTAATTTGGTGGGGTTACTTCTTGATTGAGCGGAATGAGACCCTCCAATACCTATATTTCGGTGAATTCTTCGGCAATGGAGAAGGTGAAAAAAATCGAGCTCTTTTTGATAATGCAGAGTTCGTTTTCATGCCTGTTCCTGGAGATTTAGACGGAAACGGAGAGGTGGATACACAAGATTTAGCCATAATCACCTTCTTTTACAATGAAGGTGCATCAGGGTATCCAAACAAATATTACGACCTTAACAACGACGGAGTCATAGACATCTATGATATAGTCATAGTCACCAAAAACTACGGAAAGAAGGATCCGTTTAGTTGACGTTCGTTTCATATTAAACATGCGCGGGCATAGACACTAGAACTATTCTTCCGAAATCGATAAAAGAGTCCATCTCAACTTTTTAGCTTGATGTGTGATGGGTCGCCAGTTTGCGCTTTTATTGACCTTAGCGTTAATAATCTCATCTGTGTTCTTAGAAGGTTTACCCTCGACACGCGGGTATGAAGCTGACGATCTTTTTGTGCCAACAGATTTTACAACGATTCAAGACGCAATTGATAACGCCTCAAGTGGGGACACAATTTACGTGCTAAATAAAACGTATTTTGAACATGTCACCGTGAACAAAACTGTGAAGTTGATTGGGGAAAATATGGAATCGACTATCATAGATGGAAGCGGAATAGGCACTGTTCTGAATATAACTGCTGACAATGTAACTATTACGGGGTTCACAATCAGAAACAGCGGTTCCAACGTGTTAGAAAGCGGAATAAGTTTATACGCGGTAAGCGGCTGCAACATTTCAAAGAACATAATAACCGAAAACCATTATGGAATCCTATTGACGAATTCATCAGATTCGCTGATCTATCATAACAACTTTCTTGACAACACAATTCAAGCCTACAGCGACGAAGCTGGCTATTCAAATTTTTGGGACAATGGTTATCCTGATGGTGGAAACTACTGGAGCGATTATTCAGGGTTAGATGATTTTGCTGGTTCAGATCAAGATCAACCAGGTAGCGACGGAATCGGAGACACACAATACATGATCAACGAAGACAATAAAGATCGCTATCCACTTATGGTTTTATGGGGCACTCCACCTAGAGTGCACAACACTAACACTGAATTAAGCTACATGACAATTCAACAAGCTATTAATGCTCCCTCTACACTAAACGGTCATATTATAATGGTTGGCGCTGGAGTCTATCGTGAACATGTTATTATAAGCAAATCCGTGTCTATAATTGGAGAAAGCGTGGAAACAACCATAATCGAAGGCTCCAGCATTGGTATAGTAGTAAACGTCACGGTGAGTGCGGTTACGATAGAGAACTTAACAATTAGAAACAGCGGTTCCAACGCAATTGACGCAGGAATTCTTATCTGCTCTCCATCATCGACAGTCCGCAATAACATTCTGACAAATAACTCTATTGGAATATCGTTGAAAACCTCGAATTCCAGCATTATCCAGGGCAACACTATCTCAGATGGAAATACCGGAATTTATCTAGAAAACTCTGAAAGAAACATTATAGATGACAACAACGTAACAGAACAGCACTCTCGATGTCTCAATCTTATTCACTCCCACAACAATGAGATTCTAAACAACAGACTAGAGTCATTCCACATGGCGCATGGAGTCCGCTCATATTATTCAAACAATAATACGATCAGCGGAAACGTCATAACTATGAACAATTATGGCATCTGGCTACGCTCTTCAAAGAATAATGAATTAGCAGGCAACATCATAAAGGAATCTTACTCAGGAATCTTTTTAGACTCCTCCTTGGAAAACGTGATTGGCGGTAATACGATCGAAGGCAACACCATTGGCGTCAGCATAAGCTATTCTTCAACAAACAGAATCTACTACAACAATTTTGTTGACAATCAGTATCAAACGTTCATATATCCTCAAAACTATGCCAACATTTGGAACTTCTATTATCCAACGGGAGGAAACTACTGGGATGACTACGCAGGCGTGGACCTTTACAGTGGGCCATATCAAAACATCATTGGAAGTGATGGGTTGGGCGATGAACCTTACATAATCAACGATCAGAATCAAGATTTATATCCGCAGATGCAACCAGTAAAAGTGACAACCAGAGTGAACGTTCATGATGTTGCCGTGGTAAACGTACTTCCGTTTTCAAATGAAATCTACGAGGGTTTTCCACTTAACATAACAGTGATCGTGGTTAACGCGGGTAACTTTACCGAGTCTTTCAACGTCACAGCCTATTACGACGATACAATTATTTCAACCCAAATAGTATCTGATCTGCCTGCTGGCTCACAAACAGCATTAACTTTTATCTGGAATACTACTGGGCTACCACTTGGGACCAGTTACGTTGTCAAGGCTTCAGTTACAAGCGTTGCTGGCGAGAAAAATCTTGAAAACAATGAATATGCAGATGGGACAGTCCACGTTGGAGAATATCATGATGTTGCCGTTGGAGATATTACCCTGCCTTTAAGACATTTTTATGTTGGTCAATCTGTAGAAATAACCGTAAAAGTCGTAAACAAAGGCAACTACTATGAAACATTCAACGTTACAATAGGATATGATGATGTTTTAATTCAGTTTCAAGCATTGACTGAACTTGCTCCAAAAGAAGAGATGAACCTAACTTCCAGCTGGAACCTGAAATCCGTTCTACCGTGCAGAAACTATATCATCTGGGCAGAAACTAGCCAAGTGTCCGGAGAACTAGATGTTGACAACAACAAGATGGTCTGTGGAGCTGTCTATGTGAGAATTATGGGTGATGTTGATGGAAATGGAATAGTAAACATTATAGATCTGTCAGCAGTTGCTATAGTGTTCGGGACTAAATTTGGTTCTCCCAGATACGATAAAAACGTCGATTTTAATCTGGACGGCGTAATTAACATAATTGACATAGCTTCAGCGGCAATAAAATTTGGGGTCTCATGTACCTGAAATAATTCACATGCCAGAGAAAAAGCAATAGAATATTTTTACAGAAAGGTTAAATGGGTCGCGACTAGGTTATTAAAGTAGAGAAATGCTTGTTTGACGAAAGACCTTGGTGACAAAATGTGAAGAACCATACACACGAATTGGCACTCACTCTTCTTCTGATTTTGTCAATTCTGTTCACTGCAAGTATAAATAAGGCTACAGGATCTTTGACAACCGTATTCGTGGACCCTTCATATGTTGCAAACGTAAGTCCAGGTGAAACATTTGACATTAACATCAGCATAGCAGATGTATCAGATTTAGGTGGCTGGGAATTTCAACTCTTTTATGATTCCCAAGTACTGAATGCTACAGATGCACAAGAAGGACCTTTCCTGTATAGTGTACGAAGCACCATTTTTATGAAAGTCGACTTTGATGACAATTATAACGAGACTCATGGACGCATTTGGCTAACCTGCACATTTTTAGGCTTTGGTTCAGGGGCTTCCGGCTCAGGAATCTTAGCAGTCCTGACTTTTAAAGTCAAAATTTTGGGATACACGATGCTAAGTTTTCTTAAAACTAAGCTGGTTGACTCAACTCCTATGCCTCCAGGTCCGCAGCCTATTCCACACACCACGATTGGTGGATGGGTTGCTACAGGCATTGTTGATGTAGCTGTGACGAATGTCCAGTTATCTGATACAAGAGTTTACGGAGGAGAATCCATAACAATTGCAGTGGTTGTAGCTAACCAGGGCGATTTTCCTGAGTCCATTAGTGTCTCAGTGTATCACAATGATACAACCTTCTATACTAAGTTGATTTCAAACTTGGCTGGGGGCTCGGATACTGTGCTTTTCTTAACATGGGACACTACTGGATTGGCGACTGGTTCATACATTGTCAAAGCTGTAGTTAATTCCCTTATGGGTGAGACTAATCTTGAAAACAACGAATTTGTCGGTGGCATCGTAGAGATACGTCCGTTCGAGGCGTTGATAGAAACCGTCGACGTTATCGCTTGCGATCAGTCAGGTAATCCCAAAAACACATTCTTAAAGGGAACCATTTCATACTTTAAAATATCAGTGAACAATACCTCTGATGGCTTGGAGAGTGTATTGATAACAGTGAATGCCCTTGACGCTGTCAACGCAACTTTGGGAGTAGTGTCTTTCCATGGGGGAATAATGCCTGGAATATCCGTATTCATTCTAGGACTACCTTTGCCCTCTGGGACGAGCACGGGAACTGCTGCGGTTTATGCTAATGCTTTCACTGATTGGCCTTATTATGGCGGTGTCCCCTATTGTCCTGAGATCTATGCTACATTTGAAGTTGTGGACTAAAACGTATCACAAGCTGCTTCAGAAAAGCTATAAGGAATAAACCAGTGTTAAAACATCCGTGAGAAACATATGAGATGGAGAAATATATTTTTTCTCAATTTTTCTACTATAATATTATGTTCGCTTTTCGTCATCCTTCATATTAACTCTCCGAAGGCCTCTGTCTTAATTCATGTTCCCGGAGATTTTTCTACGATTCAAGCTGCAATTGATGGCGCTTCTGCGGGCGATGTTATACTCGTTCATCAAAGCATATACTACGAAAATGTCATAGTAAACAAATCTGTTTCACTTATCAGCGAGAACAAGACAATCACTGTTATTGACGGAAGTGGCAGCAATGACACTATTAGAATTGTTGCGGATAACGTTTCCATTGTAAATTTCACCATTCGTAACTGTGGCGAAGAGACACATAATAGCGGCGTTTTCGTTGAAGCTTCACATTGTTGGATAGCTGATAATATCATAATTAACAATGGTTTTTCAGGTGTTTATCTTAATTCTTCTTCTGAAACCATAATAGAAAATAACATAGTCAAAAACAACACCTATCATGGTATCACGTCATTTTATTCCTTTTCGAATTCTATTTGTAACAACACTTTGACAAACAACCTTGTTGGTATAAGTCTGTACTCTTCTTCAAAGAATAACATATCTAAAAATACTCTAGAGGAGAATGAAAATGGAGTCCAACTATTTTATTCCTCAAATAACACCTTACTTAATAACACGATCACGTATAACAAGCATGATGGAATTATCTTGGATTTTTCATCCAACAACAACAGTCTAGATGGTAACGTAGTGACAAACAACAACGCAAGCGGACTCGCATTAGGCTCAGTCTATCTGAATGTTCTAAGAAACAACAAACTAATGAATAACAGGTACAGTCTCAACGTTTTTTCTGTAAGACCGAATCTCCAAGACTTCCTTAACGATGTTGATGCTTCAAATTATGTGGATGGAAAACCAGTTTATTACATTGTGAATCAAACCAATCTTGAAATAGATTATTCCTCTTACCCAAGAGTAGGGTATCTTGCCTTAATTAACTGTATGAATGTAACCGTTGAAGGCCTTAGCTTAACAAGCAATGGTCAAGGATGTCTAGTTGCATTCACAAAAAACTCCACCCTTGTACAGCTAAATGTTTCGAACAACATAAGGGGCTTTCAGCTACTTTCGTCCTCAAGTATTGTGGTTAGAGACAGCAATATAGTCAACAATTCCTTGGATGGTGTCGCGATAGATTGCTCCTTTGCGAATAATATCTCAGAAAACATAATTGCAGATAATAAGATAGGGATCAGAGGAGTTCACTCTGCAAACAATAATACTATAACAGAAAACAAAATAGACAGGAACGAAAAGGGTTTGTGGATTTTTTCCTATTCAATCAACAATCTAATTGTAAGCAACAACATAACTCAAAACCTTTTAGGAATATGCTTTGAAAAGGAGTCCCACGACAATGAAGTTTATCACAATAATTTCATCAATAATACTATTCAAACAAAAGTAGCTCACTCAATGTCTGTTTGGGACAACGGTTACCCACAAGGCGGAAACTACTGGAGCGACGATTACCATGACGACTTCTTCAGCGGGCCTCACCAAAACGTCACAGGAAAAGATGGGGTCGTTGACATGCCATACATAATCGATCCAAACAACGAAGATAGATATCCTCTAGTCAACCCATGGACAGGCTTCCTTGATACGACTGCGCCAGTCTTTGGTCCTCACATCCGCTCACCAAGTGATGAGATCTTGCCAGGTCAAGAAGTATCGGTATCAGTTAGTGTTTTTGACGGAGAGAGCGGTGTCAAGAATGTAACTCTCTTCTACACAGTTAACAATGGTTCTTCATGGTCTGAAATTTCCATGGGATATAATTCATCCACTCTCTTATATGAAGCTGCAATTCCGAGCTTCCTCCAAGGGACATTTGTCAAGTATAAAATGGTTGCATATGATATTGCTGGAAACTCGGCATCAGATGATAATTCTGGACAATATTACGTTTACGAAGTTGTTCCAGAATTATCACTGCTGGTTATTTTTGCGTTGTTCTTATTATCTACGTTATTTTTCATCATTGTGATGAAAGTGAGAAAGATCTCTTAACTGTAAGGCGTTAAACTGAAGGTTTTCGATGGTCTTTAAAAACTTTTGAGTAAAATTTCTTAATGGTTAAATATGTGCTGTTGAATAAAGAGTGCGGTGCGACTTATATGAAATGCTTTAGAAGTATAACCTCGTTGTCACTGATCACTTTGGCTTTGTTAACTGTTATCTCTTTGAAAGTATCGTTCGCCTACTCAATTGAGGAGGAAACTGTTGTTTACGTGCAACCACCGGGAACTGCTGTGAATCTTGGGAAAGAATTTGAGGTCTACATAAATGTTCGTAACGTTTCTGGTCTTCAAGGCTTCGATTTTCGTTTGTCGTACGAATCTGAGTTTTTGGATTGTTTATCTGTTGAAGAGGGTGACTTTCTATCAGCATTTGGTCCTACCTTTGTTTGTAAAAAAGATATTTTTGAAGGATTTGCTGGAGTGCAAGGCTGGGTGTGGTTTGCTGTAGTAATCTACGGTTCAGGCTTCGCAGATGGAGAAGGAACCCTTGCAGTTATCACCTTCAACGCGACTGCCATTGGTGAAACAGTATTAGATCTGTACTCTGATCCACCTTACGAGTCGGATAAGGTTAAATTAACTACTTGTGGAGCGGTGTCCATTCCGAATGAAGCCTTAGATGGTTACGTTACAATTCACAACTCTAGCGCGCGCAGTTCACCAGATCCACCAGACGAGCCGCCCAGCGACTCTGATCCGCCAAGCCCTGACATCAATAGTGATGGAACAATCAACATATTAGACCTTGCCATTATAGCAATGGCTTACGGAAGTAGAAGCGGAGACCCTGAGTACGAGGATGTAACAGACCTTGACCAAAACGGTGTAGTAAACATTCAGGACGTTGCAATAGCAGCCTTAGAATATGGACGAGAAGTTTGATCTAACAACTGATCAACAGGATTCAAATGAAGAGTTATACCTGTTTTCCGAACTCCCTTGCCACCGAACTGACATCAATAATATTAACGATTCTATCGTGGTTCAAATCAGCCTTTGGGTTCCATTCAGGATCATTAGGCGTGCTTCCGAAGGAAACTGCCACGAATGCAAGATCTAAGATATTTATTGTTCTGTCTTCGTTCATATCTCCATATAGGCTAATGGTGATGTTAGCAGTTGCTATGCTTGATAGTCCTTCATTGTCTGTAACGTTTAGTGAGACACTGAAGTTTCCTATCTCGTTATATATATGTTCGAGGACTGGAGTAAGTTCTCCTGGAAATGTCAAGTTGGCTCCGTCTCCGAAGTTCCATTCAAACAGAACGATGGTTCGGTTTGGCCCGATGGCATGGGAGGATGTGGCGTTGAAGATTATTGGCTGCTTCACGTATGTTCCGTCTTCAGGATAGATTTCAAACTCTGCGTGGGGGTAATCGTACACTTCAATGTTTGTTGAGTTGATCATCCAGCGAGGGATATACTGGGTGTCTATGCAGGAAGCATTTACTGCAATTGTGTATGCCCCGGGAGTTTGGAAAGCTATATTCCAATAGCAATATGCGTCTTCTGGGCCTTCGCCCATCTCTCCAACGAAGAATGGGTTGCTCCCAGAAGTTATGTTTGCTTCGGGAGGGAGTATTAACAACGCTTGAACATCATGCACATACTCATATAGGTTGTTGCCAGTGTGGATATAAGCTTGTACTTCGACCTCTTCGCCAACCCGGGTTGAGGATACGGCATGAACAGTGACGATTGTAATTCTTGCGTAGCTAAAAACTGGTCTCGTTAAAGCAGCAATTATTATGATGCTGAGAAATGTGAATATTAGTTTAGGTCTGTTCATCTCTTTTGATCATCCGAGGCGTTCATTAATTAGTTGTTGATCTCTTTGAGAAAAACCTTATGGAGAAATGTTCTAGAGAATCATTCAGAACGCTTCACATCACGCTTTCATCTATGTCGAATTTGTCCTTTTTGGAACATCAACTTCTTGAAGTCTCTTTTCCTGCGACTAATATGATGACCACCAGCGTTGCTATCATTAATGGTAACACCAGCGTAATTGATGAGAATTCCGGGATTATCGGATAGTGGTCTATGTTATTTTCGTCGATTATATACGGTGTATCCCATATGTCTGAATTATTCAGCTTCGTGGCATTTGGATATTTTTCCTCATAGTCACTCCAATAATTTCCGCCTCTTGGATAGTCGTCATTCCAAGTGTTTATTGAAGCAAGAGTAGAAGGGCTGTCCCATGAATCGTCGTAAACGTTGCGTGTGTTTGTGATGAAGTTGTTTCCATATATGTTATTGTTTGAAGACTCTTGAAACCTTATGCCCATATTGTTGTTTGTTATGTTATTTCTTGTGATGCTGTTGTTCGACGAGGCGTGGATAAAAATCCCATAATCATTATTATTCATTATAGTGTTTCTGGTGACGTTGATTTCTGATGACCAGGAGATAGTGATGCCGTTTTTGTTGTTTGTTATGTTGTTTCTTGAGATGATGCTATGGTCAGAAGATGGAGAAAGATAGATGCCTTTCTCGTTGTTTACTATGTTGTTTTCTGAGATGCTGTTGTGGCCAGAGGATGTATAGAGTCTGACGCCGTCATCTTTGTTGGCTATTATGTTGTTTCCTGATATGATGTTGTTGGAAGATCTGGAAAGAAAGATGCCATCATAATAGTTTGACGTTATGTTGTTCTTAGTTATGCGGTTATAGTTCGAAAAGGAACGGAGCCATATTCCGTCATTTCCGTTGTTTGTTATGTTGTTTCCAGATATTGTGTTGTTAGACGAATTGTAGAGATGCATGCCCAAATCGTTATTGGCTATTATGTTGTTCTGAATTTTCGTGTCATTTGTGTATGCAATTGTAAGTCCTTGCTTGTTTTTTGTTAGGTTTATTCCTTCAATGGAGATGCTTGTTGAGTTTATTAACGCTAGAAATCCAATCTGGGGATAGGATGACGAATTGATAGCGAGCTTGTGCTTGTTCTTTAAATAGTATACAGGTTTGTGGTTCACAAGGTTTGATTCATCAATCTCGTGCAGAAAGTGATCAAACTTGACGCCATCAACACCAAGTCCATACTGATTATTATTTAGCAGATTGTGTTGTAGGAAGCTGTTAGAACAAGCGTAAATATAGATGCCGTACTCGTTGTCTTCAACTTTGTTTCTGGTGACGTTGTTGTCATCGGAAGACCAGGTGATCTTGATGCCGTACTCGTTGTCTTCAACGTTGTTTCCGGTGACGTTGTTGTTTGATGAATGAGAGAGGGAGATGCCGTTTTTGTTGTTTGTTATGTTGTTTCCCGAGATGGTGTTGTTAAATGATTCAAAGAGTTTGACGGCGTCGCTGTTATTTGTCAGTATATTACAGCTTATTTCATTGTTGCTTGACAACGAATAGACAGCGTGGCATGGATCATCTCCGCTATTTCGTAAAGTGAAGCCGCTAATTTTGACATTGTTGGCAGTTATGTTCATTAAGTTTCCACCGTGCCCCCCATCAATAATCGTTTCATGCGGATTCGCTCCAACCAGCGACAGAGACTTGTTTACAACGATATGCTCATAGTACGTGCCCTTTTCAACTAAGATTGTGTGTCCATCCAGAGTCTCGATGGCATTTATCGCTTCTTGTATCGTTACATAGTCCAATCCGGTGCTAATGTTGTGGACTGAATTGCCATAACTGGTTAGGCCTGTAGCGTGGTTTATTCTGGCGTATGCCAGTGAAGACAGCATTATTAATAGGTTCAAGAAATAGATCAGCTTTATATTCATGTCACATCATTCATCTCAAATTTTAGGGTATAATAACGTGGTTTCCTTCATCTTCAGGGTACCATGCCAGCGAGCTCCCGTAAAATGGATCCTTGCCTATTTCAATATTCGTCGAAGTCACAGCGTCTCCCACTGTCCTCCTTTCCGTGAACAGTTGTTCTAGGAGATGTTGAATAGCTGAGTCTGTATGTTCACTGCTTACTGGGCCTGTCCATGAGATGTAAACTTTGGCTCCTTTTTCTATGAAAGCCTGTGCTGCCTTACTGTTTGTTAGGCCTTGGCAACCCATCATTATTATGATGGTGTCTTCAAAGTTTCCTTTCATACTCCCTTTTATGAAGTCTGGAGTGATTCCGAAGTATGGTGTTGAATTTTCTTCAACCTTGACTCTGACGATCCTATCGGCAAGAATATCAGTGAGGTAGTTGAAACTGGCTTTTCTGTCATCCCATTTTTCTCCGGTGAAGATTGCCAAGTTTCCTTCCGGACTCATGGCTGAGTGTACTCGAAGGATTATAATTTTGTAGTTGTATGATGCTAATTTTTTGAAGAAGTCTACGTTGTTGAAGATGCCTTCCTTATACCAAAGTTGCAGGTTGAATCGATTAAGCAATTCTTGAGTTGTCCAATAAAATGTTTTGTTTGGATGCGTTATGCTCAACTGGTCGATTAAGAGTACTTGACCTGTGGCTCCATCTAGCCTGTTTTCAGAAGACATTATAGCATATGAGACAGCGAGAATCATTGTGGCTGCAAGAATCATGATCACTGGCACAACATTTCGTCTTTGTGCCCATCCTTTAGCTGATTTTGCCCGTTTCTTAGCCACCCCAAATCTTCCCTTCAACAAATGGTTTTGCTTTGTAAAAATCGTTTGGTTTCGGATAAATTTTATGTTTGCTTTGATATAGAAGATAATTCCGTAGCACTTAAATACTTAACCCGGTGGTATATTATTTGCTGATAAGGAAAGGAGAAAGGAGAAAGATGAAGAGTAAATATCTGCTTAGTATGTTGCTCGCAGTAATGCTATTGGTTTCTGTAGGACCTGCATTTGCATTCTGGCATCCTCCGGACGAAGATCTACCATGCCCAACTTTCGTAGTAGTGATTGACGGTGTGGGCATGCTAGAAGACGACTATAGGTTCAACTTCACCGAACCAGACTACTGCTTCTGTACAGATGTCACGGTTGAAGTTTGGATCCTAGATGTTGAGGACATGTTTGCCTACGAGTTCAAAATGGAATGGGTCGAAGCCTACTTTACATTAACAGATTGGGTTGTTGAAGACGTCTGGCCAAGCCAATGGGTTGTTAAGCCAGAGGCCACATATGATGGTTCAGAGCCTTACCACCAAGCTGTGAGCGCTCTTGCACCGTCAACAGGTGTAACTGGCGACTTCAAACTTGCAACATTGACCTTCCACATAATAAACGATGCCTGCTGGGCGATGGACACAAACCCAAAAGGCCGTTTCAAACTCTTAGGCTTGAAGGCAAGCAACTCATGCAGCGATCCAATTTGCCTTTGCGACCCGTACCATGGATGGTGGGAATTCATACCAGTTCAGCCAACGATCTTCTTGGATCCTCCGGAAGAGATAAACTGTGTTGTCGGCGAAACATTCGACATAACTGTCATGGTCGAGGACATAGTTAAGATGAAGAGCCTGCACATGAACATCTATTGGCTAAAGAACGAGTTGTGGCTTGAACCAGGCACATTCATGGATATCATATCCACGACAGAGGACGACGTAGTGCTCAACGACGCAATATTCCCAGAAGTAGACACATTCACTGTCTCAATAGTTGACCACCTTGACTGGACTGAGATGACTATCGATATCGTATTGGATTGTGATCTCCCGTTGATCAACGGCAGCTTCGCGGCTCTCACGATAACATTCACCAAGGAAGACCCATGGTACTGTGGAAGGCAACCAGAATACTCCAAGGAAAACCATGAGTGGGACACCGACAACGCAACAACACCAATAGCCATCTGGTATGGCTGGTTCGACGTTTACTGTAATGACTTAGACTACATCGAGTTCGGTGACTATTTTGGCTGGACGGGTGATGAACCAGAGGGTTATCGCGGCTTTGCGTTCCATGCCAACAGCGTATTCACGTTTGACCCTGTTCCAGGAGACCTCAACGGCGATGGTGAAGTAAACGTTGCGGACCTTGCAATAATCTGCGGCTACTACGGCTTGACAGCGCCATACACAGGTATGATATGGTACTACGACATCGTGGATCCCTTCCACATAATTGACATCTTCGACGTAACAGTAGTCGCCAAGAACTTCGGCAGAACGTGCCCATACTAAACAAACTAAGAGAGCAACCATAAGACCCTCTCTTTTTTTATTATTTATATTCTGGTATGCATGTGTAATTCTAAATCAACTAGTTGAAGACTTTTGCTTCTATCTTCCAAATGTCTTGTAGCTAGATGCCAGGCGCGTTTGAAGCTAACAAAGTTAACGCAATCAGAATGCGATCTTCTTCCAACTGAGGTTGTCCTACGTAAACACTTATCTTAAAGTTCAAACTTACTCTCACATGTCGAAATTGCCAATAGAAAAAAATGATATAGATTTCTGGAAGCTCCTCACCGTTTTCGAAAACCAAGTGAGAATTGAAATAGTTAGACTTCTTCTCCAAGTCGAATGGAGAAGCCTCTCCGACATAGCTGGAAAGCTTGCAGAAAAAGGTTGGAAGATGTCACTTCCCGGCGTGCTGAAACACATGAAAGAGCTGGAGAAATCTGGAATAGTGAGACGTGAAT
>Ga0209636_10000986_pt1 | contig 28411 bp, 26 predicted proteins | sample DeeMarSWOR152_54_FD_187464 | JGI IMG/M metagenome (GOLD analysis project Ga0209636, IMG submission 187464) | Marine sediment microbial communities from White Oak River estuary, North Carolina - WOR-1-52-54 (SPAdes) (version 2) | ecosystem: Environmental > Aquatic > Marine > Intertidal zone >...
TTCTACGTCCTCCCAAAATAGATGAATGTGTAGTAAGGATGTTTCATGCAATGTTGTATTTCATGCTTTTAATATATATTTTCGATATTATCAAATTACTTGCCACATAGAGCGGAACAAAGGGCAGAGTACGATATATTTCAGCCGGGCCAGCCTCAGCTTGTCATCGTACTTGTGCGTAGCGTACATAATGTTAGGTAATCCTTTCATACGGAGTCCCAAATCGCGGATCGGAGAGTGAGAACCCAAACCTCTACCCGCCCGGATAACGGCGAGCATCAGTGGCGCAAGGCTTAAACGCATCGACCTTTAAGATTTAATAAAAATTTCCGAGAACGTTTCAAACGTCAAATTCACGCCAGAGCCCTTGCGTCCACTGCATGCTTTTGTTAGCCATTTGAGACTATTTTGTTGAAGAAGATTTTGGCATTGCATGGGACACAACACTTCTATGAAACAATAGTGCAACATCTTCTTTATCTATCAATACTATAAACTCTGCTCATCCTTATTTCTGTGGTGTGTCCCTTTATAGATGATATCTGGAAACTGACAGCTCTATTAGGATAGATTCTAGTTTAATAATTCTCTAAATACCTCGACACTCAAACCACTTTCTCTTATGATCTTTCTCAAAGTGCCTTTGGCAATTTCCTTATGATTTGGCCTGTAAGCCTTCGATGAGGAGGGTTTATATTCCGCAAAATCATATGACTCCCTGTTTGACGGTCTATTTTATATCCAATCTTTTTAAGAATCCTACATAATTCCTTTCCAGATAAAACAGGTAGCTTACTCAAACTACTACCTCTATCACTTCTTCAGTTATTGAGGGAGGAATTGGTTCATCATGAGCTTTTAAACTTTCTATATATCCCCTTATTGCATCTTCAATATTCTTTATTGCCTCTTCTCTGGTTTTACCTTGTGATATACACCCGGGTAATGAAGGGCACTCGACTATAAATACGCCATCTTCATCTTGCTCTATTATAACTCTATATCTCATTTTACAACCTCCAGAGTATTATCTAAGAAGTTTTTTACAATAAGTCTTTAATCTAATATACTTAAAAGTACCACAATGTAAATATTAAAAAAGAGAGTAGCATAAATATTAATGTAGTTTTGGGACATCATACTTTAGGACCCAAAAAATTGTGACATGATAAATAGCCATCAGCTAATATATATTTCAAGGGTCACAGAATTACGGTGAAAGTTCGTGTTTTTTGCACATGGAACCAAATAGAACAGACACGGACTATGCTGCGAGGAAGGGAGGAATGTTCTCTCTTTTGTGGTTGTAACAGTATGTCCGAAGCTAGTCCAATAGGGGGAAGACGGGCGTGACGCAAACCAACTCCGCTGGGAGAATATAAGCCCTAGACCGCAATCGTAAGCCAAAGCATCAGCTCCAGCGATTCGTTAGACCGTATCCAATCAACTCATGTACCAGCCCCCATTGACATTGATTGTCTGGCCTGTGATGTAACCATTGCGAGCAACAGGTCTCAGCCCTACGATTGAAGCCAGAGTCAATCAAAATGCAGAAAAAAAAGAGCATGCGTGCCCTCAAGCGGATTTTGTCATCTATCAGGTATCCAACCACTGAAACGTTTTTGATTCTCGGGGAATGGCTCTGTGGAATTGCACAGCCGGATACCCCAGTACCACGACTGCATGGATTCGATCTGCAGGGCTCATGTTGAGTATCTTCCTGCAAGTGCGGCTTGCATTGATGGCATTCTGGGCAAGAGAAACGAAACAGGAGCCCAACCCCAGAGTTTGGGCCATTAAAACGATCAGGTGACGGTGACACTCCCTGGAACATTCGCCGCAGGATGTGCAATGTGAACTGTCTATCGTGATACTCATGCTCATTCCGTTACTCCTTTTTTACTGTTTTATCTACACTTAATTAGATGCAGGGAAGAGGAAAAAGTAACGGATGACGTAGCATTTTTTAGACCCTTATGGCGAAGAATCGATACTTCATGAGCAGAGAATCTGTTGCAGCTACGAGAAAATTAAAGATATGTTGGAGTGGTGTTTATGCGTCTTTGAGATACTTGGCTAACAGGTCGGATTGATAATCTTCAATAGGGAGGCTCTGATACATCTCGTCAATATTCGGGATATTTTGCAGGGTAGAACGTATGAGGTTTCTGGTGTTGATATCCTGGTCGTAGTTTCGCAGGCGTTTAAGGATATGCGGGGCATAAGCCAGAGCAAAGCCTATGCGAGACCGACAGGAACAGGTGCTTTCTCCTCCAGGAATCCACTGGCATCGACCGGAGAAGTAGGATTTCAGGTTGGACTTGGCACGCTGGAGACGTGCTTTTACGGTATTTTTGTTGATCTTGAGAATGGCGCTGATATCATCGAGGGAAAAAGCCAGCACCACCCGAAAAATATACACTACACGCTGTTCATCGGTCAAACGAAAGGTCATGAAGTGGTAGCATTCCCGCCTGATCTCAATGAGGAGTTCGTCGTAGAGGCACCGTTTTTCTGGATCGCGCTCACAACGCATCACCTCATCGGGAATATCCTGTTGAAATTGCTCAATGATCTTGTCAAGCGAATCAATGTACGCCCTGTTCATCTTTCTTTTAACCCGGAGGCTGTTGTTGACCGCGGTCCGGTAGATCCAGGTGTAAATTGTGCTCTCTCCTCTGAATTTATCCAAACCCTGATACACCTGCAAAAAAGTCTCCTGGGTTACGTCTTCCGCATCCTGCCTGTTGCCGATCAGTCGATAAGCCAGGTTATACACTTTTTTGCTGTAGGTCTTAACCATATCTTCGATGTGGATCTTTTCCATATTACACCTTCAACTGTATTTTAGCTTTTCCTTTACGTTTTGTCATGCGTAATGTGTGAAAACCCCGGTGTTCTTTTCATGATTGTCGTACCTGCAAGTTGTTCCTGCCTTAGGTAATATTACTTGGGGCTATACATTAAAAAGGACAAGAACTGCCATAAGTCTGCGTAAAGTAGATCAGGGTCATTGTAATTTGCAAGAACTAGCACCCATGCAACCTTCTATACCTTGAGCAGGGCCATCGTACGCACCTCATACTTTGCCATCATAGTTAATTGTCTTGCAGAATTGGAACTGGATTAGGAGACTTTTATGACTACCTCGATAAATAATGGAGTTAAATGTTACAGATATCCTTTTCCTTAAGTATAAATGTTTCCTCAAACCAAAAGCCTACGTTCCTGCCGTATTAAGGAAGAGAAGATAGGTAGAAAGGTTTTTTCTTCTTCAGGCATGTACGGAGTTGTTCAAGGAAATAACAATAGCTCGTGTCGTTTGCTCACCAAACCAACCGGGGCTCTAACTATGCTCGAACGAGGATTATAAGACTAAAAATAAGCTCTTTCACCTTAGTCTTTGCTAAACAATGTTGATTAATGGCTTGCCGCAGAGATATGTATATACCGCTAATTCAATTTTTGGACTTAGTTCATCAAACTTAAGATTGAATCTATCTAAGATATTTCTTTGGGAAACCTGCAGCAACACACCAAATATTTCCTAGGGTGACTTTTCCAAGAAAACTGCAGAGTTCCCACGCATCCCATCTGTTGATACCATATTCCTCCATCCATAGGTTAAGATTTACATATGCAAGTCGTATTGCATCTTCCAAAGTTCTTCCTGCTCCGGTGCATCCAACACTCATGATATACTCGTCGTTTTCTATTCTTGGCCAATCTATTGCCTTGTTTTTAATCAGGCCAACTTTCAAGGTAACTTCTGCTGGCATTTCGACTGCTACCCCTGAGATTTCTCCTTCTCCTTGGATTGCATGTGCATCACCAAGATGAAGGAGGGCGCCTGGAACTTTCACAGGAAAATAAAGTTTGCAACCATTCGTTACACACGGTAGATCCATATTTCCACCATGATGCCCCGGCAGATATGTTGAGACTGCTTCCAGTTCGGGTGCAGTTCCTATTGTTCCTATCATAGGCTTGTAAGGCAAGGCGAGTTGATCGAAATACACCGTGTCTTTCTCTATCGGCATAATTCGTAAGCCGTCTGGAATGTTTGGTTGTAAGAAATCTGATATAGTTTGAGCGGATTCTCTGTGGCCCAAATACCACCACCATTTTTGTAACCGGGTATTCCCTTGACCGATTGAGGGACGTATGTTTAGCAGTTCGACCACAAGGGTGTCACCTTTTTCAGCACCATTGATATAGAATGGGCCAGACTGAGGATTCGAATGCGGTGCTTTTTTATAGTCTCTCTTATCCGTCATCTTTCTTATGTGACCTGACGATGAATCCTCGGTTTCAACGATTAAAGTCTCACTTATGTCAAGATACATTCTTGGTTTGTTTTTTGGATCTATAGAATAGTAGAATTTTCCCTGGTCTTTTAATGTGAACTTTTTCATAATGTTTTATAAGCCTTATTAATAAGATTTTTGTAATTTGATTTTCGCTGTTATCCGCATAAACGACCATTAAAAAAATTTAGCTACTCCCGACAAGTACTGCCGAAATCTTCCGCCGGTGAAAACATTGACCCTGATGGAAATATCCTACCCGGAACTGGACGTATTGTCAAGAATAGAGATGTTTAGTAGTTATCAGGGCATTTTTAAAAATAAAGACAGACATATCTCGCCTACTGGGGATTTCTTCTCTCATTGATGTTATATTGCAATGAATGTAATTCGTTTTGAATGGGACGAATCAAAGAATAAACAGAACAAATAAAAGCATGGGGTCTCTTTCAATCTGGCACAATATGCGTTTGCTGACCCATACCCGCGTTATTGGTGAGGATGTTAGCCATAGCCATACAGAAAAGCGGTATTATTGTTTTGGAAAGGTTGGAGATCGGGTCATAACAGTCCGCTAAAGAGGACAATGTCAAGGTCACCTTGGGATTGAGCAAACGAAGCGTAGAATTTTTCAAGCGTGAGGCCAGGAAATATCATACTCATTATCAGAAGATGATTCGTCGTCTTTTAGATCTGTACATTTCACAGCATCAGCGTGAAGGATAATCAGTTCATAGATGAATTGTGTTGACAGAACCGGAGTACGAGTGGGACAATACAACGCGCGGTGCTAGGGAAATACAATAGGGGAACCCCATTTATATCTGTTATTACGGGGAGGTAGAAATGGCTGAACCATCAGTTAAAAAACCAAATAGGATTTTCTATATAGATAATATAAGGCTGTTTTTAACCATTCTCGTTATTCTGCATCATGTTGCGGTCGCCTATGGGGGTATTGGAGGCTGGCCTTTAAAGGAGGATCCGACTGATGCCATAAGCCCAATCATCTTAACACTGTTTAATGCTATTAATCAGAGTTTCTTTTTGTCTTTTTTTTATATGCTTTCCGGATATTTTGTCCCCGGATCATGCGATAAAAAGGGGCCGGCAAAATTCATAAAAGACCGCTTGATCCGTCTTGGGATACCTCTATTGGTATACACGACTCTGATTGCCACCTTCATCGATTTTATGATTGTGAACTTTGCCAGGGGGGAAATGGTTTCTATTTTTCACATAGTCTCATATAAAATACAACATCCGCACTGGGTGATTGGCCCGCTTTGGTTTGTCGAGGGATTACTCGTCTTTTCAATAATCTATGCCGTTTTAAGGATTATTACAAAGTTCTCATTCAAGCCATTCAAAGACACTTTTCCCAGTAATTCAGCCATCTTAATAAGCATCATAGCTATTGCTGCAGTGACTTTTCTTGTGCGTATACGGTTCTCTGTGGGTTACGAGGTGCATGTTTTCCAGCCCGGCCATTTTGTTCATTATTCCTTTTGTTTCTGGGTTGGGATACTAGCAAGCAGAGGAAAATGGTTTGATAATTTGTCCAGATCACAGGCAAGAACATGGAAAATAGTGGCTATAGTAATTATCCTTGCATTACCCGTTGTGATTGCATTAAGTGGAGGGAGCGTTGAACCTTTCCTGGGCGGGTTTTCCTGGCAGTCACTTGTGGCTTCTATCTGGGAATCATTTGCCTGTTTGAGCATCATTATAAGCCTGCTTTATCTGTTCCAGAATAGATGCAATAATCAGGGAAGATTGGTAAATTGGATGTCACCTAACTTCTATATAGTTTATATCCTCCACCAGCCGATTATCGTATCCGTCATGATTCCATTCTTATATGTTGGCATACCAACACCTTTAAAATTTCTCTTTGTTGCCCTCATCGGTGTGCCAATGTGTTTTGTTTTGGGTAACCTTATCCGGAAGATCCCTTTTACTAAAAAGGTTTTGGGATAAAAGTTTTTTTTCATGTTACCCACACTGCTTGCTAAACTTTGTCAATTCTTTCAGACCGCAAGAACTTCTGGGTTGAAACAATTGGCTGGTGTCTTTCCGGAATACCACAGCGCAATGTCCTTGGTTACCATTTCGGCTACATGATTGATCGTTTCTATTGAAAAATCGGCGATGTGTGGGGTCAAAGTGACGTTCTCCAGACTGAGCAGTGGCGAATCGGAGGGAAGCGGTTCCACGGCGAAGGTCTCCAAGCCGGCACTAGCCAAATGCCCAAAGGAAGATCTTATTAAACTGGGACTAATCAAAAAACAAAATCCGCAAATACAATTTTGTTTTTAAGGTAAATTGATTGCAACTATCAAGCGTTAAAGTGCATTAAATATAGATACCGTCCCTATGGAATTATGGTGACAGTATATATATTTTACACGTGTTGTTAATAGAAATTGTTCCTATAGAACATGAGAACCAGGTCCTCAAGCCGAACGTAGATAATTAAAAAAGGAGCTGCCTCTATTTTACTTTTTGCTTCATGCGCCGTTGCAGCCTGATCGTGCCGAGCACAAAGTTCATCCTTGGTACCTGCTCCATGTAGCGGAGGTAGTCATCGCCGAACTTCTCGATGTTGTTCTTTTCTTCCCTTCGCATGTCGTTATAGATGAATAACATTACTACTACACCGAGCAGCAGGTTCAGCCAGTGCTGGGAGATAAACACGAACGAAAGAGACATTAGAAAGAACGATAGGTATATCGGGTGCCGGAATAGTGCATATACCCCGCTGTCCACAACGACAGTCGTTTGAAGCCACCTCCTCCTGCTCCTCCTGATTCTTTTCAAGTTTGCCGTTTTTATAGTTATATCCAAAAGGAATCTGACCTTGGGTTCTAACTCTTTTTTTTGAGCTTTTATCATGTATTCCTAACCGCCTCAAACACTCGATCACTGTAGAATGACTCACGTTCATTTGCCTTGCAATCTCTCTGCTTGGGAGATCCCGTTTGATGTAGAGGTTGGATACATAAGATTTGCTTCGTAAAAGCATCTTTGAGGGCAGCTAGATACTATCGAGGATCAGTTGATGTCTGTCATTAACTTCGAGTTTTTCATTTGGAGCCGAGTAAAACGCACTCGAACTATGGAAAAGAAAAAATTATCTATTGGCAACTGTTGCAGTTCTATTTTTTACAATCTGATAAAGATATTCTGGGGCAAAATCTGCCCCATTATCCCAACTAACTGTATTACCCTCAATAATAAAAGACTTGAAATATTTAATATTTTTTAATGGTTTAAATATAGGGCCATCAAATTCATTACTAAAATCCATTTTACCTTCAAGTCCATCTTTGAATTTTAACCAGATAATATAGTTGTTGATGTATTTGGCTTCTACAATGTGGTATTTCATTACCTACTCCAAGGGTTCTATTTTATTTAAAGGCTTTCTATTAATAGCTAATTGCCAATCGGTTTTCAATTCATCTTTGTGAATATCCAATCATTCTAATATAGCGCTTAAAGCTCTTTTGGGAAATCTTCCTTCGACGACTCCTGTCTCTATTTCAACAGTAATTGAGTATTCATTGTATTCAGCATGAAAATGAGGAGGAGTATGATCTTTATAATACATATAAATGATGATTCCTAAAAATCAACATATTTCTGGCATATAATTTTGGATTTTTTCTAAGTTGCTCTTTTTTTGTTTATCAAACTTAAATCTCATATTTAAGCATAACTGCCATATTAAATATAATCAATTTAAAATCTATTGACGAATGATGTTCTTGAATCTTACTTGAACTAAGCTGCAAGAAAACTCGGGATTTCTATCCTGTGGTTGCAGCAATTCGATCGAAGCTGGTTTAGGAGTGGGAGCTTGTAGAAACTAGAAAAGAGATGAATCGTTATTTGAAGGATTTGGGGTTATATGGAAATAAATGAAATATCGTAAGGCATGAGATTATCATATCGTCTCGAAGTATTTTATGTCGAAAAAAACTAAGTAAATCGACATATTTTCTTGACATGTCGATGGTGTCGACATATAGTAAATATATGTCGATAAAAATACATTCTATCGATATATATTATATTGGATGATGAGAATGAAATTCGACAGAATAAAGCCTTATAACCAACTTCCAACTCTTCCACCAAAAACCGAAATAGAAACCCAGCCTGTCTTAAAGCGATGTATAAAGGCAAGCAGAGCACTTGCCGAATTGAAACAGGCAGGCAGACTCATGCCAAACCAATCAGTACTCATCAATACGATACCACTCATTGAAGCACAGTTGAGCTCGGAGATCGAGAATATAGTGACCACAAGCGACCGTTTGTTCAGGCTTGCATCAGGAGCGAACATCGAGTCAGATCCCGCAACGAAAGAGACGCTACGGTACCAGACCGTACTGTCTGAAGGCTCTCTCTCAATGGAAAAGCGCCCTGTCAGCACGGCGACCGCTGTACGAATATGCAGGACTATTCGAAACGTGGATATCAATATACGTACTACACCCGGAACTGCTGTAGTTAACCCGGCCACACGCAAAACCATCTATACACCTCCCGAAGGCGAAACCCTCATCAGGGAGAAAATGGCAAACTGGGAACGTTTCATAAATAACAAAACGGATATAGATCCCCTGGTACGCATGGCGGTGATGCACTACCAGTTCGAGGCGATTCATCCTTTTACCGACGGAAACGGTAGAACGGGACGTATACTTTGTATTCTATACCTCATCCAGGAGGGCTTGCTTGAGATTCCTGTATTATACCTCAGCCGCTATATCATAAATCATAAAAATCAATACTACAAGTATATACGGCAGGTAACAGAGGGTGACGCTTGGGAGCAGTGGATTCTCTTTATGCTTCAGGGGGTCGAAGCTACAGCTTCCTGGACGCTCTACAAGATCATGGCTGTTCGTGAGCTCGTTGACCATACCTGCAGCTATGTTAGAGAAAAGCTTCCAAAAATATATTCACGCGAGCTGGTCGAGCTCACATTCGTCCAACCGTACTGCCGTATCACCAATGTTGTCAACGCAGGCATAGTCAAGCGTCAGTCTGCATCGGATTACTTGAAGGCCCTTGCTAATATAGGGGTGTTGGAGGAAATCAAGGCAGGGAGGGAAAAGCTATTTGTGCACCCGAAGTTTTTACAGCTTTTAACCGGAGACAGTAATGATTTTACTCAATATGAATAATAGGTACAAGTACAGTTTATATAAAATAGCGTCACTTGAGACTATTTTATATATCGGCAACCGTCGCAATCGATAGATCTGCTGAAACGATACGTAGGTTACACCTGAATAGGGGCGATCAATAACGCTTGTGAGCGTAACTACCCGGACACGATTCCGGAATTTGTCGGCTGCAGCGTTCAATCGGGTCACTTGAAATGAAACTCAATAGGCCTCATAACACCTGTATGCGATATTCAGGAATCTTTCAACGTCGTCCATTGATGAGAATCCCTCTATCGATTCTTCGTACAGAGCAATACTGTCGTGGATAGTCGTTTCAAGGTGCTCTCTGGCCGCATTATGCAATGTCCACCCTTTGAACTCAAAACCTGTTCCAGCCTTTAGCGTAATGTGATAATGTGTATTCCAGGCAGGATATACTGAAGAGGGCTCAATATGTAGAGTGGGGGGCATCCCGACAAATCTTTCATCAGCTAGTATCCTGAAAATGAATGAAGGATTTGTGTTTTGTGGAAGTCCCAGGAAAAACTCTCGTTCCAGAAAAAACCCGCCTTTGGTGCATGAAAACTCACCCCGAAAAAAAGAATAATTCAAGTCATCGAATAACATGAATACAAGTGCTCTTCCCAAATCTCCGCCAGACCAGACGGATGTAATTTCTACATCATCTGGAAGCGGAATAAATCGATACTTGGTTTTTTTCAACTCAGAATGTATAAATGGATAATAATTATTCAATAACAAATCATCTAATTCTTTGACTACTTTGGGGTTCTCTAAAACAATTCTGGCTTTCCGAGGATCGCACTTATATGCCTCTTCTAAAATCCAACTCACTATTTACCTCCATAAGATTTAAGGTACCTAAGGGGTTGAGTGTGGCAAACGCCATCATTGGTTGTTCATAATACTACCACTAATTCTCTTTCCTTCAAGTACCAATTCGTGTGAGTATATTACTCACCGTGGCGGCCTACCAAATCCCGTTGTTCTTTGTGGGAACGAGCCTTTTATTCAATTCTCTTGCTATTTCTCTAAACGAAAGTCCGCTTGAACGTAGTTGTTTGATGATCCTGATAACTTCCTGCTCCTCCTTATTCTTTTCGAGTTTGCCGTTCCTATAGTTGTATCTAAAAGGAATCTGGCCCTGGGTTATAACTCTTTTTTGCGCCTTTATCATGTATACCTAATCGCTTTAAGCATTCGATCACTGTCGAGTGGCTCACGTTTAATTGTCTGGCTATTTCTCTGATTGGGAGATCACGTTTCACGTTTAATGTACAGGTTTGACACATAGGATTTGCCTCGTAAAAGCATCTTTGAGGGCAACTGGATACTATCGAGAATTAGGGGGGAATCGTTATTAGCTTTGAGTTCAAACAGCTGAGCCGAGTGGGACTCGAACTAATTAAGCGGCAAGAAAACTTGGAATTTCTATCATGTTTGTGTAGCAATATGTTCGAAACTGGTCCAAGAAGGGGACATCTGGCATATAAGATGAGGTTTAAGCTTAATGTTTTTGTATACCTGCCACCGGCTCCTTGCTTTCGTCAAAACAAAGAGAGCACTTTTTGCAGTTTGAAAGCCCTTTCTTTTTTCTTTACAATTACAACAGAGTTCATATGAAGTTAAACCACTGTTATGGTCGAATTGTAGCAACAACGTGAAAGTTACCAGCATGATAACTGACCCCAGTGGGTGTATTCACCCCCTTTGAAGTGTACAAAATATTGGAATGTCTAAATAGGAATAATTCACTGCATTTTAATGAAGTAGTAACAAAGACCTATTGATCCACATTTTATATTACATATCAATCCTATTGAAATGACCTATGTTGAGAGGATGTATTACCCTCATCTTTTTACCCAAACCATCTAACATAAGGTTATCAGAATTATATTGACATAATATGATTAACTGGTGTATGCTTAAAAATAAAGATGAGAAGTCTATTTGAAAGATACATTTTTCACTGTACTACGTTTTAAGGATGTTTTTCAAATCGGGAATTATAAAAAATATATTAATGTATTATTTTGTGCATTAGAGAGCAGAGCGAAAAAAGCCTTTAAATGGAACCTTATTTGTTTCAGGAACAGTTTATCCTCGAATTAGAGAAGCTGGAGAAGTGAGAACATCGTCAGCTTCTATCCTTAGTGCAATCCATTCCCAGTAGGATGGTCACTTCCGGTTTCAGGACAACAGAAAAGCTGGTTAATGAGGATCATATTTATGCAAATATCCCCTTAAGAAGCAAATAATTATGATGCTATAATTGTGTGGATATACTGTTCTCGAATTGGCAAAGAGCAGTAATTAAAGCTTTAGTAAATAGAAGCTTTAGTAAATATTATATAAAAGGAGGCTATTATGCTAAAAAAAATCTTGCTGGGCATCTTTTTGATGTCTCTCACCATGTTCCTCTTTGCAGGTGCAGAGAAGGAGGAAGCTGAAAAACCTGCAGCGGTTGAAGAGGAAAAGGGGACAGGAATTCCCTATAAGGCACCGCTCAACATCGGTACCAAGAACTTTACAGAACAATTCATTGTCGGGAATCTGATGGCTATTCTGCTGGAAGACCGTGGCTATGATGTGGAGCTGAAGACCGGCATGTCCAGTACTGTACTGAGAGAAGCCATGGAAAATGGCGACATCGATCTGTGCATGGACTATACTGGGACATTATGGCTGACCTACACGGGGCACGAGTTTAAGGGTGAATCGCCCGAAGAGATGTATCGAAAAACCAAGGAAAGTGAGGCAGAGCAAGGCCTAATATGGCTAGAGCCGATCTGGTGTAACAACACATATGCTATTGCTATTACGAAGGAGTTCTCTCAAGAGAACAATGTTACCACTCTGTCAGATTTCGCTGAGTATGTGAAAGAAAAAGAGGGTGAAGTTCCATTTGCTACTGGCTTCGAGTTTTACTCCAGGCCGGATGGAATCCTCGGGCTGCAGGTGCATTACGGCTTCGCTTTTAAACCTGATTACATTACCACGGTTTTACCTGGATTGACCTTCGAATATCTGGCTGAAGGCAGAAGTACTGCAGCTATGGTGTTTGGAACTGATCCAGCGGTGGTCAAGTTCGGTTGGGTAGTTCTGCAGGATGATAAAAACTTCTGGCCTCCCTACGATCTTACTCCTTATACCCGTAAAGAGGTTCTCGACGCCAACCAAGGTTTAGCGGATGTTCTCAATGAGCTCATTACAGCTTTTCCAAGTGATCCAGTCGGAGCAAGAAATGAGATGACGTCTCTCAACGCCAAGGTGGACATCGAGCTGATGGAGCCTGAAGATGCGGCACAGGAGTGGCTGAAGGAAAAAGGGTTGATCAAGTAATTTCCATAGTTGGTTGGCGAACAATATCAAAGGAGGACCGGCCTGGTAGTCGGTCCTCCTTCAATTTCTCTCTCTTCCGTGGTTTTGCTCTACCTGGAAACTACTGAGGTAGAAGGAAAGCTTACGAGAGGCATAGAAAATGTGGATTCAAGCATGGAACTATCTACTCAAACATTCGGATAAGATTATTACATGGACGCTACAGCACCTGTACATCATTCTCGTAGCTAACGCAATGGCAGCTGTGCTCGGCATTCTTATTGGGATCTATATCAGCGGAAAAGGCCGAGAACAATTAGCCGATACCGTAATCTACCTCGCAAGTATCATGATGACCATTCCCTCCCTTGCCCTTTACGGAATTCTCATGGGTATTTTAAGTGCCCTGACTCTCCCCTCTATCGGCTTCCTCCCCGTAGTGATTGCCCTTACACTCTACGGACTTTTGCCCATAATACGCAATACTTATACAGCCATCCGTGAAGTAGATCCAGCATTAATAGAAGCGGGAAGAGGCATGGGCATGAGTGAGCTCCAGATACTGGTCAAAGTTAAATTACCTCTGTCAGTTCCCGTCATTATGGCAGGATTGCGGCAGGCAATCGTTATGAACATCGGGATCGCAGCGATTGGTTCATATATCGGTGCAGGGGGATTGGGACAGCCCATATTCAGGGGTATCGCAAATTACCGTGTTGATCTCATAATTGTCGGCGCAATCTTTGTTTCCCTGCTTGCCATTATTATTGACTTAATAATGAGCAGGGTAGAATGGCTCACTACCCCAAAAGGTCTGAGAATCAGGGGAAGACGAAATGATTAAATTAAAACATGTAACCAAGATATATCCGGATGGGACTGAAGCAGTGAAAGACCTCAGCCTAGAAATCAATAAAGGTGAGTTCTGCATATTCCTCGGTCCTTCTGGGTGCGGTAAAACTACCAGCATGAAGATGATCAATCGACTCATCCCTTTGACCTCAGGTAAGATCTATATTGATGATGTGGATATTATGAAGCTCAACCCCAATGAGCTTCGCCGCGGGATCGGTTATGCTATCCAGAATATAGGACTTTTTCCACATCTTACAGTGGAAGAGAATATTGCAACAGTTCCAATGCTCAAGAAGTGGCCCAAGGCCAAGCAGCATGATCGGGCTGCAGAACTTCTGGAGCTTGTGGGAATGGAACCGGCAACCTTTTTGGATCGATACCCCAGTGAGCTCTCGGGTGGGCAGCAGCAGCGAGTTGGTGTTGCCAGATGCCTTGGGGCAGACCCCCCAATTCTGCTAATGGATGAGCCTTTTGGTGCTATTGATCCAATCACCCGGAACAAGCTCCAGGAAGAATTCTTGAAGATACAATCCAAGATAAAGAAAACCATTGCCTTTGTGACCCATGACATCAATGAGGCGATCAAGATGGGAGATAAGATCGCTCTTCTTCGTGAAGGGGAGCTCGTACAGTATAGCGATCCCGCTACCCTTCTCAACTCCCCAAAGGATGAGTTCGTCCGTAACTTCGTTGGAGCTGATCGGGTTCTCAAGAGCCTGCGTCTCTATCGGGCAAAAGATATTATGAAGGACCCACCGCTAAAGGTTAAAGAAGGGGACAATGTTGCGAAGGTAAAACAGCACATGGAAAAAGAAATGCTGAAATGGGCCATGCTTGTTGATGAGAAAAACCGCTTCCTTGGATGGATAACTCACGAAGATCTCATGTCAGGCAAACCGCTTCGTGAGGTCATGGTTCCACCTGCGATCACAACCGCTCCAGAAACTCCACTGAACGAAGCACTTTCCATGATGTTCAACAGTGCGATTGGAAATCTTGCTGTGGTCGATGATTATGGGAAACTTTTAGGTGTGCTTACCTTTGAGATCATTCGAACTATCCTCGCACAGAGTGAGAGCAAAAACAAAAATAAGAGCGGGGGACAGGTGCGGTGAGAAAGTATATTATACTCGGTGTGTTACTCACAGTTCTGCTGGGACTGACCATCTGGATGACCAGCCTTGAATCGGTAGGCATCTTTCGGATGTTTCCACCGAAACAAGTGCTGACAGCAACAATCAGGCACCTCCAGCTCGTAGGTGCAGCAGAAGCTATGGCAATCGCACTCGGCATAGCAATTGGATTCATAAGCACCAGGAAATCATTTCGCTTCATATCGCCCTTATTTATCGGCATTGCCAATGTCGGTCAAACCGTGCCTACCCTTGCTTTTATCGGAATAGCAGGGGCTGTGCTTGGAATGGGGTACAAGGCTGCGGTCATTGCCCTTTTCGTATATGCCACCCTGCCCATTATTCGAAACACCTATGCCGGTATACGCTCTGTCGATCCGGCTGTGATAGAAGCAGCGCGCGGCATGGGCATGTCCAAGCTGCAGGTCACGGCAAAAGTAGAGCTCCGATTGGCCTTTCCCGTAATCCTGGCAGGAATCAGGACTTCCACAGTTGTAAACGTGGGCACAGCTGCAATAGCTGGCATGATCGGCGCCGGTGGACTGGGACAATTGATCGTGACAGGAATTGCTGTGCGAGTAACACAGCTCATTCTTCAGGGAGCTGCGCCGACAGCTGCGCTCGCAGTTATCCTCGATGCCTTAATTGGCGGTGTTGAAAGCTGGGTAACTCCTCGTGGTCTCAAGATCTTGAAGGCTGCTCAGTGGTAGCAATAACCCCCAAAAACTGTAGAATAAAGATGTTACTTTATCTTGAAACTCTGTCTCACTATTCTCTCGATATCTGCAGGTGAAAGATTTCTTGGATTTTTAAGAGCGTTTATATTTCTTTCACTTCTTACAACGATGAGTGGGATATCCTTCGCACAGATCTCAACTTCAGGAGTCTGCACAATTTCAACAGCACTCAAGATCTCCCCCATCTGTTGTTGTACCTCATCATACTTGTGTTTCGAGATTGCTGGCTTATTAAACTGTAATACCTCTCCTAGGAGGTACGAGATGATAAGACCGTGCGGAAGATTATGGTTCATTCCTCCAATTGTATTGGCAACAGCATGTATCAGTCCAAGACCAGAATAGAGCATGGCAATACCGGCTAGCAGACTCCCCTCAAGCATTCTACTCAGAACAATCGTATTAGTACCATCTGAAACAGCTGTTTTTAGATTCCCAGCAATCATCTGAATAGCGTGAAGGGAAAGGGCATCTGTTATGGCATTCCCAGATTTAGACACATAAGCCTCCAGACCGTGGGAAAACGCATCGAGTCCACTGAAAAGGGTCAGTAGAGGTGGCATACTGATGGTCAGGACAGGATCAAAAATTGCGAGATCAGGTATCTTTGCTATTCGGCTCTCCTTTTCTTGTGTAACCTCATTTGTAATCACTGCCCATGGGGAGACCTCGCTTCCAGTCCCTGCAGTGGTAGGTATGGTCACAAGAAAACCAACACCCGACTCATCTGCTGCTGTTTTGGCAACGTCCATCGAGGAGCCACCTCCAAAGGCAATAATGGAATCGCTGTCGGAGCTTATGTTAATATCGACACATTTCTTCACACAACTCCGATCTGGATTTGGCACAACCTTATCAAAAATATCTACCCTCTTACTTCCTCCTCTGAGGAGTCTGTCTTTCATTCTGTGAATATGTGCAGCACTCCACCCCTCCCCTGGGGTTACGACGAGTACATTTGAGGGAAAACCCCCTATGCACCTCGATATTTCTTCCACAATTCGCTCTGCTCCACCTATTTCCACTACCACACGTGTTGGCAGGCTGAACTCATACATCGTCCAAACCAACCTCTCTTATTTTCTCCTCCGAGGGGATGCCATCTTCACTCCAGCCCCTGTATTGATAGTATTCATTAAGCATCTTTCCAAGATCGGGAAGATAATCCACTGCTCCTCTATCTCCTCTCTTCCTTTCGAGCAGCCGTGGAGGGAGGGTGTCATCTTTCCTTCCAATCCCACATCTGCAGTTGTATAAACGCTTGAGGGTAAAAATTCTATCACCGATCTTCATAAATTCCTCCAAATCCATATCACACCCTGTAATACAGTGTAGATACGCAACAAGATCCGTTGCACTAATACCCCCGAATAGACTAAACTTACAGAGTTTGAGCGAATCGAACATGCACATGAGATCCTGTAGCCTCACCACCATCACAGCCTTCCCCTCATCATTGTGCGGATCCAAGCACTCAGGATAGCCAAGGTCAGGCATAGTGATCCACCCCTCAAGAGGATGCGAATAGGCCTGCAGATGGCAGGCACCACGGTTGGAGGTCGCATACCCAAGTGCAAGACTGCCAAATGCACGTGGATCGTGAGCTGGGAGCTCCATTCCTTTTACATGGATGGCGAATTCAAGCGCACGATCACCGAACGCTTCTGCCGCCTTTCTCACACCTTCCCCCAAAAGCCTTCCAATATTTCCCGTACGCTTACCGATCCTGCGCACAATCTCTACCATTGCTTCAGCGTTTCCCCAGGATAATTCAATGCCATCTGTGTCAGCTGGACCAATGAGCCCCCTTTCATACGCCTCCATCGCAAATGCAACTGCACCTCCTGCAGAAATGGTGTCCATGCCATACTGGTTACAGAGCTGATTCGCCATGGATATTGCCTCTAAGTCATCTACCATGCACAGAGAGCCAAGCATAGCAACAGTTTCGTGTTCTGCAGCAGCGCCCTCTACCCCAGCATATCTTCCCTCTGTAATGCTGATCTCCTTCCCACATCCAATAACACATGTTTTACAGTAGTAATCACCTGAATAAATGGTATCCACCATTCTCACTCCAGAGATCTTAGATGCACCCTCTTGCCATGTGTACCTTGCCAGTTCTTAATAGGAAGGTCGCCGATTTCTTCCAGGGTCTCAACTGATCCACTCGTGCCATATTTCCTGAGATGTTCAGTTTTCTTCACCATCTCAGGGACCGAATCTCTTATTGCATTCAAAAGACCCTTCTCATCAGCAATCTTCTGTTTTCTATCTCCTTTCACAACAACCGCTTTAAGGCGCTTTGACCCCATTACCGCTCCAAGACCGCATCTTCCCGCAGCACGGGCATGCTTGCCGTCGTGCATAATGGCAGAGAACTTTACCAGAGACTCACCAGCTGGTCCAATACACGCAACGGATGCATCTCTATCGGTCTCGGCTTTCAGGATGGTTTCTACTTTGTAGGTATCCATTCCCCACAGGTGAGATGCATCTCTAAGCTCTACCTTATCATTGTGAATCCACACATAGACGGGTCGTTCTGAGATACCAGTAAATATGATTCCGTCATATCCAGCATTCTTTAAGCTAAATCCCCAACTACCCCCTACATCGCTTTCACCCCAGATCCCGGTAAGAGGTGATTTAGCAGCAATTGAGTGTCTTCCAGAAGTAGGCACCTTTGTCCCTGTAAACGGCCCTGTCATAAACACCAGAGGATTTTCCGGAGAAAGAGCCGGTGTCTGGAATAACGTAGTATCATAGACGGTCCTGGCAGCCAGGCCGCTCCCGCCGATATACTTTTTTAATGTTTCTTCATCGAGTATCTTTACTTCTATATTTTTGTTACTCAGATATATCTTTAAAATTTTACCAGTGTAGCCCTTCAGCATCAAACTTCCAATCTTATCTCTTATCTATATTTACGGTTTTCGACTCAGTTACTTTTGCGATCATAGTAATAAAATTGATATCTTAATTTAAGTTCTTTATAGAGTCTTGTTTCTTTCTGGTTTCAGTATCATGATGTATTCCGGGATGCAGTATTACTAAAATACGGGAAACGGCCTTAGTAATGATGAAGAAAAACATGGAAAGAATAACGGGCCATGTATAAACAGCAGCTAATTTAAGCAATAACTCAACTAATTTATCCCTAATTCAACCCTTACCTTTCTCTTTGAAGATCTCTTCAATTATTCTTTCAACCTTGTCACCCAATTGTGCAACCTTATGAGTTTCCAGTATCTTTTTTGCCTCTTCATTCAGTCGTGTAAACATATCCGACTTACCATCGATTTTCCAATTTTCAAATATCTTCCTGTCCATCCTCTCGGTGAGATAATGTACCTTTCTCCAATTATTCAGTGTATGGTCATCATCCAGAAATCCTTTACCTGGTTTTACCCTTCTGATTGGATCAAGGGCAAGTGAATTGGAATCAACAGTAATACCATTCATTATATATCTTGATATAGAAATTGCTTCATCTACAAGAATGATCATTTCCATTGAGGATGTAAGTCCAGATTCAATATAGCCGTTGTCATGAATCAGCTGGCTTCTTGTAATTAATGCATTGTATACTGAGAGCATTGCCTCCATTCCTGCTTGAGCATCTATTAATTTTGAATCGGAAGCCCCAGAAGTCCCCCATGCAGGAAGATTGTAGAAGCGTGCCATTTCAACGGTTCCCGCTGATCCTAAAATCCACTCTGGAGCCCCATAGCTAACAACCGCTGTTTTCATATCAAGTGCGGCAATATTTGTTCCAAAGATAAAAGGAGCCCCGGGATTCTTTAACTGTGTTAAAATAAGACCGGTAAGACACTCGGCATTTCCGAGAACCATTGCACCAGCTACCGTTATTGGTCCTCCTGCACCTACATTAGGAGAGGGCGGAAAAGCAGCAGGTATACCATTTTCAGCACAAAAAAGAAGTTTCTGAACAGAATCAGGGTTAAAAAGCCTCGGTGAGATGGGTTCTGCATATAGGATTATAAACGGTTTCTCCCTCAAGTTTTCTTCACCTCCAGCTACCTCAGATGCCACCCTATATATTGTCTCCATATCGTCTTTGGTGATGGCTGTGAAAACAATAGGCTTGGTTGTACCCCTGATCATCTCAATAAATTCATAGATGAACGAGTCTTCCGGCTTCACATCATCAGGATTCCCCATGGACATGACAAAGTCCAGATTCGGCAAGGCATCGGTTAGCCGTGCAATGTTTTGTACATCTATTGCAATAGTTTTTCTTCTCTCCTTTGAATAAACATCCATTGTATAAATAGTATCCGATCCTGTTCCAAAGTATGTTTTTCCCCGTTCAAGATTCATTGAAAGTTTTCCCTGCCTGTTGTAGACCGATATCCGTGAGGGTGCTGTTGACAGCGCTCTCTTGAGGAGGTGTTCAGGAATCTTAACCAGCTCACCTTTGACAGCTGCTCCAGCTTCCTCCAATAGTTTGATACCTTCCTCATCTTTGATCACTATTCCAATCTCGCTCATCACTTCAACCGTAGCATTATGTATCTCAGATATCTGATCATCCGATAAAACTCTCAAATATGGATGTACATTCTCTATTTTTATCTGATTCATAGCATGTTCCTTATATTATTTTATCAAAACAGAATTTAACTTACAAAGAATAATCTTTCCCTACAATGCCACAATGGGACAGAATCTATGCTTGATCAAAATATAATGGTCTTTTGTATATGACGCTCTTAAATATCGATTGCTATCCCGCAAACCATCTACTTCATGGGATTCCCATAATGCTTATCTTAACCTGTGAAGGATAGCTTTATATAATTCCTTTTAACCGAGGATGCATTAAAACATTTTGCGAATTATATAATATTATAAATCTGATATCAAGATATCTATAGGATTTTTTTTACTTTCCAGAATAACAAAAGCCGAATTTATGCTGGAAATCTTCAGGTGCTTGGATTCGTCAAGTTCAACAATGAGATAATCGGCATTCTTATTTATACGGGTAACGAATTAAATGCATTTTCCTAAGAGTAATAATGGAGCCACATTTTATTCATGGACCTTGCCAGGTGTCCCAACAGCAAAGGTATGGAGATAGTCCGAATGATTGAGTTTCACATGAAGTTTAACAGCTCCTTTGGTTGTGCGGAACTTGGCCCAGTTAAACAAAGAGAGGTACAAGTCAATTATTGTGGCATCGATGCTGTAAAGAGGATTTTTAAATAGGAGCTAATAGCCGACACCCCACCAGAATCCATTCAAATATTTTTTTAAAAAGCTCATGAAAGCGATGTTTATTGGCATAGGATAAGGTTGAACGGTATACAGGTCTGAGTCCTAAATGGTAGAGAGATTTTGCCTGTGAGGTCAGTCCTGCTTCAATGCCTCGCAAGCTGTCTTGGCTTGATAATTGACCGAAGAACATGGACACAAAATGGTTCCAAGACTGGAAGTCTCTTGTAGGTTAGAAGTATCCTGTCCAAATTTGAAAAAGACATGTAAAGCTTAAAGAATGGTTCAAAGTTTTGTTTTTTGTGATAAGACATCAAGAGTCTCATTTTATGATACTTTCAAAACCTTTTCTTTTTTCGATAGGCTGCTCGTACAGGCGTCGTACGTTTCATGCTTGCTGTAATAATTCAATATAATTTGAGATTATTAGGATTTTTCTTGTTATAGTTTTAGAGCATAGTATAATTGGAGAGGAAAATAGCATATATTTGAAAGATGCTTGGAGGGATGAGATTCGTTATTCTCTGTTTTGCCTAAAAATCGGGGCTTCGGGGGAATTTCAAGTAAGCTGAAAATATAATAACCTATCAATGAGCATTATGAAAAAATCGCAAACCTTTTGAATGGAAGTTTACACGAGAAGATTTGTCAAAGATGTTGAAAAAGCTATCGAAACAATCTGAAGATCTAGCTCTTTCAGCATGAAAATACGTCACCGAATTTACGAGATAGACCACTAAGCCAAAACAACCTGTGGGGGCTCTGGTTGTGAAACTACCCAGAGCTACCCGGCAACTTTAAGTGCCCCGATTGGGGCATGATACAAAGTGTAAACGTTTGGTGGACCTTTTTAATGTCCTAAAAAGTGTAAACGCTTAGTGGACTCTTTGAATAAGACATTACCTTTCCAAAGTCCTTGCCTGGCAATTCTACAGCATTCTTATAGAGGAAGCATCGCACAGCACGTGAAGGGTCGGTTTGATAAAGGGGTGGATGTTTCTGTCTGCATATAGCCATAGCCTTAGGACATCGATCTACGAACTTACAAGCCTGTTTCTCATTCTCATTGTTGTTAGAGAATTGATTTGCTAAGAGATCACTATCCTGTCCCCAGTTCCTATTTGGATCAGGATGCGGGATTGATGAAATGAGGAGTTGCGTATAGGGATGCTGAGGCTTTTTAATAACCATTTCTGCATCGCCAACTTCTACTAAAGATCCCTGGTAAAGTACTAGTATATTATCACTTATTTGATACGTAGTTGTGAGATCGTGACTGATATAGAGCAGAGAGATACCATATTCTTTCTTTAATTTAAGAAGGCTCTTTAAAATAGTTGCCCGGAGGGAAGCATCTACCATGGAAACCGGTTCATCAGCAAGAATAATCCGAGGCTTAATAAGGAAAGCTCGAGCAACCATAATGCGCTGTCGTTGTCCACCGCTTAATTGGTGGGGATAACGTCCAAGAGTCTCTCCCGGTTGAAGACCAATTACTTCCAAGGCATTTTCTATTATCTTCCGAGCTTCGGTCTTGGAACTTGCAAGATTATACTTGGCTAAAGGAGTAGTGAGTATGTGATCTATTTTATAAAATGGATTATATGTCTCAAAGGGATCCTGAAACACGGCTTGTACCTCTCGCCGGAATACCATTCGCTCATTTCTGGTCATCTTTTCAAGGTCTTTCCCCTTATATATCACCTTCCCTTCACTCGGTTTTATGAAGCCCAACAACAATTTCGCTAAAGTAGTTTTACCGCTTCCACTCTCTCCGGCAATACCTGTAATAGTGGGGGGATTCTTTTGTATATATAAATAGAGATCTTCCAATGCAATAGTCTCATTCTTTTTAAAAAGACCTCCACTGCTGAATATCTTCTTAACATTCTGCGCCTCAAGTAATGCTGCTGTCATATCTTTTCCTTTTTGTATAAGTGACAGGCAACCCACCGTCCAGGATGCACTTCTATGAGATTGGGAACCTCAACAGAACAGCGTTTCATAACTTTTGGACACCTGGGATGGAAAACACATCCAGGTGGTGGATTCAGTAATAATGGCGGAAGACCTGGAATTCCCTTAAATTCCCTTTTTTCCTCCAGAGTTGGTGGACATTCAATAAGAAGCCTTGTATAAGGGTGCAGGGCATTATTAAACATTTCTTTAACAGAGTCAATTTCCAAAAGCTTTCCTGCATACATTACTCCAATACGGTTGGTAAACTGAGCCATAAGTCCCATATCATGCCCTGCTAACAGTACTGATACTTCTACAGATTCCTGCATACGACCCAATGTAAGCATTACCTGCCTTTGGACCACAACATCCAGAGCACTTGTAGGTTCATCTGCAATAATAATCTTTGGATTTAGCGAGATGGCTATTGCAAGGCAAATTCTCTGTTTCATTCCACCACTCAGCTCGTGAGGAAACATATCAGCTACTTCAGGCTTTAGCTTAACACTTTTCAATAGCTCGTATACACGATTATTCAATTCTTTTTTATGTACCTTTTTTGAATGGTCTAAAATACCATCAATGATTTGGTCCTTAATACGCTTTACTGGATTAAGAGAATTCATAGCCCCTTGAGGTATAAGTGACATTTTGGTCAATCTAACCTGGCGTATTTCATCCTCAGAGAGTCTTAGCAAATCCTGATCATCTAGCAAAATTTGTCCACCAATAATGCGCCCCGGGGCTTTTGTAAGGAGCATGATTGCAAGCGCAAGTGTAGATTTACCGGAACCTGATTCACCAACCAATCCAAATCTTTCCCCAGCCATAATGTCGAATGTAACTCCATCTACTGCTTTTAATGGTCCTGCCGATGTATCGTAATACACTCGCAAATTCAACACTCGGAGAATTTCCGACTTCACATTATCCTCCTAAGCTTGGGATTTGCTAATAAATCTAGCCCGGCAGTGAGAAGGAACAACCCAATAAAAAGGATCACAATAATAACAACAGGAGGCAGCCACCACCACCACATGCCGCGAAGCAAGGCGCTGAATGAAATAGCCCAATAGATAGTCATGCCTAAAGTTGGAAGGTACTGTGGACCAAGGCCCAGTGCTTCAAGTCCAATACTGGCAAGAACGGCAGTTGCTGAAATACTTACAAAACCTGCTGCCAGATAGGGCATAAGAGTGGGCATTAATTCTTTAATGATTATCTCTAGGTTATTCATACCAGATAGTTTGGCCATCGAGATATATGCCCTCTCCCTTAAAGAGAGTACCTGTGCCCTAATTGTTCTGGCAGGCAGCATCCATGATAGGAATGCAACGATTAAGATCATGAAATTTAAAGTAATAGCTTCAGTTCTCATAGCAACTATTACTACTAGAACCGCGAGAGGAGGTACTGTAAGGAGCACATCAACAATCCCTTTGATACTAGTATCCAGTAGGCCGCCATAGAATCCAGATATGAATCCAAGCATGATCGCTATCCCCAAACCAATAAGTCCTGCTAAGAATCCAATTCTAAGAGTAAGACCTGTTCCAACAATCATGACAGCAAAAAGGTCCCTTCCGTTACTATCTGTACCCAAAGGATATTGATAAGAAGGGTGTTGATCAGGTAAGCCGGATATGGGCTGAGCCCGCTTGGGATTCACAAATATAGAACCTATCAGCCAAAAAAATACAAGAAACAGGATAAGAATCAATCCGATCAATAATTTTGGATTATTGCGGCAGGAGGCTACTGTATGACTAAAGTTTTTCCAAATTGATTTCATGGTTTTCATTTAGTTCTCCTTTTGTACGTTATCCGTGGATCTAGAACAGAATAGAGGAGGTCAACTATGAAAGTGGCTATGGCTATTATGAAGATGATAACAAAGACAATTCCGCTAATGAGATTATAGTCAAAGGCAGAAACAGCCTTAAGGAGAAGTGTTCCTAAGCCTGGATACCCAAACACTACTTCTACGAGAATAGCACCTGAGATCATCTGGCCAAGAGAAATAGACAAGGCTGTAACTTGAGGGAGTAGAGCATTACGAATTGCGTATCTGAAAAAAATACGTTTTTCTTTTAGTCCTTTGGCCTCAGCAAAATATATATAGTCTTCTTCTAGACCTATTACCATTACTCCCCGCATTTGAAGTGACCAGAATCCCACACCAGAAAGAAATATGGCTAATCCAGGTAAAACCGAATAACGTAGGGCATCCAATATAAATGTTAAGGAAAAGTTCGGCACTATCCCAATCGAATGTCCACCATACAATGGGAAAATACGGATTGTAAAAGCAAATAGAAATAATAGAACAAGCCCCAGCAAGTAATAGGGGACTGCCGATAAAGTTAGACAGAGTGGCAGAAGATACTGCAAGAATTTCCGCGCTTTCGGCCATGAAAGTAGTGCACCCGCTAAACTGCCGAGCAAAAAAGATATGAGAGTAGCTGTACCAAAGAGACAGATGGTCCACGGCAGCGCCGATGAAAGAAGGGTATTCACTCTTGATGGATAGAAGGCAAGGGAATAGCCGAAGTCTAGAGTCACAATATCCTTCAGATGATACATATACTGCTTCCACAAGGGTTGATCCAGTCCAAATTTTGCTTCCCACACCTTCACCATTTCTTCCACATTATGCGAAAGGTATCCAGCCGCGCCCGCTGTTTGGCCCATTCTTTCTGCAATAGGATTTCTCGACGTCGCAAGCCTGGGGAGAATGAAGATGAGAGTCGCTGCTGCCCAGATTACTACGATAAGAATACCTATTCTCTTAAGCAGGTACATTGGTGTCATAAAGCCTCGCTTCTGTTTCTAGGTTTATTTACGTTCATGTACCGCAGACCATATTGTCGAACAATCGTCTTCATGCAACATCCTATTATATTCCTTCCGTGAACTTCCTTCCAACCGCAACCAACAGGCTATTTTTCTCCCCACATCCTACGCTAAGTCTTCTGAGCTCCCAAAGTAATACAGAACGAAATATCTACAGGATCGCGGTTCTAATCCCCCGCTCTTTAAGCTTCTTCTTCAACGTCCGCTCCGCTGACCTGTAACATGTTATTGATCTTGCCCTGCACGCTCATGGCCAACTTGTCCAGCATCTTGGCCATCTTGTGAACCCAATAACATCGCTTCCAACATCCAACAGATGCCTTCAGTAATGCAGCCCAGAACCACAACGGTCAACTTCAGCTCCGCACGAATGCCACCGTTGCTCTCCTTACGAAACTTTTAAGCTGTTGATCGGTAACCGCGCTGTATAAAAACTGAATCCTATATCCTTGAACTCGAAAAATATAGACGTGAAATATAATGTTCGCCGGTGCTCTCATGCAACTAGATTTTTTAAACGCAATAGAAAAATCCCCCCTTGAAGTTCATCGCACTAGTCACCTGCCAGGGGGGATTGTCTCAACAACACTTACTAAAATAAAGCAAATAGAATTGATAACCTCCTCTACACTATTGAGTAGGCTCGAGCTTTAGAAGTATCAACAGAAACGTCTTATGCCAATTGGCATCGTTTGCATAGGGATCATCCACACTCGGCCATCCCTCCCAATAGGTGTGGTTTATTGGATTCCTGTGGTAGTAAGAGCTTAGAGGAATGTCCGGCAATTCCTTAAGCCAGATTTCCATGTAATCATGGAACAAACCCACCAATCTTGGATCATTATATGCAACCTTAGCCATCTTCTCGACAATCTCGTCTGTTTCAGGGTTTGACCAACGATAGAAGGGGAAGGTTGGCTTTCCAGTGGGTACATTGAATTGACTGGTGTACAGTTTGCATGCCGCGTAGGGATCGCGCACGCTCGCAGCATGTCCAAAGAGAAAGGCCTTTCCGGTTCCTAAGCTCAACCTTTCAAACCAGTCAACAGGCAATTGGAATGAGGCATCAAATCCAGCCCTTCGCAGATTTTCAACAAGGGGGGGTGCTATGCTTTGAAGCACACTGAAGGTAATGATTTCAATCTTTATCCTTTTACCTGTAGAATCTACCCAGAATCCATCACTATCCTTGGTGTACCCTTTTCTCATCATGATATTCGAAGTCTTTTGGGGATTGTATTCGTTCGGGTCATACTCCTTAAACAGATCTTGTATGGCGTCAATGTACTTCATTAGTGGAGGGAACTCTGGGAAAAAAACCTTGGTTGATGATCCCATCCCCATCAAACCATAGGTTATTATATCGTTAGGATTTATCGCATAGGCTATGGCCCATCGAATCTCGGGATCATTGAAGGGTGGTTCGCTACAGTTAAAACCAAAAGAAGTCGGCCACCAGTCCTTATATCCAAAAGGCGGTTTATCGTGGCTGAAGGTGCTTACCTTCGGATTTTCCTTCAATACCATTTGGATATTTTCTGGCGATAAGTTTAAACTAACATCCACCTCGTTATTTATCATCATCTGGGCATGTTTGGTTTCATCAAATGCAGGAAGAAAGATAAGGCGCTTTACTTGTGGGAGGGCATGGAAGCCGGTCTTCGCCGCCCACCAATCATCCCTTAAGTCCCAAATAGTCTGGTCTGCGGTGGAAAGATGAAGTTTGTAAGGCCCAGTGACCACAGGCCAGCCCTTCTCAATGTCATAATATGAGAATTTTGTCGGATCATTTTTCTCCCAAATATGCTTTGGGACAATCCAGATCCCTATGTCTTGATGGTTCGTCAAATAGTCGAACATAAAACGCGTGTTCGGCGCGTTGAACGTTATTCTGACGGTCAATTTATCTACTGCGACGGCGTCCTTGACCCATTTTTGAATGTCACTAGAGTAACGCAGTTCGGGGGCGTGATCTCTAAGCATTGTCAGAGTATAGACCACATCTTCGGCAGTAAAATCGACATTGTCACTCCACTTCACGCCTGATCGAAGAGTGATAGTGAGGTTAGTAAAATCACTATTATACTGATAGCTCGTAGCCAGCCAGGGGATTTCCTCATCCTTCATATAGTTGTAGAAATAGAGGGGCTCATAGACTACTTGCGCACCATGCGATGAAATATGAGCGAGATAATAGGGGTTCATTGATTCGTAGTCAGTGAATTGGAGAGGGGCTTCTCCACCTCCTCCTACGCTTATCAATGTTCGATTCCTTGGTATAACCACTTCTTTTTTGGCACTAGCATTTAACATTAAAACAGGCATTATTATCAGGATAGGAATCATAAAAAATTTGATTATACTCATTCTCTTTTTCATAGCCTTCTCCTTTTCTTTATTTTTTTGCGAAAGATAATGCATTTCTTTACAAAATACATATACTTACTTTCAATCCTTTCCAAATATGCAAATTATGTAAACTCTTTTAAGCAAGACTAAAAACAATCACCTCCTTTCTTTTATTTTATGTAAGATTAAAACAATCGCCTCCTTTCTTAATTTATTTTACAAGGTTTCTGTAAAACTTCTAACCAGTTTATAATTAATAAATTACATTTTATTTTTTATCTACATTTACCTCCATGCTTTGTATATTGTAACTCAATTCCCATCAATGAATTACCTCAAACCACAGAGGAAATGTCATGCGCTACTACCAGGTCTTCCTCTTCTATGACCTCCAGGCATTCGACCAAGCTTCTCATTTTTAACGTAAGTATTACCTGCTCTTTAAAAAC